>Ga0105046_10011629_pt1 | contig 13676 bp, 12 predicted proteins | sample MAT03_FD_78385 | JGI IMG/M metagenome (GOLD analysis project Ga0105046, IMG submission 78385) | Freshwater microbial communities from Lake Fryxell liftoff mats and glacier meltwater in Antarctica - MAT-03 (megahit assembly) | ecosystem: Environmental > Aquatic > Freshwater > Ice > Liftoff... | reverse complement strand
GTCGGTGTCGGTGTCGGTGTCGGTGTCGGCCACGATCCTTCGTGCCGCCTCGATCGCGTCGGTGTCGTGCCCGAGGGCGCCGAGGGCCTCGAACAGCACACCGCGTAGGGCGCGTGTGCGGTCGGACTCACCCGAGCGGGGTTCCGGCCCGAGGGTCTCGAAGGCCGGTCGGATCATCTCTCGGACCTTGGCCCGGAAGGCGGCGCGGTCGTCGCCTTCGAGGAGCCGATCGAGGGCGGCGAGGCAACCCACGATGCGCTGCCAGACCGAGAGGTCGGTCTCGGTGCGGAAGGCATCGAGCATGCTCAGGAAGTCGGTGGCCGTGGTCTCGGCGGCCAGCACGGCAGCCCAGGCGTCATCGACCAGGCCGTAACGCTCGACCGGCGACAGGTCGCTCTGGGCGTGGGCGACGAGAGCGGCCAGCAGGTCCGGGGCGTAGCGGACCCGGTAGAAGCCGGTGCTCTCGGTGTTCACCAGCACCCATTCGACCGCTTCGAAGAGAGCGATGTCGATGCTGTCACCCTCGACGAGCACCCGTTCGAACGTCACGAGCCCGTCGTGGGTGGTCTTCTGCGAGAAGATCGCTGGAATCGACCACCGGGCCTTCTCGTCGTGGGCAGGTGAGGGGGTGTCGTCGCCCTCACCGAGATCACCGGCGTAGCCGAACCGGTGTTGGCTCAGCCGAAGGGTGCTGCCATCGTTCAGCAGCTCGACGGTGACCACCGGGAAGCCGCCCTGCAGGATCCACGAGTCCATGATCCGGCGGACCGGTTCGCCCGTGGCTTCCTCCAGCGAGTCCCACAGGTCGGTGGTCTCGGTGTTGGCGTAGGCGTGGGCCGAGAGGTAGTTGCGGATGCCGTCACGGAACTCGTCCTCCCCGAGGTACTGCTCGAGCATCCTCACCACTGCCGCACCCTTTTCGTAGGTGAGGATGTCGAACATCCCTTCGGCGTCGCTCGGCGAGATCACCGGGTACTCGATGGGTCGGGTGCTGGTGAGGGCGTCGGTGTCGAACGCTGCACTGCGGGCCAACCCGAAGGTGGCCCACCGGTCCCAGGCCGGTCGGAACGCATCGGTGGCGTGCATCTCCATGAACGTGGCGAACGCCTCGTTCAACCAGATGCCGTTCCACCACTTCATGGTCACGAGGTCGCCGAACCACATGTGGGCCAGCTCGTGGTTGATGACGTCGGTGACGTTCAGGAGCTCGGCCTGGGTGACCTCGCCCGGGTCGACCAGCAGCAGGACCTCGCGGAAGGTGACGCAGCCCAGGTTCTCCATGGCGCCGAAGGCGAAGTCGGGGACGGCGACGAGGTCGAGCTTGTCGCCGGGGTAGGGGATGTCGTAGTACTCGCTGAAGTGCCGCAGGCAGAAGGCCCCGACCTCGAGGGCGTAGGAGGTCAGGTGGCCTTTGCCCTTGGGATACACGATGCGCAGCGGGGTGCCGTCGACATCGACGGCCTCGGTGGCTTCGAGGGGTCCGACGATGAAGGCCACGAGGTAGGTCGACATCACCATGGTGTCGGCGAAGAGCACCTCGTGCCGGTCCGGGCTGTCGGGCAGGGGGTGGCGCGAGGTCTCGGCGGCGTTGGAGACGGCGAAGAGATCGGCGTCCACGACGAGGGTGACGGCGAAGACAGCCTTGTGCTCGGGTTCGTCCCAGCAGGGGAAGGCCCGACGGGCGTCCGTGGCCTCGAACTGGGTGGTGGCGATGGTCTGGGTCGCGCCGTTGGTGTCGGTGAAGGTGGAGCGGTAGAAGCCCCGGAGCTTGTCATTGAGCTCCCCCCGGAACCGGGTGTGGAGGGTGACCGCACCAACGGGGAGGGATTCGGCGAATTCGAGGGTCAATCGTTCCGTCTCGGCGTCGAGGCTGATCGAGTGGGTGTCGACGCGCTGGCCGTCGGCGTTCTCGACCCACGCCGCGTCGACCTCGAGATCGAGCGCGTTGCAGACGATGATCGACGTGGCCACGTCGATCGACAGGGCGATGGCCGCCGTACCGGCGAAGGTGGCCGCGGCCAGGTCGGGTTCGAGGCGCAATTCGTAGCGTCGCGGGCGCACGCCGGCCGGGAGCCGGTACGGGTCGACGACCGTCGGGTCGTCGAAATCCACGGAGGACGGAGCGAGGTCGATGGGTTCGGGTTCGGTCACTCCGGCAGCGTAGGGTCGCCGGCCATGACCGCGCTCCAGCCCCCACCTGATCGTGACGTCGACATCGTGTGCGTCGGCAACGCCATCGTCGACGTGCTCGCCTCGGCCGACGATGCCTTCCTGGCCCGTCACGGCATGACGAAGGGTTCGATGCAGCTCATCGACGCCGATCTGGCTCACCGCCTCTACGCCGACATGCCCCCGGCGGTCGAGGCGTCGGGGGGCTCGGCGGCCAACACCGCCGCCGGGGTGGCCGCGCTGGGCGGCGTGGCCCGCTTCGTCGGTCGGGTCGCCGACGACCAGCTCGGCGAGGTGTTCGCCCACGACATCCGCGCCGCCGGGGTGGCGTTCGACTCGGCGCCGGCCGCCGGCCACGCCGGCCGCCCCGGTACGGCGCGGTGTCTTATCCTCGTCACCGACGACGCCCAGCGGACCATGAACACCTACCTCGGAGTGTCGGCCCACATCGGGACGGCCGATGTCGAGGATGTCGATCTGGTCACGGCCAAGGTCGTCTACTGCGAGGGTTACCTGTGGGACGAGCCCACGGCCAAGGCCGCGCTCCGCCACGCCATGGATGCGGCCCGCCAGGTCAGCACGCCTGTCGCCTTCACGCTCTCCGACAGCTTCTGCGTTGACCGTCACCGGGTCGAGTTCCTCGAGCTCGTGACCGATCATGTCGACATCCTCTTCGCCAACGAGGCCGAGATCTGCTCGCTGTACGAGGTCGCCGACTTCGACGAGGCGGCTCGACGGGTCGGCGGGCACGTCGGGATCGCCTGCCTCACCCGCAGCAGTCTGGGATCGGTGATCATCACCTCCGACGGCCGTCGGGTCGACGTCCCCATCGCCCCCACCGACCTGGTCGACACCACTGGCGCCGGCGACCTGTACGCCGCCGGATTCCTGGCCGCCTGGTCGCGCCGGGCCGACATGACTGAGTGCGGCCGTGTCGCCGCCCTGGCCGCCGCCGAGGCGATCTCTCACATGGGGGCCCGACCGGAAGCCGACCTCCGGGCTCTCACCGGTCTCTAGCACCGGCTCCCAACTGGCCAGATGGGCCGGAGTTCTTCCGACCCATCTGGCTTCGGGTCACGGCAAACCGCTGACCGAGGTCTTTGACGTTCGACATCCAGCGCCTCCGAGGAGGCGGGCGTCACCAGTAGTGGCGCCGGCCACCGACCCCACGGCCAGCCTGACCCAGCAACATCAGCACGACGCCCACGATGATCAAGATCACGCCGATCGTCCAGAGAATCGGGATCGCCAGCAGGAACCCCAGGATGAGGAGAATTACGCCGAGGAGGATCATGCCCGGCGCTCCCCGGTGCGCACGGAACGGCGGCTCTTCCACTGGTCGCTCAGGAGAGCGCCGCTCGCCACCACGATGGCGCCGACGACGAGGGCCAGCCACCCGTGTCCGGTGGCGAGATCGAGGTCGGCGCGGCTGTTGCCGGCGACGAGGACGGCGACACCCACGCAGACCAGCACGGCGCCGAAGCCCAGCTTCTCGGCTCGGCCGGGCCCGGCCGCCACGGCCATGGCGATCACTCCGAGAACCAGGGTGACCAGGGCGACGACCGGGGTGAAGGGCATCCCGCCGACATCGACGGCGGGCGAACTGATCCCGGCACTCCAGTCGATCCGAATGAGGGCGACGGCGGCGAAGATCACGGCCACCCCGCCGGCGACGACTCCCGCCGTGCGCAGGACGGCGTTGAGCGGGCCGGCGGTCGGAGCGGTGTATCGCTCCTCCACGGTCGAATCGGCGTAGTGGGCACCCGGCTGGCCGGCGGTCGCCCCGCCGACGTCGGGTTCGTTGCGAACGGTGGTCATTGCTCTGCTCCTGGTTCGAGGTCTTTCACCTCCGGGACCTACCCGGTGGTTCACGCGCTCAGAACCGTTCCCGGTGCAGCCGCCGTTCGGCGACCGATGGCGTGGCGGGCGAACCAAAGCCGTGGCGCGGGGTGAGTCGGTAGCCTCCGGGCATGGGGTACCGCTGCTTCGATGTCGAGGTGACCGGCAAGGTCGCCCACGTGCGCATGAGTCGACCCGACGAGTACAACTCGATGGTGCGGGAGTTCTGGACGGAGCTCCCAGCCATCGTCGGCGAACTCGACGAGCGCGGCGACGTGCGGGCCATGGTGCTGTCATCGGCCGGGAAGCACTTCACCGCCGGCATGGACCTCTCGGTCTTCGGGGGAGACTCGCTCGGCGGAGGCGACGCCGAAACCGGCCGGGTGCGGGCCCGACTCCGCCAGACCGCCCTGATGTTGCAGGACACCTTCACCTGCTTCGAGAAGGCCCGTTTCCCGGTGCTGGTCGCCGTTCAGGGGGGCTGCATCGGTGGCGGGGTCGATCTCGTGTGCGCCGCCGACATGCGCTACGCCAGCGCCGACGCCTACTTCGTGATCCAGGAGATCAACATCGGTATGACGGCCGATGTGGGCACGTTGCAGCGGCTCCCGAAACTGATCCCCGACGGTATCGCCCGCGAGTTGGCCTACACCGGGCGGCGCATGCCCGCCGCTCGCGCCGCCGAGGTCGGTCTGGTGAACGAGGTCTTCGCCGACCCCGACGAGCTGGTGGCCGGGGTGCTGGCCATCGCCGCCGAGATCGCCACGAAGAGTCCTCTTGCCATCTGGGGCACCAAGCAGAGCCTCACCTACGGGCGTGACCACAGTGTGGCCGACGGTCTCGAGTACATCGCCACTTGGCAGACGGGCATGTTCCAGCCCGCCGACATGATGGAGGCCTTCGCGGCCAAGGCCGAGAAGCGCGACCCCGACTACCCCGACCTGCTGCCGTCGCCTCGCGGCTTCTGAGGCCCTCGGCCAACCTGTCGACGAAACCTGTCACAGAGGGCGTTGAAACGCGACAGGTTCGCAGGCGGAGGCGAACCTGTCTACCAACGCCGCCCGATCCGGCAGCGTTGGTAGACGAGTTCGCAAGCGAGCCGGTATCGGGTGGTGGGTCAGTTCTCGTCGTCTTCGAGGGGAGGCAGGTGGTCCCACTTGACGTCGCCGACCTTCACCAGGATCGAGGAGATCCATCCGCCCATGGCGGACAGGTGGGTGTCGAGCACCGCCCCGTCGGCCAGGGTGGCCTCGTCGACCTCGTACACACCCTCGTAGCTGACCTCGATGGCGTACTCGGGGTCGGACAGGTCGCCGGGGTACACCGTCTCGATGGTGGGGCCGGACCGTTCGAGGCGGTCGCGTCCGATCACGGGGCTCATCTCCGGCAACACGTCGAGCAGGGCCTTCGGATCGGGGGCCGATGCCAGCCGTTGCACCCTCAGCACGATCTCGATGTCGATGCGAGGAGGTTCGTCGAGGGGTTCGCCGAGGTACCACGAGCGGTAGGCGGTCTGGGCCCAGGTGGGCCATTCGAGGGTGATGTCGGCCTGCACCCTCGGGGGGAGTCCCTCGCCGGGCAGGCCGTAGCTGGTCTCCCAGGTCATGTCGCCGAGCAGCACGTCGACATGGAAGCGCTCTTCGAAGGCCTGGCGTTCGAGGAGCGCTCCCTCGAAGGCGTCGCGCAGGGCGCCGATGGCGTCGGTGAACACGTGATCGAGCATCGGCGGGGACCCTACTGGCCCAGACTCTGCACCTTGGCCGGCGCCGGTTCTGATCGACCGTGACCGGGCCACGAGCGGCCTCAGGCGGCCGCGGACCAGCCCAGGTGGGCGACCACAGCTTTGTGGTCGCTGCCCGGGACCGTGACTTCGGAGGTGTGTCGGGCGGTGAACGCCGCCGAGACGATCACGCGGTCGAGGAGGGCGAAGGGAGGGACCCGTCGGCCGGTCGGCCACGTGGCCGCCCAGCCCCGCCCGGTGGAGAGGTGGGCGTCGGTGAAGCCGTCGTCGAGCAGTTCCCGGAACGGACCATGTTGGCGGGTGGCGTTGAAGTCCCCGGCCAAGATGACCGGGATGGACGATGATTCGGCCAGTTCGTCCAAGGCGGCGAGCTGGGAGCGGAGGGAGTCGAGGCCGGCGAGGGGTTGCACGGTGTGGACGGCGATCACGGTGGCGGAGCCGCCAGGAAGCGCGATCGTGGCCCGTGTCATGGGTGAACCGGCGACGGAGATGACGTCGCCGTCGATGATCGGGTACCGGCTGTAGATCGCCGAGCCGTAGAAACCTTCTCGGGGATCCTCGACCCGGTGGGGATAGCCGGCGATGGCGCCATTGGACACGATGGCCTCCTGGGCTGCCGGGGTGAGCTCGACCACGACGAGCACATCGCTCTCGAGGGCCCAAAGTGCTTCGGCCACCTCTTGGCGGCGGTCGTTCGTCGCGCCGATGTTGGCAGCGGCGACGACGAACGAACCCTCCGCCGAGATCGCGCGTTCAGCCGGCCACCACCGCAGGTCTGGTGCGGTCGCCACGCCGATGACGATGGCCACAGTCAATGCCGACAGCACCAGCGAGCGTGACCGGAGGGCGAGCGCGGCGGCGAAGAGGGTCGCGGTGGGGGCCAGGAGCCAGGGGGTCAACGTCGCCAATGCGAAGGGGCGGGGGGAGCGGTCGGTGAATCCGAGCAGTCGAGCCACGGTGAAGGCGGCGATGACCCCGAGTGAGCCCCAGACGACCACCAGGCCGCCCCGCCGAAGCGTCGAGCCCCGTGCCGACCTGCTTGCTGGTACTTCCTCGTCGTCGTTGATGAGCGGAGCGTAGGGTCGGGCGCGGCGGCAGCGGTGTCGGGATGGGGCCACCATGTACTCGGATCATTCGCACTTCTGATGCTCGGTTTCGTCCCCGGTCGTGCCGGCGCGCTGATGTAGGTTCGCATCGGGTGGCCGGAGGGCGATCCGACCGTCTCCTCACGAGGGCTCCGGGACATGCTGTTCCCCACCATCGACTTCGCGGTCTTCTTCGTGGTGGTCTTCACCCTCAGCTGGATCCTGCGCCCGTTCCCGAAGCCGTGGCGCTGGTTCATCCTCGCCGCCAGTTGTTTCTTCTACGCCTACTGGGACTGGCACTACCTGTTCCTGCTCCTCGGCAGCATCGGGATGAACTGGCTGTTCGGCCGGGCCGTCTACCGGGCTCTCGAGCCCGACGGATCGAAGACCAACGCCAGCATCTGGCTCGTCCGGGCGTCCGTGGTGGCCAACCTCGGTGTGCTCGGCTACTTCAAGTACGCCGACTTCTTCGTGACGTCGGTGGCCGAGCGCGTCGGTGCCCTCGGGCTGTCGGTCGATCCGCCCCTGCTCGAGATCGTGCTGCCGGTGGGCATCTCGTTCTTCACCTTCCAGGCCATGAGCTACGTACTCGACATCGGGCGGGGCGAGTGGCGCAAGCCCATGACGCTGCTCGACTTCGGCGTCTACCTGTCGTTCTTCGCCCACCTGGTGGCCGGGCCCATCGTGCGGGCCAGCGAGTTCGCCCCCCAGCTCGACGAGCAGCCCGACCCCCGTTACATCCGGTACGCCGAAGCGTTCATGCTCATCTTCCGGGGCCTGTTCAAGAAGGTGGTGATCTCGAGCTTCCTCGCCACCCAGATCGTCGACCCGGTCTTCGCGGCGCCCGAGGCCCACAGCCGGTGGGAGGTGCTGTGGGCGATCTACGCCTACGCCATCCAGATCTACGCCGACTTCAGCGGCTACACCGACATCGCCATCGGTATCGCGCTGCTCCTCGGCATCCGCTTCCCGGAGAACTTCAATGCCCCCTACATCGCCACGTCGGTGCAGGACTTCTGGCGGCGATGGCACATGACGCTGTCGCGATGGTTGCGTGACTACCTGTACATCCCGCTCGGCGGCAACCGGGGCTCGACGGCCTTCACCTATCGCAACCTCTTCCTGGTGATGCTGCTCGGCGGGCTCTGGCACGGCGCCAACTGGACCTTCGTGGTCTGGGGGTCGATCCATGGGTTCGCGTTGATCGCCGAGCGCGAGATCAAGGAGCGTTGGGCGGTGCGCGGGGCGATAGGTCTACCGCCGGCTCTGGTGAAGACCCTCCAGTGGTTCCTCACCTTCAACATCGTGTGTCTGGCCTGGGTCTTCTTCCGGTCGCAGTCCATCGCCGACGCCATGGAGATGCTCGGCCGGCTCGTGTTCGGCGGTGGCGGTTTCACCGATCTCGTGACCCCTCTCGTCCTGGTCGTCGTGGTGCTCTCGATCGCCTCCCAGTTCGTCCCTCCGAAGTACCCGGAACAGGCCGAGAAGGGATTCGCCCGGTTGGCCCCGCTCGCCCAGGCCGGGCTGTTGGCGATCGGCATCGTGGGCATCGATGCTCTCGGTCCCGAGGGCATCGCCCCCTTCATCTACTTCCAGTTCTGAGCCATGGACCCCACCGAGGCACCCCGAACCACCGGACGACCGGCGGTACTGTCGACCCCGATGGCCTCGCCTGTCCCCCCCGGCGGAACCCGTCCCTCGCCCGCCGTGCCCACGGGTCGGCCGGTGCGCTCACCGGCGCGGTCTCTCGGGAGGATGCTGGTCCGACCGTTCCGGTCACGGGAGGAAGGGACGATGCCCGCCGGCGTGATCCTGCTCGTCGTGGTCATCGCCCTGTTGGCGGCCGGGGTGCTCAACGCCGACGCGACCCTGCGCAAGAGCAACGCCAAGGGTGAGGGGTGGCGCAACGAGGTCGCGCAGGTCGTGGCCACGGTGAGCGACACGTTCCGCTTCACTTCTGTGCGTCGAGCCGTCGACGACGCCCTCGGCAAGAACCAGAGCACGGACATCGACGTCGACGAACTGCTCGCTCAGCAAAGGGCCGCCGACCCCGCCCGCTTCGCCGCCGAGGAGGAGGCGGCCCGTCTCGAAGCGCTGAAGCCCCGCCTGCCAGCGGCCACCCCGGAAGCGCCGTTGCGCATGTACATCGGGGGTGACTCGATCGCCCGGGACTTCGGCCAGGCCATGGAGCGCGTCGCCGCCTCCACCGGGGTGATCACCCCGACCCTCGACTTCCGGCCCGCCACCGGGCTGTCGCGGCCGGACTTCTTCAACTGGCCCGAGCACCTCGTGAAGGACGTCGTCCCCACCGACCCGCAGCTCGTGGTGTTGCAGTTCGGGGCCAACGACGCCCAGGGGTTCACCGTCGGCGGCAGGTCGGTAGAACGCTTCGGCCCCGAATGGCTGGCCGAGTACCGCCGACGGGTGGCGGCGACGATGGACCTGATGCGTTCACCCACGAACGAGCGTCTGGTGGTGTGGGTCGGGGCGCCCATCATGGGCCCCAACTCGGGGGTGGCGGGCATGGACGAGCTGAACTACATCTACTGGGACGAGGCCCGCACCCGGCCCTGGGTCACCTATGTCGACACCTGGCCCTTCCTGACCGACGCCAACCTCGGATATCTCGACCAGGCCCCCAACGCCGACGGCCGCGTGATCTCCCTCCGCCAGAAGGACAAGGTGCACTTCTCCGAGGCCGGGGGCACGCGGGTGTCGTGGGTGGTCCTGGACCGCATCGCCGAGTTGGTCGATCTGAACGCGGGAAACATCACGCCCCCGCCCCGCGACGCGCCTCCGCCCGCCGTCCAGAGCCGTACCGAGCTCCCGCCGCCGGTCTGATCCGCCCCGGCCTGGGCCGGGCGGCGGGCTGATCAGCTCGGGTGGGAGGCCGTCACCGTGGTGGCGATGCCGCCGCGGATCTTCCAGATCGTCTCGACCGTCATGCGGCGCGGGAGCGTGGCCCGCACCAGGTCGTCGAGGATCGTGTTGGTCACGGCCTCGTGGAACGCACCCTCGTCGCGGTAGCTCCAGATGTACATCTTGAGGCTCTTCAGCTCCACCAGCAGCTCGTCGGGCACGTAGGTGATGCGCACCGTGGCGAAGTCGGGCTGCCCGGTGACGGGACACATGCAGGTGAGTTCGTCGGTCTCGCAGACGATTTCGTAGTCGCGTCCCGTCTCGGGGTTCGGGACGGTGACCAGGTCCTTCGACGGGTCGCTCGGCACGGCGCGACGCTACCGGTCGCCCTCCGCCGCTCCCCCATCGGCGCCCACCTGCACCCCGAGCTGGTCGTAGAGGAAGCTGAGCACATCGGCCAGCTCTGCGGCCTGCGCGCTCACCGGTTTCCCCTGACCGTGCCCCGCCCTGGCCTCCTCGCGCAGCAGCACCGGTCTCGTCGCCCCGCAGGACGTGGCTGCCTGGAGCCGGGCCGCCATCTTGCGGGCGTGGGCCGGGTGCACGCGACTGTCGCCGTCGGCGCTGGTGAGCAGGGTGGCCGGATAGCACGTGTCGTCGACGACGCGATGGTATGGGGAGTAGGCCCAGAGCCAACCGAACTGCTCGGCCACGTCGGGATCGCCGTACTCGGGTACCCAGAGGCGGCCGATGAGGAACTGTGGGTAGCGCACCATGTCCATCAGCGGGACCGCCGCGTGCACGGCCCGACACAGGTCGGGACGGCGGGTGAGCATGGCCCCCATGAGCAGTCCACCGTTCGAGCCGCCGCGGATGGCCAGGCGCTCGCGGGAGGTGAGGCCCTCGGCCACCAGCCAGTCGGCGGCGGCGGCGAAGTCGTCGAAGCTCTGCTCCTTGTGGGCGCCCATCCCGGCGCGGTGCCAGGCCTCACCCTCCTCGGCTCCACCGCGGATGCCAGCGACGGCGTAGACACCCCCTCGGTCGCACACGTCGACCACGGCGGCCGAGTAGGCCGGACCCATCACGATCGAGAAGCCGCCGTACCCGGTGAGCACGCACGGCGTGTCGGGGTTCGGTCGGGTCGTCTCGGCGCGCACCAGGAACAGGGTGACCTCGGTGCCGTCGGTGGACGGGTACCGGTGCTGCTCGGCGACGTAGCGACCCTGCGGCCCGTCGAGATCGGCGTCGTGTTCACCGAGCCGGCTCCAGTCCCGAAAGGTGTCGTCGGGTTCGGCGCCGTGGCCGCCGCTGGCGCGGCCCTCGGTGCCGGGGGCCCACCGGTAGGTGGTCGGGGGCAGCGTGAAGGAGGTGAGCGAGAGGAAGGCCTCTTCTCGTTCGGGGCTGGCGGTGAGCGCGCTCACCGACCCGATGTCGGGAAGGGGCAGGTGTCGCCCGCCGGTGCCGTCGTGCTCGTAGCGGTGGAGCTGCGAGACGGCGGACCGTGTTGACAACACGAGCAGCGACTGCGGTGTGATCGCCAAAGTGTCGATGACCGAGGGCGACTCGGGCACGATGGTGCACCAGTGGTCGTGCCAGGCGGTGGCCAGCGGGGCCGAGATCACCCGGCCGCGGCCGGCGCCGAGGGTGGTGACGCCGAGAACCTGATCGTGGACGACCTGGAGGGTGGTCTGGGCCTCGACCCCTTGGATGAGCACGGTTCGTGCCCCGTTGCTGCGGTCGACGAGATGGACATCGGTACGGCTCCAGCCCACCGAAAGGTGCACCAGCAACCATCGGCCGTTGCGCGAGAGGTCGACGGTGGCCCACGCGGTGGGGTCGGGGAGGTCGTCCCACACGACGGGGTCGGCGGCGATCGGCGTGCCCATCCGGTGGTGGCAGACATGACGCCCGTACTCCTCCTCGCCCGGGGCGACGGTTCCGGGATCCGGGTAGCGGGTGTAGAAGAAGCCGGTCCCGTTCGGCTCCCAGGCGAGCGATGCGGCACGGGTGTGGGCGATGCGTTCGGCGAGGTGGTGCCCAGTGGCGACGTCGAGCACGGCCAGCGTGGAACGTTCGTCGCCCCCGGTGGAGATTCCGTAGGCCACCAGGGCCCCGTCGGGGGACGGGTGATACCAGTCGATGGCGGCGGTGACGTCACCGGAGAGACGGACCGGATCGACCAGCGTGCGGGCCCGGCCCGTCTGCTGGGCGGGGCGGACGACGAGCACCGCCTGGTCGTGGTCTCCCCAGCGCTCGAGGGTGAACACACGGGCCCCTGCCCCCCGAGGGGCGACCGACGATCCAGCCCGCAGCAGCCGGCTCAGCCCGGTGTGGACCTCGCGACGACCGGGCACCGAACGCAGGAACCCGGTGGTGTGCCGGTTCTGATCGGCGACCCAGGCTTCGACCTGGGGGTCGTCGTCGGCTTCCAGCCACTGGTAGGGGTCGCGAACGGCGACGCCGTGGCGTTCGCCGACGGTGTCGCCGCGCCGCGTGGGCGGCGGGGGAGGGGCGGCGGCGCTCAGCCGCGCCCGGCGTTGGGCTTGGTGCCGTGATTCGCCGGCTTCTTCCGGGCGTTGTTCTTGCGCTTCGCGGTCTTCTTCGACATAAGACTCGGAAGGTTACCGGGCCGGGTGGCTGTCGGCCCATTCGGTGAGCTCCTCCGCCGACCAGGAGTTCACGATGCGGTCGACGCCGACCTCGTGGCGGGCGGCCTTGTCGCAGCCCGAGGACTGCCATTCGAGCTGGCCGGTGGCGTGGGCATCGGTGTCGATGGCGAACTTGCAGTCCCATTCGAGGGCGAGGGCGAGCAGGTCGTCGGGTGGGTCCTGGCGTTCGGGGCGGCAGTTGATCTCGACCGCGGTGTCGAACCGGGCACACGCCGCGAACACGATCTCGGCGTCGAACACCGACGGCGGTCGGGCCACGTCCGGTTCGCCGGGTTTCGACCCGTGCCGGGGCTTGAGGTTGCGGCCGGTGCAGTGCCCGAGAATGTCGACGTGGGGGTTGGCGACGGCCAGCACGAGCCGCCGGGTCATGGCGTCGCTCTCCATGCGCAGCTTCGAGTGGGCGCTGGCGACCACCACGTCGAGCTGGGCCAGGAGGTCCTCGTCCTGGTCGAGGGTGCCGTCGTCGAGGATGTCCACCTCGATGCCGGTGAGGACGCGAAAGGGCGCCAGATCGGCGTTGAGCCGGGTGACCTTGTCGATCTGGGCGAGCAGGCGGGTGCGGTCGAGACCGTGGGCCACCGTGAGGCGCGGGGAGTGGTCGGTGAGCACGAGGTACTCGTGCCCGAGGGCCATGGCGGTGCGGGCCATGGCTTCGATCGAGGCGCCGCCGTCGCTCCAGGTCGAGTGGCTGTGGCAGTCGCCGCGCAGCGCCGCTCGGATGACGGCACCCTCGTCGGTGATCCCGATCACGGTCGAGGCCTCGAGGCCGGCGAGCCGGGCGGGGACCCGTCCCTCCACCGCGTCGGTGACCACCGCCGCCGTGGAGACGCCGATGCCAGGCAGTTCCTTCAGCGTGCCCCGGGTCGAGCGTTCGGCGATCTCGTCGGCTCCGGCTTCGCTGACCACCTCGGCCGCCCGGCGGAAGGCCCGCACCTTTGTCGACGGCGCCAGCGACCGGTCCATCAGGTGCACGATGCGGGCCAACGCCACCTCGGGCGCCATGGGCGCGGTCGGGGCGGTGATGCCGAGCAGGTCGATGTCCACCTCCCCTGTGTACCCGTTTCACCGGGGTTCGTCCGGCGAGAGCCTTCGACGGTGGCCGGTAGGGTGCCGCCCGTGGAAAAATTCGGGTTCGTCGGGCTCCCCAATGCGGGCAAGTCGTCGCTGTACAACGCGCTGTCGGGGGGCAGCGCATTGGCCGCGCCCTATGCCTTCGCCACCAAGGACCCGAACGTGGGTATGGCCAAGGTGCCCGACACCCGACTCGATCGTCTGGCCGAGATGAGCAGGTCCAAGAACGTGGTGCCCGCCAGCGTG
>Ga0105046_10011628_pt1 | contig 13677 bp, 7 predicted proteins | sample MAT03_FD_78385 | JGI IMG/M metagenome (GOLD analysis project Ga0105046, IMG submission 78385) | Freshwater microbial communities from Lake Fryxell liftoff mats and glacier meltwater in Antarctica - MAT-03 (megahit assembly) | ecosystem: Environmental > Aquatic > Freshwater > Ice > Liftoff... | reverse complement strand
TGCTCCTCGTTGAAGCGCAGGGCCATCGCTAGGGCACCGACCGAGGTCGTCGCCGTGCCGACGTCCTTCGTGGGCGTCTCTCCTTCGGGCAGCATCGCCGCGCTGCCGGTGCGGAAATGCGCCGGCGTGATCGGCACGATCGTGACCTCGTTCTGAATCCCGGCGACCTCGAGGTCTTCAGTTTCTTGAGCGCGCGCGCGCCACTCCAGGTACTCCGGGCCGTTGGGACTTCCGGGCGGCGGCTCGACGCCGAACTCCGTGTCGAAGAAGAACAACTCCACGCGCCGGTCGACCCGATCCTCCTGCCCGTCGGCAGCCGCCTGATCGAGCGCGAGACCCGTGGCGTCCAGGGGAAAATTCTCACCAGCGCCGTGGGTCTTGATGCTGAGGTAAAAGTGCTTCTGATCGGCAAGCTTCACGCCGTCGATCGTCATGTAGGCGGCGATCAGCTGCTTGCGTGTCTTGGGCCCAGCAATGCCGTCCACCGTTAGACCGCGGTGGGCCTGAAACCACTTGACCAGGTCCTCCTTCTCTTGCCGCGATCCGAAGTCGGGCATGGCGATGATCATCAGACGATCTTCGCGCGGGCCCCATTTCTTCTTCCCGGGCAGATCGTAGTTCTTCAGCCAGGTATCGACGTCGTCCTCGAGGTAGGCCTTGACGCTCTTGGCACGCTCCACGGATAGCGGATCGTTGATGGTGGGCTCGGCCGTCGTATCGGTGTGACCAACCACCAAGAGCTCGCGCGGATTATTAGCCTCGTAAACTTCACGAATGCGCTTTAGGGCGTCAATCGCAGTCGGCAGCACGAAGCACTTGTTCGTGTCGAAGAGCATGCCGCGCATGCGCGCCATCACGACGCGAGGCTGAACGCCAATGTTCCTGCGCCGTTGATCTCTAGCAGTATTCGCCGTAGCAGTACTCGCCGTAGCAGTATTCGCCGTAGCGCGGCGCTCAGCTGGCGGCAGTGGGAAGATCTCCACGGAGCAGGCGCCCTTTTCGGGAATGGCCTCGACGCGGGCGCGCCCCTCGGCATCCAGCCGTCGCTGATAGCGTCGACCGGCGGGAGTGGTGATGACGATCCGGTGATCTGCCAGCGCGCTGCCGTCTTCGTCGACGAACTCGAACTCGATCCAATGATTCTCAGCTATCGACGGAGCAGCTTTCGTAGGCTGCCACCCCAGCAGCGTAACGGTGCATTCGCCTTCCACCGGTATGCCATCAATTCGTGTCGAGCCAGAGCCATTGAGCTCACGGATGTAGTAGCGCCCATCGGGCGTCGTGATTCCAACCTTTTGGCCCGCTAAAGGCTGGTCTTCTTCATCCTCCACTTCGATGGCTACCCAAAAGACTTCTCTCTTGCCGGCCTTCGACGTCGTGCGATGTGCGCCTTTGCCGCTGCCTTCGCCGCTTTCCTCCGGTTCGTCCCCATCGGCTTCAAGGCTTTTGGGGTCGCCAGATCTCGCTGAACTCTGCTTTTCAGTCGCGACCTTCCAGGTTCCAGTCTTGCTGACGACAGGGTCCGGAACGCCTGCCGCTGGATTCATCGCTGGCACCATCATGGCGGTGAAGGTTCCGGTGGTTGCTATGGTGCCGACTTTCTGGCCACCCTCGGTCACCGAAGCGCTGAGCGTCGCCGCGTTCACAGATAGCGTGACGAGAACGCTCGTTCCGGGGGCGTCGAATCCCGGTGCGGTGTATTGCTTCCCCGCGGCCTTGAGTCCGGCGAGAATGATGTCAGCCTCTAGAATGACTGACTTGCCTTCAGACTTGATCTGATGAAAACCTGTGACTGGAACTTTTACAGGAACCAGCCATTGCCACGGCGGATCAGGCGTGAGCTCTAGCTCGTCTCCGTCGGCCAAAAGCGAATCCATGAGCTGGCCCTCAATAGCACACGCACCCGCCCTCCAAAAGTTGGCGGCCAGCGGGCGCTTGACGCGCCACCCGCGTGTTTCCCTAGCAGCCCGGCCCGAGAGATCCTGAGAACATTCGGAGAACATCGGAAGTTCACGCCCCACCTTGTCGGCCCGCTGGCGCCTGTAGTAAAGCCCTGGGGAAATGTTCAATCTCGTGCGCACCAGCTTTAGAAAGTTCGTTTTGCGCACAGGCGGGCTGCGCACCTGGTGCACTCCGCTGATTGCGGGGCTCGTCTTTGCGGTTCCTTACGTCGCTGGCGCCCAGGTCTCGTCGAGCGGCGGAGGCAGCACTCCGTACATCGGCCGCTACGAGCCTTCTAAGGACCGTGGGCTCATTCGTATGTCGAACACGGTTGAGCGTAAGAACTGCAGCCCGGACGGGAAAACTGCCGTTAAGTGCGAGTGGCCTCTGCGCGACAGCAAAGAGAACCAACCGCCGCTTGATAGCTCCGGCCAAATCAAGCCGCCGTTGGTCGACACGTTCAAGAAGATTCTGAATTATCCTGTGCTCCCTCGAGAACGGGAAGCGATCCACTTGCCTGATCGCTTGCTCCAACTTCTCGTCCATTTGAGTGACACCTTTACGGGCGCACAGATCTGCGTGGTCAGCGGCTTCCGTTGTTGGGAAAAAGGCGGTCAAAAATGCAGCGAGTTCCAGAAGGACACCTCCATGCATCTTTCGGGCGCCGCAGCGGATGTCGTCATGCTGGGCATCGACAACGTTGACCTTGCAACTTATGCGCTCTACCTGCAGGCTCAAGATCCGCGATTTGCTGGCAAAATCGGCGTAGGATTTTATCCCAATCGTGAGCACGTCCACCTGGACGCTCGCGAGAAGCCTGCCTATTGGGTGGACTATTCGCCCCAAGGTGATCCGCAGTACGATTCTGATAAACCCCCGCCCGCGGAGGCTTTCTTCAAGCATTTCGATGCTCGCTACGCCATGGCGCGTCCCGGTGGACGCTGCCCGACAGTCGCCGAACGAGACGCCGTCAATAGCGATGAGGTGGTGCTGGAAGACAGCGCGCCTTTCAAGTTTAGATGGCAGAATGTGCTGTTCACAGAACCTCCACTCCAAGGGACGCCGTCCTCGCGAGCGCTGTTTCAGGGCAAAGATGTTGACTTTTCGCTGCTCAAGGAACTGGACGGCTTCGAGCAACTATGAAGCTTTGCACGGCGACGCTGCTTGCGGGTCTCTGTTTTCTCCCTCGCGCGGCAGGCGCGGCGGATTGCACACCCTTGGTGGCGCGCGATCCTTCAGGTGGCTTATCCGAGAGCGAGGATCAGCTTCGGGCCAAGATCGCCAAGGCTGTGATCTGTGAAGCGGATAACCCGCGGCGCAAGAACCTACCGCGCATCGTTGAGTACACGGACTTGTACATCGAGCTCGCGCAGAAGCCGGTGTGCCAGCTGCTGCTCATCAACGCGCAGGCCAAGATCAGCCTGGCCACGGATCTGGATCGCAAGGGCTCGCTAACGGCACAAGAGAAGGAGCGACTCGGAGCGCTCTGGCAGGGCGCCTGGAATGTGCTCGCCGGGATTTCGAGCGCCTGGAGCAAGCAGACTGCAAGCACCACGCAGCCGAGCATCGTGGACAAGTGCGTCAAGCCGGCTCGAGAGCAGCTTTCGAGATTCCCGTCGGTCACCATCACCCTGAATCCGCCTGATTCCTCGGGATTCGAGTTGCGTTGGGACAAGGTGTCGCGCACCAATAGCTTGCCACGCATGTTTCCCGGGCGTCACGAGCTTTTCATCGATCCACCTCGCGAACACACCGTGAGCTTGAAGGTTGGAAGAGAACAGGTGGTGAGTGACCACCTCGGTCGCGTCGTGCGGCCCATTCGGTTAGAATGGAACCAGCGACTGCAAATCCAGATTAACTTCCAAGACCTCACGCCAAGTCCGTGTCCGACGCGTGAAAGCTGTGCGGGCTCGGAGCCGCTCCCTGGCGAGTTTCCCTCAAGGTCTAACCCTCGTGCGCCGGTCGCGTGGGCGAGCGGGGCTGCCATCGCACTTGGGATCGGCGGCGTCATCTTCTCCCTGTCCACGTCAAACACGCTCAATAACCAAGGCAATGAGCTGCATGTGGGGGGCGGTTGTGGAACAAGTGCGCTCAGCTGTCGGCGCGACGAAGTCGAGGCCAAGTATGATGCCAGCGACAATTGGAAATATTGGGGCACAGGAGCATCGAGCGGATTGGCGGCTTTAGGGGGAATTGGCTTGTATTGGGCCTTGAGCGGTCCCAGCCACCCGGCCACTGATGACGGCGCACGGGCCACCGTTCCTAGCAGCACAGGTTCTCTCCGCGCTTCGGTAAAGCGCCAGTTTAGCGGCCTCGAGTGGACAACGTCTTTTTAGCCACGTCGCGCTGCTTCAGCTAGAAACGACCCGAAGCCACGATTCCGTTCATGCCTGGGCCCAGGATGGGGGCCCACTGAAGCGAAGCGCCCTCTTTGGCATTGGTTCCCACGTCAATGTCCGTGCTTGCGTCTCTGCCCGACGAGAACCAAGAGTAGACCGCGATGCCGGCGCCCACGGCCCCTACCGACGCTGAGACTATCGCTATGGTGTTCCACTTGTCGGATTTGTCGTAGCTGGAATCGAGCTGCTGTTTAACCGCGCTGTTGCAAAATGGTCGCGGATCTTTGTCGCAGCCTTTGTCGAGAAAGGTCGCGTCTCCCTGTTTTTTAGCCGGGCTTGCAACTCCGAAATACGAATAGGCGCCGAACCCAAAACCAGCGACGGCAATCCCCGTTCCTACCCAGAAGGTCGTGGGGAGCCCAGCTTTTGCGCCTGCCGACGCGGGGGCACCGTCCGAGGTGAGATCGACAACGAGCGTGCCTTCTTCGCCTTTTTCAGGAGTGCACGCCGTGGCCAGTTGGTAGCGCACCCGATTGCCCGACAAAGTCTTCTTGGGTAGTTGTTTGCCGTTCAGGAGCAGAACCTCAGCCTCGCCCTTCGCGCTATCCACGAGCGTGACCTCAATGGCGTAGTCGGTGCCGAAAAGCACGTAGCTGCCGGTGTCGAGCGAGTCACTGTCGCTTGCGCCATGGATGGTGAGCTGGACATCGTCTTCAGCTATCCCTTCGGGAACCTTCTTCTCGACGCTCAACTTGTAACACTTCGCTTCGACAGTGGAAGCCACCACCACCAACTCGACCGCTTGCTTCTCTGCCAAGACTATCTCGTAGACTTTCAGGTTCTTGCTGGGATCTTCGGATTTTTGTTCAAGCTTTTCGTGGTTGAGAGTGACCTCCACGCGAGTCACCATGCCCTCTGTGGCGGGCGGGGCTTCAACGCTGATCTCGTAGGTGCCAGGCTTGATCCACGTGGCGGTGGACCATTTCTTATCCATGCTCTTTCCGTCGAGCTTGACGACGGGGCCTTGCTTGGCCGTGCTCTCCACCTTGACGTTGAGCTTCGCGGCTTTGCCCTCGAGAAAGTCCATGATGCTTCGGCGAAGATCACGAACGGACGTGAGACACACGCCCTCGAGCTTTGACTTAAGCGCCTCGTCAATCCGCGGCGCCAGATCCAGCGCCGACCAAGGGTCCTTGGCGAAGCTTTTGCCCTCTTTGGCCGTGTCGAGGCCAGCGCACGCCGCCGCGTGCGCCACCGAAACCTCAAGCTGCGAGAGCGCGGAACAGAAAAGAGCTAAAACAAGGCATTTTACAAGCTGGGGAGTGCACATCGCATTTTCTAACTCTCTTCAAAAGCGCAAGCTCACTGCAAATCAGGGCGCGCAGGGCTCGGGGACAACTTTCACGACGCAGCCAGGGGAGGGGGCGGAGTCGAGCGACTTGACACGCAGCTCGCCACCCGCACGCAGCTTCTCTTTGGGATCTAGGAACTCAATCTCTTTTCCAAGAATCTTTACACTACCGACCAACGATCCCTCTTCCTCGACGGGCACGCAGCCCGCTTGTTCAGTAATTCGGAAACGACCCACTTCGGGTGCGGCACACCCGGAGAACGCCCACAGGTTTTCTTTTCCAGGCACTTGGACCAGATGCCAGGTGCCTTTGCTCAGGAGGGAGCCTCTTGACGCTTCAGAAACAACCAACTGAAGGGGTGAAAAGGGCTTGGCCTGTGGATCTGTTCCCAGATCCACGACTGCGCCGCTCGGGATAGCTAAGACTTCGGCTTCGTCGCACGACTTATCCCCGAAGGCCGCGCTCCACTTCTGCTTGCAGAACTTTTGCGTGCCGCCCGCAAACGTCCAGAGCGTGAGCGATTGTGCGGAGTCGGGGGAGGGAGCCCGCTGGGAGAGGGCGTACGGTTGCCCGCTAGGATCCTGCGTGATCGTCCAGCGCTCACCTGGCTTGACGGCAAGCTTTTTTGCGTCGTTGAACTTGCAGTCGTCGCCGACTTCAATGACGGTGAGCGAATCTTCCAGGCGCGCTAACCAGTACTTGGATTTGTCGCCTAAGGGATGTGACAGAATGCCTTCGGCGATGGCCGGATCGTCCCCCTTGGGGAGGCACCCGTCGTAGACCTTTAGTTTCAAGCTCGATTGGAGCGTTTTGGGGTAGGGGTGTCCATCTTCAGGCGACGCAATGGAAGCGATGAGTCGGTTTTCCGCGCCCGGAGCCGTACTTCGCAGCTCGACCAAGACGGTACCCAGGCTGAGCTTCTCGTTGCCGAGGTCAAACTCAAGCAGTGATGGCAACATCTGCTTCGTTGCGGCCACGTAGCGAGCGTCGGGTGACCGGAGCACGGGTCGGACAAAGACTTTATCCTTCGTTGGCTGCGCCGCCGGATCGAGAGGCAGGGCTAACACGTAGTAAGGAGGGGTAGCTAAGGTGTCTTCGGTTGAGTTCTTAGCCTCCGCTTGATCGAGCGGCCCCCTGAGCTTCCACACCTCGGCTGTGGGCGGCATTTCACCCTGTGCAACCAGGCGACGCCATTCGATGCCGACGGCGCGAATGGATTCATAACGCTCCGCTCTCGCCAAGGCTTTGGTGACGATTGGAGCCTTCGGTTTAAAAAGCACGTAGGCGCCAAACAGCGCCGCCAACAATCCCAGGAGGAGCACCGCGCCGAGCAAAAACGTCCACCACGGAACCGGTGTTGGCCCCACCTTCGGCAGATGACGCCCGAGCGGTTCGTCCCAAGTTGTCATGTTTCAGCTACTCAGCGAGCACCTGGGTGCCCGATTCCGCTGCCGTTGGCAAGCAGTTATTGCAGCGGCGCGAATGACCTGCCGGTCCAGATCGCTTCATCCCGCACGAGCTCGTCGATCACTCGGCTCAACTCAACCGCTTGGGTCTGGGCCTCAGAATGAGAACGCTTCATGATGTCACGACCGATTAGCTCTCGGTGCCGCCCTACTCCCTGGAGCCAGCCCGAAAGCTCAAGCCAGAGGCCAGCCTCTCGCAGGTGGCAGCGGGCTTTCTGCCCCAAATATTCTTTGAGCAGCAGCTCGGACCTTCGCAAGTATTCCCCCAGCGTCATCTGAGCAAGATTTTCCGAAGATGCCGTGGCGTCCCTCGCTGCAGGCCTGGGTAGCCGGGTCAGCAGCTCGAGACAGTAGGCGGCCAGGTGAACCCCGCGTTCGTGATCGATAGCGAGCTCTCTTGGAATATCACCATCGAGGGGGGGCGTGGTCATGGGCTTTCGGAGCCGGTCGTATTGTTCGGTCAGCTTGTTGGCGATCGCATCCCGCCGCTTCCCGCGGTGGGGTCCGAAGTTGCGGTAATAATCCTTCCAGAGGTCGACCAGCTTTCGCAACGCCATCGACCCTGCCGCGGGATCGCTCGCCAGTTGGGTCGCATTCCAACCTCCGGCGTCGAGTAGCGCGACGAGCTGGTCGAAGCGGTACTGGAGCCCAGCGCCCTGCAGCTTCTGCTCGCGCACGCCCTCAGCCACGATGATCGTCATGCGCGCCCAATTGATCAGCAAGAGATCCGCGATGGCGACCTCGCGCCAGAGATCGGAGATAACCTGGTGTTTGATATCGTTCTGCTCGAAACGATGCATCACCAAGTGCGACTTCCACGCCGCGGGCGCGAAGTTCAAAAGGCTGAGTAGCAGCCGTGCCTTTTGTTCCAGGGGTTCTGCCGCATCGAGCAGAAATGTCGAGACCATCGCTCCGCCATGGTTGCCAAGCAGCACACTCTCTGCGGCGTTGGCCGATCGATCGCGCAGAATGCAGCCCGAGCTCAGCGAGCCGCGCGCGGAGTCATAGTGGTCCCCGAAATGGCGGAGCGCGATGAGGTCGTCGTCCACGGGCGAAAGAGGTTGCGGCTTAGAGACCAGCTTCAGCAGAACGTTCGATTCCGCATCGTTGGGGACCAGCTCCCGCAGAGCCATGCGATCGCTCGAAGACAAGCCGTCATCCACGCTCTGTCGGATACCTGAAAGCGTCTGATCGGGGATCCCGAGCTCCGAGAGGAGGGACTTCAAGATCCCATGAAGGGCTTGCATTTGCAGACCGCGACTCTCGCGAGTCATCCGTTCCTCTTCTTCGTTCCGATGCCAAAGTGGCGCAAAATTGCGACTCGAGAAGACTTCGCGACCGACACGCTTCTGAAGATTCTGCCATAGCTCGGGCAAATTGACGACCTCGTGAACTCCGCCGGTTGCCTTCAGCGTCGCCCCGATTTCGGTCAAGCCTTGCGTCACGCCACTCGGAAAAGCCGCACGAGCTTGGCATTCCCCGACCTGCGCCGCGATCTCGGCCCCAAAGCGCTGATGCAGGAACGCCCTGCGGCCCGCTAAGGTAGCCCGACTGAGCCAACGTTCAAGAAACTCCCAGGTTGCAACCAGCGCAGGCCAATTCTGCGCGTCGTGGGCAGTCGAGGAAGCGTACGAGAAACTGATAGAACGAAAGCCGGCTTCGAGGAGCAAGCGGACGACATCGCTGATTTGGCTGAGATCATTCGCGAGCCTGGCGCCCAGTGCAGGGCAGCGGAGAACCCGTGAGTGACTCTCGACGTTGCGGCCTAGCTCGTCGGGGGTTGCGGCGCGAACTGTGATGATCTCCTGCGCGCCACCGTCTAGGCTCGCGCCGGTGAGCTCGCGCGAGAATTCCGCGCGGAGCTGTTCGTCGGTGTCCGCCTTCCTCTCTTCGTTCTTCAACCAGGCGCTGTTCGTAAAAACGATCACCCACGGATAGTTTTCAGGGCGAATTTGGCGTTCTGCAAGCAGCTCGGCCAAGCAGTGGATCGCGTTCAGGTAGGGCTGCAGAGCGAGCGAACGCTCGTGGGGAGACTGAGGAGATAGCAGGCGATGATGATCCAAGAGGAGCACGCCTGCGCTCGGTTGCTGTTGCCCAAGCAGGCGGATGAGTTCGCGCGCGGTGGCGGCGTCGGAACGTGCGAGCGCTCCACTCCCGGTCCGCGCAGCGAAGGCGGCCGAATCATAGATGCTTTCAAAGTACGCGGGGGGGGCTTCCCAACAGAGCAAACGGCAAACCTTGGAAGCTGCCCGCTCCGCACCAATGCGAGGCGCAGGCTGCGCCGCCCGCTGCGATTCACCGGCAAGCCAGGCGCTTCGGAGCGCCTCAAGATCGCCCTCTGCAGAAAGCTTCTTGACGCGAACTGGTGCAACGGAACCTGCGGCGGCGCGCTCAGAGGCCAAGAGCCAGTCGCTGGTGCGCGCTGACGCGGAGCCCACGAGAAGCACATGAAGATCGCAACCACGCGGAGCGGGCAGAGCGTCTCCCGGAGGGTCCGACAGCCTCAAGGATTGCGGGGCCAAAGGGGGACAGTGCCGCGAGACGAATGTGAAGAACCAAGGCGCGCGGGCCGCCCAAAAGCCCAAGAGCTGACGCAATTCATGGGCATGCACGGCGCCCGTTGGAACCAACATCTGCGCGCAGGTTGTGGCGTCCACAACAGACGTTCTTTGGCTAAATCCGGCGAAGCGAGCCACGATCTTGAGAAATCCAAGCAGCTCCGGATCGGTTGGGGAACGGGTTCCGATCTGATCAGGAAAGATGAGCGTGGAAGCTCGGCAGACCCGGGCTGCGGCGAGCGCTGACAACTGTGCAGTAAGAAGCTGATCCACCTCGGCAGCCGCCGAATCCCCGTAAAGGAGGTCGTATTGGCCCAACATCGCGTCCAGAAGCTTCTGCTTGCCGGGCGTATCGAAGCCGTTGAGCTCGCGAATCGTAGCGCTGAGCTCGGCGTGCCACTGGACCTCGCTCGGAGCCACTTCAGGATGAAAATTACGCGGGACCGAAAGGTGGATGTCCTTGAAAGCAAAGTACACGAACTGATTGAGCACAGGCGCAAGCTGGCGATGGCTTTTCCAATTGTCGTTGAGCTCGTGCCACAGCGTCGCCAAGTAGCGCAAAAGCTCTCCGGGCGAGTCGAGGCGCTTCCAAACGCGGTGAAATTCCGACCAAACTTCGAAGATGCGCGTGGCATCTCGCTGGCTCAACAGATGATCGAGCGCAGCCTGCTGGTGGGCCCGAAGGTGGGTTACCGAAGGCATTCCTTCGAAGCTGCCGGTCGTCAGTGGCGGAAGATTGTGTGTGTTCATGGTTGATATCGTTTGCTAACCGCTCGTGACACGTGCGCCTAGCGCGCGGTGGTTTGGAAAAGCTTGAGGGCGCTGGCGGCGGGCCGTGTGCCGATCGTAAGCTTGTGCGAGGGTAACGGCACGAACGGTGGAACCACCCCATCGAATCGACCCCCACCCCCCGTGAACTCTAGCGGTGTCAGGAGGGGATGGCCGGCGGTGTCGAGTCCCCAGAGCAACTGCGGCTCAACGTCCGCCAAAAGCTCAACCCGAAATCCACACTCTTTGCCCGCGAATTGCGCAAGATCATAAACATACGCGCGTCCACCCATGGGGAGCGCAAACTCATTGATCGGGTTGATCGAGACTTCCTCGGACTGACCGAGAATAACGCGCGTGAAATTCGCCACCACAGAAGCCAGCCGCGCCAACGATGCAATCAAGCTCGACGTCGTGGGGGCTGGGAAAGCCAACAAGGCGAATTCATCAGGCAGCCCGTCGTTCCCGCGAAGCGCCGCCAAGCGCCTCCTCCCAATGCAATCCGGATTCACTACAAGCGAGCTCCCTGCCGCGGATTTCGCACTGAGGTGCCTGTACCAACCCGCCAACTCAAGCTGCAGAGCCGAAAGCTCTCGCATAGCCGCCGAAGCGAGCATGCCAGCTCCCTGGGATTGAATGCGCTCAAGGGCTTGAACGAGAGGATCCAAGAGGTACCGCTGCTCGGCCTCGACACCGATGCGTTGGAGGCTCCTCGGCTCAGCCATAACAAGCGCTTCCCAAAGCTCGCCACACGCCGATTTCAAAGCTTGATGCTGCTGTTCAACTTCGGATTGTGACGAAAGCAGCAGCGGCAAGGGAATGAAGATCAGCTCCTGAGTCCGCTCGGACCATTCACCCAACACCACATCCGCACGCAGCGATTCCTCCCGCGTCACCCAGTTCGGAGAGGCGCTCCCACGTCCGTTCGATTCCTCGAAGGTTTCGAGCTTCAAAGTTAGGAAATCGCGTCCGTCGCCGCCTGAAGGAAGGTCGATGCTTTTCGAAGGAGGCGGAACGCTGGCCAAACGCCCAGCACGGGTAACCACCGCAATGTCGTCCAACCAAAGACGCCTCTTCTCAACCTCGACGGAGAGCACATTGCGCTTGCCGGATTCGGAAGCCGAGGGGCTCCGAGAGCTTGCCAAAGAGGCAATCAATACAGGTGGCTCGCAGGCCGCCACAAACAGCGACCCGGCGAACTGCCTCCCCTCATCGGCGAGCTGCAGAATATGCCGCGAATGGAGGCGATCCCCATCCACAAGCTGCCGCCAGGTTTTTTCGTTCGCCACGCGGCGGGAGTCTAGTGGTTTTCCGGGTCGATAGAAGCAGAAAATGCGCGGCGGGCGGGGGCGAGCTAGGAGCTAGGCCCTGCGTTTAGGGGCGGGGCGGGGTTCGTCGGATTGGGCGATGGGAGCGGGGCTTGGGGAACTCAAGAGGGGTCGGCGGAGTTCGAGGCGGTGCTGGGTGACGGAAGAGTGCGTGGTATACTTGTAGTGGCGTTCTGGCTGGTGGGGGTATCCATCGGATGTAGATTCGATGGCGGATAGAGCGAAAAAGACCGTGGCCACAGCTTCAGACCGTCGAACTGCCGACCTGCCAGATGGGTTGGAGCCAAGGGCAGGCCAAATAGTTGATGGCGATCTAGCCCCAAACCCAACAAGAGCCCGGCTTCAGAAGCTCACCAGAAGTTAATCTGTATCTTCAAAAAACCTGTGTTGGCTAGGGAGTTCTGGCGCAACGCAGGCCGACGTTGAAGTTGTTAAGGGTGGGAGGGCTGGCGTTGCGGGTCGAGGAGCGATTGTTTGCTTCAAGGTCGCCGAACATGCCGCCCCGATTTGTTCGGCCGGAAGCTACAACGGTATTAGCGCAATTGTTGCATGTGGCCGCATAGTTTCCATACCAATCCAGGTTCCACTCCCAGACGTTGCCGGCCAAGTCCGCCTGACCGTACCGGCCGTTGCCCCTCGGCGAGACAGATCCGACCACACTGGTAGAGCCGGTGCCAGGTTTTACGCAGAAATCAGTGCCTCCCGAGGCTCCGAAATAGTTCGCGTAGGTGCAGTCGATCGTTGTCGAGTCAAAGGGATCCGACCACGGACGATTGCGCTGCTGGTCGCCGCCTGCTGCGGCGTAGTTCCACTCCGCTTCGCTTGGCAGAAAGCCGCCATCCCAAATGCAGAAAGCCGCCGCCTGGTACCAGTTGACGCAGTTGATGGGCTTGGTCTCGTTCGGACCGCTATCCTCCGTCCATGTTTGGTAGCCCGTGTTGCAACCGAGGTAGCTCGCCCCGTCCCATGTCTTCTTCACCGGTGGCAGGTTCACGTCGCTCCAGCTGGCGTCCCAGCCTGGCTCGTTACCGCCGCCGGTGCTGTTGGCGAGCCCAGCCCCGTTGTTCAGGTGAGTGTGCCTGCCGGAGCCGGCGACGGGGCTCCACTGTTTGAGCACCACCGCGTCGACAAATTTCCTAAACCGACCGACCGTTACTTCGAACTTGTCCAGCCGAAAGCTGCTGACGGTGGCCGGGTAAATTGCGTTGTTGTCGCGCTTGAAGGCGGTGGGGCTGCCCGTGACCGTCGGGCTCGTACAGCAGTTTTCGCTAGCGCCGCAGTCGACGGCGAGGCCCTTACAGCTGGGCGGACCGCAGGTTGTGTTGGGCCCCGAAGCGTCGTCTCCCGCTGCATTGGGGATCCCCGTTCCGCACGGCACACACTTCTTATCTTGCACGCGCTGGTTCTCTAAGCAGAGCGTAACCGCACAGCTCAAGCCGTTACCCGAATAACCAGGATTGCACACGCAAGCAGCCGAGCCGACGCTACCTGTGCACGTGGCGTTCGTGTCGCACGGCTTGCTCGTTGAACTTAAGCCGTTCGCTGCGCAGGTTGTCAGCGTTTGATTCCCGTCGCACGTGGCTTCATTGGGCGTGCACGATAGCGCTTGCGCTCCTGCACTGCCGCCGGTTGCTCCGCCCAAGCTCGAACCGGATCCCCCGATCCCACCGCTTGCCATTGGCGCGCCTCCTGTTTGCGCGCCTCCTGTTTGCGCGCCTCCTGTTTGCGCGCCTCCTGTTTGCGCGCCTCCCCCGGCGCTTGCGGTATCGCCAAACTTGGGACGATCCGACGAACATCCACAGCCTAACGCCAAAAGAATCAACAGGAGCCTAAGCCTAGACATTGCCCGGTGCTATCATTCCGGGAGCCCTAAACAAGCCTGTCTTACGGCTGGGCGCGCTATTCCCGAACATTTGGGCCAGATA
>Ga0105046_10011627_pt1:0-12500 | contig 13677 bp, 6 predicted proteins | sample MAT03_FD_78385 | JGI IMG/M metagenome (GOLD analysis project Ga0105046, IMG submission 78385) | Freshwater microbial communities from Lake Fryxell liftoff mats and glacier meltwater in Antarctica - MAT-03 (megahit assembly) | ecosystem: Environmental > Aquatic > Freshwater > Ice >... | reverse complement strand
ATATCGCCGGCCGAAACCGACTGAATATCTTCGCGGTGGTTTGCATGCATCTTGAGCAGTCGGCCGATTCGCTCGCGATCACCTTTGGTCGAGTTCAGTGCGTAGCTGCCCGATTCGAGTGTTCCAGAATAAACCCGGAGATATGCGAGCTTGCCAACGTGCGGGTCAGACTGAATCTTGAAAACCAAACCGGAGAAGGGCTGTCCCTGAGCGACGGTTCGCGACTCATCGCCGTCAGTCTTGGGATTGATTCCCTCAACCGGCTTCACATCGAGCGGTGACGGCAGGTAGTAGGTAATTGCGTCCAGCATGAGCTGAACACCCTTGTTCTTCAGCGCACTTCCGCACAGCACCGGCACCAGGGCACCGGTGAGCGTCGCGGCGCGAAGACCCGCCTTGATTTCATCTTCGGTGAAGGTGTCATCTTCGAGGTACCGCATCATCAGATCTTCATCGTTCTCTGCGACGATTTCGATCATGTACTTACGGGCTTCATCGGCTTTCTCGGCATACTGGGCCGGGATGTCAATGATCTGGGCATCCTCACCAGCTTTGTCGCTGAAGATGTACGCCTTGTTCAAAATGAGATCGATCACACCGACGAAATCAGATTCGGCGCCCATCGGGATCTGAACCGGAACCGGCTTTGCCTTGAGTCGCTCGACGATCATCGAGACGGTCCGTTCGAACGATGCGCCCGTCCGGTCCATCTTGTTGACGAAACAAAAGCGAGGCACGCTGTACTTGTCAGCCTGCCGCCACACTGTTTCAGACTGCGGCTCTACACCGGCCACGGCATCGAACACCACCACGCCACCGTCAAGCACGCGGAGCGAGCGCTCTACTTCAACGGTGAAGTCGACGTGACCGGGAGTATCGATGATGTTGATCCGGTGACCCGCCCACTCGCAGGTGGTGGCAGCAGATGTGATCGTGATACCACGCTCGCGCTCCTGCTCCATCCAGTCCATCGTTGCGGCGCCTTCATGCACTTCACCTGTCTTGTGGATCAGGCCGGTGTAAAAAAGAATGCGCTCGGTAACGGTTGTTTTACCCGCATCGATGTGAGCAATGATGCCGATGTTTCGGGTCTTCCCGAGCTTCGCAGCAACATCGCTTGCTGATTGTTTCGTTGCCGTACCTGTACTCATGAACCTGACAATCCCTCGTTGAACGATTCCAATTCCGGAATCGCTTCGCGCGGTGCGGCGAGGTCATCGTTGAACCTCAGCCGCCGCGGCTACACGCGATTAGTAACGATAGTGAGCGAATGCCCGATTGGCTTCAGCCATGCGATGGGTATCTTCGCGGCGTTTAATCGTCGCGCCGACGCCATTCGCGGCATCCAGCAACTCATTCGCGAGTTTCTCTGACATGGACTTGCCGGCGCGGCTGCGAGCAGAACCCAGAATCCAGCGAATTGCCAAAGACTGGCGTCGAGGACCCTCGATCTGAACCGGAACCTGATACGTCGCACCACCGACTCGGCGAGGCTTCACTTCCAGCAACGGAGTCGCGTTGTGCAGGGCGCGCTCGAAAACTTCGAGCGGATCAGCACCCGTGCGCTGCTGAATGATGTCGAACGAACTGTAAAGAATGCGCTCGGCCAGGCCGCGCTTTCCTCGCTCCATGATTTTGTTGATGAAACGGGAGACCAGCTCGCTGTTATGACGTGGATCTGGCAGAAGTGGCCGCTTCACAATCTTTGCGCGTCGTGGCATCGGTGATATTGCCTCCGTAAATCGTCAGGAATCAGCGCCCTCGCGTTGACCGATCTGACTGGCGCGTCTACGCCGAAAATTGACCAATCTGTTCAAGCACACGAAAAAGCGGTCAACGCCCTGGAGACGTCGGGCCGCTTTTTCGCCGTGCACACTCAGTTCCGCTCACGCGGACCGCCCCTCGAATCGGGCCAGGAAAGCCTAACGTTTAGGCTTGGCTGGTGCTCCCGCCTTGGGCTGTTTGGTTCCGTACTTCGACCGCGATTTCTTGCGGTTTTCTACGCCACGGGCGTCCAGGGTACCGCGAACGATGTGATACCGAACGCCAGGGAGATCTTTCACCCTGCCACCACGGACCAGCACCACCGAGTGCTCCTGAAGATTATGCCCTTCGCCTGGAATGTACGCCGTCACTTCCATTTGATTGGAAAGACGCACTCTGGCGATCTTGCGCAGTGCCGAATTTGGCTTCTTCGGCGTCATGGTTTTGACCTGCGTGCAGACACCTCGCTTTTGAGGCGCACCTTTGCTGCGACGCGTCGTTCCGGCGTACCTACCCAATGCACTGTGAGTGAATCCCAGTGCAGGCGCCTTGGTCTTCTTCTTGACGCTTTTGCGGCCCTTACGAACCAACTGATTTATCGTCGGCACGACTTGCTCCTAGCCAGGCGAGCGGTTCAATAACCGTGCTCTGCGCAGGCGAATCTCCCCGCCACGCAGCTGCGGCACCACCCGCCTCGTAAGGTTCAAACCAACTGGAACTCCCAATTGGTACAAACCTCACCCTCGTGTCGACTTTCCAGCAGACACAAGGGTGTATGGTACGGACTTTGACACGTCCCGTCAAGGGACGGCGGGGCTAAACCCCGACTTTACCTTGTTATGCGTCCTTGTCGTCGTCTGAGCCTGCCGGTTCCCACCCGTCCTCTGCGGCCATCTCCACGCTATAGCCATCTGCTTCAGTCGGTAAGGAGCTTGGCAGCAACCCGGACGAGAGCAGTTCCGCGAAATCCTCATCACTCGCAGGTTCTGCATCCAGCACTGCAACTCCGCCGCGTGCCTCGGACATCCCCTCGAGCAGAACCTCATCCAACCTGCTCATGGCGGCCTTGCGACGCGACGAGGCGCCGAAGCCAGAACCGGCCGGAATAAGCTTTCCGATAATCACGTTCTCTTTCAATCCACGCAGATTATCGACCTTGCCATTGATGGCCGCTTCGGTCAAGACCCGTGTGGTCTCCTGGAACGACGCCGCGGAGAGGAACGAATCGGTCTCCAGCGATGCCTTGGTGATTCCGAGCAACACTGGCATTGCCGTCGCCGGCTCACCACCCTGGGCGAGAATCTCTTCGTTGATCTGGTTGAACTCGAAGCGATCGATTCGCTCATCCTGGAGGAAGTCGGTATCACCCGGGTTGACGATGCTGACCTTGCGGAGCATCTGCCGGCAGATCACCTCGATATGCTTGTCGTTCGTGTTGACGCCCTGTGAGCGATAAACGTTCTGAACTTGATCAATGATGTATCGCTGAACTTCGTCGCGCCCACGGGTGATCAGAATGTCTTGCGGATCCTTCGCCCCGTCGGTCAACTGCTGTCCCGGCGTCACATACTCGCCATCTTCGACATAGATCTGGTACGCAACCGGCACGGGGTGCTCTTCGCGCTCCTCTCGGTCGTTCCGGACATAGATCGTGCGATTGTCGAGCAGGAAGGTACCGTCGATATCGGCGGTACGCTTCTCTTCGTTCGGTCCAACCGCGATGACGGTTTTGTCTTTGAGAACCATCGCGCCGGTTTGCAGTACGGGATCCCAACCGGTATCGAGCCGCATGGTCCACGAATCGCGCTCGGTGCTGGTGATGACAAGCAACCGACCGGTGTCGGTTTGCTCAATCGTGACCACACCCTCTTTATCGGCAAGAATTGCCTTGCCTTTCGGAGAACGCGCCTCGAACAACTCCTCGACTCGCGGAAGTCCGGAGGTGATGTCCGCCCGGTTCACGCCACCAGTGTGAAATGTACGCATCGTGAGCTGGGTTCCGGGTTCACCAATCGATTGCGCCGCGATGATGCCGGTGGCCTCACCCTGCTCGACAAGTTGTCCCTTCGCCAGGTTGCGTCCGTAGCAAAGTCGGCATACACCGTGCACCGCTTCGCAGACCATCACGGTCCGGACGTGAATCTTCTCAATACCAGAGTGAATGACTTCGTGCACAAGATCGCGCGAGGAACCATCCTCTGCAATTTTGCGGTCGGTGATCTCTTCATTCCGGTCGGCGATCAATTCGCCGGTCGCGGAGTCGTAAATCGGCGATGCCGCAACTCGCCCGATCAACTTCGAACGCAGCTCTTCTTCCGAGTACGCCTTGCCGTCGCCATTCTTCCGCTCGAGCCACAATCCTTGTTCGGTGCCGCAATCATCCATCGTAATGATGACGTCCTGAGCGACATCGACCAACCGGCGTGTGAGATACCCGGAGTCAGCCGTTCGGATCGCGGTATCGGCCAGACCCTTCCGGGCGCCGTGGGTGGAGAGGAAGTACTCCAACACCGTCAGCCCCTCGCGGAAGTTCGATCGAATCGGAATGTCGATGATGCGACCTTCCGGGTCGAGCACGAGTCCGCGCATACCGGACATCTGGCTGATCTGGTTCATATTTCCCTTCGCGCCAGAGTCCGCCATCATGTATACGGAATTTTGACCGCGCAGGCGCGCTTCTACATCCCTTTGGAGCGTGTCGCGAGCTTCGTTCCAGATCACTTCGAGTTCGCGCAAGCGCTCCTCGTCCGTCACCAGACCTCTTCGATACTGGCGCTCTACCTTTTCGGCATCCTCGTCAGCAATTTTGAGCAACCCGGGCTTGGTCTCCGACATCACGACGTCAACCAAGGCGATACTCATACCGCCCCGCGTCGAGAACTCGAACCCAACCTTCTTGATGTCGTTGACGACCTTCGCGGTGTCATACGGATCGGTGTAATAGCGATAACAATCCGCCACAACACCACGGAGTTGCTTCCGTCCCATCGTGTCGTTGTAGTACTTGCCGAGTTCCGGTGGTAACGCAAGATTGAAGATCGCGCGACCGACGGTCGTTTCGATCCGTTTGACCACACCGCCATCGCGATCGGTTCGGACGATGATTTCCGCCTGCAGGTCGACCACACCGGATTCGTAGGCAAGCTTGACCTCCTCCAATGAAGAGAAGATCTTGCCCCAACCGCGCGGAACCTTGCCCTGCGTTACGTCGTCGTCGTGATCGCTCTGCTTACTCGTCATGTAGTAGCAACCGAGAACGATGTCCTGCGTCGGAGAGACAATCGGATCACCGTTCGCCGGCGAAAGCAGGTTGCGAACAGAGAGCATGCGCTCGCGAGCCTCGTCCTGTGCCGCTCGTGAAAGCGGGACGTGGACGGCCATCTGGTCACCGTCAAAGTCGGCGTTGAATGCGGTACAGACGAGCGGGTGAATCTGGATTGCCGAACCTTCGATCAAGCGGACCCGGAATGCCTGAATACCAAGGCGGTGAAGCGTCGGCGCACGGTTCAGGAGAACCACGTGATTCCCGATGACTTCTTCCAACACTTCCCAGACACGCGGATCGACCCGCTCCACCAACCGCTTTGCAGCCTTGATGTTATGGGCATGGCCATGATCGACCAGCTTGCGCATGACGAATGGCTTGAAAAGCTCGAGTGCCATTCGCTTTGGCAATCCGCACTCGTCGAGCGCGAGATCGGGACCAACCACGATCACGGATCGACCGGAGTAGTCAACACGCTTGCCGAGCAGGTTCTGGCGAAATCGCCCCTGTTTGCCCTTCAGCATGTCCGACAAACTCTTGAGTTTGTGCTTGCCTGAACCAGAGACAACCCGGCCACGTCGACCGTTGTCGATCAAGGCGTCGACCGCTTCCTGGAGCATGCGCTTTTCGTTCCGGACGATGATGTCCGGTGCGCCGAGTTCCAGCAGTCGCTTGAGCCGGTTGTTCCGGTTGATTACACGACGGTACAGGTCATTCAGGTCGGAAGTCGCGAACCGTCCACCGTCGAGCTGAACCATCGGGCGCAGTTCTGGTGGGATAACTGGCAACGCGGTGAAGATCATCCAGTGTGGCTTGTTGCCACTCTTGCGAAGTGCCTCCACCACGCGGAGTCGCTTCGTTGCCTTCTTTCGCTTGACGTCGGATGTCGCCTGCATCTCCACACGGAGTTGAAGTGCGAGCTGATCGAGATCGATCCGCTTGGAGACATAGTCATACACCGCTTCCGCACCCATGGCCGCCTTGAAGACGCCAGGCGGAACGATGTCCTGAAGTTCGCGGTACTGGGTCTCCGAGAGAATCTGAAGTTCCTTCAGATCATTGATCGCCTTGACTGCTTCATCGCGCTCCTTTTCAGATTCGCGTATCTGGTCGGTCAGCCGCTCTTCGATGCGTTTGCGCCCTTCGTCCGCCTCATAGGCAATCTGATCGCCCTCTGCGCCGGAGAGCGCATCCTGACCAGACGCGGCATACTTCGCCGCTGCCTCGATCTGGGCCTTCGCAGCTTCGTGGGTCTCTTTGAAGAACGCGACCTTATCTTCGTTGTAGGCCTCGCCCTCGCGCACGATCACAGTGCCGCGATAAGAGATGTCCGCCGCGGGTGAACCACCCTTGAGCGCGCGCAGTTGCTTCGCGACTGCGTCGTGCTCGGACTTGAGTCCGGCAAGATCGGCCACGCGCTGCTCGGCCACATTTGCCGCCAGTGTCTCGCTCGCCTCTTTGATCGAGGAGATCGACACACCCAGTCGCGATGCGAGTTCGTCCATCTCCTCCTGGGACTTCGCCTCGAGCTCGGTGATCGTCTCATCGTGGATGTCGTTGATCTCCTGCAGCGCTCGCGTCTTCGCCTCTTCATCGACCTGATTGACCAGGTAGGAAGCGAAATACAGCACGCGCTCCAGGTTCCGAGGCGAAATGTCGAGCAGAAGACCGAGCCGGCTCGGGGTGCCCTTCACATACCAGATGTGCGCAACCGGTGCGGCCAGTTCGATGTGACCCATCCGCTCACGGCGCACTTTAGATCGGGTGACTTCAACTCCGCACTTGTCGCAAACCGTGCCGGCATGGCGAATTCGCTTGTACTTTCCGCAATAGCACTCCCAGTCCTTGGTTGGACCGAAAATGCGCTCGCAGAAGAGACCGCCATGCTCTGGCTTGAGCGTTCGGTAGTTGATCGTTTCCGGTTTGGTGACTTCACCATACGACCACGCCCGGATTGCCTCTGGCGAGGCCAGGCTGATCCGGATCGCGTCAAAATTGTTCACGTCCAGCACGCGATTCCGGTCCTGCCGGTCGCCACGAGAATAGCCTCGACCGCCGCCAGTACCGCCGCTGAAGCTTCGCGCTCCATCGTCTGTTGCGAAGGTGGGCATGTTAGTGCTCGACATCTTTCCTCCTATAGCCGTTAGCTTTGAGCCTCTAGCCGCTAGCCTCACTCGTTTTCATTGTCGTCATCGTTCCGAGCCGCTGGCGGCTAGCTGCCAGTGGCCCGTGGTTTTTCTAGTCCATCGTGCGCTCGAACCCGCTCAGGTTGATGCGGTCGAGCTTGGATAGGAGATCCCGCGAGGTATCCTCGGTGAACTCAACAGTCTGTTCGTCTTCATTGATGACGTCGATCGAAAGCCCGAGGCTTCGGAGCTCCTTCATGAGAACCTTGAAGGATTCCGGCACGCCGGCTTCAACAATCTCCTCGCCTTTAACGATTGCCTCGTAGGTTTTCACACGACCAACGAGATCGTCCGACTTGACGGTCAGCATCTCCTGGAGGATGTGCGCAGCACCGTACGCTTCCAGCGCCCAGACCTCCATCTCTCCGAATCGCTGTCCACCAAACTGCGCCTTACCACCCAACGGCTGTTGGGTGACGAGCGAGTACGGTCCAGTTGAACGCGCGTGGATCTTATCTTCGACCAGGTGGGCAAGCTTCAGCATATAGATGATGCCGACGGTCACTGGCCGGTCGAACTTGACGCCATTCCGGCCGTCGTACAGATCGACCTTGCCATCCTCCGGCAATCCGGCCTCTCGCAATGCATCGCGAATCTCTTCTTCGCTGGCACCGTCGAACACTGGTGTCGCGACCTTGAATCCCAGGCGCTCGGCCGCCCAGCCGAGGTGCGTCTCCAGCACCTGACCGAGGTTCATGCGGGAAGGCACACCGATCGGGTTCAACACAATATCGACCGACTGACCGTCAGGCAGATATGGCATATCCTCGATCGGAAGAATCCGGCTGATAACACCCTTGTTACCATGGCGACCAGCCATCTTGTCGCCTTCAGAGATCTTCCGCTTCTGCGCGATGCTGACGCGAACCATCTCATTGACACCGGCTGGCAGCTCGTGGTCAGCAGAGTCATCGCGACGAAATTGCTTCACGTCGATGATTTTGCCGTGAACACCGTGCGGAACGCGCAAGGAGGTGTCTTTCACTTCGCGCGCTTTCTCACCGAAAATCGCCCGTAGCAATCGCTCTTCCGCGCTCAGTTCGGTTTCGCCTCTCGGCGTCACCTTGCCGACCAGAATGTCGTTCGGCCGAACTTCCGCGCCGATCCGAATGATGCCGTTCTCATCGAGATTGGCCAGAGACTCCTCGCCGACATTTGGAATGTCGCGGGTGATCTCTTCAGGTCCCAACTTGGTGTCTCGGGCTTCTGTCTCGTACTTCTCGATATGAATCGAGGTAAAGACATCATCTCGGACGAGTCGTTCGCTGATCAGGATGGCGTCTTCGAAGTTCCCGCCTTCCCACGGCATGAACGCGACCAGCACGTTCTGCCCGAGTGCCAATTCGCCATTTTCAGTCGAACTTGAATCGGCCACGATTTGGTTGACCGAAACGCGCTCACCCTTCTTCACGCTCGGACGCTGATTGATACAGGTGTCCTGGTTCGAGCGCACGAATTTCTGAAGGTAGTAGACATGCTCGGCACCATCATCCTCGCGGATTTTGACCTGCCGGGCATTGACCGAACTCACGACACCATTATGGCGCGAGACCAGAACCTGACCGGAGTCGCGGGCTGCCTGATGCTCCATTCCTGTACCAATCACCGGAGAATGCGGCTGCACCAGAGGCACTGCCTGACGCTGCATGTTCGCGCCCATGAGCGCGCGGTTCGCGTCGTCATGCTCCAGAAACGGAATCAGCGCGGTCGCCACCGAGACAACCTGTTTCGGTGAGACGTCCATGTACTGAACATCGCCAGCCGGGATGACCGGGAAGCGGTGACCACCACCGACCCGCACCGTCACGTTGTCTGGAACGAAGCGATCATGATCATCCAACGGAGTATTCGCCTGCGCGATCGCTACATGCTCTTCACGATCCGCTGACAGGTAATCAATGATGTGCGACGCCACCGATTTGATTCGGATCTGGCGAACGCCGGCCTTCTTCATTGAAGCAATGTGATTTGTCGTGATCGTTTCGCCACTCGCGATAAGTTTCTTGCCAGTCTCGGGGTGAACGACATCATCGCGAAGAATCTGACCAACCGGCTCGATCACCGGATCGTCAAGCTGAATCCGGGAGATGACGCGCCGATACGGAGTTTCAATGAACCCGTACTGGTTGATCTTTCCGTAGGTCGCCAACGACCCGATCAGACCGATGTTCGGCCCTTCAGGAGTCTCGATCGGACAGATACGACCGTAGTGGGAAGGGTGAACATCGCGCACGTCGAATCCGGCGCGATCTCGACTCAAACCTCCAGGTCCAAGCGCGGAGAGTCGACGCTTGTGAGTCAGCTCGGCCAGCGGATTGGTCTGGTCCATGAACTGTGATAACTGGCTGCCACCAAAGAACTCGCGAACCGCGGCCATGACCGGCTGAGTTGTGCTGATGAGTCCCTGCGGTGTCACCGTCTCCGGATCCTGGATGGTCATGCGTTCGCGGATACCGCGCTCCAGACGCTGGAACCCGGTTCGCACATGCATCTGGATCAGCTCGCCCACGGCTCGAATACGGCGATTGCCGAGGTGATCGATGTCATCGGGTTCGCCCAGACCGTTGTTGAGTCGAATCATTTCGCGAATGATCTCGGTGAGATCTTCCGCGGTCAGAATGCGTTCGGTCGTTTCGAGTTCGGTGTTGCGATCGTCCGCATGCAACCGACCATTCAACTTGTAGCGTCCAACGCGAGCGAGGTCATAGCGGCGCTCGTTGAAAAAGAGGTTCTCCAGCAGCGATGTGGCATTATCGCGGGTCGGCGGATCGCCCGGTCGCAACCGGCGATACAGCTCGATCAGCGCATCTTCCTTGGTTTTAGTCGGTTCCTTGTCCAGCGTCGTCTGGATGTACCGGCGATCTTCATTGATATCGACTTCGGCAAACGCGGCTCGCAGCATGTCGTCGGTGTCGATCCCGATCGCCCGCAGCAAAATCGTGACCGGCATCTTGCGCTTGCGGTCGACTTTCACCGAGAGCACGTCGCGGTTCGAGGTTTCGAACTCGAGCCACGCTCCCCGGTTCGGGATCAACTTCGCGGTCGAGAGCAACTTACCCGTCGCCGGATCAGGTGTGCGCTCGAAGTACACGCCAGGTGATCGCACGAGCTGGGAAACAACGACGCGCTCGGCGCCATTGATCACGAAGGTGCCGTCAGTTGTCATCATCGGGAAATCCCCGAGGAATATCCCGTCCGGACCCGTCTCCTTGATCTCTCCGGTCTCACGCATCACCAGCCGAGCCGAAACCCGAAGCGGTGAGGCGTATGTAATATCGCGCTCCCGGCAGTAGTTCTCCGCTACCCGTGGGTCGATCTTCGCGCGCTCCTGCTCCTCACCCTTCGGCATTCGCTGCCAGGGCTCATCGAAACGAGGATCGAAGATCGAAAGTTCCATCTTCTTGTGATGATCAGTGATGGGGGAAATCTCATCGAGAAGCTCGCGAAGCCCTTCGCGAACAAACCACTTGAAGGACTCCACCTGTACTTGCACGAGATTAGGCATTTCGAGCACCGTCGGAATGCGAGAGTACGATCTACGCCCGATACCGACATTCGAAACGACCTGATTGCCACCGGCAACTGCCGGCGCCTCACCCGTTGCGGTGTTGCGTGTCAACGCCATTGAGGGTTCCTCCATCCGAAAAACGTGCGCTCAACGCGAGAGACCTTGACGAGACACTGCTCTGCCAAAGCCCTCAAAGAGTTGCTTCTGTACCGCCAGCTTCCTGTTTCCGCTGGACCGAATTGCCCAAACAGAAACGCCGGAGACCGGGCGGCACTGGTTGCCGTCCAAACTCCGGTCCGATCAGCAATGACAAAAAACCTCTGTAACGACAAACTGGGAGGGCAGAAACCTACCCTCCCGTAAAACGAATTGCAAATGAGTGCCGATCTGCACGTTTCGTCCAGTTGCGTATCGCGGTTCACGGCCGCGACGACCGCGCGAAAACCACGAAATAATAGGATACATCTTCATCAAAAGATCGTCAACATTTAAGCGTCACAAAAACAGGTGTCTCTGCCGATCTGGCACACCAAAAGTAACCTGCAGTCTGATTGAATCACAGGGGTACAATACCACCAACGCCAATTTCAGGCGGATGAATCGCAAACGAATAACGAGAGCGCGTTACCCAATGATTGATCTCCATCAACATTTGCTACCGGCCGTTGACGACGGGTCCTCCTCTATTGAAGTCTCCCAAGAAATGATGGCACTGGCGCAGCAGTTGGGATATACGCGAATCGTCGCGACCCCACACCTCGATGGCGTCCTCTCCGCCCACTACGAATCGAAGGTGAAAGCTGCCCTCGCGGATGTCAAAATCGCCGCATCTAAGTTTGACCTGGAAGTCGACCTCGGTTACGAGATCATGCTCACCCCGGATCTCCCGGCCCGTCTGGTCGCAGGCGAACGGAGTCGGCTCGCAGGCTCGACCACTGTCCTGGTCGAACTTCCGTTCACCCAGTGGCCGCTGTACGCCGATCAAACCCTTTTCGACATTCAGGCGTTGGGACTTCGCACACTGCTCGCTCACCCGGAGCGCTATCACGCGATCCAGTCCGATCCTGATAAAGCGCTGGAACTCGCGGATCGCGGCATTCTCATGCAGGTCACGATCGGCAGTTTCGCCGGTCTCTTTGGTAAACCGGCTCAGAAACTCGCTGATATTCTTCTTAGGGAGGGTGCCGCCACGGTGCTCGCCACCGATGCCCATGGCGCCGGGCGACGCTACCTTTCGGTCGAGGAAGGTCTCCGTCTGGCCGAAGCACAGGTTGGCGCGGATCGACTCCGCCAGCTCACGATCGACAACGTCAAAGCCCTCCTGGATAGCCAGCCGCTTCCAATTCCAATCGCAATCGAGCGCCAGGATTCAAGCGAGCGCGGGTGGAAGCGTATCTTCCAGCGCGGAGGTTCACGAACGCGCTCCTGAATCAGTAAGGTTCAGTAACTCGCAAGATGGGGCCGGCGATGAAGCGAGGGGTATTGCATAGGTTTTTGCCAGCCCAGGTCAACCGAAATAACAATCCAGCGATCCTCACTGTGCGGCATTCTGATCGCCGCCTGGCTCGCATCTCCGGCGAAAAGATGCCCAACGGGATGAGCATCTGGCGATCACGTTCCTGACGCTCACCCAATATGCCTCCTGGCTTACTGTCGTACATGTATCAACCCAGTAAAGGCAGTTGCGTCTACTGGCTCGGTACGGCATCCTGAGCGAGCTTTGATCCCGCAACCCGCACCGCGACAGGAGCCGACTGTGCCCAGACTCTTTCGATCC
>Ga0105046_10011626_pt1 | contig 13677 bp, 15 predicted proteins | sample MAT03_FD_78385 | JGI IMG/M metagenome (GOLD analysis project Ga0105046, IMG submission 78385) | Freshwater microbial communities from Lake Fryxell liftoff mats and glacier meltwater in Antarctica - MAT-03 (megahit assembly) | ecosystem: Environmental > Aquatic > Freshwater > Ice > Liftoff... | reverse complement strand
GCGGCAAAGGCAGCACCGGAGAAGGTCAGCGCAACTGCGGCGATTAAAATCTTCATTTTCATAATATTCTCCATAGTTTGGTTGGTTTGAAATTGGTCAGCCAAATCATGGAGGAGGTGTTTGGGGAATGTCGGTTATACCGAGCAGCACCGTCGTCAATTCAAGTGCATATGTCGGTGAAAAGACGCCCGAACATCAATTTTTCGCATCCCCCGCGGCCAATAGCACTGGGCAGCCCAAGTGGCAGATTCCCGCTTGGCCTTGATCCGGCTGATGCACTGGCGATGGGTGTTGCAACCCGGCAAGATCAGACGCCATGCCGTCGCAATCCGCCATCATCTGGCTTTGCGCGACAGCATCCGGTGCCAAGGGAAAAGAATTGGCTTCCGAACGGCCCGCTAACATAAGCATTAGCAGCGCCAACAAAATGCGCGTAGCTGCCAATAATTGGGGGCGGCGAAACACGTTCATGGACAAGAATATCCCGTCGCCTGTTCCCAAACAATGTGGTCAATATGCATCCGAAAACTCATGATGCCGCTGCCCGTTTGTTTTTGCGCTTTCGCCGGAACGGCCAGCGTATGAACAGCAGGACAGTCCCCATCAAGCCCAAAATCAGCCCGCCAATCGCAAAACCCAGCAGCCACCAGCTGTTGAAATTCTCATGGTTCTTCCAGTCCATGATGTGCAAGCCCCAGAAGAAATCATAAAGCCGCCATGTGCCGTTGCGAACGGCAGCGATCCGGCCACTATTCGCTTCGACATAGACGCTGGTGTTTTCGGAATCGGCCAGGGTCACGCGCCAAGCCGGCAGCCCGCCGCGATACTCCGTGCTTTCTGCGGTTATCCTTTGCGCCGTTGCTTTAACTGATTTGTCGCCGCGCCATGCACTGCGGACAATGCGCTCGGCCGCGCCAGCATCGAACGGCGGCAGCCTCTGTCCGGTTAGCGTGTCGATCAATAGATCATCGCCTCCGACCCGCTCGACGCGGGCGATGGCACGGCCATCAACAACATTGACGCTCACCGATTTGGCGTTGCCAATCGCTGCGTTCAGCCGGGAAAAATCAATGTCTGACGGGAGCGACGTACCCCTTTCACGGTCAACCAGATGTTCACCGCGCACATTCTCGATCGGCAGAAAGCTCATGATGACGCCGCTGGCAAACCAGATCAGCAATTGTGCTCCAATGATCAGCGCCAGCCATTTATGGATTCGGCTAGCGGTCAGGTGAACGCGAGTACGTGTACTATTCAGAACCAGATCCTTACGCCTGCAACGAAACTCAAGGTGTCAGGGTCTTCGCCGCCAATGCGGGCGAACCGCGCCGTATCGCCTGTCTGTTTGCGCCATTCGACGCCGATGTAAGGCGCGAATTCCTGTTTGATTTCGTAACGCAGACGCAAGCCCGCCTCAAAATCGGACAGGCCAGCGCCAATTCCAACGGCTGGAATATCCTGAAAGGAGAAATTGGCCTCGATACGCGGCTGCAGGATCAGTGCCTGGGTGATGCGCTGGTCATAAGACGCTTCGATACGCGCGCGGACCTCGCCCTTATTCGAAAGGAAAGTCGCGGCGTTCACCTTGAACCAATACGGCGCGATACCCTCGACGCCTGCGACAAGATAGGTGCGTGACGGGTCAGGCTTGAAGTCGTGCCGGACACCCGTTTGCAGGTTCCAATACGGCGCAATAGCGCGCGAATAGAGCGCTTGCAGTTCAAGGTCGTCGAGACGTTCACCGAATGAGCCCTCGCCCTCAAACTTGATGCCGAAGCGGTTGATATTTCCGCCGGTAAAGGCCTCCCCTTCGAACCGGTAGCTTTCGCGACCCTTCTGAAAGCCTAGTTCGGCGAGGTCGAGCATCACGAGCGAATAGCCCATGCCGCCGACTTCATGGGCCAGTTCCTTGCGCGATTGGGCCATCACATCGCCGCCGAATATTGCATCCGCCGCATGATCGCCCGGCGGGGCCGGCGCTGAGGCATCGCCGACTTCGCTTTCTTCGCTGGCCCCGTCCGGCAGTGCACCCATGTCATGCCCTGCGTGCGGGTCCGCTAGTTGGGGGGCAGAGGCAGGTGCTTTTTCCATGGCCCCCATGCCATGACCGGCATGGGGATCGGGTTCGGCTGGCGGCGGTGCCTCAACCTTTGTTGCGCCCTTTGTTGCACCCTTTGTTTCGGGGGCGGGCATGTCATGCCCCTGATGCGCCGTATGATCTTGCTGCGCATAAGCAGTGGTGGGCAGCAGAAATGCGGCCGAGAGCAGGAGAGCGCGTTTCATTCGCTGCCTTCCTCATGCCGCACCGTGACAACGCGGAACATCCCGGCGTGCATGTGCATCAGCATGTGGCAGTGAAACGCCCAGTCGCCCATCGCATCCGCCGTAAAGTCGAACGTTACTTTCGCACCCGGCAACACGTTGACGACATTCTTGCGCGGATATTGCCCTTTCTGCCCGTTGACGACCTCAAAGAAATGGCCGTGCAGATGGATCGGATGCGGCATCATCGTGTGGTTGATCAGGTTCACCCGCACCCGTTCATTATGGCGAAAGGGCAAAGGCTCGGTCTTGTCGCTGTAGGACTCGCCGTCCATCGACCACATATAGCGTTCCATATTGGCGGTCAGATGGACGTCGATCTCGCGCGATGGGTTGCGCTGATCCGGGTTGGGTTCCAGCGCGCGGAGCTGGCTCAGCGTCAACACACGGTGCGGCACTTTCTCAAGGCCCGTTGGCCGCTCGGCATTGCGGTCCATGGGCGTGGGCGCGAGGCTGGCGACGCCTGGCCCCATCTTGACCTGCAGCGCGACCGATGGATCGCGCATGTTCATGCCGCCCGATCCATGATCCATCCCCGCCATATCGCCGGAGCCGTGGTCCATTCCGGCCATGTCGCCACTGCCGCCGCCATGATCCATGCCCATATCCTTCATGGTCAGGAGCGGGCGTTCACGAAGTTCGGGAATCGGCGCGGCCATTCCCATCTGCGGCGCGAGGGTTGCGCGGCACTGGCCGGAACGGTCGATAGCCTCGGCGATAAAGGCGTAAGGCATCGCTTCCTTGGGCTCGATAATCACGTCCCAGGTTTCGGCAACCGCGATCTGAAACTCGTCGGTTTCAACAGGCGTCAGCGGCAGGCCGTCCGATGCTACTATGGTCATCGGCAGGCCGGGAACACGGATATTGAAATTGCTCATCGCTGCCGCATTGATGATGCGCAGCCGGACACGCTCGCCCGGTTTGAAAATGCCGGTCCAATTGCCCATGCTGTCATGGCCGTTGATCAGATAATGATAATAAGCACCCGTCACATCGGCGATGTCGGTCGGGTCCATCAGCATCTGGCCCCACATCACCCGTTCAGACAGCGGCTGGTCCTTGCCTTTCAGCAACCCGGCCATCGTCTGCTTGCGCTTATTGAAATAGCCGGCTTTTTGCTTCTGCTTGCTGAAGTTCGTGTGCGCGTGGGCAAAGCTCCAGTCGGACAAAACAAGGATATGCTCGCGGTCATAGGCAATCGGGTCTGTGCCCGCCGGATCGACAATCAACGCCCCATACAGGCCCATGGCTTCCTGCATATGGCTGTGGCTGTGATACCAATAGGTGCCGTGCTGGCGCATGGGAAATTCGTAGGTGAAGCTCTCGCCCGGCCCGATTCCGGGAAAGCTGATGCCGGGAACGCCGTCCATCTGAAACGGCAGCAACATCCCGTGCCAATGCACCGATGTGTCTTCTGGCAGCGTATTGCGGACAATCAGCCGGACCTTCTGCCCCTCGCGCAACCGCACCAACGGCCCCGGCAGCGTTCCGTTGACGGTGTAGGCATGGCCCGTTTTCTGGCCCAAGCGGAAGGAGGATTGGCCGACGCTCAACTCGATCGTGTCGCCGGAAACCACACCCGATTGCCCGGCCAAGGCATGCAGCCCATGCGATCCGCTTTTGGCCCAGGCCGGGAACAGGTCGCCTAGCGCCGCAGCGCCACCTGCGATTGTGGCCGCTTTCAAAAGGGACCGGCGGTTAAGCGACGCTGGGCCGGATTGCGTTTTGATGATCATACTGTCCTTACGCATGCGCCGCATATCCCCCTCACGCTATGCTTAAAATCTCATTGAGTTGCTTGCGCGCGCGATACAACCGTGTCTCGACCGCCTTACTGCTAATGTCGAGTATCGCTGCCGTGTCTGCTTCGGCCATGTCTTCAATCGTCCGCATAACCAGCACTTCGCGCATATTGTGGGGGAGCGCGGCCATTGCCTGCATCACGCGCGCAAGTTCGGCACGGTGGGCCGCGACGCTATCGGACAGCGGCGCATCGTCGGCAATATGGAAGGCGTCGTCGATAGCGACAGCGTGGCTGAAAAAGCTGCGCACTTTGCGCCGCCGCGCCCAATCACGGGCCTTATTGATCGCAATGCGCGACATCCAGGCCCGAAACGAACGCTCTGGATCGTAGCGTTTCAGCGCCGCAAACCCTGAAACAAAGGCTTCCTGCGTAATGTCGAGTGCGGCGTCGCTGTCGCCCACAAGGTTGCGCACCAGACGAAAAACAGGATCGCGGTGCCGTTCGACCAGACGGCGATAACCATCCTCTCGCCCTGCCAGCGCGAGGCGGGCGAGTTCTCCATCGGACGTGTCAGAGGAAACAGAACTCACTTACCGTCGCCGGTCAGCGCCTTTGTGACTGTTGCATCAAATGTCCGTGCCTGTTCAGCAGTCAACGCGCCGCGCATTGCAAAAAGGTGCTGGAGCGTTTCCTTCTGCATCTCGCCCATAACGTGATGGATGTGATCGACGGCCGCGGTCACGCGCGCGCCATAGCCGTGCTCGGCCTCAATCGCTTCGGCGAGCCGTGCATTGGCGCTGCGCATTTCCAGTTCCATCGCACGCTTGCGGATCGCGTGCTGCTTCTCCAGTGCTTCGATCTTCGTGTGTTGTCCGGTCGAAAGTTTGAGCCGGTCGTGCAGCAATGTGTGCACTTCGGTTTCGCTTGGGCGCTGGGCAACAAAGACATGCCGCGCCGCAAAGACCCCGCACATTGATGCGATGAAGGCGACAATAGCAATCAACAGCAGCCAGCGCCCGCGCGTCATTGGCTGCCATCCAGCAAATTTGACGGAGCAAGCGCCGACGCTGAAATAAGCGACAGTTGCGTTTCTCCGGCAATCGCAGGACCAGCTGTCAGCGCGCCGCTGGCCAGCCCGATCCCAAGGGCAAGTGCCCCGCACGCACCGACCGCCGCGCGGGAAACTGCGCCCATTTGCTGCCGCTCGCGCAGCGCCATCAGCACGGCATCGTCAAGCGTCATCAGCCTGCCGGGAACGGGAAGGTCACGCAGCATAGCCAGCAATGTTGCATCCAAAGCCATCAATCAACTCCTTACGCCAACATTACGCGGCACACAGCCGCACCCCTCAAAATTTGATTTTGAGGGGAAATCTGCCTCTATGCGTAAATGCTGTGAACCTGCCACTCAAGGAGTTAGAATGATGGCCAAGCTGAATATCATGTCGTTGCTCGTTGCAACTGCGCTGGTTGCGTCACCTGCTGCGGTCTTTGCCCACGCCAAAATGCTATCATCGACACCGGCGGTCGACGCAACGGTCGCGAAGCCCGCCAAAATTACCATGACCTTCAATGAAAAGCTGACCGGCCCGACCGTCAAAGTCGAATTGTTCATGACCGGCATGGCACAGGGCATGTCGCATGATGGCGGCATGGATCACAGCAAAATGGCGGGCGATAAAATGGACCACGGGGCGATGGCTGACCATGCGCCGATGAAAATCGCGGCTACGTCACAACTCGGCAAGGATGGGAAGTCGGTTACTCTGACGCCAAAACGCGCTTTGTCTGCTGGCAAATACAAGGTCGCCTGGAGCGCTGCCGGTGCAGATATGCACAAGATGACCGGCAGCTACAGCTTTACGGTCAAGTGAGATGGAACCGGCAGGCATCATATTACGCCTGCTGGTTTACCTCCAGAGCGGGTTGTTGCTGGGCGTCCTGATGTTTGCGATGCCGTGGACGCGTAAAACGCGGATTGCAGCAGCAGGCCTCTCCGCGACCGGGATTATCCTGAGCACAATGACGATGCTGACATTGGCGGCATCGTTTTCAGAAATCGGCACATATTTCGATGCGCCAACGCTTTGGATGTTGCTGTCAGAAACGGCGATGGGGTGGGCGGCGATGGGCCGGACCGTTGCGTTGGTGGCGCTGATCGCTCTGGTTTTGACCAGCACGATGCGCGCGCCTCCCATCCTGTTTGCAACCATCGCAATCGCTTCGCTCAGCTGGAACGGCCATGGGGCAATGACAGACGGCGCTATCGGCTGGCTCCATCTCACTGGCAATGCCTTGCATCTGATCGCCGGGCTTGGCTGGGTCGGCGCGATTGCCGCGTTTCTGTGGGCAGCACTGCCATCGCACGAACCCGCACCTGATCTGGCCGTCAGGCTCGAACAATTTGCGACAACCGGCACGGCCTTTGTCGCCGTGCTAATGGCCACCGGGATCGCCAACACGCTTTTCATCGTTGGATGGACTGCGCTGCCGACGCTGCTGGAAACCACCTACGGACAGCTTCTGCTCGTGAAGATAGGTTTGTTTGCAGCGATGCTTGCCGCCGCCGCCACGAACCGCTTCTGGCTCACACCCCGCGTGGCTACATCGCCCTCGCTCGCCACTGTCCGAGCCAGTCTCGGTGCAGAAATGCTCCTTGGCGTGGGTGTGTTGGCAATCGTGGCCTGGCTTGGCACACTCGATCCAGGGCAATGATCCGGCAATTCCCGCGCGGCAATGGCAACTTCCGATACAATTGCGGCCCTGGCGCGAATATTTACTTCCCGCGCAAAACAGACGCAGTCTCCTGACATAGCAAACGCTGCCGGTCCAAGCGTGTCATCCAGCATTGCCGCAAGAATGCCGCCTTGGACAAAACCGGAAGGATTGTTGAATTCTTCTTTGGCCACAACTCAATGCCAATTGTTCCGGCAAGGTCGCCGATTGTGGTTTTGTCGAGCCGTTCGCGCAATTTGGCGAACAAGGTGATGCGGTGCCATTGATCAGCCTCTGGGGATCGGACGTTCGCACATCCGGAAAAGACGGACGACTCGTGTATCCGCGTAATGCCGCAGAGCCGCTCGCATCATCTTAGCCGATACGCTGGTGCCGGGCATCATCGGCCCGCGTCAGTCGGGCAAGACCACGCTGGCGCAATCCTTCGGTAATGACGGCGCTTTTCCGCGATCTGAATGGTAGCGAAGTCGATATTGTCGTTGAGGATAGTTCGGGCAGGCTCGCGGGCATCGAAGTCAAGGCTTCTGCCACCCACCGTCACCGCCAAGGACTTTGGGGGCCTTGCCAAGCTGGCGGCTGCGGTGGGCGACAGGTTTGTCGGCGGCGGCATGTTCTATGAAGGATCGGACGCGCTACCCTTTAGCGTCAAGCGGCGCGCTCGGCTGACATTTCGCGGGGAGCGGGGCGATGCCCGTTCGGTGCATTTCGTCCTGTTCAAAGTTACCCCAATGGCACGAAACCCCCGGTTCCGGGTCGTTTTAGCTTGGGTAAAAGAGTGGTGCCCCTGGCCGGACTCGAACCAGCACATCTCTCGATACCGCATTTTGAGTGCGGCGCGTCTACCAATTTCACCACAGGGGCTTTATCGCGCTTTCCCTAGTGCCAAGCGGCGCGGCTTGCCAAGTTATTTCTTGAGTTCGCGGGCGAGTGTCTTGGTGGTTGCATTGCCATAGGGGGGTTTGAATCCGCCCAGCCCAGCGACGTCCAACTTGGACTGGCGATACACAGCTTTGCCATGACTGAAGGTTTTGAACCCGTCAAAACCGTGATAATTGCCCATGCCCGACGGACCGACCCCGCCAAACGGCAAATCCTCCATCGCGTTGTGGAACAGCACGTCGTTCACCGTCACGCCGCCCGAAATGGTGCGGGCCAGCACCCGGTCTTCTTCGCTTTTGTCGTTGCCGAAATAATAAAGGCCGAGCGGGCGATCATGCGCATTCACATAATCGATCGCATCATCAATATGGGTATAGGTTTTAATTGGCAGGATCGGGCCAAAAATTTCCTCCTGCATAACCTTCATGTCATCGGTTGGATTGCGGATGATCGTCAGCGGCATTTTATTGCCATTGCTGCTCGCGAAATCCTCACCCGCCGGATTGATCTCGATCAGCTCCGCGCCCTTTTCGCGCGCGTCATCAAGATAGCTTTGCAGACGCGCCCGGTTCCGCCCGTTGACGACCGAAGTGTAGTCGTCGTTAGCGAGCAACGTGGGGTAAAGCTTTTTGACTGCCACCGACACGCTGTCGATCACCGCGTCCTCTTGGTCCTTCGCCACGAACAGATAATCGGGCGCGAGGCAGATTTGCCCCGCATTCATCATCTTGCCCAGTGCGATGCGTTCGCCGGCCTGCGCCAGGTTGGCCGATTTTCCGACAAAGGTTGGCGATTTCCCGCCCAGTTCGAGCGTAACCGGTACCAGATTGTCCGCCGCGGCGCGCATGATATGCCGCCCGACGCTGGTCGCCCCGGTGAAAATCAGATGGTCGTAGGCAAGTTTGGAAAAGGCGATGCCAACGTCGGCGTCGCCAGTGAAAACGGCCATTTCACTTTCGTCGAAATATTTGGGGACAAGGGTCGCCATCAGGTCGGACACGCCCTCGGTAAACTCCGATGGTTTGATCATGGCGCGGTTCCCGGCAGCAAGCACGCCGGCGATTGGCACGAAAACCATGCCGACCGGGAAGTTCCAAGGCGCAACGACACCGACGACGCCCTTGGGCTGATAGACCACCTCCGCCTTGGCGCCGAGCAGGCCGAGGGGAAAGGTCGGCTTGCGCCGATCACCGCGCGACCAAGTCGCCAGATGCTTTTTCGCATGTTTCAGAGCGCTGACTGACGGCATGATGTCGGTCATCAGCGTCTGCTGCGTGCTGCGATGGCCAAAATCGGTACTGACCGCCTTCGCAAAGGCATCTTTGTGATCAATCAGCAGCGCAATGGCGCGGTCGATCCGGTCAACGCGCACCGCCAGGCTTTCGGGCAGTGCCGCGGTGAAGCTAGCCCGCTGCGCCGCAAGCACGCGGTGCATGCGGTCGGCTTGGCGCAGGGTTGGGGTCAGGGCAGCGGTGGCCATTTATCGTCTCCGGTCATTTGATGTGTCAATCCTATCTGACCATGCCGCCCGCCCCGTTGCAAGTTGAAACCGATGATAGGCATCTGCCGTTTATGCCGCGCGCCGCCGCGATAGCGCCAAAATGGCTATGGCCTGTGCTTACCATCGCAAATCGCCACTCTTTTGCTGCGTTGGTCGATCAATATGATGTAATTTTGAAGGAAATAACTGCCCACCAGCACTTCGGGGAAACGATCTGAAACGCGAACGGTCACATCGCTGACGCTGATATCACCAAGCTGAAATGGACCTTTGACTGTCGCGCGTTCGGTCGCAATGCGATTGTTGGTCAGCGTTGCTTCGGCCGCAGTTTCAAGCGCGGTCGCGTCCAACTGGTCAAACAATACGCGCGGGATAACAAAGTTGATATTGGCACCGGTGTCCAGATTACCGGTGGTTGCCACTGTGCCAATGGTCATCGGGACACGGAACGGTCGGTCATAAGGGAGCGTTCCGGCAAGGTCGGTGCCGAGGGTCCGGTCGCGGCGAAAGGACACAGTGCGAGACGGATAATCGATGATCAGCAGGCCGTCGGCAAAAAAATCCCGGCCTATGATGCCCGAAATCGCCGATTCCGGCGCCATACGGCTGTTATAGTCACGCGTGATAATGTCGAGGTCGCGGCGTACCAATCCGCCAACATCAAGTGTGTTGATGCGGACCGTGTCGACAGCCGCGTTGCTGATCCCGTCCGAGCTTTGGGCAGCGCCGCTTTTTGGCAGGGTGAGAATTTTGGTCAGACTTGCATCCGACCGACCCATGCCGCTGGCCCCGGTGTCGATTGCAAAGGCGAACGGGCCTTGGTCATTCACCATCGCCTTGACGTAAATGCGTCCGTCAGTGACCGTAAACGGCTGGCTGGCTATCGCCCCTGTGGCATGATCAATCGCGAGAGCACACGCCGATGGCGGCAAAGGCACAGAAACCGGCGGGCGGGCCGTGCAACCGGCACACATTGCCGCGATGAGCGCCGATACGCCAATCCGCTGCAATTTTGGAATTATCATCTGACGTTCCTGTGTTTATGTATTAATACGATAATACACAAATATACGTGCGTCAAGGTACGTGCCCTTGAGTGGGTTCAGTGATTTTTTGGGGCTATGTCGGGTCGCGGGTTGCGCAGGCCCTGCCACCGCTCAGGCTGAAACCTGCCTTCACTACCAACGCCCCTCTTTCGCGGGTGCAGCAATTGCGCTAACCAATCTGCATCATCCTTTTTCCCAGCGAAAGCCCGCATCATGTCTGACCCGATTGTCTTCCTGTCCTATGCGCGCACGCCGATGGGCGCGATGCAGGGGGTGCTAGCGGATGCCTCCGCCACCGATCTGGGCGCTACGGCGGTCCGGGCGGCGGTCGCGCGGGCCGGGATCGACGGGGGCGATGTCGATCGTATCTATATGGGATGTGTCCTGCCTGCCGGTCTTGGCCAGGCCCCGGCGCGGCAGGCGGCGATCAAGGCAGGGCTGCCCACATCGGTGCAGGCGACGACGGTCAACAAGGTGTGCGGGTCGGGGATGCAGACAGTCATCATGGGGGCCGAGGCATTGGCCGCAGGCAGCGTCGATCTGGTCGTTGCCGGCGGCATGGAATCGATGACCAACGCGCCATATTTGCTGAAAAAACACCGCTCGGGCGCGCGCATCGGCCATGACACCGCTTATGACCACATGTTCCTCGACGGGCTGGAAGACGCCTATGAATCTGGGCGGGCGATGGGGACGTTCGCGCAGGACACGGCCAACGCCTATCAACTAACGCGTGCGGCGCAGGATGACTATGCCATCGAATCGCTCAAACGTGCGCAGGCGGCGGTCACCGGAGGCCGTTTTGTAGCCGAGATCGCGCCGGTCACGCTGACCACGCGTGCGGGTGAAGTGGTGATCGATACCGATGAAGCGCCTGGCAAGGGCCGCCCCGACAAAATCCCGGCGCTGAAACCCGCCTTTGCCAAAGATGGGACGATCACGGCGGCAACATCAAGCTCGATCTCGGATGGCGCGGCGGCGGTTGTGCTGACCCGCGCCTCTGTGGCGGCAGCGAAGGGGAAAACCCCGATCGCGCGCCTCGTCGCCCACGCGGCCCATGCACAGGCCCCAAAAGATTTTACCACCGCCCCCGTTGGCGCGATTCAGAAATGCCTGGCCAAGGCAGGTTGGACGATTGCGGACGTCGACCTGTTCGAAGTGAACGAGGCGTTCGCATGTGTGGCCATGTTCGCGATGCACGACCTGGGCATTCCGCATGACAAGATCAACGTCCACGGCGGCGCGACTGCGCTGGGCCACCCCATAGGCGCATCGGGGACGCGGATTATCACCACATTGATTGCCGCACTCCAGCAGCACGGAAAGACGCGCGGGCTGGCATCGCTGTGCATTGGCGGGGGTGAGGCAACGGCAGTAGCGGTGGAGCTTTTGTAAATTTGCGGGCGCTGCCCAAGCAGGGAGCAGCTGGCCATCACCAGGCGGGGTTTAATCCCCCCAGATATCGCGCGCCGCGATCCAGCCACGGCTGCCCTTGACGTCGAACAGACACCAGCCATCGCTGCACTCTGTAATGCGGCCCACCACACCAGCCTGGGCCCGGAAAGCGATCGCGGCGGTGCCCGTGGGTGTTTCGCGCATCGGGGCGGTGCCGCCGGTGACGATGGCCGTGCGCGTCCGGCTGAGCAAACGGGCGGCCATCCAGCCACTGGTGCCATCAGGGTCCTCCACCTTGCGCCAGCTTTCATGGCGCGCAACGACGCGTACCGGCAGATCACGGCGGCGATATTCCCAAATCACGGGAACGTCGGGGGAAGGCCCCTTGCGCATCCGCGCTTCATCGACCGCGATTGACGCCCAGTATGGCACGTCGTCGGACTGCGCCGCCACTGGCCCCACGGCCAAAGCCATCGCCATGCTGGTCGCCGCCAGCAGCATCAATGCTGCAATCCTCATCGGTAATCCCATGCCAAAAGCGAGGGCATATGACAACCGTGATGCCAGGGTCAGGCCCTGTTAAATGCGCGCTCGAGGTTTGCGGCCATTTTGCTCAGTACAAGACGGCGAGCGGCGGGAATATGTCGATATTTCAACGCTTGCCAACACAGCGCTGGACAAAATGGGTGAAATCCGCTGGACGCGCATTTAACAGGACCTGACCCTAAGGATCCCTGCGGGTTTATCCACCGGCGCACTGTGCCCCCTTGACCGGCGCGCGGCGGCGCGCTTTATCACCGCCATGCCCGATACCAGCCCCCGCCCAAAGCGCCCCCGCGTTATCGTCACGCGCCAGCTGATGCCGGCGGTCGAGGCGCGCATGGCCGAATTGTTCACCGTGACATTGTCGGCGCAGGATCACGCGTTCAGCGCGGACGAATTGCGCGCGGCAGTTGCCGATTGCGACGTGCTGGTGCCAACAGTGACCGACCGGATCGACGCTGACATCCTGAGCGCGGCGGGCGAACGATTGAAACTGATCGCCAATTTTGGCGCGGGCATTGACCATATCGACCTGTCCGCTGCGCGCGCAAAGAATATCATGGTGTCGAACACCCCTGGCGTGTTTACCGAGGATACCGCCGATATGACGATGGCGCTGATCCTGTCGGTGCCGCGCCGGTTGGCAGAGGGTGAAAAGCTGATGCGCTCTGGACAGTGGGCGGGCTGGGCACCAAGTGCGATGCTGGGCCACCGGGTGGGCGGCAAGCTGCTTGGCATCGTTGGCATGGGCCGGATTGGGCTGGCGGTTGCACGGCGGGCACGTGCCTTTGGTCTGTCCATCCATTACCACAACCGTCGCCGCTTGCCCGAGGCGGTAGAAGCCGAGCTGGGCGCAAGCTGGCACGCCAGTGTCGATACGCTGCTGCGCATCGCCGATATCGTCACTTTACACTGCCCGCACACCCCAAATACGCATGAACTGATCAGCGCAGCGCGCATTGCCGCGATGAAACCGACCGCTTACCTGATTAACACCGCGCGCGGTGAGGTGGTCGATGAGGATGCGCTGATCAACGCGCTGACCCATCGGAGTATCGCGGGCGCGGGCCTGGATGTTTATAACCACGAACCAGCGGTCGACGCCCGCCTGCTCGCGCTCGACAACGTCGTGTTGCTGCCGCACCTTGGTTCGGCGACGGTCGAGGGACGTGAGGCATCGGGCGAGCGCGTTATCGCCAACATCCGCGCCTGGTGCGACGGGCACCGACCAATGGATCAGGTGATCGAGGGCTGGGCGTAACGCCAACCGGAGGCATTTCCGAGCGAAGTCGAGGCTTCCGAGCGAAGTCTAGGCTGGCGACGCTGCCAACGCTTGCCACGCTCGAATGCACCCCAGCTTTGCGCCGGAATGCGGACGCTTTTTAGCAGCGGGACTAGTCCCCCGTCAAAATCCGTTCAACCAGCTCTTTCACCGTCGGGGTATACCCATTGGAATACAGCGGATCGAGTTTGAAATTATACGCGACATGCCCCGCGAACATCAGATTGTCG
>Ga0105046_10011625_pt1 | contig 13678 bp, 3 predicted proteins | sample MAT03_FD_78385 | JGI IMG/M metagenome (GOLD analysis project Ga0105046, IMG submission 78385) | Freshwater microbial communities from Lake Fryxell liftoff mats and glacier meltwater in Antarctica - MAT-03 (megahit assembly) | ecosystem: Environmental > Aquatic > Freshwater > Ice > Liftoff... | reverse complement strand
GAACCACTGAATCGCCATTGTTGAAAGCCTTTCGTTGCTGGACGTATTATCGGTTGCGTCACTTCTACCGATTGTTCCAGCGATTGTTTTACCGATTGAATTGCACCATGCCCCTGCCCCAAGAACCCACGCAGCAACCCAACAAGAAGCTCGATACCAAAGCCAGCAACGAGTTGGCCATCAAAGGTATCTTGTGCATTCTGATTGGGCTGGGCGTGGTGCTATCGCCTTACTTCATCACATCGCCTGGCATGCAGGACATCGTGGGCAGCTCAGCCGCGTTTGGCTGGTTTGCGTTGGTACTTGGTTCAGTTCTTATGGGCCTGTATGCCAGGCGGTAGATGGCCAACAAGTTGCTATAAATAGCGTATCGTATCGCGCGTAAATTTATTGGGATAAATGCTTTTTTACTGGTACACAGGGCTATTTTTATCCTTCAAGCGGAGCCTCGAGCAAAGTGCCAAAACCTCCTGTGAGACATTCGGCAAAAGCCGTGAGAACCAAGCTTCTAGTGGCAGGACAGCAGGGCAATAAACTAAGATGCAGGTACATAGACGGCTATCAACGGCAACACTAAATACTTAGGATTTTACGCACCATGATCGCTCCGCATGCCGTACTGTTTGAGCAGGTGCAAACGCTGTACCGCCAATCTACCAGCACTTTTGCCGGCACCTTGCTGGCAGGTGCGGTAGCTACTTTTGTGCTGTTGCCTTCTGAGCCAAGCCAGGGCGTTGCGACAGAGATGTTGTGGGCCTGGTTTGCGGCTGTGGTTCTTCTTACTGTCTTTCGGTTTTATAAAGTGCGCCGATTCTTTAGCACCGTGCGCCACGCACCCAGCCAGCAGCTGGGCGATCCTGAAACGCAGCGCGCAGCGCGGGCGTTTGCCGCTGGATCTTTCGCCTCGGGCTGCCTCTGGGGCATTTTGGGTGCAATGGCATTTGACCCTGAGGCCTATGCACCCACCATGTTTTTGGGGTTTTTGTTGGGCGGTATGGTCAGCGGGGCGTTAGGTTCTCTGTCTGTCTATTACCCGGCCTTCCTGGCTTTTACCATACCAACCGGTCTGCCCTTTGCCTTTCGCTGCATGAGCGATGGTCAACAAGAGTTTGTCGGCTTCGGCCTGCTGACGTTGGTGTTCATGTTGGTGTCATTGGGCTATGGGCGGGGGCTTAACCGCAGCTTGCGCCGTTCCATTGAGCTGCGTTTTGAAAACGCTCGGCTGCTGCGCGACTTGGCTGCCGCACGCGACCGGGCTGAGCTGGCCAGCGCCGACAAGACGGCGTTGCTGGCCGCAGCTACCCATGACCTGCGTCAACCCGCCTATGCTGCGGGGCTATTTGCGACAAGCCTCAGGTTAGTGCTCACCAAAGCGTTTGTCGGTATGGACGATGCTGGTCGCTCGGCAGCCCAGCAGGCTCAGCGACTGGCTGGACAGCTTGAAGCTAGCGTGGCTGCTTTTAACAGCCTGCTTGAAGGTTTGCTTGATCTGGCCCAACTCGATGCCAGGGCCACACCGCTGGCTGCTTCGCCTGTCAATGTCAGGCAAATGCTTGATGGGGTGGCAAACACGCTGGCCGCCACTGCGACCCAGCGCCAAATGACTTTGAGGGTGCGCGCCAGCCCGATCTTATGGACGATGGCGCCACCCGACGCTCTGCAGCGCATTGTGGTCAACCTGACCAGCAACGCCATCAAGTTTTCCAACGGCCGTGATGTGCTGCTGTTTGCCAGACTAGAGCGCGGTCATGTACGGATCGGCGTGGCTGATGCCGGGCCTGGAATTGCCGAGTCTGACCAGCTGCGACTGTTCAACGCGTTTGTGCGTTTGCCGCAAAACCGTAACGATGCCGGGCTGGGCCTTGGCCTTGCGATTGTCAAGCGCCTGGCGACGCAGATTGGCGCGCAGGTCAAGCTGGTTTCAGCGACTGGGCACGCCAGCATATTTAGTGTCAGCCTGCCGATGCTGGCAGCAGCGCCAGCCTTAGCGCCTCCTGCCAATGACCTGCAGTCAGATCTACCCGACGTAAAAGGCTGGTTAGCGCTGGTGCTGGACGATGACGCACTGGCACGGTCTGCAACTGCCAGCGCCGTGGAGTCGCTCGGCTTGGCCGTGCAGCAGTTTGCAACCGCACAGGCGGCACTTGACTGGCTGACGCTGCAGATGGGTGAAGGTGATTTGAAACATGGTAAATATCTGCTGATTACCGACCTTCATCTGAATGAGGCTAATGGGCACGACGGCCTCAGTGTGCTGGCAGCCTTTCGCCAACGCCTGCCGATCCTGCACAGTCTGGTGATCACTGGTGAAACCGCGCCCTCTCAGCTACAGCGTATCGCGCAAAGCGGCGTCGATGTGATACGTAAGCCGTGCCAGCCACAGGCACTGGAGTCGGCTTTGCGTGCGATATTAACTGGGTGAATCCGCAAGCCAACAAGATGGCGGCCTTGGCGGGTAAACCAGTCTATGGCGAATTTTCAACAGCCCGTAGCTAGCATACTCACCGCTACTTACTTCAACAGCCCAGCGTCTTTGGCTTTGCGAATGGCGTGCAGCCGATTACTGACCCCTAGTGCAGTAAATAGCATGGTGACGTGATTTCTCACTGTATTTTCTGACAAGCCCAGTTGCAGGGCAATTTCGCGGTTGATAAGACCTTGATCCAGCATGAGCAGCACGTCAAGTTGACGCGCGGTCAAGGACGCTACTGCCAGACTGGTTTCGCTATCAGCACCTGGTGTGTTCGCAGGCTGTGCCAACGCTGAACCACTCCCCAGTGCCAGCACGCGTATCAAGGCTTCTACGACAGCAGACGCCGCCTTACTTTTAGAGACAAAAGCAGCCGCCCCTAGCTGCAACACTCGCTTCTCTGCATCAGGCGACACAACGCCCGACACCACCACCACGGGCGCATTGCCTGTGCGATGTGACAGCGCCTGTATCAGGCTGCCGCCATCGGCATCCGGTAGGTCGCAGTCCAGCAAAACCGCATCAAACGGCGTGTGAAGTTCTGCCTGCTCCAGCGCTTGGGCCGCATTGCCGGCGGTATGCACCTGGACACCACCAGGCAACGAAGACACCACGACAGCGAGGGCGTCACGTACAAGCGCATGGTCATCAACGATCAGGATTTTGTAGGGCATCTTATTCAGTTCGGCGCTAAAACGTGACGAAAGTCCTCTCATCGTAGCGACTGTTATGCGCAGAAGGTCGCGCTAGTTAAATAGTACCAATGGCTGGCACGCGGACGCTTGGGGTGATAAAAACTCAAAGCTTCTAGTAAAAAGTAACAACTCAGTTTAAAAAAACATCATGAAAAGACCAGCCAGCAATAATCCCATTGGTCGCCTGATGTGCGACGCTGCCCAACATTTTTTTCAGCAGCTGCTGAAAAAGCCAAAGTCAGCAACAAAGTTGATTCTGGGCGACATGGACAAGCGCCCCCCTGTTCGACCGCAGGGCAAACTGGCTCGAGCGACCGGAAACTCTGGTTCACATGTAGCATGACGGCGAGTTTGCAAGTCGCATCCAAGGGGCCATTATCATAAACCCACCTTACGAGCTGCGCAGGACTTATCAGCTTTTGACCTCTGTTGTTTTGTTACTAACGACCTTGCCTGCGACTGCCCAGCCCGCTGGCGCGCAAAGCGTCCCCGACAGTGTGACCCGCCAGAACGAGGCGATAGAGCGACAACTCCAGGAGCGCTTGCGCGAGGACCAAAGAAAAGCCCGTGAAGCCGCTCCTTTTCGGGTCTCACCAGACATAGAACAGCCAGTACCAATCGCGGTGCCCGAAATCGGTGCGGCGTGCCGGGACATCCGCCGGGTCAGTATCACGGGTACAACACGTCTGGCGCCAGCCGTTCGACAGCAGATAGAACAAGAATTCTCGGGCCGCTGCCTGGGTGTCAGTGACCTTGAGGCCATCCTGGCCAAAGTCACCAAAAGCTACATCGACGGTGGCTTTTTGACCACCCGCGCCTACCTGCCTGCACAAGATCTGCGCAGCGGCATCCTGGTGATTGAGGTGATCGAGGGCACGATTGAAAACTTTCAGATCGACAGCGCGCGTCGCAAAGCACTGTTGGCCAGTGGCGCGTTTCCAGTGCGCCCGGGCGATGTGCTCAATCTGCGAGATCTTGAGCAGGGCATTGATCAGATCAACCGCCTCTCATCGAACAGCGCTGAGCTTGACATACGCCCCGGCAGCCAGCCCGGCCAGAGCGTTGTGGTGATACGCAACCCGTCTCGTACTCCGGTCAGCCTGTTTTTGACCAGCGACAACCTGGGCAGTGAGTCGACAGGGAAGATCAGTGGTGCTGCAACGGTAATCTTTGATAGCCTGCTAGGGCTGAATGAGCTGATAGCCATCACCCGTCGCCAGTCAATTCCAACGTCAAGCGTCGCGAACGCCGAGTCAAACTCACTGGCAGTGTCTGCGCCCTGGGGCTACAGCACATTCAGCATGGACTACAGCGAAAGCAAGTACGTGTCGCCTGTCACGCTGGCCAGCGGCGCGACGCTGTTGGCTGAGGGAAACACCACGTCTCAAAGCATCGCGCTAAACCGCGTCGTATTTCGCGATCAAACAAGCCGCTTGTCGCTATCTGGCAAGATCACAACACAAGACACCAAAAGTTTTTTTGCGGGTCAATTTCTGTCTATAGCCAGCCGAAAGCTCACTTACACGGATCTTGCGGTTAGCGGCTTCATTGCGGTGCCTGGAGGCGTGATCAATGCGCGCGCTGGATTTGTACAGGGCCTGCCCATTTTGGGCGGCCTTGATGATCCAGACAATCTGCCTGATGACCTGCCGCACGCCAGGTTTCGCAAGCTCACACTCGACTTGGGGTTTAACCGCCGCTTGGCGATTGCTGGTAGGCCCGCGTCGTGGTCGACTCAGTTGTCTGGCCAGTATGCGCTAGACACCTTGTATGGATCGCAGCAACTGCTGGTTGGCGGCGTGTCTTCTGTGCGGGGCTTTCAGAAAAACACCCTGAGCGGGGACATAGGCTCTTTCGTACGTAACGAGTTCTCACTGCCCTACCGACTCGACGTCGGTGGTATGGCGGCAGCCGGACGCGCCTATGTTGGCTACGACATTGGTGCGGTGCGCGGCCGCCCTAGTGGCACACCACAAGGCACGCTGTCAGGCATGACGCTAGGCACCACGTTTCAAATCAAAGCCGCCAGCCTGGACTTGTTTGCGTCGCGCCCGTTGACATACCCATCGACGATGACACGCGAGCCGACGCAGTTCGGTTTGCGCCTGTCTTTATCCCTTTAAAGGAGTCACCATGAACCGCATTCACCGAATTGTCTGGAACGCAAGCCTGGGTATCTGGACGGCGGTCGCCGAGACCGCCCGAAGTCACGGCAAGAGTGGTGCCGTGTCGGTGGCTACTGCAAGCGTCCTAAGCCTTGCAATGTTGATGCCGCATGCTTCAGCACAGGCCCCCAGTTCTGTCGTTGTCGCATCGGGCAAAACCAACGCCTATGTGGCTGGCAACGGCGTGACGGTCGTCAATATCGACACAGCGAACGCGGCGGGCCTGTCTCATAACCGTTATCTGCAATTTAACGTTAATGCGGCGGGCCTCGTGCTTAACAATGGCAACACCAGCCAGCTCGCTCGGCAGTCACAGCTTGCGGGGCAGGTTTTGGCGAACATGAACTTGAACCAGCAAGCCACTATCATCCTGAATGAGGTTGTCATCAACAACCGCAGCACCCTGGCTGGCTTCACCGAGGTGCTGGGCGGTAGGGCAGACGTCGTTTTGGCCAACCCTTACGGCATCACGTGCACCGGCTGCGGCTTTATCAATACAGACCGCGTGACGTTAACCACGGGTTTACCGTACCTAAATGCTAGCGGTTCGCTCGGTGGTTTTAGTGTTCAGCAGGGTGATATTTTGATCAATGGCAGCGGCCTGAACGGCTCGGCCCAGCAAATCCTTGACATGCTGACTCGCTCAGTGCGAATCGATGGCACTATCAATGCTGTCGAGCTGAGAGTCACAACAGGTACCAACAGTTGGGACTACAACACCCGCAGCGTCACCGGAGCGGCGGCCCCCGTAGGCGCTGCGCCAGGTTATGCCATCGATTCGTCCGCGTTAGGCGGTATGTATGCCAACCGTATCAGGCTGATCGCCACTGAAGCGGGTGCTGGCGTGCGCATGCGCGGCGACGCTGCGGCGAGCGCGGGCGACTTCACGTTGTCGGCTGTCGGCAGTGTCGAACTGCAAAACCGTGTGTCAACTACGACTGACGCGAGCGTGACTGCCAACACGTTGGTGCTGAATGACGCTACGCTCACCTCGACCAACAAGCTCACGCTGAAGGCAACGGGCGTCGCCAACCTGTACGGCAGCGCGCTGGTCGCCGGCACCGAACTTGCGGTGACTGCTGCCAGCCTGATTGACACGGCCAGCGCATCAGCCATCACCAACAACAACATTCGCCATGCAGGTGGTGCACTGGCACTAACCGTTAGCAACGCCGCATCACTCGGCGCGACGCAATGGGGCGCTGTTGGCACCTGGGACGGTAAGGTAGGCAACCTCGCTACAACGGGGGCGACCAAGCTCTACAGCAGTGGCGGAGAATTGAGAGCCAGCGCAGACAACGGCGACCTGACATTAGGCCTGGCAACCGTGCAGTCTGCGGGCAATATGAGCCTGACTTCCAGCGGCGCCATCAGTACAGCTTTGGGCGCGAATGTGCAATCAGTGGGTGGCAATTTGGCGCTAACGGCAAGTAACGGGATCACCAATGCGGGCAAAACCACGGCTGACGCAGGTGCACTCACCGTGCGTGCCAATGATGCGCTCGTCAACACGGGCACGCTCAACGCAGGCGGTGCGCTGAACATTGCAGACCGTCTGGGCAACGCCACGCTGAACAGTGTTGCCAACAGTGGCAACCTGCTGGCTGGCGGTGCGCTGGCACTGCGCGCGGCGAGTATCAACAACGCAGCTAGCGGCCGGGTGCAGGCCACAAGCGGCAGCACGGTCAATGCGGGCACGCTGACCAACAGAGGTAACTGGCTGCTCTCGCAGCAAACCACAGCGACAGATGCCGTCACGCTCACGGGCGCGCTTTTAAACACTGGCACCCTGCAATCACGCGGCAATGCCACTATCACCACAACCACTGCCAACAACCAGGGTAAGTTGTTGACCAATGGCGATCTTGTGATCAACGCATCCTCGAACTTCACCAACGCAGGCCTTGCTAACGCGGAAGCAGGCGCAGCCACGCTGCGTGTGAACGGCACGCTGACAAACACCGGCGGCATCCAGGCCAGCGGGTTGCTGGATGTGGCTGACCTCACAGGCGGCAGCACTGTGGACCTGTCTAACACGGGCTACATCGTCACCAGCAGCGCGCTGTCGCTCAAGGCTGCTGCCATCACCAACGCAGTGGCTGGCGCAGACGAGCGAAACGGGCGCATCCAGGCCGCAACAGGCAGCACGGTTAACGCCAGCTCCATCAACAACGCAGGCACCTGGGTACTGTCGCAACAAGGCGGTAACGCCAGCCAGGTCAGCCTGGCGGGCACTCTGCTCAATGCAGCCGCTGGCACCCTGCAAGCCGGTACGCAAGGCGGCAGTGAAAACGTCATTTACAACGTCGCCAAAATCGACAACCGGGGCAGGCTGCTGGCCACGGGTAACCTGCAAGCCAACGTGAGTGCTACCAATGGTTTTGCCAACCAAGGCACGGCGCAAGCTGGCGGCACCCTGGGCATCTGGGGTGTCAGCACGGCGTTGACCAATACCGCGAACAGCAAACTCATAGGCAATGGCCTGGACATCGTTGTTGCCAACATCGACAACTCGGGCACCATTCAAGGTGGGGCCAGTGCCGCCACCAAGGTGGCCGCTACGGTCACGCTTATCAACCGGGCGGGTGCGGTCATCACGGTAGCCACCGACGAGCCTGGTAACGGCGCTGGTACGGTATCTGGTGGAACTATTTCAAACGCTGGTACGCTGCAATCGTCGGGCGGCCTGACGGTGGCGGTGGGTACGGGCGGCCTGACGAGCGCTGGCAACATTTTGTCGAATGGCGACTTGCGTATCGCCGCTTTGGCTGGCAACAACTACACAGCCAGCATTGGCGGTACGCTGCAAAGCGCCAGGCTGCTGAGCGTGCAAGGCGAAGGCTCGACACTGGCACTGACGGGTGGTGCGCTGGACGCCAATGGCAACCCACTTAACCTGCTAAGCGGCGCAACCGCCAACATACGCGTTGGCGCGCTCACGCTGTCGAAAACTTCCGGGCTGGCTTCGGCAGGCCAGATGGACGTGACGGCAAATACGCTGACGCTGGCGGGTGACACCACCCGTACAGCGCGGCTCATGGGTGCCGTGGGCGGCACGGGCACAGCCAACATCACAGTTCTCAACGACCTGAGCAACGATGGCCTGATATTTTCAGGAACTGACCTTGTCGTCAAGGCTCCTAACATCAGCAACAACAGCAACGGCGCGCTTGTCGCGCTAAATGACCTGAGCATTCAGGCTAACAAGGGCGATCTCGACCTGACGGCGACAACGCCCCAACCTATCGCCGGCAACGCGGTGAACGCTGGCTCCCTGTATGCGGGTAACAACCTGACTGCCAAGGTCAACGGCACGCTGACCAACACGGCAAGCATCAACGCCGGCAAAAAAATATCCCTGCTGACAAATACACTGATCAACAACCGAGACATCGTTAGCGATGGCGATATTGACATCGTTGCGGCGACGCTGCGCAACGAAGTGGTGGGTGGCGACACGCGTGAATGGGTGTACGGTGCCCAAACTAACGTCCAGGTAGGCGGGCAATATAACGACGGTGGCGCTGGCGGCAACAAGGACTTTTTCAAGAACTTCCGAACCACCTGGGCCGACTACCAACAGTACCGTAACGGCGAAGTGCCAAGCTATTCACCGCAAATACTGGCAACGAAAAACATGCGCCTGATCTTTAACGTCGGCTCGAACCTGGGCGGTGTGATTTATGGTGGCCAGACGGTTACGATGCAGGGCTTCTCGGCTGACTCTAGCCAAGCCGATGGCAACCTGTACAAAGCCACCTGGGGTCTTTCTGACGACTTAGGCCGCGGCTTACAACTAACAGGCGACAGGTTCACCAATGACAATCTAGCGCTTACGACGCGTAACTACACGCGTAACTACACAATGACCCGCAAGGAAGCCGGTCCGGCGGGCGGCGCGGAGATTTATAACTGGGGCGAGTGCAACTCTAACGGCGGGCGTTACGACAGCGGTTGCCTCTACGACAGCAGAAACAACCAAAACCAGACTTTTGTACCGATATCTGTCAATGCACTGAAGTCCGGCATTTACACGACCAGCCTGGTGGGCAACGGCTTTGGGCTTTTCAACAACAGCTCAACCACTGCACTGCCCAATCCAGCCACCGCGATAGCCGCTACTGCGCCCGATGTAATAAAACCCACAGCAGTCGGCGCTAATCCGCGTAATGCTGAAGCACGTCAAGTAACAGCAGCGGCACTTGTTATAAACGTGCTACCCAGCATTTCATTTACTGCTTCAAACGCGGTTCTTGGGGTAACTGGTACTTCTTTTGGTGGCATCAACATACCGCTGCCGACGAGTCCAAATGGCCTGTTCGTGCTTGTGAGAACACCGGGTGCCAGGTATCTGGTTGAGTCCAATCCGCTTTACCAGGTCGGCTCGTCCATCGTCGGTTCAGACTTCTTGACCAAGCTGCTGGGTTACAACCCCGACCAAATCGGTTTACGCCTGGGCGACGCCAGCTACGAGGCCTATCTGGTCAAGCAGCAGCTGGTTGCACAAACGGGCAACGTGATGCTGGTGAAATACGCCAGCTCTGATGCCCAGATGCGCGGGCTGATGGAAAACGCCGCAGGCCAAAGCAAATCACTTGGCCTGCAGTACGGTAAGGCGCTCACAACAGAACAACAGGCAGCGCTTAAAGGCGATCTGGTGTGGATGGTGCAGACCGTCATCAACGGTCAATCTGTGCTCGCGCCTGTCGTTTATCTTGCACAAAGTACCAGAAAAAACATCGCGTCAGGTTCTGTTGTTTCAGCACAAGACGCGAAGTTGAGCTTGACGTCACTGACCAATACCGGCGGCACCATTGTTGGCAAGTCGCTGGTCATCGCCTCGATTGGGGATATCAGCAACCTATCGGGCACCATCAAGGGCGGCGACCTGAACCTGACATCGAACGACGGCAGCATCATCAACAAGACGGTGAGCACGGGCAGCGGCGGCGACAAATTCTTTAACACCACCATCGGCAGCACAGCAACCATCCAGTCGACGGGCTTGCTGTCACTTGACGCGAAGAAAGACATCACTAACCTGGGGGCCAACGTGGTGGCGGGTACCGATGCCAGCCTGAAGGCGGGCGGTAATGTCACTTTCGACACGATCGAGAACAAAAATACCGGCACCGCAGTGACTGTGTTCAAGCAGGACGGCGGCACCGGCCTGACCGTGACCACCACCACGACGGTCAACCAGGTGAAGTCGGGACTGACCGTTGGCGGCAACCTGAGCGCAGACGCAGGCAAAGACATTACGCTGGCCGGCACCAACGCCAAAGTGGGCGGCAACGCCGACTTGAAAGCGGGTGACAACCTCAACATCATTGCGCGCGAGAACACCACAACGACGAATATAAAAAGCGAAGCCAGTGGCTTTGGCATGAACAACTCGCTTCACGGCAAGACAACTGTCACCACCAATTCAGAATCGGTACGCAACGTGGGCAGCACGCTACAGGTGGGTGGTAATGCCTCACTGACTGCAAAAAATGACGTTACGGTACAAGGCTCGAACATTGACGTTACGGGCAGCGGCAGTATCGATGCCACCAACGTTAATGTGCTGGCAGGCCGCAACTACGACGAGAGCACCACAACCACCACCAAGACCGGTGTGCTGCAGGTCAGTGCCGGGGCCAAGGGCTCGGCCAGTGCCAAGGCTGCGGCTGATGCCGCCAGCAGCAAGTCCAAAACAGGTGTAGCTGCCAGTGCTGGGGCAAGCGCCTCGGCTGAGGCTTCGGGCACAGGCTCTGCGGGCCTGGCTTTCAGCGCCAAGACGACCATCGTTGAAAATTCCACCGATCTCAAGTTCGTGGGCTCGACGCTGAACTTTGGCCAGGACTTAACCGTCAACGCCGCCAAAGACGTCAACCTTCAGGGCTCGTCCATCAACGTGGGAGGTAGCGCTTCGGTCAATGCGCAAAACGTTAACTTGCTAGCCGCCGAAGACAGAAAGACGAGCAGCACCACAACCACCAAAACATCGGTGGGCTTGTTGGCCAGCGCCAAAGGCCAGGTTAGTGCGGGGGCAGAGGCAGGGGCAGGCGCTTCGGCAAGTGCTGGCTTGGTTAACGCCAACGCCAGCGCGTCAGCGAACGCGAACGCTGCAGGTGAAGTTCGCGTGGACTTCGCGCAGCGCAGCGTAACCACATCGAGCCAACTCGACACTACCAACCAGGGCTCAGCCATCAACGCCGGCGGTAACCTGACCATCAATGCCGGCCAGAGCCTGAATCTGAAAGGCTCGACCATGGGGTCTGACGGCGACATGACCCTCATTGCAAAAGACATGACTTTTGCAGCCGCCGAGAACAAGAGCGAAACCCGCAGAAGCAGCAACCTTACAACGGCAGGTCTTTCCGCGATTGGTACGGCAGCGGCAACGGGCCGGGGCGGTGCGACGGTGGGCTTAGGCGCGCAAGGAGGTGCTTCAGGGAGTGTCGCCGTCACGGCCAGCGTCGGCATTTATGCCGCTAACTCGCAGACTCGCAATCTGGACGGTTCTACCCAGGCGGTTACTTCTGGCCTGCGTTCGGGCGGCAACCTCACGCGCACTGCTGCAAACAGCATCACCGATGTGGGAACGCAGATCAACGTTGGCAGTGACTTTAACCAGTCAGCCCAGACCATCATGAGCAAGGCGGCTGAAAATACCACCTATGGCAGTGCCAGCAGCAACAGCAATTCAGCCAGGGTGGGGCTGTATGCGGAGGCCCAAATCCAAGGCCAGGCCGTAGCCGCAGTGGGGCCGGGTGCCAGCAAGCCAGGCGAAAAGACCATTGCAAAGGGTGCAGGCGTCAGGGCCACCGTCCAGCATGGCGACGAGTCCTCCAAGTCCAACGCCAATAGTGCTGTAGTCTCCAACATCACGGTTGGCGGCAGCGTTAACAGCCGGTCTGGGGGCACGACCAGCCTGGAAGGCACAAATATTACGGCAACTAAAGGAGATGTCAACCTGACCGCCAGCTCGCTGGACTACACAGCTGCGAAAAACACTACCAGCAGTTCTGGCACAAGCAACAGTTCCGCCAAAACGGCGGGTGTTGATATTATGAACAAAGAGGTAGGTGTGAGCCTGGATTACAGCCGCAACAACAACAGCGATAGAAGCAGCACCGCAGTGGTTGGCGGTATATCAGCGGGGGGTAACCTCTCGGTGACTACTACCGGTGACGCCCGCTTTGTGGGCACAAATCTGAAGGCTGCCGGCGACACCAGTGTGGATGCGGGGGGCAAGGTCAATTTTGATGCAGCCAAGAACACCAGCAACTCCAGCAGTAGGGAGGTCGGAATTTCGGCAGCGGTCACCGCAGGGATGAAATCGGGGTCGGGTAGCGCCTCTGTGGCGGTCACAAAAACTTCTAGCAGTGGCGACCAGGACGTGGCCGGCAGCGTCAACAGCAGCGGCAAGCTGACCATCACGAGCGGCTCAGACGCCACCTTCACGGGAACCAACATCGCTAGCGGAAGCGACGCAACAGTTTCCGCAGGCGGTAACCTCACCTTCAATGCCGCACGCGACATACAAAAGAGCAGTTCTGTTAGCGTTGCCGCTGCAGGTAGCGCTGGCAAGGGCCAGGTCGAAGGGACCCAGGTGTCAGGCGCCACCAAGAAGGAGACGAAGGACAGAAAACAGGGAGAAGCATCACTGGGCGTGGCTGTCAAAGTGACGGCCAGCGACCAGGCAACTGGCGCGAGCATCAAGAGCGGTGGGCAGGTGCAGCTGTCGTCGGGCAAGGACACCAAACTGGAAGGCGTGACGGCCAGTGCGGCCGCTGGCATCGGCGTGACAGCCGGTGGCGCTGTTGAGTTGACCGATGCCAAGAGCACATCCAGCTCAACGGCAGTCGGGGTAACGGCTGCTGGCGCAGGCGTCAGTCAAAAACCAAGCAAAGTAACGCCGGCTAAAACTCCAGCGACAACGCCAGCAACCACGCCAGCGCCCACGCCAGCGACTACGCCGGCAACTACGCCAGCGACAACACCGGCAACTAAACCGGCAACCACGCCAGCGCCCACGCCAACGACTACGCCGGCAACTACGCCGGCAACTACGCCAGCGACAACACCGGCAACTAAACCGGCAACAACGCCAGCAACCACGCCAGCGACAACACCGGCAACTAAACCGGCAACAACGCCAACGCCTACGCCAGCAATAACTCCAGCAACCAAACCAGCGGCCACACCGGCGACAATTCCAGCAACACCCACGCCGCCCGGAGCAACTGCACCGTCCGCGGCAGCACCAACTGCAGCCGCAAGACAGGTAACAACCGGGGTGACAGCGCCAGTAATCAAACCAGCGGCTACACCGGTGACAAAACCACCAGCAACACCAG
>Ga0105046_10011619_pt1 | contig 13680 bp, 7 predicted proteins | sample MAT03_FD_78385 | JGI IMG/M metagenome (GOLD analysis project Ga0105046, IMG submission 78385) | Freshwater microbial communities from Lake Fryxell liftoff mats and glacier meltwater in Antarctica - MAT-03 (megahit assembly) | ecosystem: Environmental > Aquatic > Freshwater > Ice > Liftoff... | reverse complement strand
GGTTAAGGGTTCTTACGCTTAGTCCAAGTTATTATCAAGAGCCATGGGGAATGAACCCTTAACCAGAAACCTTGAAACCTGAAACCAGAAACCCCTTTTTAAATTACATGCGTCCCAGCACCACAAATTTCCCATCCAATATCTTATAGGTACGTCCCATAATGGTGATGGTTTGTCCTTCTTCCATGGTTTTGAGTTTGGTGATGTCTTCTTTTATGGTGTGCAAGCTGCCTTTTGTTTTCCACGCAATGTATAGGTGTGCCGGATTCGGTGCATAACGCACGCCACAGAGGATAACATGGACAGGTTTGGTAATTTGCGAGATCAATTCCAGATCGCGGGGGGTGGCATTGTTATCAGAAATAAGGATCACTTCTTCGCATTCCGGACATGCTTTGATGCCTTCTATTACGGCCTCAATGTCGTTCTCGGGTGTATCATCGCCATCCCCGCCAGCGATGGCAGAGATCATGGTTTCTTCTAGCACCTCTATACTTTTAGGCTTGGCGTGGTACAAGCCACCGGTGCTTCCTATTTCTTTGTCTTCCGTTTTTTTGGAATCGCCGTCGTTAAAAAACACAAAATGGTTGGTATTTTGGAGGTTACCTTTTAGGGCATTCCAGAGCAAAAGGTCTGCGATAAAGGGCATCATGCTGCCTGTTACGTCTTCCACCACAAGCATTTTTTTCCAGTCTTTGTTCCGATCCATCACTTTCATTACGAGCGAGTCTGATTTCAGCCCTTTGCAATCTTTGGGGTTGTAACCGCGCAAAGGGTGGGATTCAATGCGCGCTTTGCCATCCTCGCCTATGGTAAACTGAATCAACAGGGAAAACTCAATAGAAGGCTTGCCTTTCCCCCAACCAGAAAGATTGCCCATAATAGCCTTGATATGCTCATTATGTTTGGGAGAAGCGCCTTTAGAAACCCTGATATTTGTTGGCTTCCCGGAATCGTTGCCAATTTGAAATTCTACAATGGCTGACTTGGTGCTTCCTTTTGACTTCAATTCATCTTTGGGGAATTTAATATTGCTTTCAAGCCAAGTTTTCAGCGCATCTGGGCCGCCGGGATACTTAGCTGCATCAGCAGGAGGCCGCTTCTTGGCACAATCAACCACGGCATCAAGCTCTGTTTTGATTTCTTCCTTGCGTGCTTCCGTCACAGGAGGCTGGTACCGTATAACGAAACCATGAAAAAGGGCGCGGGCACTTTCTGGGGTATTCGCCTCCGTCTGAACGGTGACATCCCAACGGATTCCAGGATCTTTGAACAGATCAGGGGCAAGCTTTTGAAGCGAAGCAAAGCGGTCGCTGTCCAATGCCTTCTGATTGGGTTGGGAATGGGTGAATTTGGAATAAATGTACTCAACAGAAATTTTCCCGTAAGATTCAATGGCTTTATATGCTTCAGGGTTTAGAATACGTGGGCTGCCGTAATTGAAACGAATGGCAAGCTCGTAGATACCAAAACCAGAAGTATCGAAAGCTGCAATTTCCTCAACTGGCTGGGCAAGAATTTCTTTAGCAGCAATTATTTTTTGCCCAAAAATAGCAGAAACAGAGAAAAAAAATCCTAGCAATAAGAGTGGGGTCAAAAACTTCATAACAATCTTTTTTTAGGTTTATCTGTTGGGAAATGGGCATTCGCTTTCAAAAAGTTCCGCAGAATACAAACTTCATTCATACAATCTTTGGTGTATCGAATTCAAAATATGTTGCAGTCGACTTCAATTATTTTTTCATTTTCTTTAAGTAGCAGGTTGATTCTTCGAAATTTGTCCAGTTCTTTATTTAAAGTTGATAAATTTGCCATTACTTTATTTTTCTGCCTTTAGTTTGCGCCATATTTAATCTTAATTGATCAACCCTCAAGAAGCGAATTACCCTTCCAATGCATCTCTTGAACGTTAAAAAAAAATCAACATCACCTACTATGATAAAAATCTACACAAAGCTCCCCTTTCAAAAAGTTTTCTTGATTATCCTGCTGGCCTTGCCTTGCATCGGCTTTGCTCGCGTATCTGGAGGCCTTGGCGACCCAACTAAGCAGGATTCGCTCGGGCGGCGCGGCTTGGGGCCTTTGGGCCACTTGGCGTGCAACGTACACGTAGACACCAATTGTGTGACCAAAAATATTTTTTTAGAGGCTTGGATCGACTATACTTTTACCGGGGTCTCTATGGCTGTAACCGTTCCCTGGTCAACTGGTGTAACGGCACATAAAATTCTCGTTACGCCACCTGGAACTTGGAGTTGGGATCCAACGGGTATCGGCTGTGAAGTGGTGCACCAGAATACTTCTATTACGGTTGACAATACATTTTTTGCCGGCCCAATTGATGTATTAGGGCCTGCGGCAATTTGCCCTTTCGAAACTGTTGAACTTACGGTAAACACTCAGGGTTACAGTCCATTTAACTCCTTTCAATGGAGCCCTGATTTCAGTGATCTGACACCCTATCCTATTGATAACCCCGGGATTTACTCCCTTACCGTCACCGATGCTTTCGGATGCCCCTTCACCGATCAAATCAATATTCCGCTGATACCGCCATTTGTGCCTCAAATTGTGGGCCCTATCAGGATTTGCCCGGAAGGAGATACTGCCATCTTGGTGGTACAAGGGCCCTATTTTAACTTCCAGTGGAACAGCGGTGATGTAGGCAACCCGCTCATTGTAACCGATCCTGGCATCTATGAAGTTACAGCAACTGACACATATGGTTGTACTGGTGTTGGTTATTATGGCGTTCAAAACGCCGGTGTAGATCCGTTTAGCATTTCCGTATCCAGCCCTACAATTTGTCCGGGACAGCTAGACACCTTGCGTGTTTTAGGTGGCTATTCAAATTATAGTTGGTCCAACGGAGTCATGGGTATCACCAATATTGTGAACCAGGCGGGAACCTATACGGTAACCGTCACCAATATTTATGGCTGTACGGGTACAAGCACCACAACAGTCACTGCACTGGTACCTCCTAGCATACAAATAACGAATACGCCATTGTGTCCCGGCGGCTCAGCCACTTTGACTGCTGTGGGCGGGCCGTTTCCTAAATATACCTGGTCTACGAGTCAAACCACCAACTCAATCAACATTACAAACACGGGTACCTATTCTGTCACAGTCAGTGGAACTGGGATATGTGCCACGTCCACCAATATTGTCGTCTCCCAAGCGGCCGTGCCTACTACGGTGATCGCGCCACCTAATTTATTAACCTGTAGTACAACGCTGGTTCCATTGGATGGCAGTGCGTCTTCTTCTGGATCAAATTTCCCGCTTACCTGGACGACCATGGGTGGAAATTTTGTTTCAGGAGACAGCACCCTTATGCCCATAATTAACCAGCCCGGGACCTATATTTTAAGCATTACCAATACGGCAACGGGTTGTATCACCATGGACACTGTGGTTGTTGCGCAGAATACCACGCCCCCAGGCGCTAATGCTGGCCCGCCGGCAACACTTACCTGCACCAATACCAACCTGAACATTGGGCCAATCCCAATACCTGGGAACCCAGCACTCTTACCTGTATGGACAACCGTAAATGGCAATATCGCTTCCGGGGATTCCACTTGGTCGCCAAACATAACGCTGCTGGGAACCTATACATTGACGGTGACAAACCCGCTGAATAGTTGTACCAGTACAGCAACCGTGATCATCGGTCAGAATATCACGGCTCCAGTTGCCCAAGTTTCACCACCAAGTCTTTTGACATGCACCCAAAGCATTGTTCCCTTAAATGGTGCTGGTAGCAGTAGCGGACCGAATTTTACGTACCAATGGTCATCCATCAACGGAACCCTCTCCGGGCCAACAAATGGCACGAATGCCTCCGCTGCGTCCATTGGCGACTATACCTTATTGGTGACAAACACCACCAATGGCTGCACCTCAACGGCCTCCGTTACGGTAAGTGCAGATGTCAACATTCCTGTCGTGAATGCTGATCTGCCCAATATTTTGACTTGTAGCGTCCAAACCATAACGATTGATGCTTCTGGCTCTTCTAATGGGCCTAACTACCAGTTTAACTGGACTACTACAAATGGAACAATTGTAAGTGGTGGGACAACGCTCACGCCTGTCGTCAATGGCCCCGGTACTTATACGCTCTCTTTGGTAAATACCGCCAACAACTGCTCCGCCACTCTTGGTGTGCAAGTACAGCAAGACATTGTGCCTCCAGTAGTGAATGCAGGGCCAAGTACGACTTTGAGTTGCAGCGTTGCGTCTTTACAGTTAGATGGAAGCGCTTCTGCTACAGGGCCCAACTATACTTACCAATGGACCACTACCAATGGTGTGATTCTAAGCAATGCAACCACGCTAACACCAACGGTTAGTCTTGCTGGCACCTATGTGTTAACCGTAACGAACACCATAAACGGGTGTACTGCTTCAGCTTCAACGATTGTAATGAACGATGCCACAGCGCCTCAAGCGCTGATTGCACCGCCAACAACGCTAACTTGCACAACGCTCCAAACGACCATCAATGCCTCCATGTCTACTTCGGTCGGAAATGTTACCTACCTCTGGACTGGCCCGGGAATTGTATCCGGTCAAGGCACTTTGCAATTGGGCATTGATATGCCCGGTACGTATACGCTATTAGTCACGAACAATACCAATGGCTGTACAGATGATGCCACAATATTGGTCAACCAAAACATTGTGCCGCCAGTGGCACTTGCGGGTTCGGATGTACTGATAAACTGCTTTACGCCAACGGGAAGTCTTGGCAGCGCATCGAACCCATCTGGGGTAGGCTATACCTTGGCCTGGACAACGGTAGGTGGTAATTTTACGTCCTCAACCAGTGCCCCGACGGTATCAATAAACCAGGCAGGCACGTATCAATTATTAATTACCAATACTCAAAATGGTTGTACCGATACCGATGTTGTAATCGTATCAGCCGACTTCGCGCCGCCAACAGTGGATGCAGGCCCCACTGCTGAGATCACCTGTACCGTGCCCTCCTTGGCGCTACAAGGAACGGGCAGTTCAGGTGCCATTTTTACGTATTTGTGGACAAGCACCAACGGGAATATTGTGAGCGGGGCGAATACCCTGACACCCGTTGTTGATGAAGATGGCGATTACAATTTATTGATTACCAATATTCAAAACGGTTGCACGTCAAACGACCTGGTAAATATCACCCAGGACGCTAACGTGCCAATCGCCATTGCAGGGCAACCACAAACACTGAACTGCACCTTTACCAATACTACCTTGAATGGCGCTGGTTCAAGTGCCGGGCCGGGGTTCACTTATTCGTGGTCAACGGTTTCGGGAAATATTACTTCCGGTGCCAACACGCTTACCCCCGCAGTTAATGCACCCGGAACATATCGGGTAACCGTCACCAATACAACCAACAACTGTACATCGGTGGCAAACGTAATCATCAACCAAAACATTCAAGTGCCTGTCGTAAATGCAGGACTGGATAATACGCTTACTTGTGCCATCACGTCGCTTCCGCTACAATCCACCATTGTTTCTTCTTCATCCTTGGGCATCAGCTATGTTTGGGGAACCACAGGCGGCCAAATCGTCAACGGTGGCACTACCGCAAACCCGACGATTGGAGCAGCAGGCACCTACAGTGTAACGGTCACCGATGCCATCAATGGCTGTACTGGAACAGACCAGTTGCTGATCAATAGTGATGTCACGCTGCCAACTGCCATCATTGGCAATCCGCAAACTCTCACTTGTACCACGACACAAATTCCGTTGAGCACAACAGGATCGAGCGTTGGGGCCAATTTCAATTACGTCTGGACCACTCAAGGTGGCAATATTGTGTCTGTTGTAACGCCACAGACACCTCAGATAGATGACCCGGGCATTTACAACCTCGTTATTACCAATACCACCAATGGTTGTACCCAGTCTACCAGCATTACCGTATTGGAAGATGTTCAGTTGCCAACAGCGGAGGCTGGCCAAACAGTAGGGCTTAATTGTGCCATGCAAACCAACGCGCTCAATGGCAATGGTACCAGCATCGGCGCCAATTTCACCTACAGCTGGTCTACCACCACGGGTCAAATTGTTTCTGGAAACACAACACTGACACCGACAATTGGCGACCCAGGCACCTACGTGCTGACAGTACTCAATACCCAAAACGGTTGCGTTGATACGGACAATGTTGTGGTGACAGAAGATGTTGCGCCGCCAGGATTCGCCATAGCAACGCCTCAAGTGCTGACTTGCAATGTGTTAAGTATTCCGTTAAATGCAACGGGAACAAATTTTGGCGCGGCGCCAACCTATACTTGGTCTACCTCAAATGGCCAAATTGTGGGTGGTGGCAGCACCTTGAATGCCTCCGTCAACCAGCCAGGCAACTATTCACTCGCTATTATAAATACCGTCAATGGTTGTTCCACCACAGTTCCGGTGCTGGTGACCCAAAATATTACGCCACCCACCATTCAGGTTCAACCACCACAATTGCTGACCTGTAGCGTATTACAATTCCCGCTGCAAAGCACAGCATCTCCACAAACGACCATTGCTTGGGCCACTACGAATGGGAACATTGTTTCGGGTGCCAACTCGCTCAACCCGGTTGTCAACCAGCCAGGCCTTTATCAGGCAATAGTAACTTCTACGGTAAATGGATGTACAAATGCCAACCAAATCCCTGTGCTTCGGGAACTAAACGTGCCTACAGGTGTAGCTTTTGACCTGATGCACCCACTTTGTAACGGAACCCCTGGATTGCTACAGGTAAATCAGGTAAACGGCGGTATCGGACCTTACAGTTACTCCATCAATGGCGGACAAACCTTCTTTACCATAGAGGAGTTTGGCGATCTGGCTCCTGGCAATTTCAACTTGGTAGTACAGGATATTAACGGTTGCGAAATCACCCAACCAATTACGGTTATTCCTCCGTTACAACCTTTCGTGAACATCCCGCCATTATTTACCATAGAGCTTGGCGACAATCAGGAATTGCAAGCGCTGGTGCCACCACCATTCCCTATCAGCCTGATCGAGCAGGTAATTTGGGCGCCAATGGATGGATTAACATTTGATGGGCCGAGTATTTTACAACAATTGAACCCAACGGCAACACCGTTCAAGACGACGGAGTATACCGTGACCATTGTGACAGAAGAAGGTTGTGAGTCCATTGCTCGTACCACAATCAAAGTTGATCGGGATGTAAATATTTATGTTCCGAACGTGATTTGGCCAGAAGACCCCGATGGAGACAACACCACCTTCCAAATATTTGCCCGTGATGAATCCGTGGCCAACATCAGGAAACTGCAAATATTCGATCGCTGGGGCACTTTGATGTTCGAGAATAGAGCATTCAGCCCCAACGACTTATCTAATGGATGGGACGGCATGTACCGCGGTCAAATTGTAGACCCTGCCGTTTTTGTTTGGTGGGCAGAAGTAGAACTTATTGATGGACGATTGTTACTGCTAAAAGGGGATGTAACGGTTGTTCGTTAAAGAGAGGTTTTTGGTTTCAAAGGTTTCTGGTTTCAGGTTGTGTTTCGTGTAAACTTTTGTAAATAGTTGACCCGCCGATGCAGGAGCTTCGGCGGGTTATTTTATTGAATGACCAGAAGAGGTACTGTTTTTGGCAACCCAGGCGACCAAGAGTAGCGCGTACGTCATTTACTTACCGGACGCGGCACTAGTTTCCTTAGAATTACAAGCTTGAAACAGAACCTGAAGCCTGAAACCTTTGAAACCTGAAACCTAAATTTGCTGAAACCACAGTTTCCTAGTTTCGAATATTCGGCGGTGGCGGCGGAATTAAGGGCTCCGGAAACTTGATCTCAATCAACCTCAAGCGATGTTTTTTGCCCAAACGAAGGTTCTTCGACCGCAGCATAAGCCAGCCCGCCCCAGCGGAAACCGCAGCGATGCTGTACAATTTAAGGCCGTTCACATTTTTATCCTCGTATAAAACTTTACCGACCGTGGTAGCCAAAGTGAGGGAGGCACCAAGCGTAAAAAAGGCACCGCCAAGGATACCCCATACGCGAGGACGTTGCACTTTTAACGTCGCGATGCTATCCAACTTGACCGGAAAACCATCCAGCAAAATGGTGTTTGTCTCTGGAATCATACCCGTAATGGTTCGATTATACCAATAATTCTCCTTGCCCGCCATTCGGAAGCGCAGGGATTCACCGATGTACATTTTGGTGGTTCGAGCGCGGTTGGCCTTTTCAAGCACCAACATTTTTTGCCCCCAAAGAGACTGAACAGCAAAGAATAAAGCCAGTATAAGTAAAAAGCGCATGGTCAGTAGTTTGATGCAAAGAACGCAAACTACCGACCATGCGCTGGCTAAAAAGCAAGACATTGATCAATCAAGCCATTTTTTGCTGTCGGCTAAGCTGCCAAGCTGCTCCCAGGTCAGTAAGATGTCCGTTTGTCCTACGGCATAAGCAGCCACTTCATAGGGGTTGTAAGTGACGCGCAGCCCTTCTTTGACAATGCACCATTGCATCGGCATGGAGAGTGGGAGATTTTCTGGGAATATTAATTCCACTAAGGTGTACGTCTCGCCACCTTCTTCAGCTTTGGCAGCGACAAACCCTTTCTCTAACAAAGGGCGCAACGCAGCTGTATCTTGTACTATATCAGTGAGTTGCACCGATTTGCCGTTGGAGAGCAGGAAACTATTCAACGCAGAGCCATAGTTCCCATGTGCGCCGCCAGTAAAAGAATAGGTAGCCATTTCAACAGAAACAAGCTTGCTGTTTTGCCAAAGAACCTTACTGTTTAATTCGCTGGAAAAACCCATGGGGAAATCGGGCGACATGTCAACTTGCTCTTGCAGCATGTAATACAAGTTCCAAACAGCGGAATCAAATGCCTGTGGCAGCGGCATAGCTGGATCGCCGCCAATAACCATGTACACAAAAGAAAGCAGTGAGTCATTAATCGCCTGGGTGACGGCTGGATTCGTGCCGCCCGACAACACGGGGTACGATAATTTGAGCTCCGCGCACACGGTGTCCTGGACACATTTTTTGCCGACAGCCTCCGACATCGTGACGACAACAGGCGCCACCGGAATTTTAGGTTCATTTTTACAGGAAAACAGGATGCTCGCAGTGAGCAGAATCAAAAGGGAAAGTAGGCGCATAAGTGAGTTTGAAATGGTTCGATTTTGTAAATATGAAAGCACAAAAATGGCGATTGTTGGGCTAGTGAGCCAAAATATTTATTGAAAATACATTTCCCACTATTTTGCTTCGTTCACTTTTTTCAGCAATTCGGGAAAAAAGGCATTGAAATCTTCCGAAAATCCATCGATGTCTGCAAAAAAGTGCGTGGAAAGCGCCTCGGCATCAAAGTTTCCCGCGAGCCTCAAGCTGAACTTCCCCAACACCCATTCCAAGCCTTCACGCCGGGTGTAGCCGTGCAAAAACCTGCCTGCCAGCATTTTGGGCAAACGCACTTGCAATATCTCCGGCATTTCCGCAGCACGTCGCTCAAGCCTGGCGTAGGTCTTTTCAGCAAAATCATCAAATGACTCCTCCGAATATTTGTCCCAATGAATGGCCAGCAAATGATCGTATAAAATATCCACAAATGGCGGTGCGTAACGCCCGGCGAAGGGCCGGATGCGCTTTACACTCAAATCCGTGGCAGCGTGATTGTCGGTATAGGAATCAATGGTTCTGTGCATTATAATGCCCTTTTGAATGGCTATAGGGTAGTTTTGCCAATCTCTGCCTTTTACAAAATCTCCGATAAAATTGCCCAAGAGCACATCTTCGTTGTCGTGGGAAAGGAAACAGTGGGCGAGGTGGTTCATGTGCCGGTCGTGGTATGTGTGGTAGCTGGGGCATCTTGCAAACGTACTAAGACAACGCCAACCAGGTTTTTGTAATACGCCCGAAAGGTAAATCAATAAAATAAGAAAGGTGTCCCATAAGTATTCAGTCCATGGCCTAAATTGCAGAAACAGCACGAAAATAGCTTAAGTAGCCCTGTTCGCTTCAACACCTTAACCATACGATACTTACGAAACACCCCATTCAAATTTCTGCGGAGGCGCAGATTTGGTTGCAGTTGTGTAAGTTTCCCCATAGAAAAGCGGTATTGACAAACCAATCCACCCGTTTTGGCGATTCTTAAAGAGAATTACCCAATTTGAAGGCGAAAAAAATGTAACTTGAATTTGAAATTTTTCCCCAACAATGGCTTTAATAATTCAAACTCAATTTTCCTGCGCCATTTTCCTACCTTTGCGCCCGCTTTTCAAACAAACAAGAAAAAATGCCACTTCAATGCGGAATTGTTGGCTTGCCCAACGTCGGAAAATCCACCCTCTTTAATGCACTGACCAACGCGAAAGCATTGGCTGCCAACTACCCTTTCGCCACAAAAGACCCAAACGTGGGCATCATTACGGTGCCTGACGAGCGCCTCGACAAACTCACAGAGATCGTAGATCCGCAAAATACGCAGCCTACGACCGTTGAGATCGTCGACATCGCTGGCCTGATTAAAGGTGCCAGTAAAGGCGAGGGCCTCGGCAACCAGTTCCTGGCCAATATTCGTGAAGTGGATGCCATCGTACACGTAGTGCGTTGTTTCGACGACGACAATGTGGTGCACGTGGACGGCAAAATCGATCCCGTTGGCGACAAAGAAGTTATTGACTTGGAGCTAGGCCTCAAAGACCTGGAAACCGTGGAAAAGCGCATGGACAAGGTAGCGCGCGCTGCGCGCATGGGGAGCAAAGATGACGCAAAAGCGCTCGAAACGCTCACCCAAGTGAAAGCCCACCTCGAAACAGGCCGAGTGGTACGTGAACTGCTGAAAGACATGGACGAAGATGCCCGAACCCTGGTGACCCGTGATCTGTCACTCTTAACGGCCAAGCCAGTGCTGTATGTCTGCAATGTAGATGAAGCTGCCATCGAAAAAGGCAACCATCACACCGAGAATTTTAAAAAATCAGTAGCCGCTGAAGGTGCCGAAGTCATCATGATTTGCGCCGGCATCGAGGCGCAAATCGCGGAAATGGAAACCCTGGAAGAACGTCAGGAATACCTGGAAATGATGGGACTCACCGAACCTGGTGTCAACCGACTCATCCGCTCCGCGTATGTGTTGCTCAACCTCATCACCTATTTTACTGCTGGGGTAAAAGAAGTACGTGCCTGGACGGTGCGCCGCGGTGCTAAGGCTCCGGAAGCTGCTGGCGTGATACACAGTGATTTCGAAAAAGGATTTATCCGCGCAGAAGTGATCAAATACAATGACTTTGTGGGCTTGGGCTCAGAAGCAAAAGTAAAAGAAGCTGGTAAAATGGCTGTAGAAGGCAAGGAATACGTGGTGACTGACGGGGATATCATGCACTTTAGGTTTAACGTGTAAGGTGATCCACATACAATCCTTTCAAGATTGGCATCAGAACACCTCCTGACGGCTATAAACATATAATCCATTCGGGATTGGCAGCTTATATCGCTTAACCTTTTTACTTCCCTGGGCTCGAATCTATCGGAACTTTATCTTCGTAGCAATGCTCGAATATATCCATTCCTGCGTACATTGGCCCCACATCGAATTCAGATTGAAAAAAGAAGTCAAGATATATCCGCGCATTATTGAGCGCATTGAGGAATGGCCGATCTACCTCCTAAGTAAGGATCGCCCGGAATTTGTCAGGCAAATCGACGAAAGCACCCATAAGCGTATTGCTGGCAAGCACCGCAAGGATTTACCCGATTTATTGGTCAAAACCATTTACCAGGAACGTATCCGTATCAAAGAATCTCCCTGGAAGGTTGACCCGCCCAATGAGCGCTCCTTTTGGAACCGGATCAGCAAGCGACTGATCAAAAAATCGCTCGACCGCGACGACCCCGAAGCCAAAGCCGTCAATGAAGAAATCCTGCAAAAGATCATCCACCGCTATTCAGAGGAGATTGTTGGCACTTTCCAAATTTCAACCTTTCGTTTTGCCCAGCGCTTTCTCACGGCTTTTTTCAATCGCCTTTTTAATGCCTTGGTTGGGCGAAGCATCCGCGCGATGTTCCGTGGACGCAGAAACCTGTACGAGCGCCTGAATGTCGAAGGCGATGTGGATACCGTCAGGGAACTGTTCAAGCATGGCACCGTTGTGGTACTCCCAACCCACAGCAGCAACCTGGATTCGATATTGGTTGGTTACGCCATGGATCAAATTATGGGAATGCCGTCCTTCTCTTACGGCGCGGGCCTCAATTTGTACAACTTCGGACCCGCGGCTTACTACATGAACCGTCTGGGCGCTTACCGGGTCGACAGAAGAAAAAAGAACCCCATTTATCTGGAAACCCTCAAAACGATGAGCCGATTGAGCATCCACCGAGGGGTCAACAGCTTGTTTTTCCCTGGTGGCACCCGTTCCCGTTCCGGCGAATTGGAAAGTGACCTCAAACTGGGTTTATTGGGTACCGCAGTAGAGGCACAGCGAGCTATGGCCTTCGAAAATAAAGGAAAAAAGGTGTTTATGGTACCGATGGTGATCTGCTATAATTCTGTATTAGAAGCGCCCTTCCTCATCGAACAGCACCTGAAAATGACGGGAAAAGAAAACTACATACGCCTGAAAGACGAAGGCACCAGCGTACGCGCCTGGCTGCGGTTTGTTTGGCGTTTTTTCTCTACTTCCAGCGACATTACCCTCAGCCTCGGAAAACCCATGGATGTGCTCGGTAATTTCGTAGACGCACAAGGCCGCAGTTTTGATATGCACAACAATGAAATAGATGTCCGGGAATATTTCTTATCAAAAAATGAGGTCAATGAAGATCGGCAGCGGGAGGAAGAGTACACCAAAATCTTGGCAGATCGAATTGTAGAACGCTATCAGGCAGAGAATGTGGTATTTAGCAGCCACCTTGTCGCTTATGCGGTGTTTAAAATGCTGCTCCGGGAAAACCCTAAACTAGACATCTTTGGCATCCTGCGATTGCCGCATGAGGAATATGTGTTTCCCCGAAAAGCCATCATAGATATTATTGCACAAATTCAAGTGCGTTTGTTTTCCCTGGAAAAACAAGATAAGATTCGCCTTGATCCCGAAATACACCTCAGTGCCGAAGAAATCGTGAAAAGTGGCGTTTGGAACCTGGGTATTTTCCACACTGTAAAGCCCATAAAATTGACCAAAGAAGGCGACCTTTTTTCCACCAATTTTCGGGTCCTGTATTTTTACCACAACCGCCTGGACAGCTACAACCTCACCAAAAATGTGCATTGGAAAGCGGAGGAGATAGAAAAGCTGATTGTAGATTAAAGAAGGGGTTTCAGGTTTCAAGGTTAAAGGGTTTCATGGTTGTTGATACTTTTGGGATTCCGGTTGACTTGACCAATACCGCTTTGAAATTATTAACATTTCGCCAACCTTCCTTACCAATTAACGACTAGAGCAACGCCAACCTTTTAACCATGAAACCTTGAAACCATGAAACCGTTTAACCATGAAACCTTTTAACCTTGAAACCATGTAACCTTTTAACCATGTAACCTTTCAAAGACTGAAATCCATTTTTTATGAAATACGAAATCTTGCATATTGAAGTATCCGATGGCATTGCCCTCGTGACCATAAGCCGCGAAAAAGCGCTGAACGCCTTGAACAGCCAAACCATGTCGGAG
>Ga0105046_10011617_pt1 | contig 13683 bp, 10 predicted proteins | sample MAT03_FD_78385 | JGI IMG/M metagenome (GOLD analysis project Ga0105046, IMG submission 78385) | Freshwater microbial communities from Lake Fryxell liftoff mats and glacier meltwater in Antarctica - MAT-03 (megahit assembly) | ecosystem: Environmental > Aquatic > Freshwater > Ice > Liftoff... | reverse complement strand
TGTGGCGTAACGCTGCATGAACTCGAACATCGACAAACCCGGTTGGAACTGCACACGATTGATCGGCATCACGGATCTCCGTTGGTGGAGACCCCATCGAGCACCTGCTGTGGCTCACTGAATGAGCTAACGGAGGCTCCTTGCTAATCAGGTTCGGACATGCGCTAATTGCGTTATTTGCGTTATTTGCGTTATTTGTGTTATTTGCGTTACTTGCGTTACTTGCGTTATTTGCGTATTGCGATGTCGAATGCGAATGCTGTAATTGAATTGGCAATTATATCCGCGTGATGGTCTGAATTTTCTCCATCCGCTGCCACCGCAAACCCAGCACCAGGGCGTCGAGTTGCGCTTGCGTCAACGTCGTCGGTGCGGCAATGGCGCTCGCCTCGCGCGGCCAGATGAAGCGCTCGGTGTTCAAGCGTCTTGCTGCGCACCATACGCCGAAGCCGTCATGCACCAGCAGCTTGATGCGGGTAATGCGTGTGTTGGCGAACAGATAGCCGTGGTGGGCCTGCGCGCTGCCGAGTACCTGTACGACGCTGGCCAGCAGTCGCTCGGTGCCGGCGCGCATGTCCGTGGGCTCCACCGCGAGCCACAGTGATTCGATGCGGATCACCGCAACTCGCGCATCCAGGCCGCGCAGTCGGCTGCCGACGCGACGGCCAGGTGATCTTCAAGCCGTGGCGCCTCGACGCAGTTCGATCTGGATGTCTGCCGGTACCCGTGTCGATGCCGTGGGCGTCAGCGTCACAGGCACGAACTGCGGCAAGCTTGCTGCGTGCTTGGCGGGCACAGCCGCCGGGCTTGGCGCAGGCCGGGTGGCAGCGACATCGGGCCCGCGTTCCAGTTTTCGCCAGCCGTGCACCATGTTCGCGTTCAACCCGTGAGACATCACCAACTTCGCCACCGAAGCGCGCGGCGCAGCACACTGCTCGAGCACCAACGCCCTCAACTCAGCGCTGTGAAGCCTGCGCGAGACGACTCTCTCTTCCGCCATCGTGTCCACCTATTTCCTTGATGGACACGATCGTTAGCCACTTCGCACCGCCAATCAAGATGGGACGGCCAGCCGCTTATTGACGGCGGCCGGGGACATGGCTCGTTCAAGAAGCGCAGGCAGTTCTCGCGCAAGAGCGCGGTAGTGTCGAAGCAGATGTTGGGCCCACCGCCGAGCATCCTTCTGCTCGAAGCTCTAGAAGTTTGCCGCAAGCGACGGCGAAGAGTGCGCCATGGGCACCCGGCTCACCTGCGTTGACAGCGTGAAGCAGATTACTGATGTAGCTCACTTGGGCACCCCTGCGGCGTTGCCAGCAGATCGCAAAGGCAAACGTCACGCCAGCAAGCTTCAGCTACCGGCGGCCACAATTCCTACGAAGCCGTAATGACAGCTTGAGCGCTGGCTGTCGCTGGCTGCACACGCCATGGGCCTTGGCGGACGCCTGACCAGTGGCGACGCGACGAGTCCGCTCGAATCGCGAGTTGCCCGCACTGCAGGAAGGTGAGCGCGCCGTCTGCTGCATCAGCCCCGTCGCGGTGGTCAAGGCCAATTGCGGAGGTGTGCACTTCGCTCTCAGCGCCGAACGCTGAAGACATGCGCCTGAATCTTGGCGTCAATCTCGCCAGCGCCGAATCGCCTGGCGATCGCGGCCTCACAGATAGTCGTGGCCTGTGCCAGGGTTGCGCCCTGGCGCGCCTCTATCTCGGTGCGCAATAGAGTGCCTTGGCAATACGCCATGGCCGCGGTCAGCGCCGACGGTGCGCGGCTGCGCTCGGTTACGGTCTCGATGCGTGGGGGTACGCTGAAGCCTGCGTTCGCCAGATCGCGCGCCGTCGCGGCTTGATCGAACCAACCATGCGGCGTACGCGCCATGAAGCGCGGCGGGTCGGCGGGAAAGACCTCGGCCAAAGTTGCCGTGACGAGTTCCGCCAGCTCGTTGTCTTCGATCCGATCCCAGACATTGAACAACAGCACACCGCCCGGTCGCAGCACACGCCGCGCTTGCGAGAACGCATTCGCCTTGTCCGGGAAGAACATCACGCCGAATTGGCAGACGACGGCGTCGAAGCATTCGTCGCCGAAGGGCAGCTGCATCGCGTCTGCTTGCTGCCAATGCACCGGCCGGCTGGTGCCGACAGCGACAGCCCGGTCCAGCATCGGCTGGTTCAAGTCTGTGGCGACCAGTTCCACATGCGCTGGCAAGGCCAGCGCCATTGCGCGTGTCACCACGCCGGTGCCGGCCGCCGTCTCAAGCACCCGCGATGGCGCAAGGGCCGCGACGCGGCGTGCCATATCGTCCGCGTAAGGCTGGAAGATCAACGGGACGAACAGCCTGTCGTAGAGCTCAGGGATCGAGCCCGCGAAAAGCGTGTCGGAGTCGGGCTTGTCCATGGCGAGCTTCCTTTGACCTCGAGAGACAGAATATCTTGGGGATTCGCTGAAGGCGTTCAATTGGGCGAAGACCCGCCGGGCAGTTGTCACTGCGGCACGGCCTCGGCTCAAACCGAACTTCAAGCCGGGCCAGCTCTCCCGCCCATGACGACCTGGCCAGGAGCGAAACCGACTTACAGCAACGCAGGCACGCTCGCCCCTGACCGCCATGTCGAGCCGCTGCGCATGACCGTAAAGCAGCCCGTGGCGATCGACAGGAACTGGCCGTTGTGCAAGTCTTGCCACAACCGAGTCATGAGAAGACGGCGATTATGACGAGACCGTCGAAGGCGAGTGCCCAGAACACCTCGCAGCCGGTTGATCCCTGGCGCTCGTGCATCTCTCATAATCCTGGCGTGAGGGGGAACGCGGTACGCAGCGCCGCAAACGGGGCCGGAACGAGGATGCAAAGGTACGCCGCGTTGCTCACCTCCGATGTCGAACTGTGCACCGGCGGGCATCTCCCCCCAAGGCCCGCGAAGGTCACGCGCGCCGGACCACTGCGGACCCGCAAACTCATGTCAAGTGAATGGTGCCTCTGCACCGAAGATCGCGAGTGGTTGCGCGGCTTCCCAGGCAGTGTCTCCGCAGGGCTTGCCATAACCGGGGTCTTCTCACAACGGCCGCGAGCCGACCGCCGGAATCTGCTCGGGCGATTGCGGCTCTGCATGACCGTTTCCGACCCGGACCTCAACCACCGGCGACCCGTCTCGCCGTCAAGCCGCGAGCAACTGCCGCAGCACGAACGGCAGGATGCCGCCGTGCTTGTAGTAGTCCACCTCGATGGCGGTGTCGATGCGCAGGGTGACGGCCACCTCGCGCTTCGAGCCGTCGGTCGCAGTGATGATGAGCCTGGCGTCGGACAGCGGCTTCACCACGGCGGCCAGTTCCACGTCCACCACCTCGGCGCCGGTCAGGCCCAGCGTGTCCCAGCCCTCGCCGGCCTTGAACTGCAGGGGCAGCACGCCCATGCCGATCAGGTTGCTGCGGTGGATGCGCTCGAAGCTCTTCGCCACCACGGCCTTGATGCCCAGCAGCGCCGTGCCCTTGGCCGCCCAGTCGCGGCTGGAGCCGGTGCCGTATTCCTCGCCGGCGAAGATCACCGTGGGCACGCCGGCCGCGATGTAGTGCATGGCCGCGTCGTAGATCGCGAGCTTTTCGCCCTTCAGCGAACCGTCCTGCTGATAGACGGTGTAGCCGCCTTCCTCTCGCGAGCCGTCGTCCCTGGCCGGCAGCATCAGATTCTTGATGCGCACGTTGGCGAAAGTGCCGCGCATCATCACTTCGTGGTTGCCGCGCCTCGAGCCGTAGCTGTTGAAGTCGGCCTTCAGCACGCCATGCTCCAGCAGGTATTTGCCGGCGGGCGTGCTGTCCTTGAAGCTGCCGGCCGGGCTGATGTGGTCGGTGGTGATGCTGTCGCCGAACAGGCCCATGACGCGCGCGCCCTGCACGCCGCTCTTCAGCGCCTTCGGCTCCATGCCGAAGTCCTGGAAGAACGGCGGCTCGGCGATGTAGGTGCTGTTGGGCCAGGTGTAGACATTTCCCGTCACTCCCTTGATCTTCTCCCAGAGCTTGCCGGGGTCGGTTTTCACACGGCCGTAGTTCGCGCGGAAGGCTTTGCCGTTCATCGCGAACTTCATCAGCTTTTGGATCTCGTCGCTGGTGGGCCAGATGTCGCCGAGGAAGATGTCGCGGCCCTTGTGGCCCTTGCCCAGCGGCTGCGTCATCAGGTCCACATCCATGTTGCCGGCGATCGCATAGGCCACCACCAGCGGCGGGCTGGCCAGGAAGTTCGCCTTCAGGTTGGGGTGGATGCGCGCCTCGAAGTTGCGGTTGCCCGACAGCACGGCGGCGCAGATCAGGTCGTTGCTGGTGATGACCTCGTTGATTTGCGGGGTCAGGTCACCGGCATTGCCTATGCAGGTGGTGCAGCCGTAGCCCGCCACGTTGAAGCCGAGCTTTTCCAGGTAGGGCAGCAGGCCGGCATTTTCCAGGTACTCGGTGACGATGCGCGAGCCCGGGGCCAGCGAGGTCTTCACGTGCTTCTTCACTTTCAGGCCGGCTTCCACGGCCTTCTTTGCCAACAGGCCGGCGGCCAGCAGCACACCGGGATTGCTGGTGTTGGTGCAACTGGTGATGGCGGCGATCAGCACGTCGCCGTTCCGGATCTCCAGACCGCCTTCGGTCTTGAAGCTCATCGCGAGTTTTTCAGCGGGCTGATTGAAACCGTTCTCGGCCGCGCCTGCGCTGTAGAGCTGGCTGAATTTTTCCTTCACGTGGCCGAGTTCGATGCGATCCTGCGGCCGCTTCGGGCCCGACAGGCTGGGCGCCACGGTCGACAGGTCCAGCTTGACGAGCCGGGTGTAGTCGATGTCGGCGGCCATCGGCACGCCGAACATCTTCTGCGCCTTGAAGTAGGCCTCGAAGGCCTCGATCTCGGCCTTCGTTCGGCCCGTGCCTTCGAAGTACTCGATGGTCTTCTCGTCGACCGGGAAGAAGCCCATCGTGGCACCGTATTCGGGCGCCATGTTGGCGATGGTGGCGCGGTCGGGCAGGCTCAGCGTGCGCGTGCCTTCGCCGCAGAACTCGACGAACTTGCCCACCACTTTTTCCTTGCGCAGCATCTCGGTGACGGTGAGCACCAGGTCGGTGGCGGTGACGCCTTCACGCAGCTGGCCGGTGAGTTCCATGCCCACCACGTCGGGTGTCAGGAAGTACACCGGCTGGCCCAGCATGCCGGCCTCGGCCTCGATGCCGCCGACGCCCCAGCCGACCACGCCGATGCCGTTGATCATGGTCGTATGGCTGTCGGTGCCGACCAGGCTGTCGGGGTAGTAAATCGGGAGCGCGCCGCCTTTCGGCGACGCGTGCAGCTCCTTCGTCTTGTGCACGCCGCGCGCCAGGTACTCCAGGTTCACCTGGTGCACGATGCCGAAGCCCGGCGGCACGACGCCGAAGGTGCTGAAGGCGTCCATGCCCCACTTCATGAACTGGTAGCGCTCCTGGTTGCGGCTGAACTCCAGCTTCATGTTCAGGTCGAGCGCGTTCTTCGTGCCGAAATAATCGATCATCACGCTGTGGTCGACCACCAGGTCCACCGGCACCAGCGGCTCGATGCGCTTCGGGTTCTTGCCCATCTTCTCGGCGACGTTGCGCATGGCGGCCAGGTCGGCGAGCAGCGGCACGCCGGTGAAGTCCTGCAACACCACGCGCGCCACCACGAAGGGAATCTCTTCCGTGCGCTCGGCGGTGGCGCCCCAGCCGGCGATCTGCTGCACGTGGTCGTCCGTGACCTTCTTGCCGTCGCAGTTGCGCAGCACGCTTTCCAGCACGATGCGAATGGAGATCGGCAGCCGGCTGACGTTCGGAATGCTCTTGCCGAGTTGCGGCAGCGAGAAGAACTTCCCTTCCTTGCCCGACGCGGTCCTGAAGGTCTTGATCGTCTTTGCGTAGGCGTGCGCGGCGGGCTTTGCGGCTGACTCGGCGGCGGTCTTGGTGGCCATGCGATGCTCCTTCGGGTTGGGGTCGGCGACGATTGTGGCCGAGCGCGTCGGCCCTGCCGCCGACACGCTCGCGCCCGGCTCCTTTTGCGCATGGACATGGCGTGCCGGCGCGCCGACACTGCGGGTCTCATCCATGTGTTCGCAGATCACCCTGCACAGACGCCATGTTCGACCTGCCAGCCCGCCCCGACCAGTTCAGCCCCGCCCACGAAGACCTGCGGCGCAGCGTGCGCGCCTTCGTCGAGCGCGAGATCACGCCGTTTGCAGCCGCCTGGGACGAGGCCGGCAGCTTTCCGCGCGAGCTCTACCGCAAGGCCGGCGCCATCGGGCTGCTGGGCATCGGCTACCCCGAGGAATTCGGCGGCACGCCGGCCGACCTGTTCTTCACCATCGCCGCCGCCGAGGAACTGGCGCGCGCCGGCTCGGGCGGCGTGCAGGCCGGCCTGGGCTCGCACCACATCGCGCTGCCGCCCATCATCGCCAGCGGCAGCGAGGAGATGAAACAGCGTGTGCTGCCCGCCGTGCTGGCGGGAGAGAAGATCGCCGCACTCGCCATCACCGAGCCCGGCGGCGGCTCCGACGTCGCCGCCTTGACGACGCGCGCCGTGCTGGCCGATGGTCACTACATCGTCGATGGCGAGAAGACCTTCATCACCAGCGGCCTGCGCGCCGACTTCCTCACCGTGGCGGTGCGCAGCCAGCCGTCGAACAGGGGCCCGGGCGGCGTCTCGCTGCTGCTGGTGGAGGGCGACACGCCCGGGCTGGAGCGCACGAATCTGGCCAAGACCGGCTGGTGGGCCAGCGACACCGCGCACCTGCGCTTCAATGGCTGCCGGGTGCCGGCGGCGAACCTCATCGGTGCCGAGGGCGCGGGCTTCAAGGCCATCATGCGCAACTTCAACCACGAGCGGCTGCTGATGGCCGCCATGTCGGTGTCCTATGCCCAGGTGTGCACCGAAGAAGCGCTCGACTGGGCGCGTCAGCGCCGCACTTTCGGTGCCGCGCTGGTTGAGCGCCAGGTCATCCGCCACAAGCTGGTCGACATGGTGGCACGCGTGGAAACCGCCCGTGCGCTGGTCTACGAACTGGCACACCGGCTGCAGCACGGCCTGGGCGACCCGGCCGCGCTGGTGGCGCGCACCTGCATGGCCAAGGTGGTGGCCACGCAGGCCATGCAGTTCTGCGCCGACCAGGCCGTGCAGATCCTCGGCGGCATGGGCTACATGCGCGGCACGCGAAGCGAACGCCTGTACCGCGAGGTGAAGGTCATGATGATCGGCGGCGGTTCGGAAGAAATCATGAAGGATCTGGCGGCGCGCCAACTGGGCTTGTAGGTGCCGATGCGGGTGCTGAAACAGGCATCGATGCATGGCGATGCGACGGTGCAACAAGCCCGCGCCGCATGTCACAAGCTGCGTGGCCGCATGCGATCGGCTTCGACCCACTCGCGCAGGTCGCTCAGGGCCCGCTGCGCCAGCCGCCAGGCGGCCTCGTGGGTCAGGCGCAGCAGCCTTTCGTTCACCTTGCCCTGGCCTGTCCATTCATGCGCCCAGACCTGGCGGCCGTCGTCGTAGCTGCGCGTCCACACCACACCGCCCAGGGCGTCGAGCAGGGTGACCTCGACCGCCAGCCGGGCGTCGAATTCCTGGTCGGCCAGGCCGCCCAGCACGGGCAGCGGGATGAACCTCAGCAGGTGGCTGTGACACGACACGCGCACCGCCTGAATCACCAGCGTGGCCACATGGCCCGCGCCAGCGGCCGCGGGCGCTGGCGCTGGCGCGTCCAGGCGCTGCGCGTCGCCGCTGCAGGCCGCGTCGGCCGAGCCCAGCATGGCCTGCACGACGATGGCCCCGACCGGCATTTGCAGGGCCCGCGCCGGGCCGTCCTCGCCTTCATGCACGAGGTTCCTGACGGCAGGCGGCGCCAGCACGGCCACGCGGCCGGGCAGCCGGGCTTCGGGCGCCGTCGTCGTGTGCGGGAACAGCGCCGTATCGAGCGGCATCCCACGGCGCGTCGCGCAGCCGGGCAGCAGCGACAACGGCGGCAGCAGGATGAGCAGCGCATCACGGCGACGCATCACGGCGCCGCTCCGCCGGTTGCCAACACGCGCTCCAGCGGCTGGCCGTCGCGCCAGACCTTCAGCAGGAGCCGTGCGCCGGCGGCGGCTCGCATGCTTTCTTCGAACATGGCGCCATCGCGCAACCCGTGCCCGTCGACGCTCAGCATGATGTCTCCGTTGCGCAGGCCGGCGGCGGCGGCGCGGCCACCGTCCGTCACCGTGGTCACCAGCACCGCGCCGCGCTCACCCAGGCCGGCAGCGGCACCCTGCGCCTTTGCAAGCCCTTGCACCCGCAGCCCCAGCACGACCGCGGGTGGGCGGGCTGCGGCCGGGTGTGGCAAGTTCCGGGCAGTTCATCGGGATGCTGATCAGCTCGGGGTAGCCGAGCGTGCGGGCGTGGGACTCCACCGTTTGCCCGACGACGGCACCGGCTGCCATGCCGGTTGCCAGGATGGCGACGCCCAGCATGGGGATGAAGGCCAGGGCCAGGGTGCCGAAGGCGGCGCCCGCCACGGCACCGCCGGCAACGCCACCTACCAGGCCGCCAGCTGCCATTCGCCGCGATCGTTGTGAAATTCGCAACGCGCCGTTGCGCAACCGGGCGTCTCGATGCGCACGGTCTGCTTGACCGGGGTGCCGGGGCTCGCACAGCCCTGGCATGCCAGGACCAGCGCCGTTGCAACGGCCGTGAGCCCGGGGAGGGATTGCCCTGCCACGACACGCCACCGCCTTTCCAGCGCACCGGCCTTGCGGGTTGCAACGCCGACGTCCGAACGAGTCGAATGAGACGACACACCGACGGCCGCTGCCAGCGTCCCCGGATGCGGCAGGCACTTCAGCACCGGCGCCGCAGGGGCCCGCCTTCAACTGCTGGTGGAATGTTCAGCCCACCTGCCGCCAGCGCCCGAGCCGTCTGCCGGCGCGCTCGAAGGCGAGGTCGGTGACGATGGCCAGCAGGCCGACCACCAGCGCACCCTGGATCACGTAGGCGGTGTTGTAGCCGCTGAGGCCGACGATGATCGGCGAGCCCAGCGTGCTGGCGCCGACGGTCGACGCGACGGTGGCGGTGCCGATGTTGACGATGACCGACGTGCGCACGCCGGCCAGCAGCACCGGCAGCGCCAGCGGCAACTCGGCGTGCCACAAGCGCTGCCAAGCGCTCAGGCCGAGGCCGCTGGCGGCGTCCAGCACCTCGGCCGGCACGGACTCGAGCCCGGCCACGGTGCCGCGCACGATGGGCAGCAGCCCGTAGAGTGCCAGCGCGATCAGGGCCGGCGCCGCGCCGAAGCCGATCAGCGGCGCGGCGATCGCCAGCACCGCCACGGGCGGCACGGTCTGGCCGATCGCCACGAGGGTGTCGACGAGCGGCCTGAATTCGCGCCCGGCCGGACGCGTGACGAAGATGCCGGCGGCCAGGCCGACCGCCAGCGACACGGCGCTCGACAGCGCCACGAGCACGACATGCGAGACGAACAGCGCCAGGAAAGTGCTCTGCGCGTACAGCGGCCGGTCGAGCGCGGGGAACAGCGCGGCGAACAGCGGCTCCAGCCTGGCCATGCCGAGCACCAGCGCGGCCAGCGCGGCTGCCGCCCAGGGCAGCGGGTCACGCCACCAGGGCCGCAGGCGTGCGGGCGCTGCGATGCCGGCCTCAGCCATCGCGGCCATCGGGCCCCCGCAGCACGAGGTCGCGCAGCAGCACGGTGCCGAGCAGCCGGCCATCGTCGCCCACCACGGCCAGCCGGTCGGTGCGGCGCAGCAGCATCATCGACAGCGCCTCGCGCTGGGTGAGCGAAGCCGACACCGGCGGCCCTTCGGTTTCTTCCACGCCGCGCAGGATGCCGGCCACACCGTGCAGGCCCAGGCGCTTCAGGCCGATTTCGCCGCGGCCGAAGAAGTCGCTGACGAATTCACTGGCCGGCTGCTCCAGCAGCTGTGCCGGCGTGCCGGCCTGGACGATGCGGCCGCGGTCCATCAGCACGATGCGCGTGGCCAGGCGCAGCGCCTCGTCGATGTCGTGCGTGACCATCACGATGGTCTTGCCGGTGCTCTGGTGGATGCGTGCCATCTCGGCCTGCATGGCGGCGCGGCCCGGCGGGTCTAGCGCGCCGAAGGGCTCGTCCATCAGCAGCACCTCGGGGTCGGCGGCCAGCGCGCGCGCCACGCCCACTCGCTGCTGCTGGCCGCCCGACAACTGGTGCGGCCAGCGGCCGCGGTAGGTTGCGGGGTCGAGGTTCAGCAGCGTCAGCAGTTCGTCGACGCGCGCCGCCGTGCGTGCGGCCGGCCAGCCCAGCAGCCGGGGCACCGTGGCGATGTTGCGCGCCACCGTCCAGTGCGGAAACAGGCCGGTCGACTGGATCGCGTAGCCCAGACGCCGTCGCAGGTCTTCGGGTTTCAGCGTGCGGATGTCGGCGCCGTCGAAGGTGAGCGTGCCGCGGTCGAACTCGACCAGCCGGTTGATCATCTTCAGCAGGGTCGACTTGCCCGAGCCGGAGGCGCCGATCAGCAGCACGAACTCGCCGCGGGCGATGTGCAGCGACACGCCGTCGACCGCTTGCACGCCGCCGTAGGACTTGCCGATGCTGTCGAGGCGGATCAAACCGCAGGCTCCGCACGCCACCGCCGCAAGCCGGCTTCCAGCAGCGTGAAGCCGGCATCCACCGCCAGCGCCAGCGCCACCACGGGCAGCACGCCGAGCAGCACGAGGTCGAGCGCGCTGCTCAGCAGGCCCTGGAACACCAGCGCGCCGTAGCCGCCGGCGCCGATCAGCGCGGCCACCACAGCCAGGCCCACCAGTTGCACGCTGGTCAGGCGCAGCCCGGCCAGCAGCACGGGCAGCGCCAGCGGCACGTCCACCCGCCAGAAACACTGGCGCGGCGTCAAACCCATGCCCGTGGCGGCCTCGCGCACGGCGGCCGGCACCTGCTGCAGGCCGGCCGCCGTGCCGTGCACGATGGGCAGCAGCGCATAGATGACGAGTGCGACGACGGCCGGCCACAGGCCGATGCCGCGCACACCGGAGCCCGGCAACCATTCGCCCAGGGTCGCCAGCGGCGCGATCATCAAGCCGAAAAGGGCGATCGACGGCACCGTCTGCAGCAGGTTCAGCGTGGCGAACAGCGGCGCAGCGAAGCGGGGCTGCCGCGCCGCGGCCACGCCGAGCGGCACGCCGATCAGCAGCGCCGGCAGCAGCGCGGTCAGCACGATCTGCAGATGGCGCCAGCCGGCGGCATGGAACACATCCTGCCGGTTCTCGTATTCCTTCAGCAGCGACAGCGCGTCCAGCGCGCCACTGGCCAGCAGCAGAACCACCGGCAGCAGCACGGCGGCGTGCGCCGCCAGGTGCCGGGCCGGAGGCAGGCGCAGCCGCTGCAGCGCGTCGCCGGCGGCCAGCCACGACAGCAAGGCCAGCACCCAGCAGCCGCCGCCCAGCGACACGCGCGCGATCTCGGGCAGCGTGCCGGCGCGCATCGCGGCGCCCGCTCCGGCCAGCGCCACGAACGAGGTCAGCAAGGCGGTGGCGGCCATCACCACCGCCGCGTGGACCGCACGCGACGGCGGCAACCATACCGCGACGACCAGAGCGGCGGTGGGCAGCAGCAAGGCCATCAGCCAGATGGCCGGCCAAGCCGCGCCTTCCGCGCCCGCCGCGCCCGCCCACAGCGCGGGCAGCAGCACACCCGTGCCGGTGACAAGGCGGTTCGGCGCCACCGTCAGGAAGGCCAGACCCGCCGCCGCCGCCAGGGCCGCCACCAGCAGCAGGGCCAGCACGCGCTGCCGAACCCGGCGCGGCCGGGCCGCGCCGGCCGGCCTGCCTGCGACGGCGGCCGGCGCACCACTCACCTGATGAAGCCCTTGCTCTTCAGGTAACGCTCGGCGACCTTTTTCGCGTCCTGCCCCTCGAGCGCGATCTGCGCGTTCAGCGCCTGCAGCGTGGCGCCGTCGAGGCTGCGGAACACGGGTTCCAGCAGCGTGGCGATCTTCGGCTGGCGCGCCAGCAGGTCGGCGCGCACCACGGGCGCCGGCGCATAGACCGGCTGCACGCCCTTGCTGTCTTCCATGATCACCAGCTTCAGGGCGGCCAGCGGGCCGTCGGTGCCGTAGGCCATGGCGGCGTTGACGCCCGAGGTCTGTTCGGCAGCCGTCTTGATGGTCAGCGCGGTGTCGCCGCCGGCCAGCGTCAGCAACTGGTCCTGCCTGAGCTTGAAGCCGTAGGCGGCCTGGAAGGCGGGCAGGGCGTCGGGCCGTTCGACGAACTCGGCGGATGCTGCGAGCTTCAGCTTGCCGCCGCCCGCCACGTAGCGGCCAAGGTCGTCCAGCGTAGCCAGCTTGTTCGCCTGGGCGACGTCGCTGCGCACGGCGATCGCCCAGGTGTTGTTGGCCGGCGCCGGGCGCAGCCAGACCAGTTTGTTCTTCTCGGCGTCGAGCGCTTTCACACGCTCGTAGCCGGCGCTGGCGTTCTTCCAGGCCGGGTTCTTCTCGTCGGCCAGGAAGAAGGCGCCGTTGCCCGTGTACTCGGGGTAGATGTCGATCTCGCCGGCAATCAAGGCGCTGCGCACGATCTTCGTGGTGCCCAGCTGCAGCCGGTTTTCGGTCTTGATGCCGCCGGCTTCCAGCGTCTGGATGATGATGTTGCCGAGCAGCGAACCTTCGGTGTCGATCTTCGAGCCTACGCGCACGGCGCCTTGCGCCAGGGCGGGGCCGGCAGCGAGCGCGGCCATCGCCAGCAGGGTGACTGTCAAGACAGAACGGCGGGTCAGATTCATGCGGTGCTCCGGTGCGGTGGGAAGTTCAGGGGCCGGTGCGCTCAAGACGCGGCAGTTCCCGGCGCAAGGGTGCCGAGCACATCATCCGCCGCGCAGAGCCGCCCGACCAGGCTGCCGTTCCAGTTCTTCAGCGCCAGGTTGCTCAGGCCGTGCATGAAGCTTCGTTCGCCGTCGTCCAGCGGCAGCAGCGCTTCGATGACGGCGGCCATCACCACTTCACAGGCGCGCGAGTTGTTGCCGTCGTCGATCTTGATCGCCACCCCCAGGCCGAGTTCGGGCAGCGCGGCGCAGTACACGCCTTCGGCGCCGACCTTGCAGAACACACGCTCGCCCAGACGTTCCATCACCCGGGTGTCGAAGCGGCCGCTGCCGGCCACCATGAAGGGTGCGCGCGCCACCGCCGCGCGCAACCGCGCCGCAGCGCTGGCGTGGCCCGGGCGCAGGCCCTGGCCGGTGCCCACGCGGGCGAAGGCGAGGGCCAGCTGGCGCAGCGGAATCGCGTAAGTCGGGATCGAGCAGCCATCGATGCCCATCGCGGTGTTTGCCAGGTCGAAGCTCGTGGCGGCCTGCAGCGCGGCCGTCACCTCGCGCATCACCGGGTGTTCGGGCTTCACGTAGCCGGCCAGGAAGCCGCGCAGGTCATGCCCGCCGGCCATCACGCAGCCCAGGCAGATGAAGCCAGCGTGTTTGCCGGAGCAGTTGTTGTGCAGCGCGCTGGGCGCCAGGCGGTGCAGCGCCATCGCGCGCTGTGCGGTGTCGAGATAGGGCCAGTGCGCGCCGCATTCGAGCGCGTCGACATCGACGCCAGCCTTCGCCAGCATGGCCGCACTGGTGCGTGTATGGGCGGGTTCGCCGTTGTGCGAGGCGCAGGCGATGGCCAGTTCTTCGTCGCTCAGCGCCAGCGTATCGGCCGCGCCGCTTTCCACC
>Ga0105046_10011616_pt1 | contig 13684 bp, 12 predicted proteins | sample MAT03_FD_78385 | JGI IMG/M metagenome (GOLD analysis project Ga0105046, IMG submission 78385) | Freshwater microbial communities from Lake Fryxell liftoff mats and glacier meltwater in Antarctica - MAT-03 (megahit assembly) | ecosystem: Environmental > Aquatic > Freshwater > Ice > Liftoff... | reverse complement strand
GCTGCTGCTCAACTACTTCAGGGCCAAGAAGCAGTTCTCCAGTGGCGTCATCGAGGGTCTGAACAACAAGGCCAAAGTCACACTGAGAAAAGCGTACGGCTATCGGACGTTCAGGATCGCCGAACTCTCTCTGTATCACGTGCTCGGCGGCTGCCGACCGCGCCAATCCTCGCTCTCTGACGTGCCGAGCTTGTGGCCAAGTCCGGATTGACACATTTACTCTCGCGTTTGGGACACTTTTCCTTCGGTCTACGGCTGAGCAGCCCGACGTTCTCCTGCTTCGCCACACCAGCGTTGTGCAGGCCGTTCGCAATCCGGTGCGACAGATCGGCCACCGCGCTGTAGTTGAGCGACCGGCCGCCGGGCTCGCAGAAGCAAGGGGCCTGCGGCGCCAGGCGCAGGCCTCGATCGAAAAACTCAATCAACCGTGTCATGGCTCAGTTGCCGTCTGCAGCCGGCCATTGAAAACGCTGCGGCGCCTTGTCCAGAAACCGCTTTGCGGCGTCGCGGTGGTAGGGCGAGGAGCGCACCACGCCCTGACCCGCTGCCTCCAGCTCCAGCATGGTTTTCAGGTCGCTGTTCAGTGAAGCGTTGAAGGCCCGCTTGGTCAGCGACAGCGCCGCCATCGGCAGCTCCACCATCGACAGGGCCAGTTGTCGGGCGCGCTGGTGGATGCGCTCAGACGGTTGAATCTCGAACACGATCCCCATCGCTTTCGCTTCCTCCGCAAGGAACTCCCGGGTGGAAAAAGCCAGCTCCTTGGCGCGCTGCAGGCCGACGATGCGCGGCAGCGTGTAGAGCGTAGCGCAATCGGGAATGGCGCCCAGACGCAGGAAGGACAGGCAAAAGCGTGCGCGTGGCGAAGCCAAAATCAGGTCAGCGGTCAGTGCCAGGCCGAGTCCAGCGCCATAGGCAGGGCCGTCGATGGCGGCGATGACCGGCCGGTCGAGCGAAATCAGGTCCTCGATCGTCACGAGCAGTGTAGCCATGCGCTCGCGGGCCTCCTCCGCCGTACCGCCAGAGCCCATGGTTGAAATGTCGCCGCCCGCGCAGAACGCAGCGCCTGCTCCGCCAAGGATAAGAACCCGCACGCCGCGGTCGCGCCGGATCTCGCCGACAACCTGGGCCAGTTCTTCCCGCATCACCATGTCGAGCGCGTTCTTTTGCGCCGGCCGGTTCAGGGTGATGGTGGCGACCCCGGCTTCCACACCGTAGAGAAGAGTTTTGAATTTGCGTGAGGGGGCTTGCATTGGCTCAATCATCATTCGCTACTTCCATCATGGCCCGACAGGGGGCTCCGTGGGTCGAACCCAGCGCTGTCAAACGATGGCGCCATGTTCTCGCAGGGTCTGGACCTGGGCATCGTCCAGGCCCAGTTCTCTGAGCAGTTCATCGGTGTGCTGGCCGGGTATGGGCACCTGGCGGGCGCTTCCGGGCGTGCGCGAAAAGCGAGGTGCCGGCGCGGGATGGACGACGCCACTGGTTTCAACGAAGTTCCCGCGCGCCTGGTTGTGTGGGTGATGCGGCGCTTCCTCGAAGTCGAGCACTGGGGCGAAGCAGGCGTCGGTGCCCTGCAGCAGGGCGGACCATTGATCACGGGTCTTGCCCGCAATGATGTTGCCAACTTCACGCGCAGCAGCGGACACTGCGCACGCGCCCACTGCGGTTCAAAATCCGGGTCGTCGATGCCACAACGGTCCAGCAGCACTCGGTAGAACTGCGGCTCGATGGCTGCAATCGATACGTACTTGCCATCGGCACAGACGTAGCAGCCATAAAACTGAGCGCCCCCATCCAGCATGTTGGCATGGCGCTGAGTGGTCCATTCGCCACGTTGCAGCCTGCCGTGGTAGGCGCTGGCCAGCAAGGAGGCCCCGTCGCATATCGCGGCGTCCACAACCTGACCCTGTCCGGTGCGGCCGGTTTCGAGTAGTGCGCAGACGATGCCGAATGCCAGCATCATGGCACCGCCGCCCATGTCGCCGACCAGGTGCAGCGGTGGCGTGGGTGGCCGGTCTGAATAGCCCATCGCGTGCAGGGCGCCCGTGATGGCAATGTAGTTCAGGTCATGACCAGCGGCCTGGGCCAGCGGGCCCTGCTGACCCCAGCCGGTCATGCGGGCGTAGACCAGGCGCGGGTTGCGCGCCATGCAGGCGTCTGGCCCCAAGCCCAGCCTTTCCATCACGCCCGGCCTGAAACCCTCCAGCATCGCGTCAGCCTTGCCCAGCAGCCGCAGCACGATGACGATCGCGCCCGGCTTTTTGATGTCCAGCGCGATGGTGCGACGGCCACGATCAATGATGGTTCCGCCGCCGCCCAAGAAGCCGGGTGTCAGGCGGTCGATACGGATCACGTCCGCGCCCATGTCGGCCAGCATCATGGCGCAGAACGGGCCGGGGCCAATGCCGGCCATTTCGACGACCGTGAACCCGCTCAATGGTCCCGTCATGGTGATTGACCCTCCTTGAGTTGCGCCATTCGCAGCGCTGGCGTGTGAAGCCAAGCCGCACCGACTTCAGCGTTTCGTGCGAGCCGCTTTTGCCCAAAATGTAGTGGGCGCCACCCACATTGATGCAGGACGTTGGCGTCCTGCGTCAGGCGCATGCGCCAGGGTCAGCCCATGGTCATTCCACCTTCACGCCGGTGACCTTGATCACGTTGTCCCATTTCGCCTCTTCCCCGCGCAAGAAGGCCGTGGCTTCTTGCGGCCCTCCACTCAGTGGCTGCGCGTAGAGGTTTTCGATGGTCCGTTGAACGTCTGGCTGCCGCGTGATCTCAGCGATGGCACTGCTCAGCCGATCGATGATCTCAGCGGGCGTGTGGGCCGGTGCAACCATGATGAAGGTGGCCTCTACTTCGAAGCCGCGCAGCCCGGATTCATCCATGGTTGGGATGTTGGGCAAGATCTTCGTGCGCTTCTTGCCGGTGACCGCGAGGGCGCGCAGCTTTCCCGCCTCAACAAGTGGAATTGCGGTGGAAATGCTGCCGAACATGAGATCAAGTCTGCCGGCAACCAAGTCGAGCTCCGCCGGCGACACACCCCGATAAGGGATGTGCGTCATCTCGACCTGGGTCATGGCCTTGAACAATTCTCCGGCCATGTGGATCGAGGAACCCACGCCTGCCGAGCCGAAGCTGAGCGTTCCTTGCTTGGCAGCAGTCAGAACATCGCTGACGGTCTTCAACTTCGATTCAACCGGCACGACCAGCAAATTGGGGGTCGAGGCGATCATTGCCACAGGGGCCAGGTCGCGTTTCCAATCGTAGGGATTGCGCTTGAGCGCCGCGTTGACTGCGATGTAGTTCGCGCCCATCGCCAATGTGTAGCCGTCGGCGGGCGCCTTGGCCAGCGCATCGATGGCGAGGTTGCCCCCGGAGCCGGGACGGTTTTCAACCACGACCGTCTGACCCAGTTTCTGCGACAACTTCGCAGCGTAGAGCCTGGCCAGTATGTCGGTCGCCCCGCCCGGGCTGAAGCCGACCATCATCTTGATGGGCTTGCTGGGGTAGGCATCCGCCGCAGTGGCGGCCGTGGCGGCGGTCAGTGCGGCGGCACAAATCCATTTCCAGAACATGGTCATCATCATCTCCGTTTAGATTCAAAAATCCGGCTGGACGAATCAGTGTACGATATTTCGTAAGAAATGATATATTATTTCGATCAGTAGGCGATATGTACGGCGGGTCGTACTTTTCGGAAAATTTCTGTCGGGAGAGAAGCCTTGGATTTGAACCTCAAAGGTCGTGTTGCCATCATCACAGGGTCTGGTCGCGGCATTGGCCGGGCAGCCGCCGAAGCATTGGCAGCCGAAGGCGCCCATGTGGTGGTCACCGACATCGATGCCCAGGCAGCCTCAGCGGCGGCAGAAGCGATCGTTGCCAGCGGTTTCTCTGCCATCGGGGTGGCCGCAGACGTGTGCGACACCCTTGCGGTTGAGCGCCTGGTCGCGAAGGCGGTTGAAAGCTTTGGCAAGGTGGACATCCTTGTCAACAACGCCGGCTTCACACGCGACAAGTACCTGACAAAGATGCCGGAGTCGGATTGGGACGCCGTTGTCAACACCATTCTCAAGGGGGCCTACCTGTGCACCAAGGCTGCTCTGCCTTCGATGATCGAGCAGAAGTGGGGGCGAATCATCAACATCTCCTCGCGTGCGCATCTGGGCAATCCGGGGCAGACCAACTACTCGGCCGCGAAGGCCGGCCTGATCGGATTCACGCGGGCCCTGGCGCTTGAACAAGGCAAGTTCAACATCACGGCCAACGCCATCGCCCCGGGCTTCATCGAGACAGAGCTGGTCAAGGCCCTGCCAACCTATGAGCTACTCCGTGATGCCGCACTGGCCCGCAACCCGGTGCCACGGCTCGGCCGTCCTGAAGACATTGCTGATGCGATTCTGTTCCTGGCGTCAGATCGCTCAGGCTACATCACGGGTGAAACCGTGCATGTCACCGGTGGACGCTATTCCAGCTGATGAGGAGCCCAGCATGACCCAAGCACAGCAGGCCATCGCTGCCAAATCGGAGCGACTGGTGATTGCATTGGGCTTCAGCTTCGAATCTGCCGGTCGCACCGTGACAGAGTCGGACATCGTGAGCTTTGCCTGTCTGTCAGGCGACTACAACCGTCTCCATGTCGATGCCGAGTACGCCCGTACCGCCGCTTTCGGACAGCGCATCGCGCATGGCCTGTTGGTGCTGTCCATTCTTTCGGGGCTGACGACGCAGAGCAGCGGCTACCGCGCGCTGGAGCCGAACATCGTTGCGCTCAAGGAGCTCAGCTGCCGGTTCCCAAAGCCGACCTTTATTGGTGACACCATCCACGTCAAGGTGACGGTGGTCGACAAGACAGCCAGCGCCAAGCCAGGGCGCTGCGAGATCACTTTCCGACGCGAGGCCATCAACCAGCGTGGCGAGGTGGTGGTGCAGGCCGATTTCAAGATGTTGATGCGTGAGGAGATCACCACATGAGCTTCCCGGACCTCACACGACTGGTAACGCCGCGCAGCGTTGCCATCATCGGCGCCTCCGGGCGCGAAGGAAGTCAGGGCAAACGCCTCTACGACAACGTTGTGCTGCACTCGAATTTCAGCGGCAGCGTCTACCCCGTCAATCCAGCCTACAAGAACATCGGCAACCTCACCTGTTGGCCGTCGATCGAGGCGTTGCCGGCGGGCAACATTGACTTGGCGCTGGTGATCGTGAACGCGCCTGCCGTGCTTGAGACCCTGAGGCAATGTGCTGCGCGCAGCATTCCGTTTGCCGTGGTGATGACATCCGGTTTCGCCGAGGTTGGTGGCGAAGGCAGTGAACTCGAAGCTCAGATCGCAGCGTTGTGTCGTGCCACCGGACTGCGCGTCTACGGACCGAACTGCCCCGGTTTTGTCAATGTCCGCGACCGCTTGGGATTCACGTTTTCGCCTGCCTACAAAGACGACTTGAATGCGGGCTCGATTGGCCTGGCGACCCAGGGCGGTGGCCTGGGCCGCAACGTGCTGCAAGCCCTGGGCCAGGGCGAAGGCGTTGGACTGTGGTTCTCCGGCGGCAATGAAGTTGACCTGGGCTTGCCTGACTTCATCGCCCACATGGCCATGGACCCGGCGATCCGCGTGATTGCCGTGTTGATGGAGGGCATCAAGGATGGCAGGCGATTGATCGATGCCTTCAAGCTCGCCCGAGAAGCAGGCAAGCCGGTTGTCATCCTGAAGGTTGGCCGGTCCGACTATGGTGTCAAAGCCGCCCAATCCCACACGGCGTCGGTCGCCGGTTCGGCCCAGGTCAACAGCGCCGTCTTTGCGCAGTACGGTGTGATCGAGGTTGACGATCTGCACGAGCTGGCATCGGTTTCCCGACTGGCCGCCGCTGGCCAGCGAAAGGCCGCGGGCGGTCTGTGCATCTTCACCTTCTCGGGTGGCACCGCAGCGCTTGCCGCCGACATTGTGGGTGCGTCTGGACTGGCGTTGGTGGAACTGCGGCCGGAGTCCACCGCCGCCCTGAAGGCGATGCTGCCGGCCTTTGCCAACGTGAGCAACCCCGTCGACACCACGGCCGACATTCTGCGTGACGAAAAACTCACCGCCGAGTGTCTACGCATCATTTGTGCCGACCAGGGTGTGGGCGTCGTGCTGTTTCCAATCCCCATGGACTACGGCCCGATCACCAAGACCATGGCACAGGCCATCGACGAGGTCGGGCGCGGCACGGGGGTGGTCATCGTGCCGGTGTGGATGAGTCGCCGATTGGGCGAAGGCTTTCAGGTGCTGGACGCCGCAGGCCGCATGCCCTTCTTTTCTCTGACCGACGCGGTCGGTGCCCTGAAGAAAGTCCTGCCGCAACGCAGCGAGTCGCCTGCTGAGCCACTTGGCCATGCCGTGCCGGCATCGACCTCACGCGCCAGCGCACTGACCGAAATCGAGGCCAAAACCCGCCTCGCGCAGGCTGGGATCAATGTGCCTGCCGGCCGGCTTGCACGCAGCGAGGACGAGGCCTGCGCCCATGCCCTGCTGCTGGGCTATCCGGTGGTGCTCAAGGTCGTCAGTGGCCAGATCATGCACAAGACGGAAGCCGGTGGTGTCAAGTTGGATATCCGTACGGACGGACAGTTGCGAGAGGCTTTTTGCGCGATATACAGCAACGCAGCAGCGCATTGCCCAGACGCCGTTGTGGACGGCATCCTTGTCGAAAAGATGTTTCCCGCAGGTGGCCGTGAAGTGCTGGTGGGTGTGCACCGCGACCGGGCATTCGGCCTGATCCTGACCTTCGGGCTGGGAGGCATCTTCGTTGAGGTGCTCAAGGACGTAACGCACCGCGCCCTGCCGATCACGCCGGACGATGCACGCGCCATGGTGCGAGAAATCCGAGCCTACCCGCTATTGGCGGGCGTTCGTGGTCAAGCGCCAGCTGATCTTGAAGCGCTGGAAGCGCTGTTGCTGAAGGTCTCCGATTTCGCCTGCGCTGCGGGCGATTCGTTTCAGGAGCTCGACTTGAACCCGGTTTGGGTCGGAAACATCGGGCAGGGTGTCTTTGCGCTTGACGCGCTGCTTGTCACCGATTGAGCTTTACCCCTTCTCCCCCATCAACACGAGCCTGACGAAATGACCATCCACACCGACATCGGCTACGCCACCCTGCACGACATTTTCGTGCGCGGGCGCAATCTGTCCGAAGACATCATCCCCACGGCAGACTTCACCGAAATGGTGTGCCTGTGCATGCTGGGGCGTACACCGGAGCCCAACTTCAAGCGCATGGTCAACGTGCTGCTGGTGACCGCGGCGGACCATGGCTTCACGCCCAGTTCGATGTCAGCGCGCCTGACCTATCTGGGCGCGCCCGAATCATTGCAAGGCGCCGTTGCGGCCGGGTTGCTGGGCGCTGGCGACCGCTATCTCGGCGTCACGCAGAACGTCGCTGCCATGCTGCAAGAAGAAGGCCGCGGCATCGCCCCTGATGCTGCGCAAGCCGAATTCGACAACAAGGCGCGCGACATCCTCGGCCGCTACAAGGCGCAGAAGAAGCGCATTCTCGGCGTCGGTCATCCCATCCATACCGACGGTGACCCGCGGGTGCCCTCTCTGCGCAAGATTTCGCAGGAGGCGGGTTACTACGGAACCGGCTGGCGCCTGCTCGATGCCTTGGAAAAAATCAACGCGAATGAGTTTGGCCGCAAGCTGCCGATCAATGGCGCGGGCGCCATGGGTGCCATCGCAGCCGACTTGGGGCTCGACCCGAAGATCGCCCGTGGTCTGGCGCTGGTGGGCCGCACCGCCGGACTTGTGGCGCACCTGGTCGAAGAAGCGACTTCACCCACGGCGGCCGAGATGTGGGAACTGGTGCTTGCCAACGAAACCAAGCCTGTCTGAACCCGCTGCTCAGGACAACGAAGGAGCCCTCTTGAAATTCGAACTGGATGACTTTCAGATCGAGGCGCGCGACGCCCTTCGCAACTACCTTCAGAAAGAGGTGGCACCGATCGTTGACCGCTACGAGGCACAGGCCAAGCCCGTGCCGCCGGAAATGATCGCAGCGATGGCCAACTACGGTTTGCTCGGCGGACTGCTGCCTGAGGCGGCCGGTGGTTTCGACTTGGCGATGACAACTTACGGCACCTTGATCGCCGAGGTGGCTCGGGTTTGGCCGTCGCTGCGAAGCATCACCAGCACCAGCAACCTCGCGGCCTCGGTCATCGCGGACGCGGGCAGCCAGGAAATGCGCGACAAGTATCTGCCACGCATTCTCAGCGGAGAGGCCGTAGCCGCCTTCGCGCTGAGCGAACCCAACATCGGTTCTGATGCAGCCAACGTGCAAACGCGGGCAGAGGCCAGCCAGGACGGATGGCGCGTAAGTGGCCGAAAGCTCTACATCAGCAACGGCCCCATTTGCGAACTGGGGGTGGTGTTTGTCAAAGCGGCCATGCCCGACGGCAAGCAGGGCGTCTCGTGCATGCTGTTCGAGAGCGCCATGGAGGGGTTTTCCTGCACGTCGCTGTCCAAAATGGGCATGCACAGTTGCCCGGTGGGCGAGCTCTTGTTTGACGGCGTGCACATCCCGGCGAGCAACCTGATCGGTGCGCCGGGCGGCGCGTTCTCGCTGGCCAAGAAGTGCCTGAACATCGGGCGCTGCGTGGTCGCGTTTTCCGCGCTGGGCATCGCTGAAGTGGCGCTGGAAGCCGCGGTTCGTTATGCCCGCGAGCGCGTGCAGTTCGGCCGGCCGATCGGCGCATTTCAGCTGGTTCAGCAAATGGTCGCCGACATGATGGGGCTGGTGGAAACCTCCCGATTGCTGTGCTACCGGGCTGCGGACGCACTTGATCGAAAGGATCCGCAAAGCGCGCTGTGGTGCTCAATGGCCAAGCGCCACACCACAGACGCGGTCTTGCGCGTGGCCGAGTTGTCGCTTCAGGTGCACGGCGGTGCCGGGTACACGAGCCTGTTTCCGGTCGAGCGATACTACCGCGATGCCCGGCACCTGAGCATTGCCGAGGGCACCAACCAAATACAGTCGATGCTCATCGCGCAGCATGCGCTGGAGCTGTCGGCGCTTCGATAGCGCCGCACGCACGCCTCACCCGTTTTCCGATCTCAATGCCAAGAACTGTTCCCGCTGCACAGCGTGCATTGCATGTCTTCGAATGCTTTGCCCGCGAGCGCAGACCGCTGACCAACTCTGAACTGGCTCAGATGCTCGATCTTGCAGGCAGCAGTTGCTCAGACCTCGTTCATACGCTGATCGAGTCAGGTTACCTGCTGCGCACGCCCAAGGGTCGCCTTCTGTATCCCACGTCCAGGCTGTTGAACCAGGTCCGGCGCTTTGGTTCTACCGATCCTTTGCAAATATTTGCCGCAGAGGCGCTTGAACTGCTTTCCAAGCGCTCGGGCGAAACATCGATGAGCGGTTACCTTGCCGGTGTCAAGGTCACCGTTTTTGCTTGCCAGGAGAGCCCGCGCGCGTTGCGCTACGTTCTTCGGCCGGGCACAGAAGTCGATGTGCACTCGACCGCATTGGGCAAGGCCATCCTGGGTGCGCTGGCGCCTCCCGAGCGCAACACCCTGATCGATCTGCTGCCGATGACGGCAACGACGCCACATTCGATCCAGGATCGCGATGCGCTTCGTACCGAGATCGAGCTAGGCATTGGCAAGGGCTTCTTCATCGCGCGCGATGAGGGTGGGGAAGGCGTGACGGCGATCGGCATTGCCGGAGAGATCAATGGCAGCGTCACAGCCTTGTCCCTCGTCGGTCCCACGGCGCGCATGGAAAAGTGCCTGGACGCCTATGTCGCCATCCTTCTGGAAGCACGGGGCGAATTTTTCCGAACCCGTTCGGGCTGACAGGCCAGACGGGTGTCTTGTAGACGGCGCCAACAGCAGGCCGGCATACAGTAGCCCAGCACAAGCGCCCTCGCATTCGAAAGCCGCGCATGGATTCAAGGACTACTGGTAAGCGCTCCGCCAACCCCCCCTTGCACCGACGACGGCAACGTGTTCAGACGCTGCCGTCTATGCGAACGCTGGTGAGGTGATCGTGGGCACGGCGGTGGCTGACGGGGCAGTCCACAAGTGCGGCAGCAGCAGGTGCAGGTCAGCGTTCTTCAGCGTCGGCAGCCGCTCGAACACGTCCTTGAGAAAGGCCCATGGATCTTGGCCGTTGAGCTTGGCCTGTTGGGGCCAGGCCGACGCTGAATTGAGCCAGTTTGGGCCGAGATGCCAACCCCGGAGTGAGCCGTCTCACTCGGATCCAACTCTTTGTAAGCATTGGCAATAGTCAATGCCTTAGTGGCTCACCCGAGTGTCGGCACGGTGGCTCAATTCTGGGCCGGCGCCAACAGTCTTGGCGATTCGACGCGGACTCCCGCAGTCGCCAGTGCAGAGTTGTCCACGGCTGCGGTCGGTCGGCGCTTGCGACGAACCGACCGACCGCCGCCGTGGGCAACTCGTCTCAGACGCTCAGGCCGGCCGCAAGTCGCCCACAAATAGTCCGGAAGAACCGAAAAATCAAAGGTGACGAATTTTCGTGCTTCAACACTCAATCAGGGCCACGCCAGTTCGCGCGCCGGCTGCCTCGATGTTGACAACGCAACAGACCCGAGAAAACTCGGCGCCATGGCACGCAGGCGCTCAGCCGCTTCTCGCATCGGACTGATCAAGGTTTTCATCGCCTTGGATTCACTGGTTTCACCTGAAAGCAGATTGACGCTCAGCGCTGCCGCCACTTCGCCGTTGTCATCGCGGATCGGCACTGACAGCCCACAGAACGATGCGTCGAATTCACCGTCAACCCAAGCAAAACCCTGCTCGCGCACCGCGGCCAATGATTGGCGAAGGGCGGACTCGGTGGTCAGCGTACGGGGCGTGTAGGCTTTCAGTTCAACAGTATTCAGATACTGCTGCAGGGCAGGCTCACCCTGCCCTGCCAGCAGCACCCGGCCGGGCGATGTGCTGTAGGCCGGCACGTGGCTGCCAACGCCCAGACGCAGTGACATGACCTTGGCCGACGGCACGCGCATCAGATAGATGGCGTCGCGCCCGTCAAACACTGAAAGCGCTGCCGATTCCTTCAAATTGGCACAAAGCTGCTCCAACACGCCTTGGGCCAGGCTCCAGAACGGCAGTGACGTCAGATACGTCATGCTCAGGTTCAGGATTTTCGGTGTCAGGCGAAATCCCTTGCCGTCCGGCACGGTGAAGCCGAGCTGGGTCAAGGTCAACAAGATGCGGCGGGCCACCGTGCGTGGCAATTGGGTGGCCGCCGCCACTGATGCCACCGTGTGACTGCCGGTGCCATTGCCCATGGCCTCGATCACGCTGAGGCCGCGGGCAAACGAGCGTACAAATCCATCGGTTTCAGGGCTTGCCATGGTGCGCTGCGAACTTGTTGTTGACGAAGCACGCATTGTGTTCCGCGTGGCGAGGTGGCGGCGGGCACGGCGCCGGTGCGGCACGCGCCAGATCAGCCGGCGCACCGATCAGCACCTTGGTTTGGCCGTTGTGGCCTGGGAAGCCTGCAAACAGCGGCAGGCCTTGGGCCAAGGCGTCGTCCACCGCTTCTTCGGGTGACAACACCGGGCCGATGCAGACGTCCCACTCAGGTGCCAGTTGCATCCATTGAGCCAAAGTTCGCGCGCGGAAGATGGCTTCAAGCTTGGAGATGACGACAGCGTCGGCGTACGTGTTGCCGGCTTGTTTGTCAGACAGTTCGGGGCAGCCCGCAAGTGTGCAGAAGCGGTCCCAGAACTTGGGCTCCAACGCGGCCATGGTCACGTGGCGTGCATCGGCGGTTGGGTAGCTGCGGTAGCGGGGGTTTGATCCGTCATAGCGCGTACGTGCCACGGCCGGGTTACCGCCGCCCAGGTGCTGCGCTGCATTCAAGGCGTTCAGCATCAGCACGCTGTGGGTGATCGACAGATCAACAAAGCCACCGCGCCCGGTGCCGTGCCGCTCCAACAAGGCCGCCTGGATCGCGATCACGGCGCACAAGCTGCCACCCACCAAATCACCCACCAGCGCGGTGGGCGTGGCCGGCTCACCACCGTCACGGTGCAACAGGCCTGCCTGTCCCTGGTAGTTGAGGTCGTGCCCCGCCAGCTGCGCCTGCGCGGTGTGCTGCCCATAGCCGGTGATGGCGCAGTAAATGAGCCGCGGCGCATAGGCGTGCAACATGTCCCAGCCCACGCCCAGCCTGGTCATCACACCGGGCCTGAAACTCTCCACCAGCACATCGGCTTGGCTGACCAGTGCCAAAAACTCTGCAACGCCGCTGGGCTGCTTCAGGTTGATCGCAACGCTGCGCTTGCCGCGATTGGACGCGGTAAACGCCGCACCAAAGCCTGAGCCGGGCAGCGGGCTCACGCCGCGTGCGTAGTCACCCGCCTCGGTGTCTTCAACCTTGATCACCTCAGCGCCGTAGTGCAGCAGCACTTGTGTGGCAAACGGCCCAGGCAGAAGGCGGGTCAGATCCAGGACCCGCACGCCGTCCAGCGGCCCACTCATGTTGGTGCCAGGGGTTCAAACTGCGGCAGGCTGATGGTGTCGCTCAGCGCCAAGAAGCGCACCCGCACCCGGTCACCAATGCGCACCGCTTGCGGCGGCACGTTGACGATGTTGGCCATCATGCGAACGCCTTCGTCCAGCTGCACAACCGCCACCACGTACGGCACCTTGTCAGCCATGTGGGGATTGGCTGCGCGGTGGTTGACGGTGAAGGTATAGATACTGCCCAGCCCGGTACTGGTGTACCACTGCAGGTCTTCGGCCATGCAATGGCGACAAAACAGCCGTGGCGGTGACTGCAGTTGATGGCATGCCCCGCAGCGCTGAAAAATCAGTTTGCCCTGCGCAGCGGCATCCCAGAACGGCTGGGTTACCTGGGTTGGCACTGGCAGGGGTCGGATGGCCGTGTTCATGCTGCTGTCCCCAGAATCATGGTGGTATTGGCCGAGAAGACCAGGCCTGGTGCATGGCACAAGGCGTGCTGCGCATTGGCAATCTGTCGCTCACCACATTCGCCACGCAGTTGCCGCACGGCCTCGATCACCAGAAAGATGCCAAACATGCCCGGGTGGCCGTATGACAAACCACCACCTGAGGTGTTGATGGGGAAGGCACCGCCCGGCGCCAGCCGCCCGCCCTTGACAAAGTCCTTGCCTTCACCGCGGGCACAAAAACCCAGCTCTTCCAGCGACTGCAGCACGCCAATCGTGAAGTGGTCGTAGATCTGCACCACGTCGATATCGCCTCGGGTGACACCGGCCATGGCAAAGGCCTCGTTGGCGGTTTCGGCCACGTGGGTGTCCAGCCAGTCGTCAATGTCCAGCGGCGTGTAGTGGTGTGAAAAGCTCTCAGCGATACCCTTCACGTAAACCGGTTCCTTTGGCAAGGTGCGCGCGCGCGCCGCGCTGGTCACGATCAAGGCACCACCGCCATCGGTCACCAGGCAGCAGTCACGCCCGCGCAGCGGTGCTGCCACCACGGGTGAGGCCATCACATCGTCCAATGTCAAATCACCTCGGCGGTACGCCTTGGGGTTTAGATTGGCCCACTGGCGCGCTGCCACCGCAATTTCTGCCAGGTCGGCCGGCGTGCTGCCGTAGCGGTGCATATGCAGTTGGGCCACCATGGCGTAGTAGCCAATCGGGCTCAATTGCCCATGCGGCACGATGAACTGGCCGCGTGGTGAGCGGGGGTCT
>Ga0105046_10011615_pt1 | contig 13684 bp, 10 predicted proteins | sample MAT03_FD_78385 | JGI IMG/M metagenome (GOLD analysis project Ga0105046, IMG submission 78385) | Freshwater microbial communities from Lake Fryxell liftoff mats and glacier meltwater in Antarctica - MAT-03 (megahit assembly) | ecosystem: Environmental > Aquatic > Freshwater > Ice > Liftoff... | reverse complement strand
TGACTCTCCTCGCCGCGGCCCAGGTGATGTACGAGCAACACCAGGTCTGTCCCCTCGTCGGGCTCGACCGAGTGCGACACGCCGGCAGCGAGGACGACCGCGTGCGACGCGTCGATGTGTAGACGCTCCGCGCCCGCGACCACGGTTCCGCTGCCTTCGAGCGCCATGATGGTGACGGGCACCTCGGCCTGATGGTCGGGCAACACCGTGCCGCCGCGGAGCGCGATGGTCACCAGCACCAGCGCGGGCTCGTCCAGCAGCCGGTGGACCTCGCGCGGATTGCCGTCGCCCGGGGAGCCAGGAAACTCGATGACGCGCGCGGCAGGTCCACCCAACGTCGCCGGGTGGTGCACCGCCCCCGACTGGGTGGCGCAGCCGCCGAGCGCGAGCGCCGCGGCGATGAACGAAGGGGTGAAAACAGAGTGTCTCATCGGATCTTCTTTCTGACTTGCGGAACGTGTGTGACTTGCGGAGCAGGGGTGGGGGGCGGCCGGAGGAGCACGAGCAGGCTGTCCAGCACCGCGCGTGTGTCGGTTTCTCGTTTCCGCTTTTTCTGTGGGGAGAGCGCGAGCATCTGAATCGTGCCCATGACGATCGGCGCGAGCGTGTCGGCGGAGAGATCCGCACGGAACACGCCCGATGTCTGGCCTTCGCGCAGGCAAGCAGTGAGGAACGCACGGGTGCTCTGTACGCAAGCCCCAAGTCGCTCGGCGCCGCTCTTGGGGAGCGCCAGTAGGAACTGCTCAGCGAGGACGAGGCGCAGGATCCCGAGCTGCGCGCCAACGGCCGTACTGCGCGCCTCGACGAAGCGCTCGAGCCGCTCGACGGGCGGAAGCGTCGCCGCGGGCAGCGTGGCCTCGAGCACGACCTCGACGCGCGACACCACGGCCTCGAGCAGCGCGTCGATGGAAGAAAAATGCTTGAATATGGCGCCGCTGCTGAGCCCGACCTGCTCGGCGAGGCTCCTGGTAGTCAGGGCCGTGATGCCCTTGGTCGCGATGATGTGCAGCGCCGCGTCGGTCAGCTCGGCCTGTCGGACGTCGGTCGTACGGCGAGAGCCCGTCATGCGCAGGAGAGTAAGTGCTTACTTGTTTCGGCGCAAGCGATGGGCACGGTGTCAGCGACCCGACCGCCTTCTCCCAGCTCCTGCCCGTCGAGCTCCGGGTTGCGCACCGCCCGCACCGTTCCCTCGCTGTTCGGGTGAATCGACCTTGCTCAAGTAAGGAGCGGCGTTTCACCCAGCTCGCTCCGCAGCGCGCGTGCCCCCTTTTACGCCGGGCACCCGTGCCCCGTAGCCGGCGCCATGAAGATTCCGCAGCTCCGCTCCCCCTTCACCCTCGGCGACGTCGCCCTCATCGACCGCGCCGTGATGTCGCCCAGTCCCGCTCGCGTGCGATCGGGAACGTGCCCAACGATCTGATGGCGGAGTACTGCGCCCAGCGCGCAGAGGACGCGGGTCTCATCATCACCGAGGGCACCTCGCCCAGCCCTAACGGCCTCGGGTACCACCGCATCCCCGGCGCCGACGCCCTGAGGACGATGTTCCAGATGTAGGGGCACCCCTCGTGGGTGCCCTCTCGGGGCGGAGGTGGTTGCGTGCGCGCTGCCGTTCCGCGACCCTTGGGCCATGGCGATGCGGTTGGATGTCGGGGCGCTCTGGGAACGAAACAAGACGGCGGCGCTCGACGAAGCGCGCCTCCAAGTGGTTGAGGGGCTCGCGACGTTGCGCGGGCTGGGGTCGATGGGGCGTGGCGCGATCGCCATCTTGCGGGCTCGTGGACACGTGGTGCGGGAGATCGGCTCCACGGCGTGTTCAACACGCCCGACGAGACGATCGCGGTACTCGTCCTGCATCGCGAGGAGAGCCTTGGAACGATCTCCGTCGATGCGCACGGCCATCGCGTAGATGACGGCCCGCTCGATCGCATCAGCGCGCACCTCGGCTGGGCCGCGACGGCGGCGCTGATCGCGTGCGCGGGGATGATGATCGTCGCGATGTTCAGGACGCGGCGCCGGGCCCGCCTTCATCGCGCGGTGCGCCGCCATCGCGAGACACTCTTACGCGGCCATTTGCGCGCGTTCGATCTGCCGCCGCTCGAGGTCGCCGACGGTCTCGCACCCACCGTCGGCTGGTCGTTCGAGTCCCTCGACGGCACCGCATGGATATCCCTGCCTGCCTCGATACCGATCCTCGGCGCGCTGCGTGAGCCGCTCGTCGAAGGTTCCACTATCGAGTTCGTCTCGCCCGATCCCATCGATCGCTTCCAGTTCCGCAATGGACGCACCCCAGCAACCCGCAGGCGCGGCGCTGGTGATCCCCGACGCCGGACCCGTGGCTGGTGGGGACCTGGGCGCTGGCGCCTGCAGGCGGCCTGCTCGGCGCCGCGAGCCTGCTCGCGACCGCTGGCATGGTGCTGACCCTCGGTGGCGGCGTCGAGGTCTACCCGGCGGCATCGAGGACGGATCACTCCTCGACTTGTTGGGCTTCCAAGAGGGCGACTGCCTCTTCTCTGTCGCGGGCGCGCCTCTCAGCACGACGGACCCGATCCTCGCGAACCTCGGCCGGCTCCTCGGCGCGGGACCCGCAATCGGCATCCGGGTGCGACGTCGCGGCGTCGAGCTCGACTTGGTGTTCCGCTCGCCCTGAGGACCTTTCGCCCCGTCTTCACGGCGTGCAGGCTGCGCTGCTCGGCGGGCTCGACGTGTCGTAGTCGCTGGCGTCGGTTCCGTCGGTGCCGACTCGGCGATGGATCGCGCCCCCGGTGATCGCCGGAGCGCACGAGCCCGTCCACCGACCAGCGGACACCGCGGTCGCCATGCGTGTTCCGTGGGGGTTGGTGCCCCAGCAAACGAAGTCCATGACGCTCGCGGGCGTACCGAAGCTGCTGTTGCGGTACAGGATGACCTCGCCGCCCGAAAGGGTGTCGCTGAACCCGGTCGGCCAAGGGAGCGTGGCATAGCCCCGCGCGGGCACCGTCCCGGTCAACGCGGCGTAGTTGAACGGCGAGCAGAACTGAAGGGTCGTGCTGCCCAACGTGATCGCAGCATCGGTGTCGTTGTAGACCTCGATGTACATCCCGGGAACGATCTCGGAGATGTGCAGCGTCTCGCTCCGACCCATTCCGTCCGCCACCGGCGCCATGCGGGCAGGGCAGCCGCAGGTCAGCGACGGCAGACACGACAGCGCGGCGGCGCACTCGGACTCGACGGCGCAGCTCATGGGACCGGGCGCATCGACGCCGGTGTCGGTGGGCGCATCGACTCCAGTGTCGGTAGGCGCATCGACTCCGGTGTCGGTCGGCGCATCGACGCCGGTATCCGTCACGCCTGCATCCATACCCGCGTCCATCTCATCGGGCACGTCCGTCATCTCGGGCACGTCCGTGATCTCGGGCGCGTCCACGACGAGCACGTCCAACACCTCGGGCACATCCATCATCCCGCCGTCGATCGCCACGGGCGCGTCCCGTCCGCCGTCGAGCGCACCGCCGTCCCGCCCGGCATCGTCGCCGGTGCCTCCATCGACCTCGTCGGGAGACGGGCAGCCTGCGAGAGCAAGCACGAGGATCAGCAGGGGCACGTAGGTCGGTCGGAAGAACATGGCGGCGAGGATACCTCGGAACGCTCCGCGCCAACCCAGGCTCCCATGCGTGGAATTGATCCCAATTGAGCCCAGCGCCCCGCGCACGGCGCCTAGAGTCCGGTCCCGCACCATGTCGTCACGCTCGATCCTGGCCGCGTGCCTCGCGCTGATCATCGCTGGTTGTGACAACCAAGCCGAGCTCGCCGTCGATCTGTTCACCGACTACGCGCCCGGGTGGGAGTTCGACGAGGTCGTCGTGGCGGTCGATGGCGTGGAAGAGGACATCGTCCGCGCCAACACGGGGGATCGCTTCGCCGCGCCCGTGCGGGTGGCCGAGCTCGCCAATGTCGCGCCGGGCCGCCACTCGATCGTCGTCTCGCTCATGCGTCGAGGTCGGCGCTTGGCCTACCAAGAGACCATCGTGCGGGTGACCGGATCGATCCTGGTTCGGGCCATCCTCACGCGGTCGTGTGAGGGGGTCTCGTGTCCGGGTTCGGATGATCCGATCACGTCGACGGCGTGTTTGGGCGGCAGCTGCGTCGATCCGGCGTGCCTGGGGGAGGCCGACGCGGGGCCGACACCGATGTGCGTGGCGGATGAGTGCACCCGAGCCGCCCACTGCGCGCCCCGCGGCTGCGTCGAGAGGGCGTGCGATCGCGGGGCGTGCCTGTGGATCCCCGTGCACGAGAACTGCGCGTCCACCGAGTACTGCGACGGATACGAGGGCGCGTGCCTGCTCCGGCCAGGCAGCGACGCGGGGACCACCGATGCGGGGACGCCCGACGCTGGACCGCCACCCACGGCACCCGAGCTTACGCTGAGCGCGACGTCATCGACCGCGATGGCCGCGAGCTGGGCCGCCGTGCCGTCCGCCGAAACCTACGAGATCGAGTTCGCAACGTCGGCGACCCTCGAGGGTGCGAGCACCGAGACGGTCGAAGGGACCGGCAGCGATCACGCCGGCTTATCGCAGGGGTGGCGCTACCACGCGCGGGTCCGCGCGATCGACGCCGCGGGGCGCGCCAGCGAGTGGTCGAACGTCGCGAGCGCGGTGACACCCATCGATGCGCCCGGAACACCAGCAGTCTCGGTCGCCATCCCTGGGAGCACCCGCCCCGCTGGCGCGTGCTGTTGGGTGGATCCTCCCGGCGGCAGCACTTGGTACTACGCCCAAGGCCACGCCTCGAGCAGCTGTCCGGCGGGCACCAACGTCGAGTACCGCTTTCAAGCGCAGTACACCTCACCGGCGACGATCTACGGCTGGACCGGCTGGGGCGGGCCGGATGCCTTCATGGTCAATCCGCGTTCTCCCTACGGCGTTCGCTTCTTCGCGCAGGCACGTTGTGTCGGGGCGGAGGGCACGTCCGGGGGGTCGGGCACGGGCTCGGGATGTCTCCTCTCTTCGGGGGGAGGCTGCTGAGCCCAGTCGAATGGGAAGCCCTACCTGCGGTGCGGGCGCAACCCCGTCAGGAAATGTTGCCCTATCGCCACGTGCGCCCGTCTACACTCGCCTGTGCCTCGCTCCTCCTTGCGAACACTCTTGGACGAGGCGAGCCCATGGCCGCGCGGCACAAGAACAAACGTTCGATGCATGAGCCCGCCCTGAGCGCGCTCGTGGGCCGTGATCTCCTCATGGAGAAGGTCGCGCAGCTCGCAGCGCAAGGGCCGGTGGTGCTCGTGGGTCTGCCCGGCGTGGGCAAGACCCGGCTGCTCGAGCAATGGGCCGCGAGCGTGGGTGTGGATCCCATCTCGCTGGAAGGGCGCAAGAGCGCCGAGGAGGTCGCGGCCGCCATCCTCGAGCGCCATCCGCTCGAAGGGCGCCCCGCGCGCCGGTTGGAAGCGCTCATCGAGGAGCTGCGCCGCGCGCCCTCGGCGCTCGCGCTCGACGCGCTCGATGATCTCGATGGCGATGCGCTCCGCTTGCTCGAAAGGATCGCCGCCACCGGGACGAGCGTTGTCGCGACCTCGCGCGTCGTCCCCGCCAGCGTGCTCGCGGTCCTCACGGTCCCGCCGCTGGAGGTGCCGCGATGGCCCGGGGCCGAGGCCGCTCGGCAGAGCCCCGCCGCGCGTCTCCTCATCGAGTCGTCACGTCGTGCGGGCGCGCTGGAGTCGGTCGATGACGAGGCCTGGGCGCACGCGGGCACGATCGCCAGTCGACTCGAGGGGCTGCCGCTCGCGCTCGGGGTCGCAGCTGCGCAGGTGCGCGCATTGGGCCTGGCGCGCCTGGCCGACGTGCTGGCGCGCGACGACGAGACCGCCGAAGCGCGGCTCAAGCTCTCCGACACCGTCGCTCGCTCGCTCGAACGATTGTCCCCCGAGGTGCTCGCGGCCCTCGAGGTGGGCGCGACGTTCGGGGACGGCTTTGCGATCGGCGAGATCGAGTCGATCGCGGGGCGAGAGCTCACCGAAGCCATGGCGACGCTGGTGAGCCACTCGCTGGTCTCGGCGCGTCAGCTCGCCAGCAGCGCGAGCCGTCTGCACTACACCGTCCACGCCGTCGTCCGCCTCACCGTGCTCGGCCGTTGCACGCCGGAGCGTCGCGCGTCGCTCTCTCGCCAACAGGCGCTCTTCCGGGGCGCGATGGCCGAGACGTTGGTGGAGCGCGGGCCCGCAGCGGTCGCCGAGATCGGCCGGATCGAGCGCTCGTTGCGCGAGGCGTTCACCTGGGCGAAGGCCCACTCGCCGACTGATCTCGACGCGCGGGTCGCGGGGGCCGCGATCGCTTGCGCGCTGGGGAAGCTGCTCGAAGCACACGGGCCCTCGGCCGCGTTGCTCGACGTGAGCGAAGCGGCCGTCGGGTGGGCGAGCGATCCGGAGCTGCCCCCGGCGCGGCGCGCCGCGCTCGCCTTCTACGGCGGCTACGCGAGGGTCGAGCACCTCGATCTCGCACCCGCCCACGAGCGCCTGGAGCTCGCGCGTGTGCTCGCAGCGAACGGCGTGCATCGCCACATCGAGGCCAGCGCCTACGCGCAGCTCGCGTGGCTCGCGGCCCGCTACGGCAACGTCGAAGAGTCGAGCGCGCTCCGCCAGAAGATCGTCCTGCCGCGCGACGGCACGGCCGACCCGTGGCTCTCGCTCTTATGCTCGGCGCTCGATGCGTTGATGCACGCGAACTTCGCGCGTCACGAGGCGGCGCGCGAGGCCGCCGAGACGTGGCGCACCCACGCGGTCGGGGTCGGCGATGGGACCCACGAGGCGTACGCCTGGGGCGTGATGGGCTGCATCGCGCTCGACGCGGGCGACGTGCCCGAAGCGCTGCGCCACCTCGATCGCTCGATCGAGCTGGCGGCGCGCTTCGATGCGCGCATCAGCGACGCGATCTTTCGCGGCTACCGCGCCATCGCGCTCCACATCGCGGGCGAGCCGTCTGCGGAGGCGTATGCCGACGCGATCGAGCGCGCCGATCGGGCCGGGGCGCTCCTCTACTCGGGCCTGTATCGCGCCTGGGAGGCGGTGCTCACGATCGAGCGCGGCCAGCTCGACGAGGGCGCCCGCATGCTCGACCTGCTCAACGCGGCGGCGTCGTGGGAGATGCCGCGTGCGGTCCTCGGCCTGATGCGCGCACACGTCGACATCGCCAAGGCAAATCGCGCCGCCCACGAGGGAGACGAGCTGCGCCGACATCGGAGCCTCGCGGACGCGGCGGTGCGCATGCAGCGGGCCAGCGACGACGTTCGCCACACGATGATCCAGGTGCGTCTGGTCTTCACCGTGGTCGCTCGCTCGTTCAACGAAGCGCTGCCGCGTGTCCCCGCGACGACCGGCATCTCGGTCGCGTTCCAAGGCGCTGCACTGGCCCGCGACGGAGCCATCGAGCGCCTCGAGCGCTACCCGACCCAGGCGCGGCTGGCATGGGCGCTCGCGACCGCGCGGCTCACGGACCCGGGCGCCAGCATCGACACGGCTACGTTGTTCGCCCGCGGATGGCCGGGTGAGAGCCACGACGCGAAGGGCCGTCTTCACCGCCTCCGGGTCGCGCTCTCCTCGCTTCGCGCCGCAGGGCTCGCAGGCGTCCTCGAGCACCATGGCGAGGGCTACCGCCTCGAACCCTCGGTGCCAGTCACGCTCTTCTCCGTCGACTGATCCGCCCCCCGAGCGCGAGGCCGAACAGCGCGATGAGCCACGCGCCCGCAGGGCGATCCCGACCGCCCACGACGCAGCCACAGCCGCCTTCGAGCGGGCCGCCTTCGACGTTGCCGGCGATCGTGAGCGTGCCCACGAATGCCGCGTCGCCCGCGCCGTCGCTATCGCGCCACACGGGGATCCGCCGCTGCTCGGGGAACCCGCGTCCATCCGAGATCCAGCACGAGAGCCCCTCGCCGGTGCGCCCGCAGAGATCGGCGCGTCCATCGCCGGTGATGTCGGCGAGACGGATCGAGCCGTACGCCAAGGGATCGCCCCAACCATCCGCGTCGGGGAGGGCAGGTCCGTTCACTCGCTCATCGAGCTGGCCATCTCGGCCCGCGATCCAGCAGTCGATCGCCTCGCCGACGCGCACGCAGAGATCGTCTCGTCGATCGCCGTTCACATCGCCCATCCGCAGCGTCGCGTAGCTCGCGCGCTCGTCGTACTCGGCGCCGAGCAAGCTCGGACCGCGCACCAGCGCGTCCTCGAAGCCGCGCACCCCACCGAGCGCACACGTGAAGCCGCGCGGTCCGCGCGCGCAGACGTCACCCATCCCATCGCCGTTCACGTCGGCGATACGCAGCGTGCTTCCGTAGCGGGGCTGGGCCCATCCGTCGTCATCGCTCCACGCGGGCCCGAGCCGCACCTCGCCGAAGCCCACGTCGTCCGCGAGCCAGCAGCGGACGTCGTCCTCGCTTCTGCCGCACACGTCGTCGCGGCCATCGCCGTTCACGTCGCCGAAGCGCAGCGATCCGTGGCGCGATACGTCGCCCCATCCGTTCGCGTCGGAGAGCGCGCTCAGGGTGCGCGCCGCGTCCTCGCCGTTCGGCTGACATCGCAGACCCGCGCTGGTCCGCACGCAGGGATCGACCTGTCCGTCTCCATCGACGTCCGCGAGCCAGAGCTGGGCGCTCCGCGAATCCACCGCATCGAGATCGAGCGGCAGGTTCACCAGCGTCGCTTCGAAGCCCTCGGCCCCCGCGCCCCAACAGCGCACCCGATCGTCTTCGCGAGCACACAGGTCATCGTGTCCATCCCCATCGACGTCGCCCATTCGGATCGAGCCGAACGCGGCCGGGCTCGCCCAGGCGGCACCGTCCATCGCAGGTCCACGGAAGCGATGGGTGGGCCCTTCGTCATCGCCGATCACGCACTCGAAGCCATCGGGGGCCCGCATGCATGCGTCTGCCCGTCCGTCGCCATCGACGTCGCTGCTCCCGCGGTGGCTCAGCGCGGCGGCGAGCGCGGCGTCGTCGTACTCGCAGATTCGATCGTCGTCCGCTTCGCCGTCGCAGTCGTTGTCGCGGGTGTCGCAGCGCTCGGCGACCGGCGGCACTTCACCGACGCAAGCGCCGAAGGTTCCGAGCACGCAGGTCTCCACGCCCTGCTCGCAGTCGCCGATGTCGCTGCCGCAGATCCGGGTGACGCCCTCGTCGATGGCGGCGTCGCAGTCGTTTTCGCGTCCGTCGCAGTCCTCCGCGCGACCGGGGCGGCGGTTCGGATCGCGATCGTCGCAGTCCTCGCCCTGCGGCGAGCCATCTCCGTCGTCGTCGATGAAGCAGCGGTCCGAGGGGACACCGAGGTAGGGCCCTTGATCGAAGAAGCGACTGGGCTCGCCGCTGCACGGTCCGGCGAAGGGATCGACACGCGTCCCGTAGGAGCCTCCCCCATACCAGTAGTGGAAGTGGACGTGGAAGCCTGTCGACATTCCGCTCGAAGCGACCCGCCCGATGTGGCTGCCGCAGCCTACGTAGTTGCCGGGGCTGACCGCCACCGACCACTGCTGCATGTGCAGGTACTCAGTCGTCATGCCGCTGGGATGGTAGATGCCTACGAGGTTCGTGCAGTCGCAGCGGCCGGAGGTGCATCGGTCCCAGCAACCGTCGCGTGTGCGGGAGACCGTCCCTTCGGCGGCCGCAACGATGGGCTGGCCGAGGCCCATGGCCCAGTCCGTCCCGCGATGGGGGGACGGATCCGTGTAGGTGCGATAGCCGCAGGCCCAGTCTCGGCCACCATGACTGAAGTAGGTAATATAGCCAACGCAGCCCGCACCGCAGGTCGATGGGTAGCGAAAGGCTTGGGCGCACACCGGGCGCGCGTGGACGAGCGTGGCGAGAATGAGCGTAGCGGTGAGGTGGGCCCAAGGATGGCGAGTCAACCGGCTCGCCCAATCGGTGCGATCGAACGACTTCATGGCGACACCACCCCGCGTGCTCCGTCGACCGGGACCGCGGGCGGGGGGACGACCGCCTCGAGCCAGGACACGGTCTGTTCTCCATCACCGTCGAAGTAGGTCACCCGACCGCCCGAAGCCTCGCGGATGTGCCGGACGCCCAGGGGAACGGGCACGAATCGAGGGTCGGGGCCGCGTCCGATGAGCAAGCCCTCGTTGGTGAGCCGGCGTGTGATCCCAGTCTCGGGGTCCACGTGGAACAGCCCGAGGATCTCTCCGTGGTGTGCGCCAGTGACGATCAGGGTGCCGTCGGTGAGGAAGAACGGCATGAGGGCGTCATCGAGGGCGCCGCTCACGGGCGTCGGGGACCCTCCGTCGAGAGCCAGGACGTACACCGTGGTCAGGCCACCGTCGTCTTCGTCGTGCCGAGGAAATGCTACACGATCTCCTTCGCCGCTCACGCACACGCTCGGCTCGACCACGTCGGCGAGCACTGAGCCGTCCGCGTCGATCAGCTCCAGCTCGGCCGTCACGAACACCGCACCTTGGGCGGTGAGCCATCCATCGAGCGCCAGGACAGGGATGACGCCGCGCGCGCCCCGTTCCTCGAGGTAGAAAGGTCGAGGCGGTATCGCGTCGGTACCCTCTGGGACCTCAGGCCCCGGACCAGTCCACAGACGTCGACCGAAGCGCGCCTCATGCTCGACGAGGTGCGCGTCGTGAGCTGTCGTGGTCTCGTCGGGCGCCGGCGGCGAGGCCGACATGCATGCTTCCAAAAGGATCGCCGACAGGATCGACCATCGCGCCCTCATCGCGCCCACCCGAAGAGCACGAACTCGTTCTCGATAGGGCCCATCGTCGCGACGCGCACCCGCGTCGCGAACGCAGCTCCCTCCAGCGCGCCGGGATACATCGCGATCTCGTCGATCGCGCCGGTGAAGAACGTGCCCGCGCCGTCGATCACCCGGGCCCCGATGGTGAGCGCAGGCGAGGCGGGCAAGCGCTGGGTCCCTTCGAGCTCCGCCGCCTGCTCTCCGTCGACGAAGATGCGCGAGGCCTCGCCGTCGTACACCAGCGCGACGTGGTGGAACCCCGCGCTGATGGCGCCCGGGTCGCTCGCCACCTCGAACACCGTGTCGGGATCTTCGGAGGTCGCGCCCGGCTCGATGAACCGCGCCCGGACTGCGGCCGACGCGATGTCGATGACGAGCGAGGTGCTCGATCCTTCGAGCACGACGAGCGGTCCGCCGGCGCCCTCAGGCACCGAGACCCAGAGCTCGATCGTGAGCGCGTCGCTGGTCATCCCTCGCACGCTCTCGACCTCGAGGTACGCGTCCGTGCCGTTGAGGCCGATCGCGCCGTCGTCTTCTATCGCACCGGTCTCGGCGTGCATCACCGCGCCCACGTAGCTCGCGTGGTTGGACCGGCCCGAGCGGTCCGTGGCCATCGTACTCTCCTCGCCGTCGTCGAGCCGCTGATAGAGGATGGGCCCGCTCTCGAGGACCAGGGTCGGGTAGTCGACGACGAGGCAACGGTTCAGCGCAGGTGCCGCGCCGCAGACGCCCTCGCCGCAGTAGCCGCTCGTGCACTCGATGCCGCTCGCGCATGCCCAACCGTCATCACGCAGCGCGATGCAGCGTCCCCAGTCGCCGATCCGCCATCCGTCCGGGAGATCGCAGAACGAGCCCGCGGTGCAGTCGTAGGGGTGCGAGCAGCGCTGATCGCCCGCGCTCTCGCGGGGCTCGCAGGTGCCGAGCGGCGCGTCGTCCCAGGCCAGGCGTATTCGGCAGGTCGCGCCGTCCTCGCAGGCCACCGCGGCCCGATGGAGCTCGGCCGTCGTCACGGCGCCATCGGTCGCGCCCGGGCTGCAGTCGCCACCGCTCGGGATCGTGCCCTCGAAGATGACGTCCAGCTCGGCGAGCGCGAAGGGCTCCTCTTGAAAGCACCCGGCAGCGCGCTCCCGCACGTGGGCCAAGAGCGCACCCGCGCGCTCGGGCACGTACCCGACCCGCGGATCGCCGACCATCGCGCCGAGGCTGTCCATGCAGCGGCTCGCCTGCGTCCGCTCGCAGTCGGTGCCAGCTCCGCCCGCCTCGCAGCAGGACTCGGCGGCGTCGCACACGATCTCGGCGACCTCGCTGCAGAGCGCTTCGGGGCTCACCGGCGGACCCGTCTCGATCGGCGTCTCCGCCTCACAGCCGGCGAGCACGAGCAGCAGCGGAAGGAGCGGGACAGCCGAGGCGCAGAGGATGCGGGTCATGGCCGAGATGATCCGGCCTACCCCGGATCAATTCGAGTCAATTTGCAGATAGCCAGCGCGGCGGAACAGGAGCTGCGAGCCGGGTCACACGGCCCGGTGAGGATCGTGTATATGGCGCGGGTCTCCGCCCGCCGCCTTCCTCGATCCCCGCGGCGACCTCGACCATTCTGCGCGGGGGAAACGCGACGCCATTCGCGGTGTCGCACGATGGCAAGATGCGCTGCGGGGGGACCATGGTCGGGTCCTCGAGGTACTCGGTACGTTCCTCGGCCAGGATGAGCGCGGGCGCTTCACCCCCCAGGTCGGCCGGGATCCCCGCCATCGTCGTACACCAGGCGAACTCGGGTATTCCCGCAGCTGAAGAAAGCCGCTCACGTAGCGCTCGACGGGATACAGCTACTCGGGGAACCGATGGCAGCGCAGAGCTGCTGCTCGAAGCCGCACCCTCCGGTCCCGACCTGCATCGCGCAGGTGAGTTCGTTACCGAACGCGACGATGTCGTCGACACCATTCTCGAACGTGTGAATGGCGATGCGCGGCTCGAGCTCGCACGCGAACAGCGGTCCGCTCCCGTGATCGAGCCGCCCGTCATCGGCCAGACCTGGGTCGCAGCTCGGGACGCTCTCTCCCCGCGGCACGTCGCCCGCCCCCATGTCGCTGGTGACGTTCCCCATCCGAATCGAGCGAACGGGCGCGACCTCGGCCACCGGATCCTCGTCCCGATTCCCTGCGGCCCACGCTGAGACCAGCTGGCGTCGCTCGGACGCTCACTGCGATGCGGAGCTCTCGCGAGGCGGTGGAGCAGGCGCCGCCCGCGCCTTCCGATCCGGCGGGGCGCGATGTCGCATCGCCGCCCAACGGTCGCGTGCCCGCGCCATCAGCGAGCGCCCCCAGACCTCCGCGTGATCGAGCGCTCGGGCAACGTGTGCCGACTGGGTCGCGAGCAGCGCGCCCGCGATCCCGAAGAACACGAAGGCAGGGCCCGGGATGAGCACCAGCACTACCCCGACTGCGACAGACACCAGCGCACTCACGATCATGACGGGCTTTACCCAAGCGGGCGCGTCCTTCTGCTGCTCGTGAAAGCGCTCGAAGCGCTCCCCAGGAGGGAGAGCCTTGAAAGCTCGCCAGCGTCGCCGGAGGTTCGCTCGCAGAGAGGTCATGCTCGATGCCGTTGCACCGTCGATGCCAGGAGCGGCAACGGAAGCGGACGGCGCGCAGATGGGGACGGTCCTCGATAGTTCGATACTCAATTCCGCCGTGTATTGCAGCATAGAAGTCGAAGTGGGGACGGTCCTCGATAGTTCGATAGCGGCCGCGTCCCGCCCCCAAGCGCGTGCAAGCGCACGCGCGGTCGCTCACCCGGCGCGCGATATGATCGCGGCGCATGAGCAACCGTCTCCTCCACCTTCCGCCGACCTCACCTGATGCGCCCCTCGATCTCCACGATGCCGAGCTCACGCTCCTCAGCGTCGACGACTTTGGCCGCCGGGTACGCCTCTCGCGGCTCACCTCTGTACACGGGGGACAGTACGACCAGCCC
>Ga0105046_10011614_pt1 | contig 13684 bp, 9 predicted proteins | sample MAT03_FD_78385 | JGI IMG/M metagenome (GOLD analysis project Ga0105046, IMG submission 78385) | Freshwater microbial communities from Lake Fryxell liftoff mats and glacier meltwater in Antarctica - MAT-03 (megahit assembly) | ecosystem: Environmental > Aquatic > Freshwater > Ice > Liftoff... | reverse complement strand
ACACCCATCAAATCGCTTGCTGAATGCGCGCACCGAGGCAGGAGCCGAGCCACCTTCAGGCTCTCGAATATTCGGTCAGGATGACCGATGGATGAGCAGACAACGCGCTCTAAATTCCGGGAATTCCTGGACACCCATCAAATCGCTTGCTGAATGAACAGAATTTCTGCAAACCGACGCTTTTTGCTACGACTGGCGGCTGTGGACTCTGCCTGAGCTAACCGAGTGTTTGCTGGAGGCGGGATTTGCCGAGGCGCAGGTGTGGCGGCATACGGCGCATGTGGAAAACGGCGAGACAAAGGTGTTTCTCGGCCCGGTTGCGAGCCTGCCTGAGCAGGCCAGCTGGGTTGCTTATGTCGTTGGCATCTGCTGACAGTACAAAGCGAGTGCGGCGAGGTCTGGAAAGCGCAAGTCGGCGGGGCCGTGGCGGGCGTGCGCGCGCTCGATCAGCACTGTCGTCAGCCCGAGCGCGGCGGCACTTTGTAGGTCGTAGTCGGCGTAAGCGGAAACGTGCCACCAGTGCTTATTCAATTCAATGCCGCGGCGTGCGGCGAGCGCGTGCCAAAACGCGATATCGGGCTTGTAGACGCCGGTTTGCTCTGCGCACAGCCAATCGTCAGCCGAAAACCCGAGCTGCTGCTCCACTTGCGTGCGGTGGGCGAGATCGCTGTTGGTCATCACCGCGATCGGCGCGGTGTGCGCCTGAAGCTGTCTTAGCGCATCTGCGGAATCGCTGTATAGCGGCCAGTAGCCGACGTTCGCGCCGATGTGTTCGGCCTGCTTGGGCGCCATCCCTAAAACTTCGATCAGGCTGATGGCGGTGATTTCGGCGTAGCGCCGGTAGGCCTTCGCTTCAATTCGCGCCTGCACGTCGATGATTTGCTCAAACATCCCGTCGCCAAGCGGGTGGCCGGTGTCGGCGCAGGCGCGCTCAAGGCCGCTGCGCCAGTCGAGCACGGTGCCGAAACAGTCAAAGCTAAGCAGCGCAGGGCGCGCAATCATTGAAACCCGTTGGCAAACAGCAAATCGAGCTGGCGCACCGCGGCCATGCAATCGAGGAATGGATAGCTGAACCCGCCATTGCGCGGGCTGCTGACGGTGGTTGGGGTGGCTTTCAGCGCAGCTTCGATCTGCGCTAGGGTCGCGCTGGGGCGCAGCTGCTTGAGTGCGCCGGCGCACGCGGCCACCATCGGTGCGACTTGCGAGGTTCCTGCAAACGTGGAGGTGGCGCCGTTGCGGCCGGTCGAGGTGACGTAGGCGCCAGCAGCGAACAGATCAACCGTGGTGTTGAGGTTGCTGAAGCAGGTGATTTGCTTGGCGGCTGTGCTCGGATCGGTGCAGCCGAGCACCGTCTGGCTGCCGAGCGCGCCGTCCCAGGTGGCGCCCACGCCGATTGTGGCCGCCAGGCATGCGGGCGAGCTTGATGAGATGTTGTTGGCCTGATTGCCGCTGGATGCGGTTACCGTGGCACCGACGCTGCGCAGGTTGTTGAGCGCGTTCGAAAGGGTGACGTTAAAAGGTGGGCTTGAGTCACAGTTGCCGCTGAACAGGCTAAAGGTGCCGAGGCTCATGTTCACCGCATCGACGTCGGGATGGTTGATGCGCACCCAGTCGAGCGCGGCGATCACATCGGAAATGCAGCAGAAGCTGTTGTTTGCGTCGAGCACCTTGACCGACACCAAGCTGGCCTGCGGCAGCGCACCGCGCGGTGCAGCGGCGCCGGCGCCGAGAATAATTCCGGTGACGTTCGTGCCATGGCCGTGGTCGTCTTCTGCTGAGCCTGAGCCGGACTGGCTGTCCAGCCCGTTTGGACAGCAGCCGACTGCGCCTGCGACCCCAGCGCAAAAGCACTGCTGATCGACGATGCGGCCGGCCAAATCAACGTGGTCGGTGTCTACGCCGGAATCGATCACGGCGATCTTCATGCCACTGCCGTGCAAACCAATCCCAGCCAGCGGGCTTAACTGATTTAAAACCGAAGAAGCATCGGGTGCGATGCTGCTCGAACCCATTCCGCCAACGTCTAGGCCCACGCTCAAGACGCGCGGATCGGCAGCCAATGCAGCGAGGCCTTTTGCGTCCACTTCGACCGCAAATCCGGCAACCGCCATGAAGCGGCGCTTAAGCTTGGCAGAGCCGGGCAGGGCCGCCAGCACCTGATCGACATCGGTCTTTATCCGCAGCGTGCGCGCGTCAATCGACTCGGTTGATGCGGCCTCGTCTTTCAGCACCACCAACACGCGTGCTCGCTCGCCATTTGCGGTGGCCGCGCGGCTTGCCGCATCAGCGCCACGCTCATCGGCAAACGCCGTGCCTGCAAATACCATCGCCGCCAGCAGCGTGGTTTGACGCAAACAATTAAACACGGGCCTAACCTCGTTTAGAAATAAGCGATTGGCGCCACTCGTGATTAGCGCCGCTTAAGGGTCGTGATCACTCAGCGCTTGCTCCAGCACGCGGGCGCCAACGTCGATCACATCTTGGGCGTTCAGCATACCGAGGAGGCGGCCGTTGCGCACCACCGGTAGGCAGCCGATGCGCGCGTCGCGGAGAATCTTGATCGCGTCTTGGGTCGACATTTCAGGCGCAACCACAATCGGATTCGCGCGCATCAGGTCGCCCACCGTCACGCCGTCGAAGCCCTCGCCGCGGGCGATCCGCTTGAGCAGCGCGCGCTGGGTGATGATGCCGATCAGCGCGCCGTGCTGATCTTCGACCGGCAAATGGCGCAGGTGATGCCACTCCATCACGCTGGCGGCGAGCTGGAGCGCATCCTCGCGGCGCACGCAAAAAAGGTCGATCGCCATGATCTGTGCCACCGTGCGATGGCTGTCGCGCCAGGCCTCTTTGGGCAGAGGCTGCGCGAGCGGCCAGGTGTGCACGGGCGCCTCGGTTTCGCTCAGGCGTTTGGCTTCTAGGGTGAGCGCGCGCAGGCGCTCGTCTTGGCTGCGCACCGCGTGCAGCTGCGCGTGCGAATTCAGCAGCCAGCGCGCGCCGGTTTGCTGGTTGCCGACGCGCTGCTCGATCACGCCCAAATAGCGCTCAATCTCCTGCGGCGCCACGCTGTGGCTGGCTAGGCCGCGTTCGGCCAGCGGCAGCAGGGTTTTCAGAATCAACTCAGGCGCCGCCACGCTGCGCTGGCCGGCCCAGGTTTGCTGCGACTTGAGGCCGTCGCGCGCCGCTGCGATAAAATTGCGCTTGACGTCGGCGAAGTTGAATTCGCGGCGAACATCATCGATCTCGCGGCTCAAACCCGACATCAGCCCAAAGAAAAAAGCCGCATTGGCCATTTGGTCGATGCTGGTGGGCCCCGCTGGCAGCGACCGGTGCTCTATCCGCAGGTGCGCCAAATTGCCGTCGACCCCGTAGCAGGCGCGGTTCCAGCGGAACACCGTGCCGTTGTGCAGCTTGAGCGCGTTGAGCGCGGGCGGGCGGCCCGCGGCGATTTCTTGCAGGGGATCGGGGTCGGCTTCAATGCTTAAAAGCGTGCGATAGCGCGAGACGTCTTCGCGAAAAATCTCCATCACCGAACGCTGCAGCCAGTCATCGCCAAAACGCACGCGCGGGGCCTGGCCGCGCGCCTGATGGGCTTCGGGGCGCGCATCCACCGCGCCCTCAAACAGGGCCAAACGGGTTTCTTCCCAGAGCCGCTTGCCGAGCACCAGCGGCGAGTTCACGCACGCCGCCAGCAGCGGCCCGGAGATCGCCTGGGCCACGTTGTAGAGCTCGACAAACTCCTCCGGCGCACACTGAAAATGGACCTGGAAGCTGGCGGTGCAGGATTCCAGCATCACGTTTTCATGGCGCACATCCAGCCGATCAATGCCCTGGATCGAAAAGCGAAAATCATCCCCGCGCAGGGACTTGAGCGCATCGTTCATGCGCAGGTAGCGCGCCTTGGGCACGATCGATTCCAGGCTCAAATCGTCTTGTCTGAGCGTGGGCAAAATGCCCGTTAACACCACGCCCGCGTTGAGCCGCGCGGCGGCCTCGCGCGCCTTTTGGTTGAGTTCGCGCAGCTCCGCTTCCATGCGCGAGAGCGCATTGGGCCCCATCCGCTGCGGGCTCAAGTTGGCTTCCAGATTAAACAAGGCCAGCTCATGCACGAAGCGCGGGTCGCTGATCTCACTCAGCATGCGCTCGGCAAGGCGCGCCGGCCGGCCAAAGCGATCGATCAGAAAAAGCTCCTGCTCGGCCCCGATTCGGCGCACGCCGCGCTCAATCAGCGGGCCATCAAGCATTTTCTCGAGCGCCGCCAGATCGGCCAGCAGCGCACGCATAAAACGCGCGCCGCGTTGCGCTTCATCGGTGGGATCTTCGCTGTTCATCGCTATATGTTGCCCGAGAGCCTGCGCTGTGCTCAAATCACGCGGCGTTTAGAGTCCGCCACCTATCTTTCACACGAATTCAAACTCCGGAACAAAATTATGAGCAACAAGCCCTGGTTAGCCCACTACGCAGAAGGTGTTCCGGCAGAGATCGACATGACCGAGTTTGACTCGGTGGTGGACGTTTTCAAGAAAGCGATCGCGCTTGATCCTGCCAAAAAAGCGTTCATTAACATGGACGTAGCGATAACCTTCGCTGAGCTAGATCACCACTCCAAGTGTTTCGCCAATTATCTCACCGGCACCCTCAAGCTCAGCCGCGGCGATCGCGTCGCGATCATGATGCCGAACCTTTTGCAGTACCCGGTCGTGCTGTTCGGGATCCTTCGCGCTGGGCTGGTGGTGGTCAATACCAATCCGCTCTACACCGCGCGCGAACTTAAACACCAGATGCAAGATTCCGGCGCGCGGGCTCTGGTGGTGCTCGAAAATTTTGCCAACACGGTGCAAGAGGTGGTCAACGAGACCAAACTGGAGCGCGTGATCATCGCCCGCGTCGGCGATATGCTGGGCTTTCCGAAAGGGCTGATCACTAACCTTGTGCTTAAGTATTCGCGCAAGGTGATCCCAAACTACACGCTAAGCAACACCACCCCGTTTAAAGACACACTGGCGGTCGGCGTGGGTTCCTACACCGACGCCAAGCTGGGGCACGACGACCTGGCCTTTTTGCAATACACCGGCGGCACCACCGGCGTGGCCAAGGGCGCGATGCTGACCCACGGCAACATGGTCGCCAACATGCAGCAGTCTTCGCTGTGGCTGGCGTCCAGAATCAAAACCGGCGAAGAGATCGTGATTACCGCGCTGCCGCTTTACCACATCTTTGCGCTGACGGTGAATTGCCTGGTGTTCCTGCGCACAGGCGGCACCAATGTGCTGATCACCAACCCGCGCGATATGCCGGGATTTGTCAAGGAGCTGGGCAAGTATCGCTTCACCGTGATCACCGGGGTGAATACTTTGTTTAACGGCTTGCTCAACACGCCGGGTTTCGACAAGCTCGATTTTTCCGGCCTCAAGATTTCGCAAGGCGGCGGCATGGCGGTGCAGCGCGCGGTCGCTGAACGCTGGAAAGCCGTCACCGGGGCCACTCTGGTTGAGGGTTTTGGGATGACCGAAACCTCGCCGGGTGTGTCGATCAATCTGCTCGACGCAACCGAATTCAGCGGCTCCATCGGGCTGCCAATGCCGTCGACCGATATGTGTGTGCAAGACGACGATTTTAATATTCTGGGCCAGGGCGAAGTGGGCGAGCTCTGCGTCAAAGGCCCGCAGGTGATGAAGGGCTATTGGCAGAATCCCGAGGAGACCGCCAAAACCATCGACAAGAACGGCTGGCTGCACACCGGCGACATCGGCAAGATGGACGAAAAAGGCTATTTCTATATCGTCGATCGCAAGAAAGACATGATTTTGGTTTCCGGCTTCAACGTTTATCCGAACGAAATCGAAGACGTGGTGATCCAGCATCCGGGCGTGCTCGAAGTAGCTGCTGTTGGCGTTCCGGACGAAAAATCGGGCGAGGCGGTCAAAGTGGTGATTGTCAAGAAAGACCCGAATCTGACCGCCGAACAAATCAAGGACCACTGCCGAAAGAATTTAACCGGCTACAAACTGCCAAAGATTGTGGAGTTCAGAACCGACTTGCCAAAGACGAACGTGGGCAAGATTCTGCGCCGCGAGCTGCGCGACAAACCCAAGGCCTGATCAGGCGCTGGTTTGAAGGGTCCGGGCGCGCAAACATTCGCGCCCGCGATGGCCCTTAGTTCTTGTTGAACGGCTCGATGGCGTCGGCGGCGCTGCCGAGCAGTTCCCACAGCGGCACTTCTTTTTCGGGTGGAATCAGTGAGAAGGCAAAACCGAGTGCGTCGTCCTCAACCCGGCGCAGCAGGCACTCGAAGTGCAGCTTCATGTCGGTGTCGTCCACCACGTCGAGCACAAACATCTCGCCGTCTCGTCCGACAAAGTCCGTTGGACGCCGAACCAAGATCCCGGTCGCCGAGATATCAATCACTTCGCTCGTCCATGACCGCGGGCCACGCGACAGCAGCACCGCTGTGTTCACGCTGAGCCGTTTGGGTCGTTGTCCGGAGCCTGTTTCGGTCATGTCTTGATCTCGTTGAAGCGAAGCGGTTGATGATTGGTTTTGCGTTCGGGTTAGCAAGAATTACGCCAGACGGTGACCTTACTCGAAACCGCGGCGCAAGATCGTGTCGTCAATCACGACGACGCAGTCGCCCATTTTAGCGCAAGCACCCATTGGCTCGGCCCAACTGCGCTGCCGGCATCTGGCGGAAAGCGACCAGAATCGGCAAAAGTGGCCGCAGTGAAATTGGGCGTGGCCGGCGTTTGTGCATGGAGCGGCGATGCAGGCGCCAACGCGACGGCAACCAACCAGCGCAATAAATACCGCATTCTATGAGCCACTTTGCGTCATCAAGAAAGGCCAGGTTGCCATGAATCCGCTGCGTTTTATTTTCACCGCAGCGCTGCTAAGCGGCGCGCTGCTCGGCAGCGGCTGTGCGCCTCAAGTGCGTCCAGAGCAGGGCCCGGCGCTTTTGTTGGTTGGCGATTCCGAGCTCACTCGGCAGGATATTGCGGGGATCGTGCAGGCGCTTTTGGAAGCGCAAGGTGCGCCGCTGGCGCGAGTCGATACGCTGCTTGAACCTGGATTTAGCCTGCGTGATCACCTCCTGAGCGGTCGGCTTGAGCGGCTGCTGTCGGCGCGCTCGTTTGACGTGGTGGTGCTTGTGGACCGCCGCAGCTATCCGCTGTGCTCGGTGCGCGATCCCGATTGCGCCGATGCGCCGGTGGCGCTGGCTGATGCGGTCAAGCGCGTGCGTGCGTCGGGTGCGCGTGCGCTGTGGCTGTCGACCTATCAGGTTTATCCGCCGGTTCAGCAAATCTTGAGCGCGCGTGCGCGAGCGCTGGCGGCTTCGCTTGACTTGGATTTGGCCGATCTCGGCCAGGCCATGCTGCGCTACACGATGCGCGGCGGCCCCCCGCCGCTGATGAGCGCTGACGCCAAGCTTGATGCGAACGGCGCGTGGCTTGCCGCCTTGGCGATTGTGGCTGCACTTGAGCGCGCGCCGCTTGAGGGCATCTACATCGAATCGCTGTGCCGCGCATCCACACAGCGATCGGCTGTTCACGACTGCACCGCGCCAAGCGCCGAGGAGCAGCGCGCGGCTTTACAGGCAGCATCCGGTTAGGCTAAGCCACAATCTGTGGCTGGTGCGATCGCCATCCAGCGTGCCAGCGTTTTGCGCGCTGGCACGGATTGCGGCCCAAGCGACCGGGCGCTTTGGCCTACTGTTCGTCGCTTAGCAGGCCGCGGTTGCGCAGCAGCGAATCAACCGCTGGCTCGCGGCCGCGGAAAGCGACGTAGCCTTGGGTCCAGTCGATCGTATTGCCGCGGCTGTAGACGTTGTCTTTGAGGCGTTTGGCCATCTCTGGATTAAAGATATCGCCGGTTTCGGTGAATGCGGCAAAGCCGTCCGCATCAAGCACTTCCGACCACATATAGGCGTAGTAGGCCGCCGCATAGCCGCCGCCAAACACGTGCGAGAAGTGCGGGCTGCGGTGGCGCATCGGGATTTGCTTGAGCGCGCCGAGCTCAGCCATCGCCTCACGCTCAAATTGATCCGGATCGATTTGGCTTGCCTGTTCGGGGCTGAGCGCGTGGAATCGTTGGTCGACCAAGGCCGACGCGACAAACTCTATCGTTGCAAAACCCCGATTGAACTTATCCGCGCGGCGCATGCGCTCGATCAGCTCATCGCTGATGGGCTCCTTCGTGGTGGCGTGCAGCGCAAACTCTTTCAAAACCTGCGGCTGCATCACGTAGTGCTCCATGAACTGCGCGGGGAACTCAACGTAGTCGCGCGGCACCGAGGTGCCGGACAGCGAGGCGTAGGTCACGTTCGACAGCAGGCCGTGCAGGCCGTGGCCGAGTTCATGAAACAGCGTGATCGTCTCAGTCATCGATACCAAGGCGGGCTCGCCGGGTTTCGGTTTGGGCACGTTGAGGTTGTTGACGACCTGTGGGGTGACCGCGCCTTCAAAGTTTTGCTGCGGCCTGTAGTTGGCCATCCAGGCGCCGCTGCGTTTGCCTTGGCGCGCGAAATAGTCGATGTAGAGCAGCCCGATGTGCTTGCCGGCGCTGTCGGTCACCTCGAACGCGCGCACATCCGGGTGGTAAACCGGAATGTCTTTGCGTTCGACAAAGTTGATCGCAAACAGGCGATTGGATACTGAAAATGCCGCGTTCAGCATGTTTTCCAGGGTGAAGTAGGGTTCCACTTCGGCCGGGTCGAGGGCGAACTTCTGCTGGCGCAGCTGTTCGGCGTAATAGCGCCAGTCCCACGCTTCAAGCGGATGCTTGCTGCCGCTTTGATCAATCAGCGCTTGCAGGGCTTTGGCATCAGCCGTGGTTTGCACCAGCGCCGCATCCCACACTTTTTCGAGCAAGCCGAGCGCCGCCTCTGGGGTCTTGGCCATGCTTTCGGCGGTTACCAAGTGCGAATGGCTGGCGAATCCGAGCAGCTTGGCGCGTTCAGCGCGCACTTTGACCAGTTCTGCGATCAGCGCGTTGTTGTCGTTGGCGTTGCCGTTGTCGCCGCGATTGGTGAAGGCATTGAACAGCTGCTCGCGCAAATCGCGGCGGCTGGAATAGGTCATGAAGCCTTCAAAGCTGGGTCGCTGCAGGCTAAACACGTATTTGCCGGGTTGGCCGCTGTCGGTACCCGCTTGTGCGGCGCCGGAGCGCACCGATGGCGGCAGGCCTGCTAGATCTGCTTCGTCGAGCGCAAGCTTGAAGGCTTCGGTATCGCGCAGCAGGTTCTGGTTGAAGCTGGTTTGCAGGGCCGATTCACGCTGGGTGAGTTCGGCTACCTGCGCACGCTCGGCGTCATTGAGGGCAGCTCCCGCGCGAATAAAGCGATCCAACACCTGCTCGGCGAGACGGGCGGGTTCGGCGCCGAGTGCGGCGGTTGCAGGGTCAGCAGCGACGGCCTTGACCCGCGCAAACAGCTTTGGATTCAGCAGGGTTTCGGTTTGCAGCTGGGAGAACTTGGCGCTGTATTCGGTCTCCAATTTGCGCACGTCATCGTTGGAAAGATTGGAGGTGAAAACGCCATATACCGCGCTGCCGCTGCGAAACCGGCTGTTCGCGCGTTCGAGCGCCTCCAGCGTATTGGCGAAGGTGGCGGGTTCTGCGCTGTCGGCAATGGCGCTGATCGCGGCGCGCTGCTGGCTGATGCCCGCTTCAAGCGCAGGCGCTAGGTGTTCGAATTTGATCTGATCAAACGGAATTGCGGCAAACGGCGTGTCCCAGCTTTCCATGAGCAGCGGGTTGGCTGGCGCGGCGACGCTCGCAGCCTGGCTGGTCGACGGGTCAGGTTCGGTTGCCTGCTCTTTGGCGCAGGCGCCCAAGAGCAAAGTGGACAAAGCAATAACGAGAAGCGTACGGCGCATGGCGATGCCTTTTGGGAAAAAAAATGGGTAGCGAATCATGAATCAGCGTTCATATTTCCGAAACATGACGAAAGTCACGAATGCCGGTGTCGGTCTTGCCTCAGGCGCGCTTGCGCTTGCGCGCAATCGGCGCCTCAATTCCAAGGGTGCGCCTGAGGAAACGTCCGGTGTGCGAGCGCTCGTCGCGCGCAATGTCCTCCGGCGTGCCCACGCACAGGATTTCGCCGCCTCCGCGGCCGCCCTCGGGCCCGAGGTCGATCACCCAGTCGGCGGTTTTGATCACATCAAGATTGTGCTCAATCACCACCACCGTGTTGCCCGCGTCGCGCAGCGCGTGCAGAACGCCCAGGAGCTGTTCGATATCGTGGAAATGGAGCCCAGTGGTTGGCTCATCTAGGATGTACAGGGTTTGCCCGGTATCGCGCTTGGACAGCTCGCGCGAGAGCTTGATCCGCTGCGCCTCGCCGCCAGACAGCGTGGTTGCGCTTTGCCCGAGCGAGATGTAGCTCAAGCCCACCTTGTGGATGGTTTCGAGCTTGCGCGCAATCACCGGCACCGGTTTGAACAGATCGAGCGCCGTCTCCACCGTCATCCCCAGCACCTCGGAGATGTTCTTGCCTTTGTATTTGATGTCGAGCGTTTCGCGGTTGTAGCGCTTGCTGCGGCAAACATCGCAGGGCACGTACATATCGGGCAAAAAGTGCATCTCTACCTTGATCACGCCATCGCCCTGACAGGCCTCACAGCGTCCGCCTTTGACGTTGAATGAAAAACGACCCGCCTCATAGCCGCGCGCGCGCGATTCAGGAACGCCCGCAAACAGCTCGCGAATCGGCGTAAACAGCCCGGTGTAAGTGGCCGGATTGGAGCGCGGCGTGCGTCCGATCGGGCTTTGGTCGATGTCCACCACCTTGTCGAACAATTCCATACCAAGCACCTGCCGATAGGGCGCTGCACGCTCGCTGGCGCCGTTTAAGCGCATCGCCGCGATCCGGTACAGGGTGTCGTTGATCAGGGTTGATTTGCCGGAGCCCGAAACGCCAGTAACCGCCACAAACAGTCCCGCCGGAATGCGCAAATCGATGTCTTTGAGATTGTTGCCGGTGCAGCCGTTCAGATGCAGCCAGCGGTTGTCCTTTGGCTTGATTCGCTCCTTGGGCATCGGGATTTGCCTGCGCCCAGACAGGTAGGCACCGGTGATCGAATTCGGATTCGCCAGCACCTGTTGCGGCGTGCCCTGCGCGACGATCCGACCGCCGTGAACGCCGGCGCCGGGGCCGATATCGACCACGTGGTCGGCCTGGCGAATGGCGTCTTCGTCGTGTTCGACCACGATCACCGTATTGCCCATGTCGCGCAAGCGCGTGAGCGTGCCGAGCAGGCGTTCGTTGTCGCGCTGATGCAAACCAATTGAGGGCTCGTCAAGCACGTACATCACGCCCACCAAGCCCGCGCCAATTTGCGAGGCCAGCCGAATCCGCTGCGCTTCCCCACCCGATAGCGATTCGGCGTGGCGATCGAGGGTCAGATAATCGAGCCCCACATCGACCAGAAACTTGAGCCGCTCGCGGATTTCCTTGACCACTTTCAGCGCGATTTCCTGGCGCCAGCCGCTTAAGGTGAGCTCGCTGAAAAAGGCCAAACACTCGCCCACCGGCAGCGCGCTGACCGCAGGCAGGTTGCGCTCGCCCACGAACACATTGCGCGCGGAGCGGTTAAGCCTCGCCCCGCCGCAGTCTGGGCAGGGGCGGTCAGAAATGTAGCGCGCCAGCTCTTCGCGCACCATTTGTGAATCGGTTTCGCGATAGCGCCGCTGCAGGTTGTTGACGATGCCTTCGAACTTCATGCGCTTGGGCGCCGCGCCCTCGTAACGCACTTCGATCTGCTCGCTGCCCGAGCCATACAGCACGGCCGTGCGCACGGTCGCTGGCAGCTCGCGAAACTCGGATTCGACGTCGAATTTGTAGTGCTTGCCGAGCGCCTGAATGAACTGAAAATAGTACGGGTTGCGCCGATCCCAGCTTTTGATCGCGCCCGCCGCGAGCGACAGCTCCGGGTGCGCGACGATCCGCTCGGGGTCGAAGTATTGGCTCACGCCCAAGCCATCGCAGGTCGCGCAGGCGCCCAGCGGCGAATTGAACGAAAACAGCCGCGGTTCCATTTCGAGCAGGGAGTAATCACATATCGGGCACGAAAACTTGCTCGAAAACACGATCTCGGCGCTCTCGGGTGCGTCCATGTCGCGCACCTTGACGATGCCCTCGCCGAGCTTGAGCGCGGTCTCGAAACTTTCGGCCAAACGCTGCTGGTGATCGGGTTTGGGCTTGAAGCGATCCACCACGGCTTCGATCGTGTGTTTGAAGCGCAGGCCAAGCTTGGGCGCCTGATCAATCTCAAACACCTCGCCATTGACGCGGACGCGCACAAAGCCCTGCGCCTTGAGCTCCTGAAACACCTGCACGTGTTCGCCCTTGCGCTCACGCACCACCGGTGCGAGCACCATGTAGCGGTGCTCGGGATTGAGCGCGAGCGCTGAATCGACCATTTGCGAGACGGTTTGCGCCTCAAGCGGCAGGCCATGGTCGGGGCAGCGCGGGGTGCCAACGCGTGCATACAGCAGGCGCAGGTAGTCGTGAACTTCGGTAATGGTGCCGACCGTTGAGCGCGGATTGTGCGAGGTCGCTTTTTGCTCGATCGAGATGGCCGGGCTTAGGCCTTCGATGTGATCAACGTCGGGCTTTTCCATCACCGACAAAAACTGGCGCGCGTAGCTCGACAGCGATTCCACGTAGCGGCGCTGGCCTTCGGCGTAAATGGTGTCAAAGGCCAAAGAGGACTTGCCCGAACCACTCAAGCCGGTCATCACGATCAGCTTGTCGCGCGGCAGGTCGAGGTCAATGTTTTTAAGATTGTGCGTGCGCGCGCCACGGATACGGATGAAATCCATCGGGGGATTGCCTTGGGTACAGCAGGGAAGAGAGCAATTGTGCGCCAGCGCAGGTGAGCGCGCTGTGGCGCGCAATGATCAGTGCGCTCAGACGGGCCGCAAAAAAGCGTTGATCGCGGCGCCGACTTGAGATTTTCATATTCAGGCGTTGGACGCTCGAAGCTCGGCGTTCCGCTTGGGCTTGCGTCCAAATACATATTGTCCTCCCCGAAATTTCGGTAGGACGGATAGGGGCCGAACACGGACGTGTAAACTCTGCGATCGAAACCCAGCCGTGTCCACAGTTCGCTTGGAACGGCAGCTTCCTGTCCGAGTTGCGATCTCTGTCAGGCCTGCGCGACGATAAACGCGTGCGTATCGGTTTCGTGTGCGTTCGCCGTCAGAGTAGGCATAAGCACGCTGAATACAATGGCGGTCAGTCGTTTTTTCATAGTATTGGGTTCAACTCCAAGTCGTTTCGCGCCCATTCACACTTAAAAGCGTACTGTTCAGGTGTTAAAGATGGGACACGTTGAGTAGATGAATGGTACAAAGCCTCAAAAGACTCGATCTTCTTTTCATCGTCTTCATCCAATTTTTCATTGAACTTCCTGCCGGCCTGTGCGTATCGGCTCCGCCAATCGCCCAAAGTGGTGTTGAATCCCCAGATCGCATCTTTGGTCAATTTCTCCTTTGAACCACACAACAATCCCACCGCCTCCTCAACCCGAACCCGATCAAATTCCATCAGCGGCCCGATGCGTTGATTGACGGCCCAATTTGCGCGGCCCTGCCAGGCGATATCCTGCAGGCGCTCGCTGATTGTCGCCGTTGATTTCTCTAGATAAATAATCTTGTGCTTTTCGCGGCGATACCAGGCTGGCCTCGGTTT
>Ga0105046_10011612_pt1 | contig 13684 bp, 18 predicted proteins | sample MAT03_FD_78385 | JGI IMG/M metagenome (GOLD analysis project Ga0105046, IMG submission 78385) | Freshwater microbial communities from Lake Fryxell liftoff mats and glacier meltwater in Antarctica - MAT-03 (megahit assembly) | ecosystem: Environmental > Aquatic > Freshwater > Ice > Liftoff... | reverse complement strand
CATCCCGGGCTCGCCCACGGCGGCGGTGCTGCTGGGCGGCCTGCTCATCTGGGGTCTGCAGCCCGGGCCCATGCTCTTCATCGAGCAGAAGGACTTCGTTTGGGGCCTGATCGCGAGCATGTACATCGGCAACCTCGTCGGCCTGATCGTGGTGCTGACCACGGTGCCCTGGTGGGCGGCCATCCTGCGCGTGCCCTTCTCCATCATCGGGCCGGTGATCATCGTGATTTGCGCTATCGGTGCCTACACGGTCAACAACGCCATGTTCGATGTGTACATGATGGTGGTCTTCGGTATCTTGGGCTATCTCTTCAAGAAGCTGCGCTACCCGATGGCTCCACTGGTGCTGGCTTTGGTCCTCGGCGACATGGCCGAGTCCAGCTTCAGGCAGTCCATGCTGATGTCGCAAGGCTCGTTGTCCATCTTCTGGAGCAACCCGCTGGTGGCATCGATCGCCGGCTTCGCCATTCTGATGCTGGTGTGGCCGCTGTGGGGTGCGGCCAAGAACCTCGCCCGTGCCCGTGAACAACGTGGAGCCGCCTCGTGAAGATTGCAGTTGTCGGCGCCGGTGCCATCGGTGGCTACCTGGGCACGAAGTTGTCGCTGGCCGGTGAAGAGGTCACGTTCATCGCCCGCAACCGCAACCTGGAAGCAATTCGCGCGAACGGCTTCAAGCTGATCGTTGAAGACGGCAGCGAGTTGCACGCCACACAGGTGAAAGCCGAGCAAAGCTACACCGCCGCCGGCCCGCAAGACGTGGTGCTTTTGACGGTGAAAGCGCACCAGGTGCGCGACCTGCTGCCCGATTTACGTGGTCTTTTCGGCCCGCAGACGATGGTCGTCACGATGATCAACGGCCTGCCTTGGTGGTACTTCCACAAGCTGGCGGGGCCTTACCAAGGACGTTCACTCGCAAGCCTGGACCCCGACGGCGAGATCGCCGCGCATATCGAACCTGAGCGCTTGATCGGCAGCGTGGTCTACCCGGCCAGCGAACTGGTGGCACCGGGTGTGGCGAAGCTGATCGAGGGCAACCGCTTCAGCTTGGGCGAACTCGACGGCAGCCGCAGCGAAAGGGTGGACGCACTGTCCAAGGTGATGATGAACGCCGGCTTCAAGAGCCCCGTCAGCCGCGACATCCGCAGCGAGATCTGGGTCAAGCTGTGGGGCAACCTCAGCTTCAACCCCATCAGCGCGCTGACCCACGCCACGCTCGAAGACATCTGCCGCTTCGGCCCGACACGCGAATTGGCCGCATCCATGATGCGCGAGGCGCAAGCGGTGGGCGAGAAACTAGGCGTGGAATTCAAGATCAGCCTGGACAAGCGCATTGCAGGTGCCGAGGCGGTGGGTGCCCACAAGACCAGCATGCTGCAGGACGTGGAACACGGCCGCGGGCTGGAGTTGCAGGCCCTGGTCGGGTCAGTGGTAGAACTGGGACGCATCACCGATACACCCACCCCCACCATCAGCGCGATGTATGCAGCCACCAGCCTGCTGGCGCAAACCTTGGCCGCCCAAGGTGGGCGGCTGGAGGTTCAAAAGGCTTGATCGGACGCGCGCGGAGCAATTGCCGTGCGTCGGCTGCGGGGTCTCATGCCGCCGCCGTCAGGCCAGCAACGAGTCCACGCCCTTGTTGGCCAGGCGGTCTGCGCGCTCGTTGCCCGGGTCGCCTGAATGGCCCTTCACCCAGCGCCACTGCACGGCGTGCGCTGCGTTCAGGGTGTCGAGCTTGCGCCACAAATCCTCATTCTTGACCGGCTTCTTGTCGGCCGTGGTCCAGCCGCGCTGCTTCCAGCCGTGGATCCATTTCGTGATGCCGTCCTTCACGTAGGAACTGTCGGTGTACACGACCACCTCGCTGCGGCGATTCAAGGCCGACAGGGCCTCGATCACGGCGGTCAGTTCCATCTTGTTGTTGGTGGTGAGTTTGTCGCCACCAAACAATTCCTTCTCGTGTTCTCCGCTCTTCAGCCACGCGCCCCAGCCGCCAGGGCCCGGGTTGCCGCGGCAGGCACCGTCGGCGTAGATCACCACTTCAGACATCTGCTCTCCAGATCGTTCAGTTGACGGCCGCGCAGCGCTGCCCTGAGCTGCGCAGCCGAGGTCTCGCGCTGGCGATTGGCCACCACGGCGGGGGCGGCATGCACCTTGCGCTTCTCGGTCTTGGCCAAGCCCACCAAGCGCATGCCACGAACGCGCTTGACGGCCACCACGAAATAAACCGCACCCAGCACGGGCCACCAGCGGTCGCCCACGCGGTCCATCCAGTCGAAGCGCTGCAACCAACCCTCGGAATGCAGGGGCGGACGCCAGCAGCCGAAGCGGCCCATTTCCACCTCGAAGCCGAGCAAGCGCAGCCAATCACGCAGGCGCCAGTAACCGATGAACTCACCGGCGCTGGGCAGGTACAGACTTTGATCGGCCCCCAGGCCCAGGCCGCGCCGCATGCGGCCGGCCCGCTGTCGCAAACCCCACAAGCTGGCCGGATTGAAGCCGGCGATCACGATGCGCCCCTCGGGCACCAAAACCCGTTCGACTTCGCGCAGGGTATGGTGCGGGTCGCGCGCGAGTTCCAGCGCGTGGGGCAAGACCACCAAGTCGATGCTGGAATCAGGAAAAGGCAGCGCGTCGAATTCGCAATGCAAAGCAATCGGATCATGACCCAGCTGCGTCGTCAACGAAGGGTCCAGCGGGGGCGGCTCGGGCATGGTCTCCGGCATGACCATCGAATCGCTGGCGATCCAGCGGTGCGGCATCCGGTTGGCGCGCAGGCCGTCCAGTTCCGGCAAGCCGAGTTGCAAGGCGTGGTAGCCGAATGCATCGGTCACGGCATGATCCATGCGGTCTTGTTCCCAGGCCAGCATGTACTTGCCCGGCGCGGTGTGCAGCCAGAACCCCAACTCTATAATTGAATCATCTCTCGTCATGAATCTCGCCGCGCTGACCGCCTTCGCCGACAACTACATCTGGATGCTTCACGACGGCGCACGCGCCTTGGTGGTGGACCCGGGTGACGCCACACCGGTGCACGCTGCACTGGACCGCTTGAACCTCGAACTTGCAGCGATTCTAGTGACGCACCACCACGGCGATCACATCGGCGGTGTCGATGCGTTGAGGACCCGCCTGACAGGCGAGGTGTTCGGCCCGGCACACGAAAGAATTCCCAAGCCCTACACCCCGCTGGTCGAGGGCGACACCGTGCAGGTTCTGGGCCTGCAATTCAAGGTGCTGGACGTTCCGGGCCACACCGCCGGGCACATCGCTTACGCGCAAATCGACGTTTCGACATCACCCCTGCTGTTCTGCGGCGACACGCTGTTTTCTGCTGGCTGCGGCAGGTTGTTTGAAGGATCGCCCGCGCAGATGGTGACCTCATTGGCGAAGTTCGCAGCGCTGCCAACCGACACCCAGGTCTGCTGCACGCACGAGTACACCTTGTCGAACCTGCGTTTCGCTGCTGCTGTCGAGCCTGGCAATGCACAACGCGCGGCCTACGAGGTGCGCTGCCGGGCCTTGCGTGAGCAAGGGCAACCCACCCTGCCCTCGACGATCGGCCTGGAGTTGCAGATCAACCCTTTCCTGCGTTGCACCGAGCCCGAAGTGGTCGCGCAGGCCCTTACCCAGGGCGCAAGCGCCCGCGACGCCGTCAGCGTGCTGGCCACGCTGCGCGAATGGAAGAATGGCTTTTGATGACACCACCGACGAACACCACTTCAGGCGGTTCACGACTGCGCCACAGCCTGCTGGTCTTGTCTGCCGCGCTGGTGCTGCTGGGCGGCTGTGCCAGCGTGCCCGATTCGGTGCCCAAGGCCCAGACGCACCCGGGCGTTGCCACACCGTCTTCACCAGAGCCCGCCGCACAGCCGCTGGATGCTGCCGCAGTACCCGCGCCCGCCAGCACCGCGGGCGACCCTTTGCCGTGGGACCCGGCCAACAACGCGCCCCTGGTGGCCCGTGGAAAGCTGGATCCCCTGACCGATTCCGAGCGCAGCGACTTGTGGTTGCGTGTGCGTGGCGGCTTCGCGATCACCGACCTCGACACCGATCTCGTGCGCAAGTGGGAGCAGTGGTACGCCCGCGATCCGGCTTACGTGCAGCGCATGACCGAGCGCGGCGGGCGCTATTTGTTCCACATCATGGAAGAAGTGCAGCGCCGCCGCCTGCCAGCTGAACTGGCGCTGCTGCCTTTCATCGAAAGCGCGTTCAACCCGCAGGCCATGTCCAGCGCCAAGGCGTCTGGCATGTGGCAGTTCATGCCGGCCACCGGCAAGGACTTCGATCTGCGGCAGAACATCTTCCGCGACGACCGCCGGGACGTGCTCGAGTCGACCCGGGCGGCTCTCGACTACTTGAAGCGCCTGCACGGCCTGTTCGGTGACTGGCACCTGGCGCTGGCCGCCTACAACTGGGGCCAGGGCAATGTGACGAGAGCGATCGAGCGCAACCGCCGCGCCGGCCAGCCCACCGACTACGAAAGCCTGCGCATGCCGCAGGAAACCCGCGAGTACGTGCCCAAGCTGCAAGCGGTGAAGAACATCGTGCTGCAGCCGCAGCGTTTCGGCCTGAGCCTGCCGCCTTTCGAGAATCACCCCTTTTTCCTCAGCGTATCGATCGAACGCGACATCGACGCTGCAGTCGCTTCGCGTCTGGCGGGCCTGTCGCTCGAAGAGTTCCAGCAACTGAATCCGCAGATGAACAAGCCCGTCATCCTTGCGGCGGGCACGCCGCGGCTGCTGCTGCCTTACGAGAACGCCAACCAGTTTCTGCAGAACCTGGGCAAACACCAAGGGCCCTTGGCCACCTGGACGGCCTGGGTAGCACCGCGCAATTTGAAGCCCGCGGAAGCCGCGGCACTGACCGGAATGCCGGAGGCTCAACTCCGCGAGGTGAACCGCATACCGCAGCGCATGGTGGTGAAAGCCGGCTCGACCCTGCTGGTGCCGCGGGCCGCGCACACCACCCACGACGTGGCCGAACACTTGGCCGACAACGCAACGATGCAGCTTGCGTCAGAGGCCAGACCCTTGCGCCAGCTCAGTTTCAAAGTCGGCAAACAAGGCATGACGGTTGCAGCGGTCGCCCGCCGCTACCGGGTCAGCCCATCTGCGGTGGCGCGATGGAACCGCACCAGCGTCAACGCCAGCTTCAAACCCGGTCAGGCCGTGACGGTGATGTTGCCTGCGGGCAAAGCGACTGTGGTGGCCAAGGCCGCCAAACCAGCGTTGCGCAGTGCAACCGGCGGCAGGCCCACCAAGGCGGCTGTGGCTGCTTCGAAGTCCTTGGCCAGCAAGTCACCTGCCAAACCCATCAAGTCGGCCAGCACGGGCTCGAGCGCAGGCAAAGAGCCAGTCAAAAGCGGCGGCAAGTCCGTCGCGCTGCGAGCCGAGGTGAAAGCCAGCCCCGCGCGCTGACAACGCAGTCGGCGCTGGAAACTGGCTACTCGGACTGCACCGACACCCGCTGCGCGACTCGACCGGCTTGGGCTCAGCCCAAAAAATCGCGCTTGCCGATTTCAACGCTCGCGTTCCGCAGCAGCGCATACGTGGTGGTGGCATGGAAGTACAGGTTCGGCAGCACGAACTGCTTGAGGTAGTTTTCGCCGGTGTAGCGCAAAGGCTCGCCGGCGCGTGTGGGGAGCAGGATCTCCTGACCGGCGAGCCGGGCCACACAGCCTTTGGCACCGTCGGTGGCGATCTGGATCTGGCGTGTCAAGGGCAGCATGTCGGGTGCCAGGCGCAGGCCCAGGTAGTTCGCGGTGTCGAACTTGCGTGCTTCGGCGTGCGCTTGCGCCTTGTCCAGCCAGTTGAGCATGTTGGTGAAGACACGCACAAAAGCGGGAACGCTGGTGGCATGCATGGTCAGGCGCATGGAGATCTCCTTGAAGGGGTTGGTCGGTGGGGAACTGTCGAATCCACGCTGGCGCGAATGTAGGGGATGGCGCAACGGCGCAAGGCAAAATGGAACGAGCAGATTGCAGGACCCCCTTGAACATCATCATCCTCGACGATTACCAAGACGCCGTGCGCAAGCTCCGGTGCGCGGCCTTGCTGGAACCCTTGAACGCCAAGGTCTTCACCAACACCGTCAAGGGCATCGGCCAACTCAGCGTTCGGCTGCGTGATGCCGACGTGCTGGTGCTGATTCGAGAACGCACGCAGTTCCCGAAGGCATTGCTCGAGAAACTGCCCAAGCTGAAGCTGATCTCGCAGACCGGCAAGGTAGGCTTGCACATCGATGTGCAAGCTTGCACGCGGCTGGGCATCGCAGTGGCTGAGGGCGTGGGCTCGCCAGTGGCGCCAGCCGAGCTGACCTGGGCTCTGATCATGGCCGCCATGCGCCGGCTGCCTCAGTACATCGGGAACCTGAAGCACGGCGCGTGGCAGCAAAGCGGCTTGAAGTCAGCTTCCATGCCGCCGAACTTCGGCGTCGGCATGGTGCTGCGCGGCAAGACGCTGGGCATCTGGGGCTACGGCAAGATCGGCCAGATGGTGGCGGGCTACGGCCACGCCTTCGGCATGCAGGTGCTGGTGTGGGGCAGCGAACATTCGCGCGAGCGGGCTGTGGCGGACGGCTACCAGGCCGCGCCGGACTGCGAAACATTCTTCGAGACCTGCGACATCTTGTCGCTGCACCTGCGACTGAACGACACCACACGCGGCATCGTGCGCCTGGATGCCCTGTCGCGCATGAAACCCACGGCCCTGATCGTGAACACCTCGCGGGCTGAGCTCATCGAAGAAAACGCCCTGGTAGCGGCCTTGAACCGTGGCCGACCGGGCCTGGCGGCCATCGACGTGTTCGACAGCGAGCCCATCTTGCAAGGCCATCCGCTGTTGCGTCTGGAAAACGCGGTCTGCACGCCGCACATCGGCTATGTCGAGCAGGACAGTTACGAGCAGTACTTCAGCGCGGCCTTCCAGAACGTCATCAACTTCATCAACAAGGAGCCGAGCAACCTGCTCAACCCCGAGGCCTTGAAAGTGCTGCGCTGAGCGCAGCCCCAGGCCAGCCTTCGCAGCCGGTTACGACCTCGGCCTGGGTAACCTGCAGCCGATCGCTGATGGCGGGCAACTTCTGCTTCGGCTGCGGCGTGATGGTGGTTGCAGGTTCCTTGAACGACTTGTCTTCGGCGATGAACGTGTCGCCCGCCGTAGCAGGGCAACTGATCACGGCGGGTGCCGTGGCAATGGGCGTTGGCGCGCCCACGCTGGCCGCCGTGCTGGGTGGCTACGCCCGCCGCCGACTGTTGACGCTGGCGCTGTTGTGGTACGGCCTGGGGCACGCGCTTTCGGCACTGATGCCGAGCCTGGCCACGCTGCTGCCGGTGCGTGCCATCAGCGTGCTGGCTGCGGCGGTCTTCACGCAGCGGGCGGCAGCCGCCATCAACGTGCCGGCATGCCCATGAGTGGCTACATCGCCGAGACGGTGGGCTGGCGCTGGGCCTTCGCTGCGGTGGCTGTGCTGTCGCTGCTGGCTGCAATCGCCGTGTGGCGGACGCGGTGCCCGATGGTGTCAAGCCGCCGCCGCTGTCGATGAAGAGCTGGACGCAGGTCTTCAGCAGCCCGCTGTTGATGGGCATGGTGGCCGTGACGGTGCTCAGCGCGGCCGGGCAGTTCACCTTGTTCAGCCACTTCGCGCCCTACTACCGGCAGGTGGTGGGCGCCGATGCCGCCGGTGTCACCTTCCTGTTCTTCTGGTTCGGCGTGTTCGGCCTGATTGGCAACCTGGTGCTGACGCGGCAGATCGACAGCCTGGGCGCTGCGCGGTGCGCGAACACCGGGCTGGTGCTGATGACGGTGGCGCTGCTGATCTTCCCGATCAGCGCGGCCGGCGGTGTGGCGTTGATGGCGGGGCTGCTGGTGCCTTGGGCGCTGGGCTGCTTTGCCAGCAATTCAGCGCAGCAGGCGGGGCTTTCACAGACCGCGCCAGCGCTGGCCCCGGCGCTGCTGGCGCTGAACACCTCGGCGCTGTACCTGGGGCAGGCCCTGGGCACCGGCGGGGGCGGTGCGATGCTGGCCGCGGATGGCTTTGGCGCGCTTTCCTGGGTGGGGCTGGCGTGGATGGTCGCGGCGCTGGCGCTGAGCCTGGCGCTGGCCCGGCGCATGCAAACGCGTGGGCCCGATGCGAAGCAAACCGCCCATGGATGAACCCGGCCGTGTCGGTGAAGGTGAGGCTGGCAACAAGCCGGACGTGCGACCTGACGGAATGCGCAAACCACGTTCGCCAGCCGACATGTTCTGGGCCTTCACCAGCCTGGCCATGCAGGGCTTTGGCGGCGTCTTGCCAGTGGCACAACGCGCACTGGTCGACAAACACCGCTGGCTGACGGTGGAGCAGTTCCTGGAGTTGCTGTCGATCTCGCAGGTGCTGCCCGGGCCGAACATCGTGAACCTGGCGCTAATCCTGGGTGACCGCCATTTCGGGTGGCGCGGTGCCGTGGCCGCCAGCACCGGCGTGCTGCTGGCACCGCTGGTGGTGGTGCTGATGCTGGCCATGCTGGCGCAGCAGTTCAGCGGCCAGCCGCTGGTGGCCGACGCGCTGCGCGGCATGGGCGTTGTGGCCGCCGGTTTGGTGGTGTCCACCGCGCTGCGCCTGTCCATGGGCCTGCGGCGCAATGCGCTGGGCTTGTGGGGCTGTGGCGTCCTTCTCAGTCTGACGGTCCTGGCCATAGCCGTTTTGCGCTGGCCCTTGGTGGGTGTGGTGATGGGTCTGGGTACAGCGGGCATCGCCGCGGCGTGGTGGAGGCTGAAGCCGTGATGCCTGAAGCCGTCATGCCGCAAGCCCTTTCGCATTTCCTGGTGGGATCGGCCGGACTTTCTGCCGCCGACTGGCTGGCGCTGTTCGTTCACTTCCTGACGCTGTCGCTGCTGGCGGTAGGCGGCGCCATCACCACCGTGCCCGACATGCAGCGTTTCGTGGTGCGCGAGCATGGCTGGATCAGCGACGCGCAGTTCACTGCCAGCATCGCCCTGGCGCAGGCCGCGCCGGGCCCGAACGTGCTGTTCGTGGCGGTGATCGGCTTCAATGTCGGTGGCATGGGCGGCGTGCTGGCCACGATGATCGGCACCCTGCTTCCTTCCACCACGCTGGCGCTGATGGCCACCCGCTGGGGCGACCGCAACCGCGATTCACGCGGGATGAAGTCCTTCACCACGGGCATGGCACCGATCACCATCGGGCTGCTGATGTCTTCCGGCTGGATCCTGCTGGAGCCGACCCGCCACCACGCACTGAACGTGGCGGTTCTGGTTGGGCTGACGCTGCTGCTGATGCTGCGCACGAAGGTCAGCCCGCTGTGGCCCATCTGCGCCGGGGCCGTGGCCGGCATGCTCGGTTGGGTTTGAGACCGGTGCACTTTGAGACCCTTCACGCGCGTCAAACCCGCCGTATCTGCCCCGCCCGGTAGGGTTCACGCAGCTTGCGCTTGAACACCTTGCCGGCGTCCTCGCGCGGCAGTTGTGCGTGCAGCGTCACCTGGCGCGGCAGCTTCTAGTCGGCCAGGCGGGGCTTCAGGTACGCGCGCACCGATTCGGTGTCGACTTCGGTACCCGGTTCAGGCTGCACCGCGGCCAGCAGCGATTTGCCGAACTCGGCATCGGGGATGCCGAAGACTGCGCAATCGGCCACGCCGGGCATGCACAGAAAGGCGGCTTCGATTTCCGCGGGGTAGATGTTCACGCTGCCTGAGATGGCCACGTCTGCCGACCTGTCGACGATGAACAAGAAGCCGTCTTCGTATCAGCGCCACCACGTCGCCAGGGCCGCGGCTTGATGCCTTCTTCTTATGGGTGCCGAGGTGCTGAACTGCTTGAACCCCGGCCCGCTTCAGCAGCTGCGTTGACGCAGCGCCTCGTACAAGCAGATGCCAGCAGCCACCGACACGTTCAGGCTTTCCACGGCACCTTGCATCGGGATGCGCACCAGCTCATCGCAGTTCTTGCGTGTCAGCTGGCGCATGCCCGTGCCCTCGGCACCCATCACCAGGGCCACGGGGCCGGTAAGGTCCAGGTCGTACACGGTCTGCTCGGCGTCGTCGCACAAGCCGATGACGCGGATGTCGCGTTCCTTCAATTCGCCCAGCGTGCGCGCCAGGTTCGTGATCATCAAGTAAGGCACCGTTTCCGCCGCACCGCTGGCCACCTTGGCCACTGTGGCGTTCAAGCCGACGGAGTGGTCTTTGGGTGCCACCACGGCATGCACACCCGCACCATCTGCCACACGCAGACAGGCGCCCAGGTTGTGCGGGTCGGTCACGCCGTCGAGCACCAGCAGCAGGGGCGGACCTTCGACCTCGTCCAAAACTTCATCAATGTCGTGGCGCAGGGCCAGCGGCGTGACCCGGGCCACCACGCCTTGATGGCGCGAGGTACCCGCCATCGCGTTCAGCCGCTCACCATCGCTTACCACGATCTTGGTGGCGGACTCTTCGGCGCGGGCCACAAACTGGCGCATGCGGGCGTCGCGGCGGCTGCCGTCGATGTGGATTTCGGTGACGGATTCGGGCACCGTCTTCAGGCGCACGGTGACGGCATGGAAGCCGAAAAGGACTTTGTTGCTCATGGCGCGACTGTAGTCGCGGACCTACCACCAGCCCAGCATGCGTCCGCCCATCAACACCCCGATGAAAACCGGCTGGTGCAGCATGTAAAAACTCAGCGACCAACGCCCCAGCACCGCCAAGGGCCGCACTGCACGCGGCACGCCACCCGCCAGCCAACTGCGGCGGTGCAGCAGCAGCCACTGCCCCGCCAGCAACCCCAGCCACATCACCCCCAGCCAGGGCAGCAGCGGCACATAGTCTTCGGTGAACGGCTTGTGGGTGGACAAGCCCACCCAGTTGGTGAAGGGGGTGTCGAAAAAAGGGTGGCGCCACACACGCGGCAACACGATGCAGAGCACCGCCAAGGGCAGCATGGCGCGCCAGCCCAACACCGGTGCCAGCAGCCGCGTCAGCACCAGCATCACCGCCAGGCCGTGCAGCACGCCAAAAGTGATGTAGGTCTGCGGAAACATCAAGGCCGAACCGGCCGTTACCAGCACGGCACAGCCGACCACCTGCAGCCACCGCTTCCAGAAGCGCGGCCAGCCCTGCCCAGCGCCCAGCGCCACCGCCTGCGACAAGCCGGCGAAGAACAGGAACAGCGAGACGATGCAGGTGCGCTGCATGGTCCAGAAGGGGTCGAGTGTGAAGGCCTGAACGGGCGTCAGCAAACGCAAGTGGTTCAGGTCGAAACAGAAATGAAACAGGGCCATCCACACGATGGCCAGTGCCCGCAACACGTCCAACCGGTCGAAGCGTTCAGTGCCGAGTGCGCGGGCTGAGCCGGGTGCGATGCCCGTCACGATCACCTTCAGGCCGCCTTCTCGTAGATGTCGGTGAAGGTCCGACCGTCCCAGGCGTACAGCAGGTAGGCGGCGTGCACGCACGCACTGGCACCGCTGGGCCGGAACAGCCCCACGCACTGGCCCACCGCGTGGCGTACGCTGCCGTAGACCACACCGGCCGAACCGGCAGCCGCCAGACGGGCACCCAGCGCGCGTGCGGCGCTGTAGTTGTCGGGGTCGTAGACGGCTTCGGGCACGGCACCCACGGGTCGCAGGTCGTGCAGGCGCGCCGCAATGGCCACGTGATACAGCCGCATGGGCAGATGCTGCGCGTGTTGGCGCGTGGCGGCCATGAAAGCGGCGTGGTGGTAACGCGTTTCAGCCACCGCCGTGGCGCGTTCCCTGGCAGCGTAAAACACGCCGTAACGACCATCTGAAAAACGGCTGCCGCTTTCGTTGACGTGGGTGAAGGCGGCCATGATGGGGCTGCTGCCGACGCCGAACACGCGGTGCTCGCGCGGCACACGTTCGATCTGCCCGACCTCGTCGCGCAGCCGTTCGTTGGTCAACGATTCCAGGGCGTACAGGGCGTCGAAATCGTCGGCGTCCGCCACGCGGTCGTACAGGCTGATGGCCGGGTAGCGCGTAGGCAGGATTCGGCAGGCGTTCTGCCAATGCACGCGGCGCACGCCAAGTGCGGCGGGCGAAACTTCGGGCTGCGTTGGTGCGGGCTTGGGACTCAGGACCAGCCTCCGCCACGCACGCTGTCCAGATAACGCCGCACCAGATTCAAGTCGCTGACGTTGCCCGCCAGCATGCGCGCCAGCGCCGTGCCGCCACCAAACGGTGCGGCGCTGTTGGCCTGGCGCACCCAGGCATCGGCCGCGGCGGCATCGGGCAGCAAAATCTGCAAGCTCTTGTAGATGCCCAGGATGTTCGACAGCCGCTCCAGCATGTCGCGCGGCAGCGCAGCCTTTTCCGGCGTCTTGCGCCAGGCGAAGAAGGTCGAGCGGGGTGGTTGGCCCAGCAAGGCCAACTGCTCATCGACACTCAAACTCCAGGCTTCGGCGATACGGACGAAAGCGCGCAAACCGGCGGCGGCCATGCGCTCGGGGGTGATTTGCGGGGGCGGCGGCGGTAGCGGGGCGAGGACGGCACTCATGCATGAAATCCTGATTCAGACATTAGACACATCCTAGTCTGATTCAGGATTCACCGCCACCCTCAGTACCGATTTCCACGAAGGCCGCCCGGCATGGCAGCACCAACGCGCGGCCTTCTTTTCAGTTGTCGCTGAAGCGGCCACCTGTCTGCGCTTGCTTCACCACCACGGCCGCGGGCTCGAAGCGCGCACCGAACTTCGCGGCCAGCTCGCGGGCACGGGCCACAAAAGCCGCCGCGCCCATCGCGTTGATGAACTGCAAGGCACCGCCCTGGAAAGGCGCAAAGCCCCAGCCGAAGATGCTGCCGATGTTGCCGTCGGCGGTGGATCGCAGCACGCCTTCCTCGAAACAGCGTGCCGCTTCATTGGCTTGGGCGAACATCAAACGGTCGATAAGTTCGCGCTGCTCGGGCTGCTGCGCCGCCAGCGGGTACAGCGTGACCAGTTCAGGCCACAGCTGCTTGCCGTCGGGCGTCCAGTCGTAGAAGCCGCGGCTGTCGTTCACCACGATGGGCGTCTGGCCGATCTGCAACACGTAGTCGAAGCCCCTGGCCAGCGTTTCGTCGCTGGTGTCTTTGCCCACGGTGATCTCCACCAGCGGCATCTTGTCCACCGGGCTGAAAAATGCAGGCCGATGAAGTTCGCGGGCTTGCCGCTGGCCTGCGCCAGGCCGGTAATGGGCAAAGTCGACGTGTTGGATGCAAACACCACGTCGGCACCCAGCACTGCCTGCACCTTGCGCGTGACATCGGCCTTCACGCCGCGGTCTTCGAACACGGCTTCGATGACCAGATCGCACCCGGCCAGCTCGCCGTAGTCGGTCGTGGGCGTGATGCGGGCCAGCAAGGCCTCGCGTTTTTCGGCCGTGCTGCGGCCGCGCTGCACGGCCTTGTCGAGCAGGCCTTGTGAGTAGGCCTTGCCACGCTGCGCGGCTTCCAGCGTGCTGTCCAGCAGCACCACGTCGATGCCCGCCCTGGCCGACCCATACGCGATGCCCGCACCCATCATGCCGGCGCCCAGAACGGCCAGCTTCGTTACCTTCGAGGCCGTCGGGCCCACCGGCCGGGAAGCGCCCTTCTTGATGGCGTTCAACTGGAACCAAAGCGTGTTCAGCAGGTTCTTGCTTTCCTGCGACATGGCACAGGCTGCGAAGTAGCGGCTTTCGACCATGCTGGCGTTGTCGAAGTCCAT
>Ga0105046_10011610_pt1 | contig 13685 bp, 9 predicted proteins | sample MAT03_FD_78385 | JGI IMG/M metagenome (GOLD analysis project Ga0105046, IMG submission 78385) | Freshwater microbial communities from Lake Fryxell liftoff mats and glacier meltwater in Antarctica - MAT-03 (megahit assembly) | ecosystem: Environmental > Aquatic > Freshwater > Ice > Liftoff... | reverse complement strand
TTATGTTATACCGCAGCCGATGGAGCGAAGTGTTGCTCGTGGTCTACATTACGCTAGCGTTTTCTGGTCGCTGGCTTCTTCCCGGAGCGGGCCGGGGATGATTGACTTACGCTCGCTGACTTGACCTTGCCAGGTGTACCCGCGGCGGTGGTTATATTATGTTGTGGCCTGCCGCTCGCGGTCGCCCCCTTACTTGAACTTGCCTTGGTGCCACCACTCTCGGAGGCTTTGCTGGGGCGGACGCTGGACCGCCTGGAATCCGCCGGGGAAGTTGCCTGTGGTGAGCCAGAGGCGCGGCTTTCAGACTCTGCCCGGTCTGGACTCGCTCCTCGCCCTTGATGCGAGCTAGCGCGTTCCTGGGCATTCTGACTCTTCTTGTCCCCATCGCCTGTCTTATCACTTTCGCCGGAGTGGGCTTTCGTCTCCTTGGCCGCCTTGTCGTTGGCTGCGGGCTTCTGACTCTCGTTGCCATTACCACTTTTGTTACCTTTGTCGGCCGGGCCGCCTATTGATTTCGCGGCTTCGGCGGGCGCGGGCGGCTTATCGGCTTCGGCCGCTTTGCGGTAAGCGTCCGAGCGGTAATCGGTTTCGTAAAAGCCCCCGCCCTTGAATATAATTGCTGCGCCGGTACCGATGAGCCGCTCAAGCTTGTTCTTCTTGCAGGACGGGCACTTGGTGAGCACCTTATCCTTCATCGACTGAAAGTAATCAAACTCATGTTGGCAGGCATTGCAGCGGTATTCGTATGTTGGCATTTGATTGTCCGGGGTGTACGTTCACGGCTTAAGGGCTGAGGCGGAAAACCGCCGCGTAAGCTCAACACCACATGTTAACCAACCGAGACTTTAGCCGGCCGCAGCACCCTTTCACCGGTGGCGGTGTTGAGCACGTACCCGGGCTGGAAGACCATATTAATATGACCGCTCAGCACTCCCTCGGCGGGCTGCTGCATCACCGCTTCGTGCTGTCCCGGCACGAAGGGGTCGTTGTGGGCCGGGCGGATCATCGTGACTCCGTTGGACGCCGCCGCTTTGATTAACTCATCACGGATCACTTTCACGCCCTCCATGATCTGTTGAACAGTGGCGGTAGCAGGGTCCTGCTGGAGGGCCATGTCGAAATGATCAATTACGTTCACCACACCGCCCATCGCCCGGGCCACGCCCTCGCTAAACTGTAATCTTTCATTGTTCATCGAGCGACGCTGGAAGTTCTGATAGTCCGCCAGCAGACGCAGCCGTGCGGAGGTAGCCTCATCGAGCGCGGCCTTGAGGGCGGCGAGCTGATCGTCCTGCGCATCATCACCGTCCGGGCTTGCCGGGTCGGTCTGGTCTGAGCTCTGTGATTGGTCGAGCGGGGAGGGACCATGCAGACCGGGGCCACGCTCGCCGCGTTCATCATTTAAGTGATCTCCGCTCATCGGTGATTTCTTTCTGTTCCAGAAGGCCATGTGAGTCCGAATCTTATGCCGCAATCGGCGATGGGCTCTTACGCGGGAAATACCAGCCCCGCCGATAGCCGCAGCGCCGTCGCGGATGCTTATTTCTTATCTTTCTCCGTCCCGCCAAGATAATCTTTCACTCGCTTCCAGAAGCTCTCGCTCTCGGGGAGAACGTGCTTCTCCTCGGTAGTGGCGAAGTCGCGGAGCAGTTTCTCCTGCGTGGCGGTCAACTTGCGGGGCACCTCGATCTTAACAACGATGCCCAGATCTCCCCGGCGCCCGTTACGTAAGTTCGGCAAGCCCATACCGTCAAGGCGGAAAGCCTGCCCGTGCTGAGTGCCCTTGGGAACCGTCATCGGCTTGTTACCTTCAAGGGTAGGAACGTCAATCTGCGCTCCGAGCGCGGCCTGCGCAAAGGAGATGGGCATCTCTAATATTAAGTGATCGACCTCGCGGTGGTAGAGCGAATGTTTCTTCACCCGGACCACGACGTGCAGTGCGCCTCTGACGCCTTGACCGCCCGGCGAAACATCCTGCGCGGGGGGCTCCCCCTCCCCCTGAACGGCCATGGCCTGACCGTCGCTTATGCCCGGCGGGAGCTTAACAGTTAAGGTTCGCTTCTTCGGCACGCGTCCCTTGCCGCGGCAGGAATCACAGAACTCTTTCACAATCTGGCCCCGGCCTCCGCAGGCGGGACAGGCAACGACCATTCGAAACATGCCGCCCAGGCCGGACTGCTGCACCCTGCCCTGGCCCCCGCAGGTAGCGCACTTTATCGGCTTGCTTCCCGCTTTAGCGCCCGTGCCGGTACACTTCTCGCAGACATCCATCCGAGTAAACTCTACATCGCGTTCGCAGCCTTTGCTTACTTCTTCCAATGAAATTATGACCTCGGTTTCGAGATCGTAACCTCGCGCCTGTCCCCCGCGAGCACGGCCGCCCCCTGCTCCCCCAGCGCCTCCGAACCCGGAGAAGATATCGTTGAACATCGAGAAGATGTCGTTGGGGTCCATGCGCGAGAAGTCGTGTCCCGCCGCGCCACGGCCGCGGAGCCCCTCGTGACCATACTGATCATAAATCTTGCGCTTCTCGGCATCGGAGAGTACCTCGTAAGCTTCCGCGGCCTCCTTAAACTTTGTCTCGGCGCTGGCGTCGCCCGGATTACGATCGGGGTGATACTTCATCGCCATACGGCGGTAGGCACGCTTCACTTCGTCCCCGTCGGCTGACTTTTCGACGCCGAGTATTTCGTAATAGTCGCGGGTGGTGGGCATTGGGAAGATTCACTGCGAATGCGCGGGAACAACTAAGGGGGTGTTCCGCACCGGCCTGTTGCGCGAACACTGTAGATGAAGCGACTTCAACGCGCGACCGATAGACGTAATCATCGAACACAACACTGCACCTTCGGAGCGGCACTCCGGCGTGTGCTCACGAACGATACGTTACAACTGCTTCCCCAGTAGAGCGCCGCGGCTCCGCTGCAGCAAGGCCCCCTGACCGTCGAAAGAGCCTGGCGAACATTTTCAGGCCGCCAGGCTCGTATGTAATGATTCTGCGTCACCCCTTGGCTTAGGAGACCGATCCCTCGACCGGGGACTTATCTTCCTTGAGCTCGGTGATCAGCACATCGGTGGTTAGCATCAGGCCCGCCACACTTGCGGCGTTGACGAGGGCTGTCTTAGCGACCAGAGCGGCGTCGATGATCCCGGCCTTGACGAGGTCCAGGTAATCGCCCGTGGCGGCGTTGAAACCGTTGTTACCTTTGGCTTCCTTGACGCGTTCAACGACGAGATCACCATCGTAACCTGCGTTCACGGCGATCTGCTTCATTGGTGCTTCGACGGCCTGACTCACGATAGCAAAGCCCAAGCGTTCGTCTTCATTCTTGGCCTTCTTCTGGGCCGCGGCGATCGCGTCCTGTGTACGCAAGAGTGCGACACCGCCGCCGGGAACGTATCCATCCTTGGCCGCTGCACGGGTGCTCTTGAGCGCATCGTCAACGAGATCCTTGGTGGCTTTCATGGCCACTTCGGTCGCGCCGCCGACGCTGATCATCGCCACGCCGCTGGTGAGCTTGGCGAGACGCTCCATGAGTTTCTCACGATCGTAATCGCTGGTACTCTTGTCGAACTGGGCCTTGATCTGGGCTGCGCGGCCCTGGATATCGGCCTTCTTGCCTGCGCCTTCGATGATGGTAGTATCATCCTTGGTAATCACAATCTTCTTGGCCCGGCCGAGTTCACTTACTTCAACGGTTTCGAGTTGGCGGCCGAGGTCTTCGCTGATGAAGGTACCGCCGGTGAGGGCGGCAATGTCGCCGAGCATTGACTTTCGACGGTCGCCGAACCCGGGAGCCTTGACGGCGCAGATCTTAAGAAGGCCGCGGAGACGATTGACCACGAGAGTCGCGAGGGCCTCGTTCTCAACTTCTTCGGCGATGAGGAGGAGCGGCTTGCCGCTGGTGGCGACCTTGTTGAGCAAGGGGAGCAGGTCGGGGAGATTGCTTACTTTCTTTTCGTAGATCAGGATGTAAGCATCTTCGAGCACGCACTCGGCGGTCTTGGGGTCGGTCATGAAGTAGGGGGAGAGGTACCCCTTATCAAACTGCATGCCTTCAACGTAATCTAAAGTCGTGAGAGCGGTCTTACCGTCCTCGATCTCTACCACACCGTCGGCTCCAACCTTGGAGATTGCTTCGGCGATAATTTCGCCGACATTGGCGTCGTGATTCGCGGAGACCGTCGCGACCTTGCGATAGTCTTCCTTGCCCTTGCACTTAATAGACATCGCGTCGATCGCGGCGGCGGCGGCTTCCGCGGCTTTGTTGATGCCGCGCTGGAGCATGACAGGATTGGCGCCGGCCGCGACATAGCGGAGGCCGCCGGAGAAGATCGCCTGCGCCAGCACGGTCGCGGCGGTGGTGCCGTCGCCGGCTTTGTCTGCGGTGCGCTTAGCAACTTCGTTGACCATCTTGGCGCCCATGGCCTGGAAGGGCTCGGGGAGTGAGACTTCCTTACTGACCGAGACGCCGTCCTTTGTCACGTGCGGACCACCATAGGACTTTTCAATTATAACGTGGCGTCCACTGGGGCCCATGGTACATTTTACCGCGGCCGCGAGGCGATCAACGCCCTTCTTCATCTCTGTAAGGGCCGCATCGCTGAACATTATTTGTTTTGTTGACATATTTAACTCTGGGAGGCACGATGCATCGGGCATTTGGCCTGGGTGACCGAGCACCAGCCCAACTGGCCGACATAGTAATTTTCAAAGAATCAGTTTTAGAACAATCGGGGTCTCACGCCGTGACGCGTCGGATGCGTTACGTTGCGAAGGGTCAGTCTTCCGCGGTTGCTGCGGTCCGCTCGGCACCACGGCCAGTCTCTGCCGAAGCCAGTCTCTGCCGGAGCCAAATTCTACCGAGCAAACCGACTCAACTTCGGGTGTGAGCTTTGAGGGGCAAGCGTGAGCGCGTGCGGGTAGCCTGATCATCCGTCGATAACACCGAGCAGTTCAGACTCTCGCAAGATAAGGTGCTTCTCGCCCTTAATCTCGACTTCCGTGCCCGCGTACTTCCCGTACACAACGGTGTCGCCGTTCTTCACGGACATCTCGGCTCGTTTGCCATTCTCGAGGCGTTTGCCGGGACCAGCGGATACGACCTTGCCCTTCACGGGTTTCTCTTTGCTGCTCTCTGGGAGATAAATGCCGCTAGCGGTTTTGGTTTCAGCATCTGCGGGCTTGACGAGGACGCGATCTTCGAGGGGCTTGACTGCCATAAATAATACTCCGTTGCTGTATCGTTACTTCCACTGGGTAGTGCGTTCACGCGATCAACTGCCACTGTTAACATTCTGAGAGCGACGCGCGGAACGACCGACTTGTCACTTTACTGTTACGCTATCTGCGGGGGGCAGCCTTAAAACGCCGCGCGGGCCCCGATACTCTGACCTTTGATTCACTGCAATCACGGCGTCGTGACGGCTAGTTCTGATCCAAATTACTCGCCGTATTCACCTTCGATGCGTTATCCGCCATCGTGTTATCCAACTTACCATCGGGATGTGCCGGAAGGAGAGGGCTCGCCACTTCTGGCCCTACACCATCCGAAGAACTGCCCACCGGCTGCTTCACTTCGACGCTTCCATGCGACTCAGGAGGGACGTGCAATTCAGGCGGGACGGGCACCGAAATCACCTCACTCAGCCGCTTGGCCAAGAGCCACTTACGTCCGCTGCTCACCGCGATAGGTATAAATCCGAAAACGAACATCGCCATGATGAAGAAAGTGAAGTTCGCTTTCACCCAGGGAATGTTCCCCGCCCAATAGCCTGCCAGGGTGCAGACTCCTACCCACGCCATTCCGCCGATCGCTGAGCAGAGGAGGAACGGCCCTTGCCGCATATCGCTGATGCCCGCCACGAACGGAATTAATGTTCGAAGAAAGGGCAGGAAGCGGGAAACAGTAACGGCCAAGAGCCCCCACTTACGAAATACTGCGTCTGCCCTGACCAGATCGCTTGGTTTCGCGAAGCGAGCAAACTTTCCGCCGAAGAGTCGTCCGACGGCAATACCGGCGGATTCAATTCCCGGTTTGCCACCGACCCTAACGACGAGCGCTCTACCTATCAAAAAGTTTGTGTAGTTTCCGATGAACGAGGCGATGACCAGTGAGGTTAAGAAGACTTCTAAACGAAGGTCGGTATCTTCTCGAGCGCAGAGAATACCGATTGCAAACAGAAGAGAATCACCTGGAAGAAAGGGCATGACCACCAGCCCCGTCTCGGCGAAGATGGTGAGAAAAACGACTACGTAAATCCAATGCCCGAGCGATTTCGCGAGAGTATCCAGCGTCGAATCGAAGTTGGTGAGGAACTCCATCATGTATCAGGCTTGGGCGGCGACTGAAATCAGAAGCCCATGCCACCCATGCCACCCATACCACCCATGCCTCCCATTCCTCCCATGCCGCCGCCGCCACCGGGGCCGCCAGCTCCGGCAGCTTCTTTTGCTTCAGGCTTGGAAGTAATGATGCAGTCCGCCGCGAGAAGCACTGTCGCGACGCTTGCCGCGTTTTGCAGAGCCATGCGATCAACCTTGGCGGGCGTGATGATTCCCATGGAGAGCATGTCGCCGTATTCTTCCGTAAGAGCGTTGTAACCAAAGTTGCCCTTACCTTCTCCGACCTTATTTACCACGACGCTGCCCTTAGCGCCTGCATTGTCGGCGATGGTGGCGAGCGGAACGGTGAGGGCGGTGACGACGGTGCGGATGCCTGCAGCGACATCGAAGGCGTAACGGCCGACATCGTCGCTCGTGGCGTCTTCGTTCTTGCCGAAGACTGACTTATATTCTTTGAGTTGCTCGATAGCTTTGCGAGCGCGGATGAATGAAACTCCGCCGCCGGGAACGATACCTTCGGCCACGGCCGCGCGGGTTGCGTGAAGTGCATCTTCGATGCGAGCCTTCTTCTCTTTCAACTCTGCTTCGCTGGCTGCACCGACCTTCACAACCGCGACACCGCCCGCGAGCTTGGCCAAACGTTCCTGGAGTTTTTCGCGATCATAATCGCTCGTAGTTTTTTCAATCTCAGCGCGGATCTGGGCGATCCGGGCTTGGATGCTCTTCGTCTCTCCAGCGCCTTCGATGATGGTGCTGTTGTCGGCGTCTATCTCAAAGCGTTTGCAGACGCCCAAGTGTTTGACTTCGACTTTCTCAAGCTCAATGCCGAGGTCTTTCATGATGGCGGTCGCGCCGGTGAGGACCGCGATGTCTTCCAGCATGGCCTTGCGACGATCACCGTAACCGGGCGCCTTCACCGCGGCGACTTGAAGTGTGCCGCGAAGTTTATTAATTACGAGCGTCGAGAGTGCTTCGCCGGTGACATCCTCGGCGATGATAACCAAGGGACGCTTGGTTTTCATCACTTGCTCGAGGATCGGAACAAGTTTAGTTACGCTGTCGATCTTGTCTTCGTGAATGAGGATGAAGGGCTTGTCAAACTCAACCTTCATGTCTTCGGCATCAGTGACGAAGTTGGGCGAGAGGTAGCCGCGATCAAACTGCATGCCTTCCACCACATCGACAATGGTTTCGATGTTTTTACCTTCTTCGACGGTAATGACCCCGTCTTTGCCAACCTTATCGAAGGCATCGGCCATGATCTTGCCAATCTCCTGGTCGTTATTGGCTGAGATCGCCGCGACGTTCTGGATGTCGCTCTTGCCTTTGACCGGTGTGGAGAGACCGTTGATCTCTTTAACAGCGGTCTCGACCGCGAGCTTCATGCCGCGTACGAGAGCGTTGGCATCAACGCCCGCGGCGATGTGCCGGAGGCCTTCGCGGAAGAGTGCTTCTGCGAGCACGGTGGCAGTCGTGGTTCCGTCGCCGGCGGCGTCGCTGGTTTTACTGGCGGCTTCTTTCACCAGAAGCGCGCCCATGTTCTCGGCTTTATTTTGCAGCTCAATCTCTTCGGCGACGCTCACACCATCTTTGGTGACAGTCGGTCCGCCCCAGGACTTGTCCAAAACGGCATTGCGGCCGCGGGGCCCGAGTGTGGCCTTCACGGCGCGCGATAACTTCTCAACGCCTGCGAGCAGGGACTGACGGGCGTCAACACTAAATATGAGGTCTTTGGCTGCCATAATGAAAGTGCTCCGGCGAAAACTGTCTGGTACATGCCGACCGCTCGTGTGCGTACGAAACTGGTGGCTTTAAAAGTAATCTACACGCTGCGTTCATCTCACCGCGGAACGCCACGAACCGACCGGCACCGAAATCCGCCTCCGCGAGAGGCGTGAAGAGAGGCCCACTGCAAGTCCGATGCCAGTCCGCGAGGGGCTCGCGGCGGCGACGCTTTGTGCCCATATACCATACACAATACTACTATCCGTTCTTGGTTGCTACGGTTCCGGAGGAGCAATCTCCGTTACCTTCGCTAAGCTCGCAGCAGAGATTGGGTAAGCTGCCAGAATGACGGGCGAGCGATAAATCTTGTTGCTGCGGGCGGATTCGATGTTCTGGGTGAGTTGATCGCCGCGAGCCGCGATCTGAGGAGCGCATGAGCGAACCGCAGGGAACTTATCGCAGCTGATCACCAATCAGCTGACCGGGCCAGTCCATAGTCGTAGCCAGCTTCGCTGCCGCAGACGCCGCGAACGACAGATATATTACGTTACCGTGGGTCCTGTGGGTGAGAGAGCTTTACCTTACTTTACTCGCTTGTAGGTGATCTCCATGACCTTGTAGTTTTCCGCGGCGTGAAGATCGTAGACCTCGAACGTATGGGTGTTCTCGTCGATGATGGTGGAGACGTATTTGACGTACCGGGCGGTCACTTTCAGCATTGGTTCATCCATTGTTCCGTAATAGGTAAACTTCTTTTTGTCGGGTGACGCCGCTCCGTTGTAAGTAAGCATCTGGGTACCCATCGAGTCGCCCCAGACCCCTTCGTACATGTTGCGAAAGTTGTTATAACCGATCATGCCCAAACCGCTGAAAGGCACAGCCTTCATCGTGCCGTCGGCTTGGGGCATCCTCATTTGACTCGACATCGTTTCTTGGAGGAAGCGACCGCCGAGCTGCCACTCACGGGTCGCTGTGCCCTCTGTTTCCGACGCGGGGGTGCCGGGTCCGCCCCACCACATTTTTGTGACACAGGTGAACTTTCCAGCGAAGGGTTCGAGCGCCTCATGGTGCTCGCCGGGGCTCGCCGTCTTCAGGTATTCTTCCAACATTTTCGTCTGATCTATTCCGTCGGGCATTGTTTCGGCGGGCTTTGCGGGGGCAGGTTTCGTGTCGGCGGGTTGAGAGAAAACGGTGATGGCACCGAGGCAGATTGCAGCGGAACAGCTGGCACCGAGAACGAAAGAACGAGTATTCATCACATGACTCCAGTGGGTTAAACGCAAATTGGTCGGCAAAGCTTGTGGCATTACCGGGGAGGATCGGACCGAACAGGCTTCTCTAAGCTCGACCGTAAAGTTTAGGGGCACCCTAACAAACTGGGCAAGTCGGAGAACTTGCTTTGTCAGAAATCGGGATTGAGTTCGTAGATTGTGACTGAAACACTTGAGTGATTTTCCCCACGAACAGCCGATGCGGTGGTGAGACGAGGAATTTGAGGTTAAAAAAAGGCCCGGCGAAGATCGCCGGACCTGAAGGGATTTCAACTGTTAACTAAATCAGACTGAAGCGTCGCGAGCTTTCGGGTAAATTACCTTAGGCCGCGACGCCACTGGTTTGCTGAGCCTTAGCAGCCAAAAGACCAGAGCTGGAAGAAGAGGTCGACGTCGGCGCCGTCTATACCACCGCTCTGGTCAAGGTCTGCGTCAGCTTGGCCGCCGCTCCAGCTCAGGAAGAAGGCTTCAACATCGGTGCCATCAACGCCACCATCTTGATTGAAGTCGGCGAGGCAGGGGGCCGTACAGGTGAGCACGAGGTTGCCGCTACCTGTGGCTCCGATGTAACCGCCGACGCGGATCGTAATAAAGTCGCCGGCGGCGACGGGGATCGTTACCGTGCTCTGGTTGCCGCAGTCATCGTCGCTGCAGGCCAGCAGGCGGGCATCGAAATTATCGCATCCGTAGGCTCCGTAGACGGCAATCTTGGTATCCCAAGCCGCGTTTGAACAGGTAGCGATCGTAAGATTACCATCGCAGAGGCTGGGGTAGTTGAACCAGACATCGTTCGTGATATTATTATTACCAAAGAAGCTACACCCGGTGTGCGTCGGGCCGTCGGTGGTCGCGTTAAGGGTGGAGAAGGGTGTGGAACCAAGGCCGATGCCGGGGCGGTTCGCGCAGAGATCGTTGGGTGGGGGTACGACGCCACCGCCGCCGGTTATTTTGAGCTTGAAGTTGCCCGTCGAACCGCTGAAGCCGGTTGCGCGGATGAAGTAATCGACGCCGGCAACGGAGTTGTTAACTACGACATTTGTCCGGAGCCCGCACGAATCGTCGTTGCAACCTAGCTCGACCAGATTTCCACACGAACCGGAGAAGATGGAGAGAACGGTGTCAAAGTTTGTAGTTGTATCGCAGGTGGAGTAGGTAACCGAACCTGATGTGACCGGGCGATATCGGAACCAGACATCGGGGCTGTTGTTAGATGAGCCGCAGCTTCCATCACCGTCGTCGCGAGCACCGATGGTTGTTCCATCGACAATTACGCCCGCGGGGATAAACTGGGCGAGATTACATGTTTCATTGAACAGGCCCGGAGGCGTGCAATTCGGGGGAGTTAGGAGGAGCGAACCGGTGCCAGTGAGGCCGTTGTGACCACCCACGCGGATTGTGTAGGTGGTGTTTGGCGTGGCGGGGAACGTGACCGATGATCCGGAGTTTGCGCATCCCGCGGCATTATCACTGCAAGCGATTGCCTGACCGCTGCCGGTTGGGCATGAGGCGTAGACGGCGAGCTTGGTATCGTAAGAACTACCGCAGGTGGAGATGGTCATACTTCCAGCGCAGTTGCCGTTGCTGTACGTGTACCAGATATCGCTACCGACCTGCGAGTAACCGGACACCGTGCACGGTCCGGGCGCGTCGGGGCCATCTGTGGTTGCGCCGTTACTTGAGAAAGCCGTGGCACCGGAGCCGATAGCGATCGCGGCCGAACAGTCATCATTGAATGGGTGTTGGTTTCCATCCAGGCTGGGAACTACGGATGCGGCTGAAATGCTGGGAGTTGGGCCGGAACGGAAAAGTCCGATCGTTGCCGCGCCGTTGCTGGGCGGCAGGTTGCAATCAAACCGGAAGTTGTAGAGGGTATCGAATCGGAGGGCATTCGCGTTGGAGTTCTGCGTAAACGTCTGCGTTGACCAGCTTATGTTGGACGGACCAACGGCGGAGGTCCAATCGGTTCCCGAGAAGGGTTCGCCCGAATGATAATCAACATCGTGAAAACCTATGTTAGTTACTACAGCTCCGGCGGGGAGGGGGATTGAGAAGGACTGCCCACTACGGTGGCTAGTAAAGTTCTGGACCGCGTATTCATAACGCCATTGGCCGCTGCCCAAGTTAGTTGCCTTTACTCCGATCCAGAAGCGCCCGTCATTGGGCACATCGGCCGCGACGAGTTGAACGTCGGGGTCGATGATTCCAGCACCGAGCCCATTCTCCTTCCAGGCGAAAATTGCGGGCTTGGTGCGCTGGGTGCTGCCGGTGAGAGCGATTGATTTGTTCGCACCGACTGAGATTGGGCGGAAAGACTGGTTGTTATTACTATTGCCAGCGAGTGCGTCGTCGGGTGCGACATACATGCTTGCGACAAAGTGCTGCGCGCCAGCGATTCCGATATCGGTATCGTTTACAACGAGTCGCTTACCTAGTTCATTGGTGCTGCTGCCACGATTGACCCAGGGATATGGGAAGTTGCCGGTGCTGGCGTTTACCTCGGACTTGGGCCCTAGCCCGCCTTGGCTGCCGTTGAGCCCGGACGAATAAGGATCCGAGCAGCCGACGCCGAGCCGCGAGCCGTTAGGCCATTGCCCAGAGCAGGTATCGCAGACTGTGCCTTGCAGGGCGGTGAAGCCGTGTTTTAGCCACGATTGCCCAATTTGCTCAAAGCGACCATTCAGAAGGCGGTACATGTTCCCGGAGATTACAGGATGCTGGTTCGTGCTGCTGATCCAGAGCAGCGGTTGATCACCAATGTTACATGATGTGGTTCCTACGGAGTAGGATCGCTTGCCCCCAATCGCGCCGCCACTGGTGTAGTTGGAGACATCGGGAAGTTCGCCGACGATGACGTCAGGACCGGCTCCGGCGGCTGTGAGAGCGCAGCAGGAGACGAGCAGCGCGGCACTGATCGAGGCGAGGGCTTGCGATTTTAAGAGGGAAGAGGACTTCATGGTCATATCAGCATAATCCTTTTTCTGGCCCGGCGGCATTATGCCAACGGGTACGGTTTAGCGCAAATCGTCACTCGACGCGGCTGGCGTGAGAAGAAGGTGGTGACGACACTCTCTGTAATTTCGAACGCCACGTTGATACCGAGTAACGAAAGTTCCACCAAGGTTGAGCGATCAGAGGTATCTGAAAGCTCGGCGGGACGCAACTGACTGATCCTAAAATAAAATCGAAGGTGCGAACAACTGACCCAATCGAAAGTCTACCTCGCAAATCTGGACAAGTGCATCGCGTGTTGTCGGACCGTCCAGAAAAGTTGCATCATGTGTTTATTCCTAATCGCGTATGGAACAACGAGTTTAGACAGACAAACAGGCAAGAATAGCGGCTTCCAACGATTTCCACGAAAACCAGAAGGGACGCATGGAAACATGAATTGCGGAGCGGCCTGAGCAGAAGTCTTATCTTTTGAGAGAGATCAAAGTTGTAGAAGAAAAGACGCTCGATGTACACAGTACAGAGTGTTACTGCAACTTCGATAACGACCATTCGATTCTAGCAGTGAAACGGTTCCAACGGGCGATAAATTCTAGCGGTAGAGATCGGACGCCGCAAAGTTTCCTAGTGATTTGTCTGGGTTATTGGCCAGGTTGTGGTTCCTCGCCTGAAAACGTTGGCGCCTGTCGAGGGACGTGAATGCGGCTTGTTAGGGTGCGGCCCTCGTGCAACCTCCAAGTATTGGCCTCGGTGAAACTGGTAAACTAGGAGCAGCGGCGGGATGAAAACGCGGGAATGAGAACGGGGGTAGCCGGGTACGCACCCTAATTTTTATTCGGTGGAGTGCCCGGTGCACTCTAGACGATCACGGGAAGCAGGCCGCGGCAGATATGACCTCTCTGTAGTTCCGAGCCACTTTGAGAGGAATGAATCATACCAGTTCCATCACCTGTGCGCGGGCCGGAGCGAAGTCGCACGCTGAACGCGGTATCATCATCTCTTATGAAGCTCGCTGTGATCGAGAATAGCCTCAAAAAGCTCGCCCAACTCTTAGACGCAGACCGGTTCGAGGAGTTAGAAACCGATACGCTAGAGTTCAAGCCGCTCCCGGCGACAGGAGCTGACTGGCATACCTTTTATCAGTCCGCGTGCGCCTTGCTGAACACGCGGGGCGGCATTATTATCGTCGGAGTAAAGGAACAAGGAACTGGGGCGGCAAGAAAATACCGACTTACTGGCTGGCGACAAGACGGGGAGCCCAAGATCGTGCAGATGTCGAAGGAGTTTAAGGACGAGACGGGACTGCAGCTTCAAATCGCGGACCGATTTCCGCCTCCACAGTTAATTAATTTTCGTGGCGAGCGAGTGTGCGCGGTGTTCGTCGATGAGCTGTC
>Ga0105046_10011609_pt1 | contig 13685 bp, 15 predicted proteins | sample MAT03_FD_78385 | JGI IMG/M metagenome (GOLD analysis project Ga0105046, IMG submission 78385) | Freshwater microbial communities from Lake Fryxell liftoff mats and glacier meltwater in Antarctica - MAT-03 (megahit assembly) | ecosystem: Environmental > Aquatic > Freshwater > Ice > Liftoff... | reverse complement strand
CTCAGCGGAAAGCCTTGCTTGAAGCGGCACCGGCCGTGCTCGCGTACGTTGACGCAGTCGGCATCCGCGACGATCTCGATGGCCCACTCTTTCGGCCGGTTGCCAAGGACCGAAAGACACTTATCCGGAAGTATCTGGATCGGTCCGCGATCTGGGAAGTCGTGAAGAGGAACTCACGCAGAGCTGGCCTCGATCCGGACCGCGTTGGTCGTCGCGGCATCGGCGTCCATTCGCTCCGAAAGACGGCGATTACGAATGCGCTTGAAAACGGCGCGCCCATCCAAAAAGTGCAACAACTGGCTGGCCACGCCGACATCCGAACCACGCAGCTTTACTTCCGTCCGTCGGCGAAAGACAGCGAAGATGCTGCACGCCACATCCAGATCCGGTAAACAAACTCAACTCTTCAGAGGCATGGATCACAGGACCACGACAGACGCGTTTCGCTCTGATAATATGTGGAGACTGCGAAAGCGTTTGAACTGGCTCGTGAGCATCGGTCACGAAGTACCAAAGAACAGGAGGCCGCGGGGAGCGTCGGCAACGCGGATTCACGAACGACCTTCACGTGCATTCGTGCCGATTGTCGAAGTCCGCATCGTACTTGCTGCACTACTGAGAACCTGCGTCTGACAAGATCCCAATCGAGGCGAGCCAATGCCAAGAAGCATCGCGATCAACGGAACCAGGCTGGACGATGTGCGCATGCCATTGCCGCCACCTGGCAATGGCACTCTCGCCTCTCTGAGTTATCCCATGAGTCAGATCCGCATGTCACGAGATGGCGACGGGATCTGTCTGATCGTTCCAGCGTATCTCGCTGTCGAACTCTACCGGATCGGCATTCTGCCACAGGACGCGAACCTCCCCGTGGAAGTCTCGACCGGCCGCTCAACCGGTTGGTACACCGTAAGTGATGTGCGCTATCCCAACCAGAGCCACAGTTCATTCGGAGAGGTTACCTTCACGCTGACTCGCGTTGTTAAGGGAAACGCTCAATCTGCAGCCAGCGAGTCACCGTTGTCGCAAGCCACAGCCGCAGGCGGGACCTACGTAACGGACATCGCGCACTATCTCGGCGAAGACGGCGAGTTGCTGTCGTTGCCCGGCCCAGCGCGCAAATTGGCGAGCTTTCTGACGCTGCTCATCGACGCCGCCACGGGCACCGCCGCCACGAGCACCGCTTCGGATCACTTTCACGATTCAAGCATTCGCTGTAGGACCAAGGCTTGCACAGGCTCAATCCTGACCATGCTGCAGCAGAATGGCGATGAGATTGCGTGGCACTGCTCGGCTTGCGGACACAACGGGGTCATCAGGAACTGGCAGGGCACTAAGTGGAATCGGGTCAGAGGCAATGCGCGGCCGGAATAGGTGGGCGAGACGTGCCAGCGGCTCAGCCCTTTGAATCATCAGGACTTCACGAAGCTGGAGACTGTGCGACAGACGAGTCAGCGTGGCTGGTCCTCGTAACATGCCCACCGGCTCGCTGCCCACGCCTCACTGCCGATAACCAAGCTCTATGACCGGACCCGCGATGAGGTCAGCTTGGACGAGATCGAGCGCATCTTGATCTGACAGGACAGTCACGAACGACACCACGACGTACTCGCCTTCGTCTGACATTATGCGGAGAGCAACAATGACTCAGGCCCTGACCTGATTGCGTTCGGTCCGGAAAGAACACATAACCGACGGCTGGGCATAACGCCGGTAATGTTGATAACCACATTACCGGCAAAGTCCTGTAGGTCGATAATGTCGCTGCCTCGATCGCGTGCTGTCGTAATCGCGGTGACACGCATTGAGTGGACGGTGACGGCCGGATCGAGCCCGAGCCTGCGAACGTACCGCTCGACGAGTTGCTGCACCGCCCGGCGAGTCATCGCAGTTGCGGCGAATCCATCGCGGCCTATGCCGCGGGCGGTCTTCTGCGGCGGGAACATCGGTCGCGTCAAATTCTCTCGCAGACCGCCAACATCGAGCCACATTTCGAGCCTCTCAAACGCTTCCGGGTGGAGTGGAACACGGCGTTCTTTCCCGCCTTTTCCGAAGATCTCCAGCACCTTGTGGCCGCCAGTCGTTTTGTAGCTGCCGACGCGAAGCTTCGTGAGTTCACCCACACGGCAACCGGTGTACGCCAGCACGGCGATCATCGCGCGGTCGCGAATGCCGACCGGCGTCGCGGCATTCGGTACATCGAGCAACTGCCGGCAATTCTCGGGCGACAGGCCGACCGTCTTCCCGTCGCGGGCCACGGACGGCGCATCGACGAAGCCGCCGTGAGCCGGATTCGCGCCGGTATAGCCGTAGGTCTGCAAATACGAGTAGAGCGACCGAAGAGCCGTCATCTTCCGCCGAATCGTGGCGTTGGTCATGCCCTCGGCGCGAAGCTGATCTCGCCACCCGGCGATGTCCGCCGGCCGAACGTTGACGAGATACTCCAGGTGGCCGGCCGGGACTTCGATGAAAGTTAGGAACTGGGAAAGGTCACGAGCGTAGTTGGATCGGGTATCGGCCGATTGTGATTTCGCCAGCCAGGCCATTTTGGCATCGGCGAACATTGTTCGTCGGTCATGCGACGACATGGGTCGTGTCGGGCTGAATACGGGTGGTGTTGTCAAATCCGTTATCTGAACAACCGACATGCTTGACGGATCGTGAGGTTCCTGTGCCGATGAAGGATTGAATGGGGAGAGCAATCTAACTTCGCCTAAAGTGGGTTAGGCGAAGGATACCGGGAGCAGAATCGTCCGGGCAAGGTAATCGCCCCGACTTGATGATGGCGGCACGGAGTACTGAAACTGTCAAGGTTGCAGCAGCGATCTGTTTCACTGTTTCACTTCAGTCGTTGATGGTCAAGCGCGAGACTGGTAAGCTCGGGCGAGTTTGCTCGCCACGTTTGTTTACCGGCTGCTTCGTCGAGCATGGCTGATGCGGCCGGGTGTTGCGTGGCTGATCTTTGTTCTGGCTGGTCTTCTCGAGTTGGGTCGGCTGGTAGTCCACCTCGGGCACTTGTACGGAACCGGAATCAACGGCGACGCGGTCTATTATTTCGGAATGGGCCGGGGACTGCTCAATGGCCTTCGAATGTACCCCGATCTCTTCGAAACCAAACCGCCGATCATATTCTGGTTGAGTGCTCTTTCCCTCGCCGTGGGCGAAGACGAACGATTGTACTTGGCCATCCAAGCACTGCTCGTAGTGATCCTACCATTGGTGTTGTGCTGGGTCGTGCTGAGAACCGAACCATCCTCTCGCCGTCGTTTCATTTCGGCAGCGTTGGCATTCCTCGGGGGCGCAGCCGTGGCTTCGTTCGTGGCCGATCGCAGCCAGGGATTCCAGACCGAGGGCTTTGGCGTACTTCCGGCCGCGGTGCCGGCACTGGTGCTGGCTTGGTCTCAACGGCGAGGCTTTCGGGTGTGGAGCGTGTGGCTCGCAGGGCCGGCTCTCGCGATTGCGGTCCTGTTGAAGGAGCCGTTTCTGGTAGCCGGGATCGCCGCCTTGGGATGGCTGGCCCAATCGCGCCGGGACGTGTTCTGGATCACTCAGGTGGTCGCCGTCGCGGGCGGCATTGGGCTGGCAACATTGTTTGCAACGGGCACGGCCGGAGATTATTTTGGAATCTACCTGCCGGAAATCCTGAACGGCCGACTCTTCGACAATCTCGTCTATCACGACTATCGAATTGATCAGTTTGTGCAGATCCCGACATCAGGTGCCCTGCGCGGTGTCGAACTTGCTCGCTTGTTCCTTGATGTGTATCCAAAAACACCATTTCGCCTGCTCGGCGTGGCGTTGACGCTCCTCGTCCTCGGCCGGCCATGGTGGTTCAATCGGTCGCGTTGGTATTGGCGGCTCGCGGCCACCGCCGCGATTCTGAGTCTTTTCCTTTTGGCCCAGAAGAGTTTCGAAATGCGTCAGGTTGTCGTCCTGATCGGGCAGATGGGCAAGACGTTGCCGTGGCGAGACCAGTTCCTTTTGGGGAAGATCATCGAACTGGGAATTGTCGCCACGGTAGGGCTATTCTCCTTTGCCGCACTCTCTTGGATGCGACAGTGGCGATGGGTGGGCGAAGTGATCCGGACGCTCGCCGTGCTTTACGTGGCGACGCTAACGGCAAGTTTGGCCGGCGATTCGCCGGCGCACCACTTTCTTTTTCCGGTGCCTGTCTACCTCGCGGTCATCGCCGACGCCTCGATTCGTTGGTCGCGTCAAGAAAGTGGTCGAATGGGAACGGTCTTAGTTGCAATAACCATTCTTTGCCTCGCGGCTGGAACGGTCGGAAGCCGCTACGATTACGATCGATTGCGGGTGGAACAGGCGGCATACGTCCGCGAACTAGCGGGTTGGCATGCGTCGGCAATGCAGCTAGACGTCCTTCTCGATGCGTGCGGTGAGGATCGGTACGTTCTGGCTGATCATCGCGTTCAGTTATTGCAGGCATTGACGGGTCATTCACCCGTCCAGTTGACGTACGGGATGGCACGCGCATTCGACGACCGGCAGCACCGTGGTTATCGAGCCCGAATGGCCAAACCCGTGTTTCAAGCCAAGATGGCGCAGGACCTGGTGAAACATCGTGTCGTGGTGTTCGGCAGCGGACCGGGCCGCGTCCTTACCGTGCCCGGCATCGAGGATGGGCTGAGGGCTAATGACTCCATTGTTCCAGACTGCGCGCGGCCGTTTCTGCCGATCGATGGACTGGCTGTGACCTTTCAGCAGATAGAGCCATGAGCCGGAGGGAGACTCGATTCATTGCAAAGCCCGCGGTATGCCGTGGCGGCGTCCTGCCACCTTGGCACGGTGATCCGTGTTTTCCGGTCGCCTTCAGATGGCTCGCTCAGTTCATTCGCGTGGTACGACGAACCGACCCAATGATCGATGTCGTAGCCAGAATCGCGAATATCAGGCGATTATTCTACTCTCGCCGGCATTCCGACTTCACAATACTTGTGAAGTATTGGAGGCGTCATGAGTATTACATCATCCCGCTCACATCGTTCTTGGAAGTATCGAATCCGTGACCGGGGCTCCTCGGCATTGGAGACACTGGAAGCAGCGTGGGAGAAGCTGCGAGAGATCGATGCGCGGATTCCGGTGGCGGTCCTAACGTTGGTTGATTCTCGTTCTCGCCATGTGGTCCGGGGGTACTTCGCGAACTCCACTTGGAGGAAACGTAAAGGATCCGCGCACGAGATCGCCGTCAGTCCGAGGTTGATCGGGGATCCTCCCGAGCTGCTCTGTACCATGATGGCTTGCTCTTCGAGGCCGGGAATGGCGGCGGTATTGGCTCGACACGCAACTACCACACCAAGCAGTTTCGCGATCAATGCCTCGACTTCGGCTTGTGCTGTGAATGCTTGAACACTCGTTACGGCTGGACGTTGACCTGTTGGCCCGACTCGGGCATTCCCGATCAATACAAGCCACTCATCGATTTCCTCCGCAAGAACATGCCGGCGGGTACGGGCGGCTTGGCGATCCGAAAATCCGAGGGGGAAGAATCTCCCGTCTTCCGGACATACGATTCTCGTCTGCGGCTGCGATGGCGGGAGTCGGGCGATCTATGTAAAGAAGTCGGTTCTTGTAGCTGGCGGGATCGGTTGCGCCTATTGCGGGCAACCCTTCCAACCGAAGAAGCAAGCCAAGAAATGACCAAAACCACTGTCACTGAGAACGAATAGACACTGCATCGACTTTGCATCAAACAGCCCCCTGCAACGGGCAGGGGGCATTTGTCTGAGAGCGAGCGGTAGATTCAGAACTGAAACTGGTTATCGATTCCTGGGCATCATGCCTCGTCGGTGGGCTCCATGCCGTTCATGCGTTCGTCTTCGGATTGTTCGCCGGCCAGCGGCGTTGTCAGACAGTATTCCCGCGCTTTTTCGAGCGCGAGGATGAGAGCCGTCAGATCGCCAGGGCGATACGAAACGGCATCCTTCCATTCACCGGTCTGCCGATCCCGATAGCGACGGGGAGCAAGAGTGATGGAACGGATCAAGCGTGTACCGGCTTCCGTTTGGACCTCATTGGTCCAGACGGCGACACCGATGCCGCCTTGGAACGGCCCGATTTTCAGTTCGGGACGCTTGGCGGGCTTTTCAGCCCGCCGGGTTCGAGTGGCCATACGGCCTCCTTCCGGATTGCTCCGGGGGTAAGAAGAAACGGTTTGAATGAACGCTCTCAGACGTTCCTTGTCACCCGGAAGGGATGGCAAGGGACAGAGAATGACAGAGAACGAATGTCAGCGCAAGTTGACAAAGATCGCTCGGCAGCGTCAGTCGAACAGGCTGCCATTCCCTGGTGGACGCGGTTCAATTGTTCTCTCTGGCAGTGTCGCGTCTTCGGATTCGTCTGCCTCGGCGTCGTCTGATTCCGCGATGAGGGTGTTGACGTAGTTCTGACTGTGCCCGACGGCATAAAACTTGTCGTTCCGGACCGCCCACCCCAAATCTTCTCGTACTTCATCGAGGATCATGGCCAGGTGCTTCACTTGGTGCGTCAGTCCTTCCACAACCTGGGCGAGCTTGGCGATGTCCGGAGATTTTGGAGCCGGTGCAGGCTTGGTCCTGGGAGGCAAAGGGAGTCAGCGTGCCACACGCCGTAGGGGCAAGGCAACTCAAAATGCCCCCTACGTCGTGCAGGGGGCGAGTGAGCCATCGAGAGATCACCGTCAGGCGCAAAGGCGGCAGCGTCCGTGCTGCCTTGGGTCTTCGAGTTTGCCGTCCAAATCGACCTCGTGGGCGAAACTGGTTGCGTCGTACTCTCCGGCTAGAGTTCTGCGGACGTGACCTAGCGCTTCCTCCTGCGAGCACCACGAGAAGGTGATGCTTTCGATTTGCCAGTGCGGCCCGTCCCGACCGCCGGATACCACCGCGTATTCATTGGCTCCGTCCTCGGATGTGGCGTCGTTCAAATAGAGGTACTGAGGGTTCGTGGCGACCACGAACCCGGTGCACAGCGTCCATGTGTGCTGCGTGAGCTTCTCGGCCAGTTCCTCGGCCGAGGCTACGGTGCCGATCGCCCAACGGCGGCGGTTATGCATCATCGTCCATCTCCTCTCCGAGCAGTTGCTTCACTCGAAGCGGAAAGAAGTACGTCATGCAGCCGTCGCCGAAAGCGTCCGGCTCCAACTCGTACGAATCGGCGCACTCCGTGCAAGTCACGGATATGGTGCTGTCATCGACATCCATGATTTCAAGTTGCCTGCCGCACGTGAGACAGCAACCGTCCTCAAGGTTCACGATCACGATGGGTCTCCGTGTTAGGGGTGCAGGGCTTGTACCTGTGAAAGGGGTTGAGGTCGAAAATGCAGGTCACGTTCGACGCGTAAGCCCAGAGGGCCGCGAGATTGTTCCAACTCGGCGAGGGAGAAATAGCCAAGCTCGGTGGCCGGGCCGACGACGAGTCCGAATGCGAGTTTCTCGCTCGGGTCGAATTCGGTCAGGTACCACGTCCAGTTGGAATCGGGCGTGAAAAGCTTGATCCAGACGGTCGGATCGGAGTTGTCCTCCGTAGCGTAGAGCGGCGGAACTTGGCTCGCCAGTTCGGCGGAGACGTAGCTGTAAGCGTCATTCATCGTTCTGCGTTCCTTTCTTGCGTTGTGCAACGGCGCGGGCGTGACGTCGTAGGCGAGTGCCGTCTTGTGCAGCCAGAGTCGCTCGGCGTTGCTGGTTGTGTGGTTGTTCCAAATGAGGATGTGGTCGGGTCGGCCGGGTGGCTGCGGATCAGCAAGCTTGGCCAGGGTTCCATCGAAACGGGCGAATAGTTCTCCCGGCAGGAAGTCGGCCAGTTGGAACTGGCCGAATCCGAGATGGGTGGTAAGTGACATCGCGTCTCCTTTCATGAGGGAAGGGAGATGCGGGTCAGCCGGCAGAACTCTCGGGTTTCGTCCCACGTCAGTTGCCGGCAGAAGCATTAGTCGCCGGTGCACCAGAACCAGCGCAGCGGTTCGGCTCCCTCGGCGAAGGCGAAGCCGCGACCCATGTACTTCGGCGGCAGCACGTCAAGGAAGTAGTCGTAGGTCTCTTCGTCGATGCCGCAGACGACGCCGGTCTGCGAGGTCCGGGCGATCATTGCGGGCCAGACTTCATCGGGCGGCCGCGACACAATTGGCGCGTCTTTGAGCGCGGCGTGAATCGCCAACAGATTCGGGAATGGCATAGTTGCTCCTTTGCAAATGCCTGACGGTGATGCGAAAGACCGATGACTCGGTCCCTGCCCGGATTCGGGCAAGGGACGAACTGTGCCTGAAACGTGATGTGCGGCGCAAGGTACCGCACCACGTCATCTCGAACTTGGGAAGGGCCTACCGGCTCATCGAATTGGCAATGTCCCGTTCCACCTCGGCCAGTGGCCGTGCGTAGCGGTGCCGACTGGCCCGTCGGACGACGGCCGGGCGAGCGGCTTCCTTCCTCGGCTTGGGAGGCGGCAGCGTGCGGAGCGTAAACGGCCGACTTGGCATGCCGTCGATGAGTAGGCGGACGAAGGCTTGGTAGCGGGGTAATCGCAGTAAATCGGGCTCAGTGAGGTCGCCACCGAATTGCTCGGCCAGGAGTTCGGCGTCCTTGGCTCCGACCTGAAAGCTCACCATCGTCCCGACGTTGCCGAAGAGTGCGTGCAAGGTGGCCTCGTCGATCTGGGCGAGGTACTGGTTGGCGAGCGTGAGGTTGAGACGGTATTTACGGGCCTCGGACAAGATTGAGGCGAACGATTCCGTTGCGAAGTTCTGGAACTCGTCGACGTACAAGTAGAAATCGTGGCGGTCGGCTTCGGGAACATCGGCGCGGCTCATCGCGGCCAGTTGGATCGAGGTCACGAGGAACGAGCCGAGCAAGGCCGATGCATCGTCACCGATACGGCCCTTGCTGAGGTTCACGAGCAGGACGCGGCCTTGATCGAGCACGTCCCGCAACGCCAAGGCATTTCGGGATTGGCCGAGCATGTTGCGGAGGATCGGCGAACTCACAAAGTGGCCGACTTTGTTCTGGATCGGGGCAACCGCCTCGGCCTGCAGCTTGGGCGGCAACCCGGCGAACTCCTTGGTCCAGAATTGCCGGACGACGGGATCGGCGATGCGGCGGGAGATGTCATGGCGGAAGCCCGGTTCGCTCAGGAGCCGCAGCAAGGACACGAGCGTCGAGCCGGGGACTTCGAGCAAAGCGAGCACGGCGTTTCGGAGGATATGTTCGAGCCTCGGCCCCCAGAACACGCCGTGAATTTTCTTGAAGGCGGAGACGATGCCGGAGGCGACGAGCGGCCGGTCGGCGGCGCGCGGACAGTCGAGGATGTTGAACGAGAGCGGGAATGCGGTGTCGCCCGCGTCGAAGACGATCACGTCGTTGGTTCGGCTTCGGGGGACGCTCGCCAGCACGGCCTCGGCCAGGTCGCCGTGCGGATCGATGAGGCCGATGCCACGACCGGCCTGGATGTCGGAGGCCAGGAGTTGGTGCAAGAGCGTGGACTTGCCCATGCCGGTCTTGCCCAGGATGGCGAGATGCCGACGGCGGTCATCGGGCAGAATGCCGCACGTCCGCGCGGTTCCGCGATACGTGGCATCGCCGAGGATGGCGATGCCAGGCTGACTGAGATCGGGGAGCTTGATCGGCGGCGGCAATTCGCGGCTGTCGACCTGGGTCAGTTCCGGGGTGCGGACGGTGGCCGTGGGCGGATGAAACAGGGTTGCCAGTTCCTCAGTTGAAAGGAGGAAGGGGGTTGTCTCCGGCATCCGCGCGTCCGGCCGTGTCACGCGGATCGGTCCAGCTTGAAAGCTGGCCAGTCGCGGCTGGCTGAACGGACCGAAGGCGGCGGCCAGTTCGCCGAGCGCCTCGGCGGCCTGTTCAACCCGGTCGGCCGGGCCGATGACGCTGATGCGGGCCTGGCACTGAAAGAGCAGTTTGCCGAGCTTGTCGCCAGCGGCCTGGAGGTCGTCTTCCCGGTCGTGCTACCGACTCCCGGTGACCGTGAGCGGTGTCGTTGAATTGGCGTGAGGGAGCATCGTACCAAATAGCCAAGCCATGACTCGAAGCGAACGCCACGGCGACGAGGCGAATTCGACGAAAAGCGCGGCAAAGCTCGGATGGGTGCGGAAGAACGGCGATGCCAACTTGTGCAGGCAATGCTGGGCGCGGTGGCGCAGGTGCTTGCTGGCCGGCCGAATGGTGAACTCGACGTGAGCTTGGAGGCCGAGCGCCGCATCGCGATGGATGGCCGCGAGGATCGCACTGAGCGGGTCGGCCAGTTGCCGGCCCAAGGAGTCCTCGAACTGGGTGTAGCGACGGATGGGAAAGAGGTCGGGGCGGATTTCGAGTGTACGGCTCCATGTGCAATCGCCGGACTGCGGCAGTGACTCGGTCAGAACCTCCAGCGAAGCGTCGGGGAATTGGGCGTAGAGTTGGCGTTCCAAGAGCCCCTTGAGCGGTTTGGAAAATCTACAGAACAGCGTCACTTCGCCGTTCACCGACATGATGCCGCAGCCGATGGGCATGCGCTTGGAGTTGCCCTGGTGGATCCCGGCAAAGGCTTGCTCGACGAACAGCGGGCCGCGAGGATTGTCAGCCGGGACGCGAAGGGCGAGGAGCATGGAGAAGGAGTTGGGATTCACCCGCTCCCGCAGTGTGCGTCAGTGCGGGAGCGGGGCCTGGGGTGTAGCTGCGGTCCCGCCTGGCGCTGGCCCAATCCGCGAAGCCTGTCGCGAGGGGCGTTCGGCCGTCCAACACGAACCCCGAAGCCTCACTCGCGGGCTTGTGTTGGCGGAGAGGGAAGCGCGTGTGGTTCACGACGCCTACGCCGGGGTTGCCGATGCGACCACAGGAGGAACAGCGTAGCACGGCGCAGGGGCAGGTTCGCAAGGGTCGTTCTTGGAATCCGTCAACACCGGACGGGGGTACCATACGATCGCACGGCGGCGACCGGCATGATCGCGGAAGCACGGTGCCACGAGCGCATCGGGCCGGGCGAGGAAGTCGCGGAGCGTTCCGCCGTAGATGAGGGCGCGTTGGGGATTGCGTACGACATCGCGGGCCGCATCGAGGATGTGTTGGATGCGTTCGGAACTACGGGTGGCCAGGACGATGACGCGGAAGCGGTCGGGCACACTATCCTGAAAGGCGTCGTACAGCCGCAGCTTTCGCTGCCAGGAATCGCGGTCGGCGTCGGAGCGGATCACCTCCGTCGAGTTGTCGAGTTCGACGAAGAACGAATGCGGCGGCCGGCCCTCCGCCACGAGTTGGAAGGCACAGTCAGGGTAGATCACCTCGTCGCCCACGGGCAGGCGACAGGCATTCTCGCGGTAAAAGCCAGTGAGTTTCCATCCGGCCTGGTGCGTGGCGATGGCGAGGTGGACGATGAACTCGGCCAGACTGTAGGTGTGGTGCTGGCGAGCCAGACCGACCGGGCCGAAGGCCCGCTTGGGCGCGTAGCGTTCGGTATCGCCGTGCAGGATCTGAAAGCCGAGCGGACTCAGCGTGTAGTCGCCGAGGGCTCCGCGGCCGGCGGTGGCGTAATGCCACCGACGCACCCGGCCGGCGGCTCCGAGTTGCTGCAGACGCTCGCGAAGGCGGCGTTCCGACGTGAACGGCCTCGCAAATGTCCAGCTGAGTGCCTGCAGCTGCTCGGCGGTCAGCGGGCAACGGTCGAGAGCCGCGAGGATATCGAGGTCGCGCCCGGTCAGCAGCACGTTCGAGGTGGGGGTTGCCATGAGAAAGGAGAGAAGCGTAGCATGTGCCTCCTGTCTCAATCACTTCCTTCCTCTTGCATGGCTCCCGAAAAGAAGTCCTTCATCAAAGTCGATGACCTGATGCCGCAAGTGTCGCTCGAACAAGCGGCGGCGTTCTACGGCGTCGCGCTCCTGGAACTGCACAAGGTCGGCGCGGAAACGCGGGCCAAGTGCTTCTTGCAATACGGCCGCGCGCAGGAAACCGGCGACCGGGCGCTGGCCATCCAGACCGAGCACCCGGCCAAGCAGTGGCACTGCCATCAATATGGCTGCGGCAAGAGCGGTAACCTGGTCTCGCTCTGCGATCTGATGAAGCCGGGTGGTGCTGCCGGTGGCAAGCCGCGCGGCGACCGGTTCAAGGCGATCGCGGGCGACATCCAGGCGATGATCGGGGGAGTCGTGAGAAGCGAGGCTCCCGCCCCGGCCGTGGAGGCGAAGACGGCCCCGCCCAAGGTGAACCTGCCGCTGAAGGACTCCGAGAACGTGCGGGCGCGGGGGCTCACCGAGTTGGATCAGAAGTTCGTACTGGACGTGGCTGCGATGCCGCCCGGTGCGTCGGCCTACTTCCGCCGCCGCCCCTTCCTCTCTCCCGAGGAGTGTAAGAAGTGGAGTGAGGGCTACCTGCCGCGCGATGCGGGTGGCGACGACAAGAGCGGGGGGACGATGCGGGGCAAGGTCGTGTACCCGTACCGCTCGGAATCCGGCGACATCCTGACGTGGTTCGGCCGCGATCCGGACTTCGAGGACAAGCACAAGAGTTGGTCGGCCACCGACAAGAGCGACCGTGAGCCGGAAAAGTTTCACTTCGTGAAGGGCTTCCATCGCGGTCTAGAACTGTTCGGCCAGCATCGCCTGCGCGATCCTCTCCATGCCGAAAAGCTGAAAGCCCTGGGCCTCGTCGTCGTCGAAGGTTCCAATGATGTCATCAAGCTCGATACGCTCGGCGTTCCCTCGGTCGGCCTCTGCTCAAATACGATTACCCGCGAGCAAGCCAAGAAAACGGCCAAGCTCGCCCGCGAACTCGCCGGCGGCATCGTCACCGTATTCCTCGATTGCGATACGGAAGGGGAGAACGGCATGAAGCAATGCTTGGGCTACCTTTCGCAACTGACGCCCGTCCGCCTTGCATGGACGACCAAAATGTACGGCGGCAAGTTCAAGGACCGTCAGCCGGAATCACTCACGCCCCAAGAGTGGCAAGAAATCGAAGCCTATTTGCTGGCGGGAACGAAGAACGGCTGGACGGTGGGTTGATGCCTGTCTCGTGATGACGCACTCAGCGTTTCGGCTTCCGAGGCTTCGTCTCAGGTTTCGCAGTTGGATTCACCAGCCCTTCGTATACCTCGGCCAGCCGGTAACTCCGCCCTTTCGTCGATGTGTTGCCGACGACGAGAAAGCCCGCTTTGAGCCACCGCATGCAGAGCAAGTACGCCTGCCGTGGCGGGAGCTTGAAGAATGCCGCCACATCGTTGCGAGTGACTTCTTTCATCCGGAGGAAGAGCCCAAGCGCCTGCCGCTGCTGGGGCGTAAGCTCCCGAAGCACCGGCGACTGATCGGCGGCGTCGAGTCGGCTCGCTTCTTCCGCCCGCGTCCGGACCTTGGCGAAGGCGTCGGCCATGCCGAGGCAGAAGTACGTCACGAACGGCGTCACGTCGCCCTCCGCTCGGCCGAAGTAGTAGTTGTGGCTGTCGCCCACCGCCAGACCGGCGTAATACCGGTCCAAGTTGGCGGCGTAGTACTCTTCCAGCGAATAGATGCCGTTCAGACCGTAGCCGCTGCGGTGCAGCAGCAAGTTGGTCAGCAACCGTGCGGTTCGCCCATTGCCATCGAAGTAGGGGTGGATGGTCGCGAACTGGTAGTGGACGAGTGCGACCACCACCGGCACCGGCAGTTCGGCTTCGTCGATTGATTCGTTCACCCACCGTACCAACTCCTTCATCAGTCCCCGCACGTCCTTCGCCTCAGG
>Ga0105046_10011608_pt1 | contig 13687 bp, 2 predicted proteins | sample MAT03_FD_78385 | JGI IMG/M metagenome (GOLD analysis project Ga0105046, IMG submission 78385) | Freshwater microbial communities from Lake Fryxell liftoff mats and glacier meltwater in Antarctica - MAT-03 (megahit assembly) | ecosystem: Environmental > Aquatic > Freshwater > Ice > Liftoff... | reverse complement strand
GAAGTCCCACACACGAAGGGTATTGTCCTGGCTGGAACTCAACAGCGACTTGCCGTCGCGCGAGAACTCGACAGAACGAACAGCGTCCGTGTGGCCGTCAAAGGCCAGAAACTTCGGGGCAGCGGCGACTGTCCCCTGCGTGAGGTTCTGGAAATCGATTGGTTGGAGATCAGCGGGTCGCCACGTCAACACCCGGCGATCATATCCCCCACTCACAACGTGTTTGCCGTCGGGAGAGAATGCCGCTCGGAAGACCGGTCCCCGATGGCCCGTGAAGGCGGGCGTCCGCTGGTCAGTGTCCACGTTCCAGACAATGGAAGTGCCATCGTGCCCCGCCGTGACCACACGCTGTTCGTCCGAAGAGAAGGCCGCCGACCAGACCCACCAGGTATGGCCTGTGAACCTGCGAATTTCGCGCCCGCTTTCCACTTCCCACAACCGAGCAGTCTTGTCATACGAACTCGATAAGAGCCGCAAGCCATCCTGGGAGTACGACAGGCTGAGCACTTCATCGCCGTGTCCCGAGATGACTTTGACGCGCTGTCCCGAGGCGATGTTCCAGATCTGAATGAATCCCTCTGCATCATTGCCGCCGGTGGCGAGGAACTGCCCATCGGGAGAAAAGGCGACTGCGTTCACGTACTCACCCCCGTGCGAGAGCGTGACGAGGATCTGGCCCGATTCGAGATCCCATACACGGGCAATTCCATTCCAGCCCCCGGTGGCAAACCGTCCACCGCCGCGATCTATGGCCAGTGCTTCCAGGGGAGACTGGGCGTCGAAGGACCGTTCGCTCTGCGAGCACAAGTGCATCAAGCGCCCCCACTCCCAGTTCTGGAGTTCGGGCTTGCAGGTCAGCAACACTTCGCGGGCGGGGTCGAATGCGTTCTTTTCAATCTGCGATGCGGCCAGACCGATCTTGGAGATATACGATTCGTACTCTTCCTTCTGCTTCGCCAGTTCGGCTTTCTCTCGCTCCTCCACCGCCACCTTTTCCGAGGCGATCGCCGCGACCTTGGCCTGCTCCTCGAGCTGCTGGGCGTCTACGGCTTTCATCCGTTCTGCCACCGCGATCTGGCGCTGTGCCTCGGCGGCTTCTCTCTGTTGGACGGCGTCCTTCTCTGCGGCCACCGCCAGGAGCTTCGCTTGCTTTTCCTGTTCCGTGGCGATTTCGGCTTTCAACTTTTCGTGGAGTGCCACCTTCTCCGCTGAGGTAGCGCGGACCGCTTCCGCCACTGCTTTTTTCTGCTCCTGGCGAATCCAGGCAGCTGAGCCGGTGACGATGATCAGCACCACAGCCACGAGTCCCATCGCGGCTCGCTTCAGCAGAATCAGTCGATGTTGCTTCGCGACACGATCGTTCTGGGCGTCGATCAGCTCTTGCCGCAGACCAATATGTTCTGGGTCGGCTTCGTTGAGCAACGACACACCGAGGTCGAAGTCGCCCTTTCGTTTGGCACTCTCCGCGTAAGCCCATTTCGATTGGGAGATACCGCTGGCGGCTCGCTTGTTTCCCGACCAGAGTTCGTACGCCTCCTGAAACCCAAAGAGCGCGCGGGAATAGTGCTGGTAATCGTCGGTCGCCTGCGCCTGTCGCAGGTCATCTTCCGCCCGCGTTGAAAGCAGCACGCTCTCGGAGTGAGATTGGTATTCGCGAATGGCGGACTGCATCGCCTTGACGTCGGTGTAACGGTCTGTGGGATCGGTGGCCAACGCTTTGCGGGCAATGTCGATCAGTTCTCCGGTCTTCTCCGTCGGAACGATCTCATTCCTCGCAGCTGCCATCAAACACTTCATCAGAGACTTGGCGGAGTGCGGAGCCGAACCGGTCAATATTTCGTATAGGATTCCGCCCAGCAGATAGATATCGCTGCCGGGACAGATCTTCTCAATTGGACCGGTGGCCATTTCGGGCGCCATGTAGGCCGGTGTCCCGCCCATCGAAGCGGAGCTTGTAATGCTGCCGGATTTGCGAAAACCCTGCAGCGGATGGGCGAGTCCCCAGTCCATCACCAGGACTTCGCCGAATTCGCCGAGCATGATGTTTTCAGGTTTTAGATCGCGATGCACGACCCCGCGCGCGTGCGCGAAACCAACCGCATCCGCGGTGCGCATCAGAATGTCGAGGTTCTCGGCGAGCGACTTCTGGGTCAGAACATTCTCCCAGGGAGTTCCTTGCACCTTCTTCATGGAATAAAAAAGATTGCCCTCGGCGTTCGAACCCACGTCATAAATCGGGACAATGTTCGGGTGATCGAGATCCCCCGTGACGACCACCTCGGCCAGAAACTTGGCTTTCTGTTTGTCATTTGTCGCAGCCGCGCCCTTGATCATCTTGAGGGCGACATTGCGGTCAATCGAGGTCTGTCGAGCATCATAAACGACGCCCATTCCTCCCTCGCCGAGAATGCGAATCAGCTCATACTCCGGCTCACTGCCGTCCCGGACTGCATCGAATCGGCCGGCGGGCTCCATCAAAGATTTCGTTTTGATGACCAGTATGCGCTTCGCATCCGGGTCACGACTGTGGTCCCGGCTTTTCACGGTCATGCTGGGGTTCGCGTCCCCCTGTTCGCCCTCGCCACCCCACACCGATTCCATCGTCTTAAGCAGTGACTCGGGCACCACATCCGAAACGTACGTCTGGTCCAATTCGGAGTCAGGCGTTGACAGATCGGACGAATCGTTCACATATGTCTGGGCGAGGGAGGGCGCTTCATCGACCGAATCGTTGTCTGGCAAGACCACTGTCTTGTCGATTCTTTCCTCCGCTGGATGCGTCCGACTTTGCGAGTCCAGCGGAGCATCGCCGAAGTCATCGGAGATAAACGTCGGCGAACTGCTGGCAGCACCGGGGACAAGGGGGGTGGAGGCCGCCTCGAGCGTGCGCAGCGCCACCTGGATTTGCTCTGGAACCTCATCCGAGATAAACGTCTGGTCTGAGTTCGACGCGGACAAATCATTGCCGGAGGCACTTCCCATGGTGATGGGATCAATCGTGTCGGGGGACGGATGGGGATCGTTTCTAGGCAGAAGCAGCGACGAGTCACCACTTCCCGCTAAATTCTGGCCGCAATGCGAACAAATTCCCGAAATCAAGTCTGGACCAAGAGCCCGCTTGTGACATGCTGGACACTTCAACATGGCAGGACTCCGTGAGGCCGTGAAATCTCCAGCATCGACGGATACCAACAAACAGCCAGACTTCTCAAAGGACGTCCCCTCCCATGGTGGAACCCGTTCCGCCTCTTCCCGGTTCTGCGTTCTGATATCTGCGGAAAAGTTGCGAAGCACGACTTAGCTTCGCGGAACTCGACGCGGAATGGCGGCTGGCCCCTGCCGTCGATGTCATGCCGACGATCGCAGTCATCACTCCCATTGCCACGAGAGTATGGCTGCCCCCAGTGTCATCGGTCATGCGGAAATCGCGGTGAGTCGCGTCGGAAAGTGTCTCACGAGCAGAGTCGGCGTCATCGTCACCCGTATTCGCCTGCGTCCAATCCGGCGTAGAAAGTTGTCCGGCCCGTCTCCAGGCAAGACGCGCGGCCACAGTGGACCAGCCTCCCCAGAGGGTGTCGCCCGCTGGCTCCCGATCTCTCGCAGTTTCCTCGTTCACAAGCGGTCGGTGTGCCAGATCGTCGTGTCGACCCCCGGTCCCAGACAGAACGGACATCGGCGTTCCTTCGACATTCGCCCGGCTGGTGGCTTCGGGAACGGCACTAGTCTTCTCGGAGGCGTCCAGGGAGGTCTCTTCCGGCGGAGCAGGCTTCTTCGGTGCGGCAGAGGGCGGACGATCCGAGGCATCCGTCTCATCGGCAATCTTGCCTTGGCGGACATCAAATTCCAGCAAGAGTCGCAGACGGTCCTCGCCCGGTTCTTTCAACAGGAATCGATATCCCCCATCGGGCAGTTTTCCAATCACTTCATGCATGTCGTCGAGGGCCGACTCGGGAAGCGTCACGCGCTCAAGAACCGTTCCATCCGGAGAGAGCACCTCCAGGATGACGGCTCGCTCTTCAATGAGCGAGTCCTCGGTACGAGCAGTCTCGTTCAAACCGAGCGTCCCCTCGGATAGCTGGGCTCCTCCCGAGGGTTGGGTGTCGATGGTTTTTGGTGGTTCCGGAAAGGTGAGATAGGTGACGGGCGGCGTGGTATCAAACACAGCTGTTGCCAACCCATCACCCGCGACAGGGATAGTCGTGGCCAAGAGAGACGTACCTTGAAAGATGACCTGACCCGGATTCGCTTCGTTCCCGGGGCTGCTCGCGATATTGGGCTGCAACTGTGCAAAAGCGGGAGTCGATGAGTTGTAAATCGCGGCACTCAAATCGGCGTTGATATTCTGAAAGGGAACCGGCGGCGGTACGTTGACGCCGCTGTTCAGGACCGAACCGACGGGGGTGTTCACATTCGGCGCACGCAGGACAAGATGCGGGTCGTGGGCTGCCTGAACATTGATGAGGATGGGAGCTGCCGGGTTGAGTGGGTTCGGGTTTGCCACATAGAAGTGCGAATACGTGTAAGTCCCCGGAGCCAGTCCCGTGATTGTCTGAACAGTCCCGTCCCCCCAGAAAATCCGGATGGCGAGATTCGACTCTCCCGGTCGACCAATTGTGATGCTGAGGACCGCTTCGCCCGATGCGGTGAGCTGAGGGGAGTGGATGTCGAATAATAGCGGCAGGGTATTGGTGATGCTGCCGGTGCCCGTTCGAATGAGTACATCATTCGCCAGTGTGTGCTGGGCAACGTGCGAGACGATGGCGGGATTGTCGCTCCCCAGAACGAGTGTGTTCGCAGCCACGAGCGAGACATTCCCCGCTCCAGCGACGGAGATATCGACAGGGTTCTGGCGACCCGTATCGAGGATCTGAATGTCACGCCCAGCGACAATGTCGATGTCGCCATTCCCCGACACCGAGGTGATCGGTGCCGAGTTCGCGATCACATCTCGGTCTGCCTGCAAGGTGATGTTTCCGCCCGTGGCCTGGATGCCATCATGGACGACAATGTTCGCGGAACCGCCGTTCGCATCCAGTAAGAGAGAGCCGCCACTTTCCACAGTGATTGCGTTTGTGGCAGCGTCGGCGTTGTCCACGGTGATTGTTCCGTTCGTCGTTCGCAGTGAGGCGTCTCCTCCCCCCATCTGTGACAGCTGGGCGATCCGAACGGTGTCGGTCTCGGTGATGTCGATGTTTCCGCTGGTAGAATTCGTGATCCGCAGGACCGCGACCGAGGTCTCGACATCCGCTGACCCTCCACCCGAGCCGATCCCGGTTTCAGCGGTCAGAGTCGCAGTTCCCGAGGTCACCAGCAGAGGGGCCTCACCCGCAGTGTTGTCAGTGATTGCCCCGACCATCGAGGCCCCGCTGCCCGCAGTGACCTGGAGGTCGCCGCTGGTCGATGTCAACAGGCTGAGTGCGACATCCCCAGTCGCGATATAAGTGATGCTACCGGTTCGCGTTGTCGCCGACGTTCCGTCTGCCATGGTGATCGACCCGTTGTCGGCGGTCACTCCAATCTTGCCCGCCTCCTGTACGGCGGTACTCGTGCCGAGATTGCCACCCGCATTCTGAATCACTGTGTCGCCAGTGATCGCGAGGTCACCCGTTGTAGAACTGACCGCGGCGGACAGGCGAAGTTCGCCATTCTCCGCATTCAACGACACGTTGCCATCGCCCTGAGCGGTGATTGCGCTGCTTACCACAAGGTCACCATCATCAACAGTGATGAGGATGTTTCCCGAACCCGCTTGCGTCAGAACTCCGGTCCCACCAACCGCCAGTCCGCTCGACTCATGAATGGCGATGTTACCCGTCGTGGTGTTCGTGGCAGCGAGTGTCCCGATCAAAGTGTCGATGTCATCGAGCTGCCCAATCCCGGTCGCGGCCCGCAGAGTGACCGTTCCCAAAGTGATCAGGTTGGAGGATTCACTCGCGGTGTTGTCGGTGATGGCTCCTGCCCCGTTCGCTTCGGAGTCTGCCGTCACTCGGATCGGACCGCTGGTAGAATTGAGCTGACTAAGTGCGACATTCTCCGTCGCGAGGTAACCGATTTGGCCGGTCGCGCTGCTGGTCGTGGTTCCGTCCTGCATCGTGATCGAGCCGTTGTCGGCGGCCACATCCACAGTGCCGATTCCGCCGGTCGTGATGTTCGCGTTCTGCGCCACCGAGTCGCCAGTAATCACGATCGCTCCGGCGGTCGAGCGGACCTCTGCATTCAAGACGATCGCTGCAGTATCGGCGTTGAGGTTGACGCTCCCCGCACCATGAGCGGTTACTGCACTGTCGATGATCAGCGAACCGGCGTTGACATCGATCTGGACACCGCCGTTTCCTTGGAGCGTTTGCACTCCCGTACCTCCGACCACGAGAGTATCGATCTCCTGAATGAAGACGCCTCCACTGGTCGTATTGGTGGCCACCAGCGTTTCGATGGCCGTGTTGAGATCAGCATTCCCTCCGACTGAGCCGATTCCCGTGGCTGCGCTCAGTGTGGCCACATCGCCGATCAGGTTCGGTGTCTCCCCCGTTAAAACCTCAGTGATTGATCCACTGCCGGAACTGTCAGCATCTGCCGAAATGAAGATGTCGCCTGTCGTTCCTCGGGCGTTCGCGTTAACGATGCTCAGTTGGACTTCATCCGGGGCCGAGAGCGTGATGTTGCCGTCGTCAGACTGAATGACGGAACCATCGCTCATCGCGATGTCGCCACCCGCAGTGCCAGCGGACTCAGCTGCGCCATTGTTGAAGGCCCGTCCAGCGCGGACTTGGACTTCACCCCTGCCCGCCGCAGCTGTGGTTGTCATCCCGCCGAACGAGACGGTATCTCCGGCCAGCAATGTGATGCGAGAATTCCCGCCGGTAGTCGTGACATCGGCCAGGATCAACAAATCGTGGCTGGCTGTGGTGCCATCGGAGGCCAGCAGAATGGCTCGATCGCCGGTGCCGCTATTGGAGACTTTTGCATTCACGGTCAGGACTCCGACCGTCGAGACGCAGATGTCATCGCCCGCCATTCCCGACGTGATACTCACTCCGTTCGTCCCCCCAGCAAGCGAGGCGATCCAGAGGTCGCCGGAGACATCCCGAACGTTGATGTCTCCTTGGACGGTCGTAGCAGCGAAGCTCGATGTGGCGACTTCGAGCTTCGCGGAATTGGCGATGCCGGTGGCCGCCTGGAGGTCGATCTCTCTCGCTGTGATGTCTGCAACTGTCGAACTGTCCGAACTATCGCCATCAAGGATTTGTCCGCCGCCATGCGCGATGGTCGCGAGAGTCACTCGTGCGTTCCCCGCGTTGGCATCGATCACGGTGATGTCACCGGCGGTCGCCTGTGAGGCATTCACCGTCAGGTTCCCGTTGGTCGTGTCGATGTCTGTCAGTGTAAGCCCATTCGCCTCGTTAACAGTCAGGGCCGCACCGCTCCCCGTGATCTGGGCCGTGAGTGTATTCACATTCGTATTGAGGATCGTATCGCCACCGCTGGCCCCACTGGTCAATGCCAGGTCATCTGCGACCAACGGTCCGAGATCTCGACCCCAAGCGTCCCGAACATCGTGGTCGCCCCGCAGCCGCAGATCGCCCGTCCCGACGTTGAGACCGGCATCCGGCAGGGTGAGTACGCCCCCATGGCCGCCAACGCGGATCGACTCCAATCCGAGATTGTCGCCCGAGGACAACGAGAACACGCCGGCAGCGGTCCCCACATCCACGTTCCCTCCCGTTGCCCTCAGAATCGCTGTGGCGGAATTCGCTCCTCCTACATTGACCGATCCCGCAGCTGCGCTGAGATTCCCAACAAAATCGAGGAAGATTTCCCCCCCCGCATCGCTGACGCTGGCCTTCAAGAGTTGCCCCGACAGAGCGACATCGATTGCATTGCCAGTCCCTGCAGCGAAATCGGTAATGTCGCCGATGTTCGTTTTCGCGATCAATGACAGATCATTCGCGATGATCAATGTCTGTCCGTGATTGCCATCGACAATGCTCCCCGTCGTGGCTTCGAGTGAGACATCTCCGGTTCCGGCATTAATCGAGTGGACGAGCGTCACGTCTCCGGTTGACGCCGTGATCGACACGTCGGCATTGCTCGTCGCGACGCCGATCAGCGTCATTGGTGTCACAGAGGCATTCTCAGTCACCGTGCCGAGCTCCACCTCATCGATATCATGAAAGACGAGGCTGCCATCGGTCTGGGCTGCCAGTGTGTCGACATCGTTTGCTTGGTCGAGGGTGGCTCCTCCATCAGCCACGATGGCGAGTCCTGAAGCGGAGATCGTGCCCGTCACGTTTTGAGTGACGGTGCCTGCGACATCAAGGAACAGGTCTTGGCCGCCCAGGCTCACCGCTTGGTCAAGGAGCAAATTGCCCCCGGTGACCAATTTGACATCGGCGTCATTGGTAAGGCCGCTGGTCGTTGTCCCCTTCGCAGTATCAGTGACGGTTCCAATCGTCAGGGCATTGGAATCGCGGTAGCTGATCGTCCCGTGATGATTCGCAGAGAGCATCGCAACGTCGTTGCCAGTCTCTTCGAGACGAACCGTCCCCTGTCCCAGCAGTTGCAACCCGGAAGCCGTCACCGAATCGCCTGTGTTCTGGGAAATCGTGCCCGTGACCTCCAGTGTGAGGTCTCCGTTAGTCCCGAGGTTTACATCACTGTCGATCAGTAAGTCGCCCCCTGTGACCAGGCAGACATCGAAACCTGTCGCCGTGCTGCTGATCCCGGTGATCGTGGGGCTGCCGGTCAGCGCGGTGTCAGTAATCTGTCCCACCGTAAGGTCATCAGTGTCCGAATAGTAAACGGCCCCTTGATAGTTCGATGCGAAAGTGTCGACATCATTCGCCTCCCCCAGATCGATACCCGTGCCCGCATCGCTGCCCGAGAGCGAAAGTCCCGCAGCGGTGATCGTGCCGCCAGAGGTCTGCTGAATGGTCCCTGTGACATTGAGAGTGAGGTCGCCCGTGGCTCCGAGATCAACAGCCTGGTTGATCGACAATGGGCCGCCGGACACTAACTTCACATCGAATCCGGAAGTGGTGATGCCTGTGGTCGTGGTGCTGGGAGACATGGCCGAGTCGGTCACTGAGCCGACGGTCAGCGCATTCACGTCGCGATAGCTGATCGTGCCAATTCGGTTGGCAGCCAGAGTCGCGACCGAGTTACCCTCATTCAATTGGACGGCACCGCTCCCGCCAAGAAGCTGAAGCCCCTCAGCGGAAATAGTGTTTCCCGCCGTCTGGGCAATGCCCCCGGTCACGACCAGAGTGAGATTGCCGTTGCCGATCGCGACATCGTTGGCTCCGAGATCACCGACTGCCCCGATCTTGAGATCGCCTTGGATGTTCAGTTTCACGTCATCGTTCACCGTCGTGATGCCGCTTGTCGCGCCGACAGTGCTGATCAGCAGAGAGCCAGCATTGACGTAGCTGATCGTGCCATCGACATGAGCGGCCAGAGTCGCGACGGCATTTGCCTCATTCAAAGCGTAGGTTCCCGCACCCAGCAACAACAACTGGTCTGCTGAAATGCTTGACCCCGTAGCCTCTGACACTCCTCCGGATGTCGTATTCAGAGTCACGCTTCCAGTGACGACGAGATCCTCGCCGCCCCCTGTTCCAATCGTGACGAGCCCGCCAGCGGTGACGGTCAGGTTTGTGGCGTTGACCTGGCCCAACAGCACGCTATTGACGTCCCTGAGCACCACATTCAAGCCCTGGACTGTGACCGATCCCGTAAAGTCATTGGCGGCATTGTCGAGAACGACATCGTTTGAGGTCGTGAATTGGCTCGTGCCAGTCACCGTCAGGGTCCCATTGTCGGTCAGATTGCCCGTGGTCGCGGTCGCGGTGAGGTGGCCGTTGACCGTCCCTTGCAGGGCCAGCGCGGTGGCGTTGACCAAGTTCGCATTGCCGGTCGTCCCGGCGGTGCTGAGCGTCACCGGGCCGGTCGCCGCCAGCGTCCCGAGGTCGATATCGGCCTCCGACTGACTGGTGGTGAAGGTACTCGTGCCAGTCACCGTCAGGGTCCCACTGTCGGTCAGATTGCCCGTGGTCGCGGTCGCGGTGAGATTCCCGTCGATCGTCCCCTGGATTTGCAGAGCCTTCGCATTCCGAACAATGACATTCCCATTGCCTGCCACGATTTGAAACGAAGAAACCAAAGCGGCTGATGTATTCTGGATCTCAATGTTACCGATTGTGGTATCGGCGCTAACCGTCGAACCGGATAGTTCCAGAGCTGTCGCCCCGCCGATCCCGGTGGCTGCGTTTAAGTCGATCACGAGAGCGGTGACCAGGCCCGCCCCATTGATCGCCCCGGAAGATGTGATCGTGACGGAATCGTCCGCCCGTGTGGTGCCGGTGAGCGTCACGTTTCCGGAGGTTGCACCGGTGTGGATGACGATGTCGGCTGTGTTTGCCGTATTGTCGGCGGACAAACTTCCCGAGCCATTCAGAATGACCGAGCCGCTGCCGTCCTGGCCAGCGGAAACCGTAATCAAGTCTGTGGCAGTAACGGCGGCATTGATTGTGATGTCATCGTCGGCTTGCAGCGTCACTGTCGTCGGGTCGATCTCCGCATCAATCGTGATTTCGTCGGCAGCATCGAACAGGAGACTCCCCCCGATGGTCAGCTTCGCATGCACTTCGATTCCACCAGTCGTGGTCCCCGCAGTGACGGATGTGTTTCCTGTGACATGGACGGTTGCATTGAAAATGACATCATCTACCGAGACCAATGTCAGATGGCCCGCAGTGCTGGCGCTGGCGATCGTCAGGCTGGAATCTTCGTTGATGTCGACCGCTCCAATCGACGTAAAGCTGACGCTGCCGAACTCCACGTGGTCACCCAGAGAGTTTCCTAAGTCGACTGACGATCCGCTGAAATGGGCATTCCCGTCGACGACCAGTTCCGACGAGGGGTTATTGCTGATTGCACCTGAGCTAGTCAGGTGCAGATCGCCGCTGATTCGAGAAACACCCTCAAACAAGATGCCCGAAGTGTCATTCAGAGTCACATTGTTGGCAGAAACGATGCAGAGGGAATGGAAATTGTTAGCCCCACTGAGGCTAATGTCGTTTGCCGATCCGGCATCCAGCGTCGTCAGTCCATGCACCGTGAGGGAGCCGCCCACAGCTGTGATCGATTCCGCCACGATATGGAGGCCACCGCTCGAAAAGTCGAAGTTCCCCGCGAAGTCGACGGCATCCGCACCGTCCCCCAGCAGGATATTGAGACTCGCGAGATCGCCGACGGCGAGGGTCTGGTCGCCAGCCAGCTGGTTGTCCAGATCGATGTCGCTTTCGAAGCCGTTCGTCCCTCCGAGGTTATGTTGCAGTTTTCCGTTGACATCGATCGTGAACACGAGTGAGTCGGCACTGACTCCGCCATCGTCGCCCGTAAATGTCACATCCAGCCCGACGAGGACGGCGCTGACCGACAGAACTTGGCGGTCTTCCAGTTTGCGGAGTGAGAGCTTGACGGCATGGGGGTGCGAAGGTTGAGGAATCGGCCCCGCATGACGGGCTTGGAGCCAGTTCCAAAATCGAGAGTAGACGTTCATCACTCAATCCTTCAGGGCTCGGAACGAGGAAAGCGATGCCTCCCCGTCTCTCGGGCCATCCGTGGTCAACCTGATTCGATCACCCGCTTGAACACTGCTGGGGAATTGCATCACTTTGCGATATCGCAACTTAATGCTGAGCAAAACGCGGCATCGATTTCGTCGAAGTGCAGCATCGACGGGGGCGAGTTCGGATCGAATCGCTTTCACATTCTGCACGGCATTCCAATCGCATTCGACCATAACCCCCGTGCGAGCGGAAGAATGCGACACTCGGCATGTTCCCTTTCGAACGGATTCTCATGGTCGAAAAGTCCGTACAACCGGGAACTTCCGACTCAATCGGCAGCTTGCATGCCAAGATCGTCCTCGTCATCGAGTCCCTACAATAACTCTTCGACACAACTGCCTCACATTTCGATACTTGTAAAGGAAATCCGATCTTAACTGATAGTGTGGATGAGCCGCTCCCTCACGCGAGGCGGGTCGCAGCGATTCGCACGATACGTATCGACCTGCTGATCGAGCCGCTTATGCCTCAACGAACAGTCAATCGTCGAGAAAAAGCGGGGACTCTTTGCCTCGCCTCACTCGCGATTGATGGCCGAGTGACAGAGCTGCCGAGGAATGAAAAGGGAATGTCGCCACTGGTCAGGAGGTCCGGTTATGACGAAACTCAACCAGATCCTCGTCTCAATTTTAATGACAAGTGTCATTTGTCTGTTATTGGTAATCACCAGCCCCCGGCTGCGTGCTGATGACCAGATCGCCATCGTGCCTGTTTCGCCGAAAACAGCGTCTTTCTCGGACGAGCTCTTTCAAGACCGCCCACTGACCAGCCTTAAAGCGACCATGGAACGCACGGAAGGCAAGATCCCTCAAAACCTGGCAGCTACCCGGATGGCCGATGCGGCACAGGTTCTCCATTCGACGGACGAATGCCGTCCGTGGATCATCTCTGCGTGTGAATGGGAAGCACCGGGCACAAGTCATCTGCCTCTGCTGTTTGAAGAACCCAACTTGGAACGCATGGGGTATCGAGAGGGTTGCTTCGCCGGAGTTTTTGAAGAGGAAGATGGCTCTTGGACGCCCAGCTGCGTGCAGCCCCTTCTTTCGGGGGCTCATTTCTTTGGGAGTCTGGCAGTGGTTCCCTACAAGTGCGGGTATCAACCGGCTTGTGAGCCGGTCTCGACTCTCGGTGTGGACCGACCCGGGAGCCCGGTTTGCTATCGAAGACACCTGGTCCCCCTGAGTCTTCAAGGTGCGGTCTATCAGGCGGCATTCGTCACGGGGCTTGTGTTTTTCATTCCGTAGCGGTCGTTACGTGGCAAAAGTTTGCCTGAACCAGCGTAAGAATCGATCGAATAACGATTGCGGTTCGACCTGGATCTGGGCGATTCCCGTCGCGCCCCGCAGCAATGGCGTACCGGACTCCAGGAGCGTGACGCGAGCTTGGTACCATGTTCCCACGGGACGCACTCCGCGACTGGTCTGGCGTGAGGGCAGGTTGCGGCGGACAGTGGCCTCTGGAGAGAGTGTATCGAGATCGAGAGCTGAGAGTTCTACGATCTCGCCCTGGTCGATGTTGCTCGAAAACTGATTCCACAACAGTCGGACTCGTAGACCGGATCGTACCAGATTGATGTCGTCCTGATTCACCAGTAGCACTGCGGATCGGCTCTGGGGTTGACCGACCAGGCACAGGGTCGTCCCGGCTTGCAGGAAGCTACCCCGATTTCGCACATCCAAGGGAGAGCCCGACCAACTCGTGAGCATTGCCGATGTGGCTTCGAGCGTTCGAGATGGTCCCGGGAGGACGGTCCCCGACACGGGCGCTCGCAGGATCAACCGTTCGGCATCCAATCGCCGCTGAGCCAGTTGTCGCTCCAAATCGCGGACCGTTTCGCGAACAGCGGGGATGCTCTGCGCCAGTGCGGGCTCGCTGACTCGTCGTCGTTCCAGATGCTCCAGACGCAATCGCTGTTGATTGAGTTCTCCCTCGGACTGAGCGATCCGGACCGCGAGTTGAGGTTCCTGCAAGCGGGCGATTTCTTGTCCGACCTCGACGTGTTGGCCGACGGCCACGCTATCCATAAGGGTGCCCGCAAACGTGACGTACACCCGTTG
>Ga0105046_10011607_pt1 | contig 13689 bp, 6 predicted proteins | sample MAT03_FD_78385 | JGI IMG/M metagenome (GOLD analysis project Ga0105046, IMG submission 78385) | Freshwater microbial communities from Lake Fryxell liftoff mats and glacier meltwater in Antarctica - MAT-03 (megahit assembly) | ecosystem: Environmental > Aquatic > Freshwater > Ice > Liftoff... | reverse complement strand
TCCTTTCGGGGCTAGTCATTGTAAAAGGCTGTACTTTTTTGAAAGTTTTTATATGAGGCTCTTCAAAATCTTTTGGCAGGCTCTCTATATTAGAATTTGATAACTTAAATGCCTTTTGTAAGTTCTTTAGTAATCCCATTTTAATTGAAATATTATTATATTCAATTTATGACAACTTAAATTAAGCTATATTCCCATCTTCATCTATTTCACCCTTTGCCTGCATCATTCTCATATTCTTCGCATCTTGTAAAAACTCAGATGCAAATATAAATTCATTGAGCAGCTTGTTTTCGGAAAAAATAATTTCTTCACTATTGCCGCTCCATTCTTTTTTGCCAAGTACCATGTAAAGAATATTCTCGCCAATTTCCATCACACTATTCATGTCGTGTGTGTTAATAATGGTGGTCATGTTATATTCGATCGTAAGATCTTTGATGAGTTTGTCGATCACCATCGAAGTTTGAGGATCCAGGCCGGAGTTGGGTTCGTCGCAAAAAAGGTATTTCGGGTTCAGTACCACAGCCCTGGCAATTCCCACTCTTTTTTTCATACCTCCGCTGATTTCTGCAGGAAACTTTTTATTGGCGTCTACCAGGTTTACCCGATCCAATACTTCGTTTACACGCTTTAATTTTTTTTCAAAACTATCATGGGTAAACATACTAAGTGGGAACATGATGTTTTCCTCTACGCTCATACTATCGAATAAAGCGGAGCCTTGAAACAACATGCCCACTTGCTGCCGCAACATTTTTCTTTCATCCGTGGTCATATCTGTAAAACTTACGCCATCGTAAATAATCTCCCCTTCGTCGGGTTCAATGAGGCCCACTAAGCATTTTTGCAAAACAGTTTTACCGCTACCACTGCTGCCGATGATCAGATTGGTTTTACCTGTCTTCATCACATGGCTCATCCCGTCGAGCACTATTTTGTCGTCAAAACTTTTTTTAATATTCTTAAATTCAATCATGATTGCAGTTACTATTCCTAAATATTGTTACAAGAGCAATGCGGCCAACGCATAATCTGCCAGCAAAATCATTATACAACTTACTACCACTGATTTGGTACTGGATCTTCCAATTTCTAGTGCGCCTCCTTTTACGTAATAACCATAGTAAGCAGGAATAGAGCTGATGATAAACGCAAATGTATAAGCTTTGATGAGAGAGAAGGTGACGTTAAAAGGCATGAATCCCTCCGCCAATCCTCTATCGAAAGTTTCTTTAGATAAAATGCCTGCAGACGAGCCAGCCAGCCGCCCGCCGTAAATGCCCAGCACCATAGCTATCACTACCAGCATCGGAACGGTAACGATTGCAGCTACGATTTTAGGCATGATCAGAAAGGTTTTTGTGTTGATGCCCATGATCTCCAACGCGTCAATTTGCTCACTTACCCGCATGTTGCCCAATTCACTTGCTATTTTGCTGCCGACAACACCCGCTAGCACAATGCTTACCAAGGTAGGTGCAAATTCGAGGATTACCGTATCCCTTACTATCTGTGCGATAGCGGTTTTGGCAATCAAAGGCGATACCAACTGGTAGGCAGTTTGCACCGTACTTACTGCACCCATAAATACTGAAATTATAGATACAATGCCAAGCGAGCCGATACCGATGTCTGAACACTGGTGCATAAATTCTTTCCAGTATAGTTTGGCATTTTCCGGCTTGCTAAACATGCCCTTGAGCATGAGGATGTATTTTCCGAAATGTGTAAAAAAATTCATTGGGTTATTTTACCTATTTGTAAAGTTGGTTGCTTATGCTTTTTTTCTACTTCGTTGCCACCAATTGCTTTTTTTCATTTCTTCAATTGCATTGGTTTTGGACTTCACCTGTGCGTCTATAACGGCGATCACTACCATATTAAAGATACTACGTATTGAACTACCTAATTGCAATACGTGTACCGGTTTGTTTAAACCTAGCAAAATCGGGCCAATACTATCAGCGCCACCCACTTCCTGTAAAAGATTATAGGCGATGTTACCGGCAGCCAGGTTGGGGAAAATAAGGGTATTTACGTCCCCATTTGCCAATTCTGTAAAAGGGTAGTTGTCTTTTAAAATATCTTTATTGAATGCTAAAATACCCTGCATTTCGCCATCACAAATCAGGCTGGGTTCTTTTTGTTTTACGATGGCTCTGGCTTTTCTTACCAAGTTAGCTTCATCCGAGTCGCTGCTGCCAAAATTAGAATATGACAACATTGCGATTCTGGGCACGATGTTAAAGTTGCGCACTTCTTTGGCCACCATTAAGGTAATTTCTGCTAGTTCTTCGGCAGTTGGATTGAAGTTAACGGTTGTGTCTGCCAAAAACAGCGGACCTCTTTTGGTGAACAGCAAATACATACCCGCAATTTTTTTAACCCCGGGTTCTGTTCCAATAATTTGAATGGCAGGTTTGATGGTATCCGGATAGTTTCTGCTTAAACCACTGATCATACAATCTGCCATGCCAGTTTCAACCATCATCGCTCCAAAATGATTGCGTTCTTTCATGATCTTGGGTGCTTCGTATCTGTTAACACCCTTGCGTTGCCGCTTAGCAAAAAACAATTCTCCAAACTGTTTGCGCAGTTCTTCCGACTCATCGTCTTTGGGGTCTACAATCGGCATTCCTTCCAGATCGATGGCTTGTGCTTCTGCCATCTCGCGGATCTTTTTTTCGTTGCCCAATAAAATCGGAAATCCTACCCCTTCATCTAACACCAACTGCGCAGCTTTTAGAATTTTCGCATTTTCTGCATCTGCAAATACCACCCTTTTTGGCTGTTTTCTTGCCTTGGCTCCTATCACCCTGCTGAGTTGGTTATCGATGCCTAATCTTTTGTCCAATTCAATTTTATAGGCGTCCCAATCTGTGATAATGGTTTTGGCAACACCGCTTTCAATGGCTGCTTTTGCAACGGCAGGTGCTACCGTAGACAGTAACCTGGGATCTATCGGCTTTGGAATAATATAAGTAGGGCCGAATGAAATGTTGTTATCGTTGTAGGCAAGGTTCACAATATCCGGCACTGCTTCTTTGGTTAATGCTGCCAGGGCTCGCACAGCAGCCAACTTCATTGCTTCATTGATCTGGGTGGCTCTAACGTCTAAGGCTCCACGAAAAATATAAGGGAAGCCCAATACATTGTTTACCTGGTTGGGATAATCACTTCTTCCCGTTGCCATGATTAGGTCTTTTCTAACCGCAATTGCTGCATCATAAGTGATTTCAGGATCGGGATTCGCCATCGCAAAAACAATAGGGTTTTTAGCCATCGTTTTTATCATATCGGGAGTTACCACATTGCCTACACTCAATCCCAAAAACACGTCCGCATCTTTCATGGCCTGCGTGAGCTTGTAATCCTGGAATTTAATGTCTACGCAAAACCGATGTTTCATTTCTTCTATGTCGGCCCGCCCTTTGTACAAAATTCCGTCTTTGTCGAACAGCATAAAGTTCTTAGGCTTCGCTCCAAGCTCTTCATACAATTTGATACAGGCCATAGCGGCTGCACCAGCACCATTCACTACAAAACGAACTTTATCAATTTTTTTCTTCTGCAATTCCAATGCATTGATCATAGCGGCAGCAGAAATGATAGCAGTGCCATGCTGGTCATCGTGCATTACAGGAATTTTACATTGCTTTTTTAATTCCTGTTCTATATAAAAGCATTCTGGTGCTTTGATATCTTCTAAATTGATGCCTCCAAAAGTTGGTTCCAGCGCTTTTACAATCTGAACAAATTTTACGGGATCGGTTTCATTGATCTCTATGTCAAATACATCGATATCGGCAAAAATTTTAAACAATACCGCTTTTCCTTCCATCACTGGCTTGCTGGCTTCTGGGCCGATATTTCCCAGCCCTAACACTGCACTGCCATTAGTGATCACTCCTACCAAATTGCCCTTTGCGGTGTACTTGTAAATGTTTTCAGGATTATCTGCTATCTCTTTGCAAGGCTCTGCTACGCCGGGTGAATAAGCAAGTGATAAATCTCTTTGTGTTTTTGCTTCTTTGGTGGGAATAACTTCTATTTTGCCGGGGCGTCCCTTGGCATGGTATTCTAATGCTTGTTGTTTTCGGAATTCAGTTGCCATAATGTATTTATTTCTTCCGGTATTGTTACATAAAATCTCAAACAATGCCTGCTAATCCTGATCAGTGTATTTACTTTATGTAAAAAAATATATGAGGCTGCAATTTACGACATTTACAACAGCCCGTTTGAATGTATTCTATCCACTTGCTTTCACCTTGAATGTCCAGGTAATTGCAAATTCAGCCACTGTTTCCCCGTCTTTGTTCACCCCTGTGCTACGCATGATGGCGGTGGTAGCTTTTCCTGAAGCATACGCGTCTCTAACCAACTGTTTTACCAATTGACCGTCATCACAGCTAAAACGGGTGATTCCTGTTGCCTTTTTTAAAAAATTGCCTTCTACCTTCAATACCAACATGCTCACAGCAGGATCTTGTTGATAAGTATGTGCCATAGCTAAAATACCCGTACTCATTTCGGCAGCCATACTCAAGCATGCAAAATAAGTACTCCGAAAAGGGTTCTGGCTAAACCATTTGAAAGGAACGGTTACCTCGCATTTTTCTTCATCAACATAACGTACACGCACACCCGAAAAAAAAGCACAGGGTAATTTCGACAATAAAAAGAAGCGAAATTTGACGGGATGCAGCACCAGTTCAAAAAATTTTTCGGCGTTTTTCATATATTGAATTCAAAATTTAAAAGGGGAAAGAAAATCAATTCAACAAAATTATTATTTGTCTATTTCTACCACCGTAAGCACTACACTGTTTTCGGCTGCAGACGATTTAAACTGTACGGATCCATTGGAGCCTCCGCTAAATTGAACACTTTTGTCGGTGGTATTCGCAATTGCTTTGTTCAGCTGTTCTGCATAGCTGGAAGCAGTTTGCAGATTGATGGCATTATTGATGCTATTATAGTCGAGTTCCTTTCTACTAACCACAATTCCCATCACTTCTTTGTTACCAATCTCATCCGCCATGATGGATTCGCTTTTGGGAAACAATCGGTATCCCGTAATTCCGCAGTAGGACGAATGAATAGGTTTGTAAGGGAATAAAACAAAACTTTTATTGTTTACATCTGGTGTAAAAATATAGATGTAACATGCGGTGCTGTTTTTGATTTCTATTTTAAAACGAGCCCCCTTTTTTATGGGGGTTACTGTTTTAAAAGTATTGGCTCCTGCTGGCTTTAAGGCAATGTTTTGTTTGGTATCGTTGCTCACCAACCCAACCATGCATTCGAGCGGCGCATTTAATGCAGCTCCTTTTTTCGGCAAAGGATCTATACCATAGGCTTCTCGTACAAATTCTTTAAAATCGCCATAACGCACAAATCCAATTCCATTTTGGCCCCACTGGGGTCCCCAACTATTCATGATCTCAAATGCCCCGCCTTCTACCCTGTCGTTGTAGCCGATCACACACATGGCATGGCCTCCAAACCCTCTTTGTTGGCGGTCTTGAGCGGTAGGTCTCCAAACTTTCTGTCCCATCATACCTTCCATAAAAGAGCCACCCACCATCATTCCAATAACTACGGGTGCGTCTTTAGAAACATGCTCTTTAATAGCCCTGATATTGATGGCATTTACATTATCAGTTTCTGTGAGGCGTTGAAATCCATGGATCTTACTGAGGGCAGCCTTTTGATACAAAGTATTGGTGGCCTGCCTGCTGCAATCATTTTCATTATAGGGAAAATCCTGTAAAGGGACGGCTCCAGCTTTTTGCATAAACTTTAAGGCATTCAGTAAATAACTTCCCTGACAATCTTCAAGAGCAATATTGTTGTACATAAATGCCGGACTATACGCCAATTGATTAGGGTCAGCTTTGCTGGCACTGGCTTCTAAAATGGTTCTTGCCGCATAAGTTGCACTCCATGCTACACAACTTCCTTGTTTCCCTTGGTTCATCCTTTGAGGTGCATACGCTGCGAGAGACACGGCTTCGGGTAAAGGATTTTTTTTGTTATTGTCTTCTAATCCTTCATACACACTGGCCTGCCGAAACTTTTCGGGGTCATAATTATATCCGCTCTGAGAAAAAAGTGTTTGTTCAATATTATTCACAGCTCCATTACCGCAACCGCCTTTGTTCATCCAGAAATAAGCGCCACCAACTATCAATAACAGGACAATGATTCCCCCTTTTCCACCACCTCTACCACCACCTCTACCAAACCAACCGAGTATGATGGGTAAAAATGAAAGTAGTCCACCTCCGCTCGTATTCCGCGGGCCGGTTGTATTTTCAGAATTATCATTGTACTCTTCCTGATCCTGCGGATCATCTACCATGTGCAGTGCCATAACTATTGCTTTAAGTTAGGATTAACTTTTGTTTGGTTGAAGATAAAAAATGAGTGGCGATTAAAAGGAATAATTTTATTTTTTTTCTAACACTACAAATACCCTGGACACGTTATTACCTTTCTCATCAGTTAAACTGAGTAGGTGCTTGCCTGCTGTTGGACTAAATGCCAATTGGTGGTATCTTTCTGTACTAGCGACAAATGTATCGTCCAGACTCCAAAAAATAGTTGCATTCGCACTTTTATGGGTGGCTGTGAACACTGTTTTTCCGCGTCGGCCGTCTATTTCTAAGGGAACATATATGCTAGAATTGGATGGAGGATATACAATTTCTATCATGTTCGTCATGTTGCCATCTGAACAGCCTGGCTTTAATTCCGGCAATATTTTATAATCGTGGTTGCGCTGCCGGTAGTAAAATTCCATGGTTGGAGGCAATACAAACCAGGATCGTTGCCGCATTGCGGATGGTATTTCACATCCTTCATTTACGCGGTAGGTACCCGTCTCATCTAGTTGCACTATGGAATGGTATGGACAAAGCGGTGCCCTGTCAGCAAGAGGTGGCATTTGTAAGGTATCTATTTGGTCACAATCGATATTCGCTCTAAAACCAGTTTGTCTGCAAATGGGTATGTAGCTATAATTGTACATGGGTTTGGTAAACCATCCTTTACCAGCATCTGGTAAACTTCGAAAAATATCAAACATTACTGGCGCCGCTGTTTGAATGCCGGTAAGTCCGGCCCGCCCTTCACCATCGGCATTACCAACCCATACCGCCACCACGTATTGTGGCGTAATACCAATGGACCATGCATCTCTGAAACCGAAACTCGTACCTGTTTTCCAGGCAATACGCTGCGATGAATTAAATTGTTGCCACAAACCTTCTTCACCGGGTCGCATCACTTCTTGCATGGCTTCAAATGTGGTATAAATAGATGATGCATCTATTGGATAATAGGTGGCAATGTTTTTTGCGGATTGTTTTTTTTGTACCTGAAATGTCGGTGGATGAATATCGGCAGCATTAATGGTTCCGTTGTTTTGTTGTTGATGTTGAAGTATTCTTGCCAACGAAGCATACATACCTGCCATGTCCCACATGCTCACTTCGCAGCCTCCCAATATCAAACTGAGTCCATAAAAATCAGCTGGATTTTTCAACGTGCGAATACCATATTTCTGAAGTACTTCATACAATCGTGGGTACTTATACTGTTGTAGCAAACGTACAGCAGGTACATTTAAACTTCTAGCCAATGCTTGTTTAGCAGGAATGGCGCCATCATATCCTAGGTCGAAATTCTGTGGGGTATATCCACTTATTTGTGTAGGAATATCGGGCACCAACATGTTGGGAAGCAGCATGCCATCGCTCAGCATTGCAGCATATAGCATGGGCTTAAGCGCACTACCCGGGCTACGGGGCGCCTGTATTACATCCACATCACTTTCTAATTCCTTGTTTTGCGGCTGGTAAATATTTCCAACATAAGCTAACGCTTCACCAGTAGATACATCTAATACCAATGCACAAATATTGTTGATATTGTTGCCTTTCAACACTGCATGATGCTGTGCTAGAATTTGCTGCGCGTTTTTTTGGATGCTACTGTTGATGCTGGTTCGAATGCCCGTTGGAAGTTGTTGTTGCTTATTTTCTTTTTTAAAATATTGTAAGAGATGCGGTGCAAGTTGGGGTAAAGGCAAGGGCTGTTGGGGTAGGGGCTCCTCCATAGCCAAGCTAGCATCTGTTTCGCTAATTCGACCTTGCTCTTTTAATTTCTGAAGCAACCGGTTTCTTTTCAAAAGTAATACCTGTCTGTTTTTCCCGGGATGCACCAACGAAGGTGCGTTGGGCAACACTGCCAAAGTAGCCATCTCACCCCAGCTCAAGTTTTGTGCACTACGACCAAAGTAACGCCATGCTGCAGCATCTAATCCCACCACATTGCCACCGAAGGGAGCGTTTGCTGCGTAAAGCGCTAGTATTTCTTTTTTGCTGTAACTAAATTCTAGTCTAAGCGCCAGTAAACTCTCTTTCAATTTCGAAAATACATTTCGCTCATTTTGTTGTGCCAACCGAATTACCTGCATACTAATGGTGCTTCCACCTTGGGTTGTATGGCCTTGCAGATTAAAAAACAAAGCTCTGCCAATAGCTTTTGCATCAACACCTGGATGAGTAAAAAAGCGTTTGTCTTCAAACGTTGTAATGCAATCAATAAATTTTTCCGGGATATTTTCATGATAGGGGAATCGCCATTGTCCGTCGGTTGCTATACTGGCATTGAGTAATTGGCCATCTCTGTCTTCAATTGTATAACTAGTAGGCGTTTTGAAAATTTTGCCGGGTAGCGCAAAATAAAATAGTATCAACAATATACACAACAAACCTATCAGCCATTTTTGGTGCTGAACGCCACGAGGTTTCTGTAATTGCAAAGTTGGTAACATGTTGTAAAAATGGCAGATACAATTGTTCTATTGTATCTGCCGATATGGTCGTTAAGGTCTTACTACTTCTATCCATTTTCCATTTCCGGATGCAGTAATTTGCTGGTCATACATTGCCTGACACTGCGTAGCTGGTAAGTAGTACCTGCCGGGATAAGCCGCGTTCAGTTGAATGTAATAGGTGAGTGTTTCATTTTGTTTGATATCAAAATAAGTGTACACCCTATCGTCTCTGATATCTTGGTAGGTAGAAGTCGATGACTTAAAAGCAACTTCTGTTTCCAGCATCCGTGCGTTCAAAATTTCCCACCCAGAAGCAAATACCTGGTTCAATGCCATTTCTGTAAATGTACCTGATTTGCCACTATTCTTTACCGTTACCTTGGCAATAAAGTCGGTGCCCTGTTGTAATTTGGTCACATCAACCGCGTTACCATTTTGGGTGATATAGCTGATGCTCATGCTCAGCAGTGGAGAGTTACCTCCTGCAGAAAGTGTATCGCCGGTAAGTGGTTGCCCTTGTGTGATCACCCGGAGGTACAGCACATTGTTACCAGTATTTTTAATGACAACCGGTACCGCATCATTTTTAAAATTCAATGCCATTTGATAAAAATGATTTTTACTATTGATGTCGTTATTCAGGCCATTTATATTGGCAGTTGCTATTATTTTTTTATCGGATGCATTTTTACCACAGTATTTTGCGATAGCCATTAAACTGTATGCAGTGGTTTGTGTGCTGTACCAACTATCCAGTGACAGTTGCCCCGCTACGGCATTCAAAACCTCTTCCGCTTTTTTTCGATTGCCCATCAACGTGAGTGTTTCTAATATCATCGATTGATCTCTTAGTGCAGAACCAAAACTGCTACCCGGACTTTGCCTTTGGCTGGGCGCTGTTGATAAACCACTAATAAGATCCAACGCAACATTATTGTTGCCTGCCAATTGGTAAGCTGCAGCCAAACGCCATTTCGCTTCATCTGATAAATATGTAAACTCTTTTAGTCTGTTCATAGCACCTGTTTCCGGCGATTTAGCCAGCGCTAAGGTATAGAGTCGATAGGCCTGCGTGAGATCGCCTCCATAAAAATTGCTGGTAGAAGGTACCCAGCTATTGGCTTTGTTCTTTTGAAAATTTTTCCAGCTTTGCAGCATATTGTCGCTCACATAATAGCCATTGTTTTTGGCTTCTATCAAAAAGTGGCCGGCATAATTGGTACTCCATTCGTCGGGATCATTGGTGCCTGGCCAGTAATTAAATCCGCCTTCGGCACGATGATAATTGGCCAGTTTCGCGATGGTCGCTTTTACGTTTTTATCAACGGATGCTTTCTGAAAATCATCCAGATCGGTGAGCTGTTTCAACAACAGTTGAGGAAACGCTGCCGAAATGATTTGTTCCAAACATCCATGTGGATATTGAATAAGATAACCCAACCTTTTTTGTAAGTTCATAGAAGGAATAGAAGAGATTTCGATACTGCCGCTGCTACTAGCTGCCAGTCCGATGGGCACCGCTTTGCCTTGCCATTGTTGACCGGGTTCTAAGGTCACCTGTTGCACATTATTAATAATAGGATTGGGATTTCTAATATCAATCTCTATTTCATCGGATGCCTTTTCACTTCCACTGCTGGCATTTATTTTTACCTTTCCAATGCCTGCTGCATTTTTGATGCGCACGTTAAAATAAGCCAACTTTTCGCCTGTTTCTGAAAATGATAATTGCTGGCTAGCTGCATCCATTACCTCAAAAAAGGAATTGCTTTGAAGGGATACATTTACCGATCTGATGTTATTCTCCATCGCAAACACCGTTACTGGTAGTTGAATGGTTTCCCCAGGCGACAACACCCTGGGCATTGTGGCCAATACCATCAATGGTTTTTTGACGGCAACTGTTTTTTCTGCCATTCCATAACTTCCTTTGTGTGCTGCTACAACCATCATCTTTACAGAACCAATATAAGACGGCATGGTAAATTGTTGTGTTTGTTTCTGTCCTTTTTTTAAATGGAAAGGACCTATGTATTTCACCACCGGTTTAAATCGATTGGCCGTTTTTTGCGTTACGGGTCCGGCATCATTGTCTCCTCCAATACTGAGTATTCTTTCCAGATCACTACCCCATGCCCCAATTACAAAATCAAAAAGGTCGAAACTTTTTACACCCAAGGCTTCTCTTGCATAAAATGCTTTGTGTGGATCGGGTGTTTTATAATTGGTGAGGTCTAGTAAACCCTCATCTACCACCGCAATACTGTAGGTCATTTCCTTTCCGTTTTCTTCGCTAACGGTTACGGATACCTTTTCTTCTGGTCTGATAGCTGCCGCTGTATTGATAACAGGTTTGAGTATGGTATTTTTATCTTCTACTATGATGGGGATTGTACCATACATTCTAATAGGAAGATCGTTGATTGTTTGCGCATGTGGTTGTAATAAACTAATGGTGGCATAGAGGTTGGGGGCCATCCCTTCTTCGGTTTTAAACTTCACAATGGTTTGACCTTGGCTGGTTTCCTGCCAAAAATATTTGACCACTTTGCTACCGTTTTCTAAGCTCACCAGCATTCTACCGCCTTTTGCTGAAGGAATAGTTAACACCACTTCTTCGCCCGCATTGTATTTTTCTTTATTGGCTTCAAAACTAAGCATGGCAGCCGCCGTTTGATCTTCTTGTCCAGATCTGCTTTGCCACCCGGGTTCATCGATGTAAAATGCGGCGCCTGTGGTATGCCCACTGGCTTTGTCTTTTACCAATATCAGGTAGCGCCCCCATTCTTGTGCAGTAGTTCCAAACTGCCATTGCCCTCTTCCGTTAGTTAAAGTGATGTCTTCTTTTTTGATCAGTTTATTGTATTCATTTTGTGTGAAGTTGCTCAGGTTGTCGCCTCCTTCATCCCACCACCAACGCCATTGAATTTTATAAAACGATACTTCTGCCATACTATTACTATTAATCAAATCGCCTTTGCTGTTTACGTTTACGATTTGCAGATTGTGCTGTTTGCCGCTCAATAAAAAATCGAATGGTTTTTCTCCAGCAGGTAATTTGATGCCAGCATAACTGCTGAATGGGCTGTACGGAACCGTCATGTTGTTGATGCTGAAACTACCTCCGGGTTCAAATACTTTGGTTATAATATTTGCGGTGAGCATGCCAGGTGCGGTTTCATCCAGTTTAAAGTCTGGCTGAATGTTGGCAGTACCTGCTTCGTTCAAACTACCTTCGTAAATTGTTTTGCTGATGGTATTGTAAGGGCTCGCTGGGTTATCAAATTCAAATCCTGCAAACTTTGTAAAAATGGTTTTTCTGCTGCTGAGTGCTACATCTGTTTTGGCGTTCAGGTTTTTACCCGGCGCGCCAAATAGCCAGGCAGCTGTAAGGATTCCGTTATTGGTACTGCCTGTGCCTAAAATAGGATCATTCCCAAAATCTACATTTATTTTTAAACGATTGGGCATCACTGTTTCTATTTTGATTCTTTTCTCAAAAACAGCACCTCCCACTTTTACTTTGGCCAGCCAATTCCCGGTGGGCGCAGTAGCATCGGTATTGGTTTTAAAAACCAGGTAATCATTATTCCCCAGTGTTTGAATAGCATTTCGGTACAACTGTCCTTGGGGCGAATACAAACTAAATTCTACCGGATGTTCTGCTGGCAAATTGCCAGTTTTGTCTTCTATAATGCAACTTAAGTAGATGCTGTCCCCCGGCCTCCAAACACCTCTTTCTCCAAACAGAAATCCTTTGATACCATTTTTAATTTCTGCGCCACTAACATCAAAGCGACTCAAAGCAAGTGCATTCCCATCGTCTAGTTTTAAATAGCCTCTTTCTTTGCCTTTCTTTGCAATTAGCAAATAAGGTTTTTGTTTCAGGTCGATATTGGCAAAGCCATCGCTGGCACTGCTGGTTTTTCCAATTACCTGATGCTGGTAATCCAACACTTCGAGTTCAATTCCTGCCATAGGTTCAGTACTTATGATATCACTAACGGCCACGAGTACACTATGATTTCCGGATCTCTTCGCGGTTAGTCCGATGTTGCTGGCAATAATGTTGCGACTGGCCCATTTATCTTTGCTGTAGTAAGATCGATGCATAGGGTCATCCTTTTTTTGCCAGTTGTAGCCATAGGGATAATAGTTGTCGTAATTATTCCAAAATGCATCCGCATCATCCTGTCCTTTTGTTTCATTAGCGTAATAGTCTTCTTCATAATAGTCATCTTCTCCATCAACTATAGAAGTGGTATCTACGCCATTCTTACTGTACATGGAATATTCTGGCCTAAAACCGATCGTGATGGTATAAATAGCACCCGGCTCAGTTTTTAAAAACTGATCTATGTCTAAAGAAAAACGTTGTTTTACATGAAGATCCAAACTTTTGTCATTGTCTAATCTCAAGGTTTTTTGCACAATAGGTTTAGCGACCCTTCTCAAAGAATTATTTCCAGCCATGTCGTTTTCTTGAAAAAACTGCGGCACATTGTTTTCATAGATTTTAAGGATACTAACATCTACTGCAGCAAGGTTTACGGCATCAAAAGGCAGCACTAATTTGCCGCTGTTAGGTAGAATATTGCCTTTTCCAAATATTTTTACAGAGGGTTTTCTATTTTCAAAAACGATGTTAGAAGTGAAATTTCCTGTGAGCGGTTGTCCCCATTTATTCTTAATACCTGCATTGCTGTTTACAGTAAAACTCCCGTTTAGTTGAGTGCCGGCATAGAGTTTTATTTCACTGCCATTGATGCTAAATGATACATCCGACTGGTTGGCAAAACTCACAAGCCCGGTTAGGTCCTGGTCCACTGCAATTGGAT
>Ga0105046_10011606_pt1 | contig 13690 bp, 11 predicted proteins | sample MAT03_FD_78385 | JGI IMG/M metagenome (GOLD analysis project Ga0105046, IMG submission 78385) | Freshwater microbial communities from Lake Fryxell liftoff mats and glacier meltwater in Antarctica - MAT-03 (megahit assembly) | ecosystem: Environmental > Aquatic > Freshwater > Ice > Liftoff... | reverse complement strand
TCATCGACGGAGGCGAGCACGCGCCGGTCTTCGCCGCGTTCGGCAGTTTCGCGCTGCTGGTCTTCGTCGACTTTTCCGGCCGGACCAGGCCCCGGCTGCTCGCCTACATCGCCCTGGCCATTGCCGGCGCCGCGCTGATCGTCATTGGCACCCTCTGCTCCGGCCACCTCTACCTTTCGGCAGCGGTTTCGGGGTTCGTCACCTTCCTGATCTTCTTTTCCGGCGTGATCAACGGGTACATGGCCGCGACCCGCACCGCCGCCGTGCTGCTGATCGTGCTGCCGGTGATGATCCCGGGAGGAGCTTCGACGATCGACGAACGGTTGCTCGGCTGGGGGATCGCCTGTGCCTTCTCGATTCCGGCCGTGTTCCTTCTCTGGCGGTCACCCTGGGTCGCGGAGCTGCGCAAGGGCTGCGCGGCCGCCTGCGAATCAATCGCCCGGCTGGTCGATGACCCGGATGACCTGGAGCTTCGGAACCGGGCCGATGAATCGGTCAAGTCTGTGCGCGACCGATTTCTCGCCACACCCCACCGGCCCACGGGACCGACCGGTTCGGCGGCCGCGGTCGCGGCGCTGATCGAAGAGCTGGAATGGACGGTCAGCCAGTTCTGGAGGGCCGGTCCATCGATCGGGGACGAGGCCGGGCCCGCCGCGGCCCGTTTGCGTGAAGCCTGCGTGGCGGTGCTCAGCCGCACGGCCGAAGTGATCCGCGGCCGCGAAGGGACCGTCTCGACCCTGGAACTCGACCAGGAGCGCCGTGACCTGATCCAGGAATTCAGCCGGCGCGTGACGAACCACGAGACCGGGGCGGAAGAGCTGGAGACCGACCTTGCCCGCACCTTCCGGCTGCGGCTACTCTCGTTCTCGGTGGCGGACACGGCCGGGTTCGCCAACGTGGCCACCGGACTGAGGGTTGCGCCGGGACCCCTCGGGAAGAGATGGCTGCGGATCATTGGACGGCAGGGACACAAAGCCGCCGCCACCGAGAAGCTGCTCGCTGAACACGCCAATCCGAGATCGGCTTGGTTTCGCAACAGTTTCCGCGGAGGGGTCGGGATCGCCCTTGCCGTCTTCGTCGCTCTCTGGGTCGATGCCGACAATGCGTTCTGGGTCGTGCTCGGCACACTTTCGGTGCTGCGCTCGAACGCGATCGGCACCGAAGGCAGTGTTGTCTCCTCCCTGATCGGCACCGTGATCGGCATCGTCATCGGTGCCGGTGTCATCACACTGATCGGCGAAAGCAGCGTCCTGCTCTGGATCGCCCTGCCGCTGGCCGTGCTCGGTGCCGCTTACGCGTCGGCGGCGATCTCTTTCACCGCCGGGCAGGCCGCTTTCTCGGTACTGGTGATGATCCTGTTCAACCTGATCGAGCCGATCGGGGTGGAGGTCGGCCTGATCCGGGTCGTCGACGTCGCGATCGGCTGTGCGGTCAGCCTCGGGGTCGGCCTGCTTCTATGGCCGCGCGGGGCCCGCGAGCTGGTCCGCCGTTCGCTGGGTGAGGCGTATTCAACGGCCGCGAACCTGGTCTTCTCCCGGGTCGATGCCGCGGCGGCCGGCCGGATATTGGACCAGTTCGACGATCCGCGAAACGAAGCGGTCGCGGCTGCCGACCGACTTGATGCGGCCCTGCGACAGTGGCTCGACGAAAGCTCGGCCGCTCACGTGGACGCCGAAAGCCTGGTTGCGCTCACTTCCTGTTCGAGCCGCCTGCTGCGCTCGTCGCATGCTTTCCGCCTCATGGTCCTGATGCCCTGGTACCGCCCGGTCCCGGCGGCGATGGTCCCTCAGATCGAAAACCTCGGAGCCGAAGTCAGGGACTGGTACATCGGGTGCGGTGATGCTTTCTGCGGCGAAGGCAGGATTCCGCCACCCGGGAAGGCCGAAGTCTCCTTTGACGATTCGACCCTCGGCCTGATCGCGGGTGCCCGGACGAAGGACGAACTCCATGCGGCGCTCAGCGGGGCCTGGGTGCTGCAGGGGCTCGAGTACCTGATCTATCTCGAAGGCCGGGTTGCCCATCATGCCGACCGGGTCTTTGCGGTCGACAAGTCCGAAGAAACGGACCTTCAGGTCGGGTAGTCGTCCTCATGGGGGAGGACGACTCGGTGGTGGCGCTCGTCACCGATCACCTTCGGCAGGACCTGCCGGGTGGCGTTCGGATCCGCCTTCGCCGCGGCTATCGCGGATGCCGAATCGGCGTGCGGGGACAGGGCCTCCAGCTGCTTGACGGTCGGGAAGACGATCGCGAACTCTTCCCGCTCGTATTCGGCCAGCGCGGTCGTTGGAGTCACCCAGCGCTCGGCGGTCATTTCTTCACCATCGGGGATGGCGATGGTCCCGGCCAGCCCGGCTGCGAGGAAGAACCAGGTGTCGAAGCGGGTCTTGATGACCTCCGGAGTGACCCATCTGGCCAGGGTCACCAGCTCGGTTTCCGGATGAAGGTCGATGCCGGACTCCTCGGCCAGTTCGCGCCGCGCGCAGGTCGCGAGGCCTTCGATGCCTTCACCGTCTTCCGGATCGAGCGCTCCGCCGGGGAAGACCCAGACGTTGGGCATGAAGCGGGCATTTTCGGAGCGCCTCAGCATCAGGACTTCGAGCGAACCATCGGCTTCACTGTCGCGAAGCAGGATGACCGTGGCGGCAGCCCGCGGCAAAGTGGGGTCTCCCAGGTTGATTCTCTCCGAAGGTCCCGGCTCAGGCAGTTGCGGCACAGCGCAACCGTATACCCGCACGGCCATCAACGGGGCAGCCGGGCTCAAGGTGCTTGAGTAACCTTCCGGCTATGAGCACCGCAACAACAAGCCTCTGGATCTGTGTCTCCTGCGGCTGGATCTATGACCCGGCCGAAGGCGACCCCGATGGCGGCGTCCCGGCCGGCACCGCTTTCGAAGACATTCCCGAAGACTGGTTCTGTCCCGTGTGTGGCGCACGGACCAGCGACTTCGAGCCTTACGAGGCCTGAGCCTCAGTTCTCTCAGCGTCAATTTTCTTTCAGGGCGCGGCGGCGTGAGCGCCGGACCCAGGCCCGGTTCAGGGCCAGGCTGATCAGGACGATGATCCCGATCGGGATGGCGATCGCCAGGGCGATCAACGCCACGCCCGCGGCGATGCCGAGCATGTGACCGGCGTCGTTGACCGCGTCGTCGATGCCCCAGGTGGAGTTGTCGCCTGAGCCCGCGGACTCATCGGTCACCACGGTGACTGTCACCGGGGTCAGATTGGCTTTGCGCTCGAGCTTGTTCAGGCGGGTGGTGAGCGTCGCGGCCTGAAGCCGGGCGTTCCTCAGGTCAGCTTCGATCGCAGTCCGGTCCGCGTCGGTCACCGCTTCCGAAAGCTCCTTGACCAGGCTCTGAACTTTCGCATTCGCGGTCTGGAGTTCGTCCTGTGTCGTCAGCGTCGGGGCGGTGATGTCCTCGGTCTGCTGGCTGCGCGACTTGAGGTCGGCGATGCCGGAAAGGTCCCCGACCGCATCCTCGAGCTCGTTACTCGGGATCATCAGGCTGAAGATGGCCCCGGCCTGGCCGGCCGGACCATCCTGGACCGAAGAGTCGAGCACGATTCCGTTGTGGTCATCAACCACCTTGATGATGTCGTTGCTCACGTCCTGAACGTTTTCGGGCTTCGTGCCCAGCGTGATCTCGGCCTCCTGGGCAACTTTGCGGTTCTGGACCCCGGCGGCCAAGGGGCCGACTGCGCCCGAGGTGCTCCTGGCACTGTCGAGACTTTCGGGTGAAACCGTGTCGCTGAACTCGTTTATCTCCGGTGCGCCCTGTTCCGGAACAGCGGCTCCTGTGGTCGGTTCGGAGCTTGCGCTGTTTTGAGCGACACCGGAATCGGCGGTTGTGCTCAAGGAACTGGATGTCGTTCGATCAAGCGATGGCCCGTCAGAGTTATCACTTACACCGACGCCAACGGCGACGACTACGAGAAGCAGGCCGGCAAGGCCAGCCGTCACCGGCAGCATGTGGGCGCGCAGGTTCTCGATCCAGCGTTGCAGCGAATCACCGAAGCCGGATTTCGTTTCGCCAGTGACGCCGGCCGACCAGTCCGGGGGGAAGTGGTCGGCGACGGCGGTGTCGAGGGCCTCGGTGAAGTCCGGGTCAGCCTTCGGCTTGGCGTCTTCGAGGGCGAGCACCAGATCGGCGAACTCATTCAGGTCGTTATCGGGGAAGTTCGTTTCAGTTGACATGTTCGGCCTCCTGGCAGGCTTTGCGAAGTTTTGTCATCGACCGGTGGATCCGGGTGCCGACGTTGCTGGGGGAGATGCCGGTGGTTTCGGCGATCTCGACGTTGTTGAGGCCGGCGAAGAATTTGAGTGAAACCAATTCCCGGTCCTCGGCGGGCAGCGTGTTGAGCGCCCTGGTGACCAGTTGCTCACGTTCGAGGTCGGCGTCGGGATCGGTCGGGTCCGGCGCCACTGGCTCGTGAGTCAGAGGGGTTTCGTGTTTGCGCTTGCGCAGTTCGTCCAGTGAAGCGTTGCGGGCGATGCCGAACAGCCATCCCCGGGCGCTGCCGCGCTTCGAATCGAAGCGGTCCCACTTGCGGTAGGCCCGCTCGAAAGCCAGGGCGGTGACATCTTCGGCGGCAACCCTGTCCCGCAGCAATCCGGCGACATAGGCATAGATGTCGTCGCGGTTGCCCCGGTACAGATCCTCGAAGTTCCGCACCCCGGGGGCGGAATCGGTCTTGACGGCTTCAAGCATCACGTTCATATCTGTACTACGGACCGGCCCCGGATCCGTCACGGATGTCCCGAAAACAAGAAAGGCCCCGCGTCGGCGGGGCCTTTCCGGCAATCGTCTTGACTGCGGCTCAGGAAGAGCAGTCCACCAGGCCGAAAGCTGATGCTTTCTCGTTGGCGTCGGCAAAGGTCTTGCGCTCGCCTAGTGCCTGTGGGTCCTCTTCGACCTGGTCGAGGCCGGTCTCGAGTGCGTCGTAGATCGCGGCGGTCGTTTCCTCTTCGCCCTCCGGCGGGGTCAATTCGCGCAGCTTCGTGAGCTGTTCCCTGTAGATCGGCAGGATTTCGTTGGTGATGGCATCAGTGACGACAGGATCGTTGAGGTCGGTCGGCAGGTTGGCACTCAGATTGGTGATTTTCTCGGAGTCGGCGGCGCAGATGGCGTCAGCTTCCGTGACGTATGCGGCCTTGGTCGGAGCGGGTTCATCCGAGTCGGACGAATCGTCGCTGCTACCGCAGCCTGCGGCGATCAAAGCGGTGGCCGCGAGCAGCGCGGCCAGGGACAGGAGGCTCTTGTTCAAGGGGTTCCTTTGGGTTGTGGACCAGGCGACGCGGGTTCCCACGGCCTGCCGGTGCAGTATCGCTGATCCCGACATGAGTGATATCCATCACCTAAGCAACGATTCCTATTGCAGAATAGTTGCGAAAGTGGAAAGATATTCCGATGCCTTCTGCTGACCTCACCCCGGCCACCGATCCACTTGCCGATCTCGAGATCGCCGAAGAGGTTCGTGAGACTGCCGTCCGGGTCGGTGTTCTGTTCCGCCACCTCCTCTCGTACAGCGACGGCGGCCGTGCTTTGCGTGACATTGACGAGCAGGGCCTCAGTTTCGTCCAGTTCAGGGTCTTGATGAAGCTTTCCGTCGCCGATCCCGATGATCCGCCTTACCTCCAGGAAATCTCCGAGGAACTCGGGGCTTCGATGCCGTCGCTCAGCCGTGCGGTCGACATCCTGGTGCGGAAGGGCCTGGTCTCACGATCCGAAGATCCGACCGACCGCCGTCGCCGCCGCGTGGCGCTGACCGATTCCGGACGGGAGATCACGAACAGCTTCTTCCAGAGCCGGGCGTCAAGCGTGATCCAGTTCGCGAACAGCCTCAGTGATGAGCAGCGGGAAGCCCTCGATTCCGCGATCGGGCTGCTGCTGGACCGCGACGACATCGCACCGATTTACGAGAAGTTCGAAGGAGTCATCCCGAAATGAGCCGCTACCAGCACCTGATCACCGACGAAAACCGCAAGTGGTGGACCCTGGGCGCGATGTGTCTGGCTCTGTTCATGGTGATGCTCGACAACACAGTCGTCAACGTCGCCCTGCCTTCGATCCAGCGCGATCTCGGCACTTCGATCTCCGGTCTCGAATGGATCGTTAACGGCTACACCCTGTCTTTCGCCGTTCTGCTTGCGGTCGGCGGGCGCATGGGCGACATCTTCGGCCGCCGCAAGATGTTCGTGGTCGGCGTGATCATCTTCACTTTCGCTTCAACCACCGCCGGCTTCGCGCCCACCGACTTCGCCCTGGTCGCCAGCCGGGTGATTCAGGGCATCGGTGCCGCATTCATGATGCCGGGCACCCTGTCGATCATCACGGACGCTTTCCCCGCCCACGAGCGTGGCAAGGCGATCGGCACCTGGGCCGGAGTTTCTGCCCTGGCCCTCGCGATCGGCCCGGTTCTCGGCGGTTTCCTGACGGAACAGGTCTCGTGGCGCGCGATCTTCTACATCAACCTGCCGGTCGGCGTTCTCGCCGTGCTGGCCGCTTTGTTCGTCGTTCGTGAATCGCGCGACACCACCGTCGGCCGGCAGGTCGACGTGCTCGGGGTGGGCGTGCTCACGGTCGGTTTGACCGCTCTGGTCCTCGCCCTGATCGAAGGCAACACCTGGGGCTGGAGTTCGGCCGCCGTCATCGGCCTGGTTGCTCTCTCGGTGATCATGATGATCACTTTCGTCGCGGTCGAGCAGCGGGTCAAGGCCCCGGTCATCGCGTTCTCCCTCTTCAAAAGCCGCAATTTCATCGGCTCGGTGATCGTCGCTTTCATCATCTCCTTCGCGATGATGGGCGTCTTCTTCTTCCTCGCGCTTTACATGCAGAACATCCTCGATTACTCGGCGCTGGAAGCCGGTGTTCGATTCCTGCCAACCACCCTGGTGATCATGATCACGGCGCCGGTGGCCGGACGGCTCTCCGACCGGATCGGTCCGCGCTGGCCGATCGTCGTTGGCATGTCGATGATCGCCCTTTCGCTCTTCCTTTTCTCCCAGGTCAAGGTCGGCACGACTTTCTCCGGCCTCTGGGTCAGTTTCGTGATCCTCGGATTCGGGATCGGGCTGACCATGTCGCCGATGTCGACTGCCGCGATGAATGCCGTCAACAAATCGAAGGCAGGGGTCGCGTCCGGCGTGCTTTCGATGTTCCGCATGGTTGGCGGCACGTTCGGCGTGGCTGCACTCGGTGCGCTCTTCCAGAACCAGGCGCAGGTGAAGATCGACCAGCAGCTCTCCGAATCCGGTCTTTCGGCAGCGCAACGAGCCGATTTCGCCCATCAGTTGACCGGAGGCACTCCCCAGCTGGACGGGGTTCCGGCCGGCAAGGCCGCCCAGCTGGTTCAGACCGGACACGAGGCGTTCGTCTACGGGCTGGGCCACGCCATGGTCCTCTCGGTTGGCATCGCCGTGGTCGGGGTCTTGATCGCGTTACTCCTTATCCGGGACCACGGTGAATCGCTCGATGAAGAAACCGAACTTGTTTCGCCGGGTGCATCAACTGCCGCACCTGTTACTTAGATCCATTGGCCGACCTTCGATCCGGCTATTCTTTAGCGCTGACCTGACTTAAGGGCCAATCATCCAAGGAGAATTCCAGTGCGTTCCACATCGATCTTTGTTTCGCCGAATCGCCTTCGTCTCGCAGTCGTTTCAGTGATCGCCGCTGTGGTCGGTGCCCTCGCCCTGACTGCCGGTCCCGCCAGTGCAGCCGAAGTCACGTCTTCGAAGGTGGTGGTGAAGCCTTTCGGCCTGAAGAAAGGCCGCGCCAAGATCATGAGCACGGTTTCGATCGGTGGCAGCGTGCGCCCTTACCGGGCCAACCAGCGCGTCCGGGTCTGGTTCTTCCATAACGGCAAGAAGTACGTGAACCGCAGCATCAAGCTCAAGAAGGGCAAAGGCAACTACGGCACCTTCCGGTCGAGTGTCGTTACCAAGGAAGGCGGCAAGTACGCCGTCCAGGCCAAGTACTACGGCAACGCCGGGCAAGATCCGGTCGGCCGCGACGTGACTGAACGCAAGTCGTGGAAGGTGCGTTTCGTCGCCCTCGGACAGGGCCAATGCTCGAAAGTCGTCAAGGGGTTCCGTCAGGCTCTGAACGATCTCGCTCTGGTCCCGGACGACGGCAATTGCTTCAACGGCAAGATGGACCGCGCCGTCCTCGCTTACCGCAAGCTGAACGACTTCACCCGCAACTCGCGTGCCTCGAAGACGATCGTCAAGCGTGTCTTCAACCGCAAGGGTGGCTACCGGGTGCGCAAGCCCGGGCTCGGTGACCACATGGAGGCCTCGCTTTCCAGGCAGGTCATCGTCTTCGCGAAGGGCGACAAGCCCTACGCGATTTTCCCGATCGCTTCGGGCGCGCCGGCCACGCCGACCATCCTTGGCACCTACAGCTTCTATCGCAAGGACGCTGGCTACAACTCACTCGGTATGTACTACTCGTCCTACTTCATCCGCGGTTACGCGACCCATGGTTACGAGTCGGTCCCGGACTACCCGGCCAGCCACGGTTGCCTGCGGACCTTCATCGCCGACCAGCCGCGCATCTACAACCTCACTGAAATCGGAATGCCGGTCTACACCTACGGCAACGCCTTCCGCGCCAAGGGTGTGGAGCCGTTCAGCGGTGGTGCCACGCCGCCGGCTGACATGGGTCCGGACCTCGGTCCGACCGGCGGTCTCGATCCGGCCGCACCAGTCAGCGCTGACTGAATCGCACCACCCATGAGTTGAAGAGAAAGCCGGTCCCTTGAAGGGCCGGCTTTTTCAGTGGTCACTACCGACATCGTGTAGGTAGTTTCCCGAAACGATTCAGCGGCTACCCCGGATAGATGGCCTCGTATTGGTCCATAAAATCGACGGCATGAGGTCCCGTCCAAAGTGAGTACCGCGATGACTTCCCTCGAGCTTGCCCGCTGGCAGTTCGGCATCACGACGCTCTATCACTTCATCTTCGTGCCGCTGACTATCGGCCTGGCGTTCTTCACCGCCTGGTTCCAGACCCGCTGGTACCGCACCGGTGATGAGAAATGGTTGCGCGCGACCCGCTTCTGGGGCAAGCTGATGCTTGTTTCCTTCGCGATGGGTGTTGCCACCGGCATCGTCCAGGAGTTCCAGTTCGGCATGAACTGGTCCGACTACTCCCGTTTCGTCGGCGACATCTTCGGTGCCCCGCTGGCGATGGAAGGGCTCGCCGCCTTCTTCGTCGAATCGACCTTCCTCGGTCTCTGGATCTTCGGCTGGGGCAGGCTCTCGAAAAAAGTGCACCTGTTCACCATCTGGATGGTCTCGGCTTCGACGATCCTGTCGGCCTATTTCATCCTGGCCGCCAACTCCTGGATGCAGCACCCGGTCGGCTACAAGATGGTCGACGGCAAAGCACAGCTCACCTCGATCTGGGCCGTATTGACCAACAACACCGCGCTCTACGCATTCACCCACACCATCCTTGCTTCCCTGCTCACCGGTGCCATGGTGATCGTCGGCATCTCCGCCTGGCACCTGATCCGCAAGAACGAAACTGCAGTCTTCGGCTCCTCGATGAAGCTGGTCCTGCCGGTCCTCGCCGTATCGGCAATCGTGACCATGGGGGTCGGTCATTTCAACGGCAACCTGATGGTCCAGCAGCAGCCGATGAAGATGGCGGCCGCCGATGCCGTCTTCCAGACCCAGGATGGAGTCGGCCTTTCCGTGTTCGCTACCGGCGACATGAAAAGCAATCCGGAAGGCCTCAACCGGAACATCCAGCTGCCGAACGTCCTTTCTTTCATCACCACTGGCAAGCCCCTCGGCACGGTAGAAGGCATCAACGACATCAACGCCGAGTACCAGCAGAAATACGGTCCGGGCGAGTATGCACCGGTGATCTGGATCGCCTACTGGAGCTGGCGGGTCATGATCGGCTGCGGCATGCTCATGGCGCTGTTGGGGCTCGTCGGGTGGTGGCTGGCCCGCCGCGGTCGGCTCGAAGATTCGGCCCGTTTCCTCAAGATCGCGATCCCTGCGGCCGCGCTGCCGTTCATCGCCAGCTCGGCCGGGTGGGTGTTCACCGAGATGGGTCGTCAGCCCTGGGTGGTCTTCGGACTCCTGAAAACCCAGGATGGTGTCTCCCCGACCGTCAGCAGCGCAGAAGTCTGGATCACGCTGGTCGGCTTCACCCTGCTCTACGGGGTGCTCGCCGTGATCGCCGGCAAGGTGTTCTTCCGCCTGGCCGCCAAGGGACCGAAGACCGAAGACGAAGAAGACCCTGATAACCCCCACCTCGGAATGGCCTACTGATGGAAGACTTCACCACGCTCCAGGTCGTCTGGTTCGTCCTGATCTCGGTCCTCTGGATCGGCTATTTCATCCTTGAGGGATTCGACTTCGGCGTCGGCATCCTGATGAAGGTTCTGGGGAGAAATGAAGCCGAGAAGCGGGCGATCCTGCACTCGATCGGCCCCCTGTGGGACGGCAACGAGGTCTGGCTGATCGTCGCCGGAGGTGCCACCTTCGCCGCATTCCCGGAGTGGTATTCCACTCTCTTCTCCGGCTTCTACATGGCGCTTTTCCTGATCCTCGTGGCCCTGATCGTTCGCAACGTCGGCTTCGAACTCTGGGGCAAAGGCCAGAGCGAAGCGTGGCGAAATCGGTGGGAATGGGGCATCGCGATCGGCAGCTTCCTGCCGGCGCTGCTCTGGGGCGTGGCCTGGGCGAACATCATCGGCGGCACGCCGATCGACGCCAACGCCGAGTTCATTGGAAATTTCTTCGACCTGCTCTCCCCGTACACCCTGTTCGCCGGGCTGGCGTCACTTTCGATCTTCTTTGCCCACGGCGCGCTCTTCCTCGAATTGAAAACGGATGGCGAGATCCGGACTCGCGCCCAGGCGGTCGCGGTCAAAGCGATGCCGGTGGCAACCGCGCTGGCGACCGGGTTCCTGGTCTGGACCATCGCCCGCCAGGATTCGCTCAACGTGCTCACCCTGATCACGGCAATGGCGGCGATCGGCTCGTTCCTCCTGGCCTGCGCTTACGCGAAGAACAGTCCGGCGACGGCATTTGCCGGAACCGCGGCCGGGATCGCCCTGTACTTCACCACCCAGTTCATCGACCTCTTCCCGCACACGATGATCTCCAGCATCAGTTCCACATTCGACATGACGCTGAACTTTTCGAGTTCCTCGCACTACACGCTGGTGGTGATGACGGTGGTCGCAGTGCTGCTGCTCCCATTCGTGCTGCTTTACCAGGGCTGGACCTACTGGGTCTTCCGCGCGCGGCTTTCGGCCGAAGACTTCGGGGACATCAAGACACCGCTGGATCTGATCGACGCGCGGAAGAAAGAAGGCGGCGATGGCTCCGGCACAGGCACGGGCGCCGGGCGCTAACCAACAGGCACGGGAGACCCAGCGCCGGCTCGCGCGCACCAGTCGCAGCGCCCGAAATCACCTGATAGTCACGGTCGGGATCGGTCTGGTCACGACCGTCCTGATCATCGCGCAGGCGACCCTGCTGGCCAGTGTCATCGCCGGGGTCTTCATGGATGGCAAATCGTTCACGGACGTGCTGCCGCAACTGGTCTGGCTCGCTCTTGTCTCGCTCGGACGTGGCTTGGCTGCGGCCGGATTCGAGTCTTCCGGCCGGCTCGGTGCGGCGAAAGTCATGTCCGAGTTGCGGGGGCGTCTGGCCCGGCACCTGCTGCTGAGGCGGCCCGGAGCGCTCCAGGCCGAACATTCCGGGGAGCTGGTCAACTCGGCAGTCGGAGGGGTCGAGGCCCTCGAAAATTACTTCGCCAGATACCTGCCGCAGGCGGTGCTGGCGGCGATGGTGCCGCTGGCGATCCTGATCTGGGTCGTTCAGTACGACTGGGAGGCGGCATTGATCCTGGCGATCACTGCGCCGCTGATCATCCTTTTCATGATCCTGATCGGTTTGCTGACCGAAAGCCGCACCCGGAAGCGCTGGCAGCACATGTCGAGGCTCAGCGCACACTTCATGGACCTGGTCGGTGGACTCGAGACGCTGCGGGCGAACGGCCGGGCGGAGGCCCAGACCGAGTCGATCGCGAAGGTGGGGGAGGACTACCGGCGGGAGACGATGGGTGCCCTCAGGATCGGATTCCTGTCTTCACTGGTGCTCGAACTGCTGGCGATGATCGGCGTTGCCATGGTGGCGACAGCGGTCGGTATTCAGCTGGCCGGTGGCCACATCACCCTGGCCGCCGGGCTGACCGTGCTGCTGCTGGCTCCGGAGCTTTACATGCCGCTCCGGCAACTCGGCGCTCAGTTCCACGCCAGCACCGACGGCATGGCCGCAGCCGAGCGGATCTTCGAAGTCCTCGACCAGCCGACGTCAGTCCGGGTCCCCGACGAACCGGCACCGACACCCGATCCCTCTGCTGGTCCGATCGTCTTCGATCGTGTGGCGTTCGCATATCCGGACCGGGCACCGGTTTTCGACGGGCTCGATCTGCGGCTGGAACCGGGGGAGACAGTTGCGGTCACCGGACCGAGCGGCGGCGGCAAATCGACCCTGGTCTCGCTGCTGCTCCGGCTGGCCGATCCGGTTTCGGGCACGGTGAGCTGTGATGGTCTGGACCTTTCTTCGGCGGACCCCGCCGGCTGGCGCCGCCAGATCGCGTGGGTGCCGCAACGACCGACGATCTTCGCCGGATCAATCGCTGACAACCTGCGGCTCTACGTGCCCGGCGCCAGCGAGTTGGACCTGCTTGAAGTGATCGAACGGGCCGACCTCGCCGGGTTGATGTCAGACCTGCCGGCCGGACTGGAAACTCCGGTCGGCGAAGGCGGTCGGCGGCTTTCCCTTGGGCAATCGCAAAGGGTGGCACTCGCCCGGGCCATGTTGAGCAAAGCGCCCCTGATCGTCCTCGACGAACCCACTGCACACCTCGACCGCAGCACTGAGGGCCTGGTGACCGCGGCGATGGATGAATTGACTCGCGACACCACAGCGTTGATCGTGTCTCACAGCGACCAACCGATCACGTCGGCGGACCGGGTGCTCCATCTCGAGAGCGGAAGCCTGCGCGAGGTCGGAAAAATGGGCTCGCGACGATGATCACCGCCCGGCTGGAAAGCGGACCCCTGGGCCGGGCAGCGCTCGCGACCCGCAGTCGCTGGCGCCTGTTTCTCCTATCTGTCGCCCTGGGCACAGCAACCGTTCTGGCTGCGGTCGGACTGCTGACGGCATCCGGCTACCTGATCAGCCGCGCCGCGGAACGGCCGGAGATCCTGTCGCTGACCGTGGCCATCGTCGCGGTGCGATTCTTCGGTATTTCGCGCGCGCTGCTTCGTTACGGCGAGAGGCTGACTTCGCACGATCTGGCATTCCGTACCCTCACCGACCTGCGCCGCCGGTTCTTCGACCGGCTGGTGCCGCTGGTGCCGGGAGGACTCGGCGGGACCCGCCGGGCCGACCTGCTCAGCCGGTTCGTCGGTGACGTCGACCGGCTGCAGGACCTCTACCTTCGCGGGCTGGCGCCACCACTTGTTGCGATCGCTTCCAGCCTGGTTTGTGTCCTGATCGCGACCCTGATCCTTCCGGTCGCCGGGTTGGCGCTAGCCGGCATGCTGCTGCTCGGCGGCCTGGTTACGCCATCGCTGACCCGGTGGGCATCACGCTCCGCTGGCCGGCGCCAGGCCGAGGCCCGTTCGTCGCTGCTCGTCGACCTTCACGAGATAGC
>Ga0105046_10011602_pt1 | contig 13692 bp, 17 predicted proteins | sample MAT03_FD_78385 | JGI IMG/M metagenome (GOLD analysis project Ga0105046, IMG submission 78385) | Freshwater microbial communities from Lake Fryxell liftoff mats and glacier meltwater in Antarctica - MAT-03 (megahit assembly) | ecosystem: Environmental > Aquatic > Freshwater > Ice > Liftoff... | reverse complement strand
GAGTGAATCGAAGCCCACACCGACCAGGGTCGGTGTAGGGCAATCGCTTCGAGATTTTGCCATGTCTGTAGCCGAACAGTTGTTGCTCCACCGACCAGGGTCAGTGGAAGCTTTCGGGTCTGAAGTCTTGTTTTGGTAGCCACTCAATTGTGAGTTGCGGCACTATAGACTCACACGCCCTTCGTGCCTCAGGGGCGTGCCACCCCGGATCGAAACCCTTTGATTTGATTGGCCCGAAAGCCAGACGACCTCAGAGGCCATGGGGGTCGAACAGCAATCTGCAGTGTTTGAAACCGGAAGAAACTTCCGGTTTTCAGCACTAGCGTGAGCAACTATTCATGCCGCCATTCCGGTTGAACGGCTGGTTAGCTCTGTATTTGCAGTTTCAATCGTGGCCGAGTCGGTCCGAGATTTGTCCTGCGCATAGGCAATCATTAGAGCGAGATCGCAAAGGCGGTTGATTCGGCGCCGTGCACCGAGAGTCAACTCCTGAACCACGCTCATCGCTTCGTCCTCAAACATCAATGGCTTGCTCAAGCCCGCAGTTTTCAACCGATGGCGAATGTACGCCACTGTCTCATCGAGTCCAAAGCGATCCAGAACGCATCGAACTGCAATACGATCTTCCAACGCGTTGTGACGAGCCAAATGCGATAGCAAAAGAGGAGAACCGGACAAAACCAGAGTCATAGCCGCTTCGGATTCGGCAAGTTCCGTTGCCAAATTCAAAAGCAATCGCAGAGGTTCCAGCGATCCAAAACTCTCCAACAAGTGCGCTTCGTCTATCGCGATGACAGCGTGTTGTTGTTTGCTGACATTTTGCCGCAGAATGCGTTCGATGGTTTCAATCGATTGTCCAATTCCGCCAAAGGTGTCAGACCCCTCATTCGGAGCGACTTGTCTGGCTATGTACCGCAGCAACTGATCGGGCGGCATCGCTGGATAAACCACGCGAACCATTGGAGCAACGAATTCGGGTAATTGCGAAAGAACAGAATCCAGCAACATAGTCTTGCCAAGCCCAGGTTCGCCGCACACCACCGCAACGGACCGGCGCGTCTCAATTGCATAATGCAGTTTCAGATGCGCCGCTTGGTGCGAATCGGAAGGAAAGTAAAAGTTAGCTTCTGGGCGGCTATCGAAGGGTCGGCTTTGAAGGCCCCAATGCGCTTGGTACATGGTCAAACCTTATGTCGGTTGAGTTTGAGTTTGGTCCGCAGTCTCTAGGACTGAAAGTTCTCGACGAGTCCAATCGACGAGATTCCCATCGTGCGCAGAATACTTACCGCCGAGTCCACTTTTTCTTTGATGCTCAGTTCTGTATCCACTACGACTATCGCAGCATCGACAATGGATTCCTGTGCAACGCCAACCATATCGCGTTGCTCCAAACTGAGGCGGTTTGCATCAATGAAGACCATATCGAATGCATTGGAAATCCTTCGCACCAACTTGGCAATGCGATGGAGATTTGCGTGTACCTGCTGCTGTGGTATGACACTTGTAAGCGGAAAGAGCGTGATCTGATCTGCAATGGAGTGCGTTGCAATTTCGTACAACGGAACGTTTTCAAACAAACAGTCTTGCCATCCCTGCTGCATATCGAGTCGGAGTTGATCGATCAGGCTGGGACAATACGTATCGCCGTCTACGAGTGCGACTCGCAGACCGGCGGCAGCTGCGCATCTCGCCATATGCATTGACACGGTGCTGCGACCTACTCCCCGTTCACCGCTGGTCACAGCCATCACCTTGAGCCCGTCGCGATTGGCCAAACTAAGGTGCTTGCCAATCTGCTGGAACGCTTCCAAATGGGATGTTTCAATGTGCTTGACGACTTCGGGCCAGAAAAACTGGTCTACTTCCCAACTGGGATGGAAAGCGACCGGCAAAGGCAATCCGGTGGTCAATGGAGTCGTCTTGTCGGTCTTTGGCATCGAAAACGTGGAGGGCGTGGGACTCACACTGTCTACAATGTTTTTTCTATGGGACTCGTCAAATCGACGAATGAAATCCCCATCCGGTTGGTTCGGGGAATCGATTTGTTTCGTGTTTGGCTGGCGAGGTGCTCCTCGACCGATGCCAGGTATCGTATGCGATTTCGATTCGATCGATAGGTTGGCGTTTTCAGCAGCGCGTGTCACCGTTGCGACGGGCGAGATTGGCGAGGATATGGCTGAACGGATCGGCATTTCCGGGCGATCCATGACGGGTTGACCTGGTTGTGCGCGTTTGTTGCTTTGAACGGCAGTTTGTGTTCCGGTTCCAAATGCAATGGGCTCGGTGATTTCGGCAAGAGTTCGTGCTGTCGTCCTTGTGCCAGGAATGCGTTGGGCCGAAGCATGGCCTCTCAGCCCATCCACATACATGACTTGATCGTATGTTTCTCTCGAGGCATTTGTGCCCTGGTGCGACGCTTGGACTGCCGGCTGCGAATGCGGCGATGGCTGCAGGTGAGTTGCTGGCAGAATCGTGGTCGTCGGGCGCCGAAATTGTGCTGCCTCGCTGGTAACCGCTTGCACCCCATTGCGAACAATAGCTGGCACTGAAGTCGACTCGAGCGCTTTCATGCCACGTTCTGCGCCCAGCGGCGACCAAACACCCTGAACGGGAGTTGCACGGACAGGCGATGGGTTAGGGCGAGCAACCGTGATCGGTTCTTCATCGGGTACGGAGTGCGCTGGATCGAAGCGTAGATTCGTTCGTGACGGCATGACTTGACCAGGCCTGTTCGCCACTGCTTTTTGGGAAGTATTCTGCTCTGACGTCACCGGAGCGGATGGTGTCGTTGCGGATTGCGATGCACGATTCTTTAAATAGGCTCTCAAAAATGCCTGGTTGACTTCGCTCATAATCGATCAATTCCATTCAATCAAACGTGTGACGATTCTTATTTTCCAGGGGGATATCCAAACGAGCTTCCATTCTGGACTTGTGGTTGCAGCGGAGCGTAAGGAGTCTGCGTCGTGGTAGGATACCTGTTCGCTTCTTTGGTCGCTGGCTGTCGTATAGGCAATGAGTTTTGAGTTCCCGTGGGAGGGCCCTGCCGATTTAAGTTTGCTTCGCGTTCGTAATTCGGGACGGTGAGTGACGGAAATTCCTGCGGCTGCGAAGAGTAAGGTCTGCCAGCCAATATGCTAGGGTCCTTCGTGTCTTGTCCGACTGAGTAAAGCGGTTTAGATACGCTGGGGATTGCGGCATCGGGGACAGCGGTTGGCATGTTCGATACTGGTGTTGCGTTCCACACATTCATGGCGGGAACTCCTGATCCTGATCCCAAGCCTTGGCTTTGGTAGGGCTGGCCGTACAGTGAATTTGAGGTCGCAGGACTTTGCACATGCCGACGCAGGTCGATCAACTCTTGCGTATTTTTCATTGCAAGTAGGTCGCGGGTCGTCAACGATGGAGAATTCGTGTCCACAATTCCTGGTAATCCTTTCGGAACGGTTTCGATCCCAAGATCGCTCCTTACAGGCTCGACAAATCCCTCTTCCTGCGCGGAAACTTGCGACGGAACTTTGCTTTGCAAAAGCATGGGTGGATTGCTTTGGGCCAAGGGTGGTCCAGGAGGTGCCGAATCAGTGACTTCCGAAGAACTCGAAACCAGGGATATGCTTGGCGTTGAAGCCGGGACTAGGGCACTAGCCGACTCCAAGTCAAAAGGCTTGAACGACATCTCATTAGGTAAAGCCGGCGGAACAAGTTCTACTTTTAGATTCGACTGCGGTTTGATTTCCACTGGGATCGCCGCGACTGGGATCGCCGCGACCGGGATCGCCGCGACTGGGATCGCCGCGACTGGGATCGCCGCGACTGGGATCGCCGCGACTGGGATCGCCGCGACTGGGATCGCCGCGTTGGATGCGATGGTTTCTTTGGAATCTGACTTCGAGCCTTGGGTGTTTCGTATCACCAAAAGGCACAATGCAATCACCAGTAAACCGACCGCAGTGTTGTAGACGCGATTGTTGGTTGAAGGTACTCGAGTTTTTATTGGATTCGAAACAGGCGTTGCGAGAGCGGGCGTCTTCGCCTCGCTTGCAAGCGATGTCGGAACATCATCGCTAACTGTCCCGACGCCTGGATTGGGCTGAGTGATGGCACCGACAATTCTTGGCTGAACATTCCGGACGGAAAACAGAACGGGAACCGACCCCGCGACTGGACGTTGCGGCTGGGTAGTTGCTTTTTGCCGGTTTGATTCGTTCATTGGGACGATTCCTTTCGAACCAAGTCAGCCCAAAAAAGGGCTCATGAATAGTGGTCAAGTTGGGGCATTCGTTTCTGAATTTCAAAAACGCATTTGTAGTCGTATAGCGGTTATCGGATGAACTGTTTGGATTCTTTAGGATTTAACGGTCAGAGAGTTTAGGTAAATCAAGCAGAAAATTCGGGCAACCTTCTATCGCAACCGAAGCTTTTGAAGATTGGAGACCTTCTTGAGGCTAGAAACGATGGCGGCTCAAAGGAAGGCCAATTTTCACGAATTGCTTCGCAGCCATACTACTTTTCGCGAAGAGTTGCCTTTTCCAACCTAAAAAATTGCGTTGGCAGACATAGATGCACGACGCTCCGCGTCGTGATTTTATAGGGCCCGGACCGCGATAAAATCCCTCGCTCGAATCATTCGCAATGTCCACCACAGCAATACATTGCAACAAAAACTTGATCGCCCATGAATAATCCGGGCTAGTCCGCAACCGGTTGCAGATATACTGAGCCTTGCCAAGAAAAACCTTCCCTTCGCCACATCACAAGCTATGAATAGTCTCCTATTTCAGCATCAGCTCTTGCAAACCCGTCGGCAGTTTTTTGGAACGAACGGTTTGAGAATGGGAGGCCTCGCGTTGGCCGCCCTGGCCAGTGCCTCGCCGGTCCATTCCCTCAATGGACGAGTTTTCGGTGAACAAGGAACAACGAAGGTTCACCCCCCTCTGCCTGGTTTGCCACATTTCGCGCCCAAAGCGAAATCCGTCATCTACCTGCACATGAACGGTGGACCGTCGCAGATCGATATGTGGGACTACAAGCCCGCGATGAACGAGCAATTTGACAAAGACCTGCCGGACTCGATTCGAAATGGACAACGCATCACGACCATGACAAGCGGTCAGGCTCGATTCCCGGTTGCTCCGTCCAAATTTAAGTTCTCGCAACATGGACAAAGCCAACGCTGGGTCAGCGAGCTGCTGCCTCACACCGCCAAAATCGTCGACGAATTGGCCGTAGTGAAATCGGTGCATACGAATGCTATCAATCACGATCCAGCTTGCACGTTTGTGATGACCGGTAACGAAGTACCTGGAAAAGCAAGTTTGGGTTCTTGGCTTGCATACGGCTTAGGCAGCGAAAGCGACAATCTGCCTGCCTTCGTTGTTCTCACTCCGACTTGGACCAGCAGCGCGGCAGCACAAGCGTTGTTCACCCGAATGTGGTCGAGCGGTTTTTTGCCAACTCGTTATGCTGGCGTCGCTCTTCGTACAGGTGGCGATCCGGTACTCTATCTACCCAATCCAGACGGTGTCACCTCGGCAGATCGTCGGGCGATGCTCGATGCCCTGGGCCAATTGAACCAGCAACGCTTCGCTGAATTGCATGACCCTGAGATTCAAACTCGAATCGCTCAATACGAAATGGCATTTCGCATGCAGAGCAGTGTTCCGGATTTGGTCGACCTGAGCAACGAACCTAAGTCGGTTCTCGATCTTTACGGCCCGGATGCAACAGTACCCGGTACCTTTGCCGCGAGTACATTGCTGGCACGCCGAATGGTTGAACGCGGCGTGCGAGTCGTCCAGTTGCTCCATCGAGGTTGGGATCAGCACGGAAATATTGCTGCTGACCTGCCTGCTCAATGCCGAGACGTCGATCAAGCGAGCGCGGCCCTCATCACCGACTTGAAACAGCGAGGATTGCTCGACTCAACGCTAGTCGTTTGGGGCGGTGAATTTGGACGCACCATTTATTGCCAAGGGAAACTCACTAAGGAAAACTACGGCCGCGACCACCATCCTAAGTGCTTTACCATGTGGATGGCCGGTGGAGGAATTCGGGGCGGAGTCGAGTACGGACAAACAGACGACTTCAGCTACAACATCGTCGAGAATCCGGTCCACGTAAATGACCTCAATGCCACAGTATTGCATTGCATGGGCATAGACCACGAACGCTTTGCATTCCCGTTTCAAGGGCTAGAGCAACGCCTCACGGGCGTTGAGCATCAACGCGTTATTAAAGAAGTTCTAAACGTCTAAGTGTCTGGATACGCATTCTTTGATGGCGTTGAAAACGAGCGCCTCCGATTGCATGCCATCGACTTGTTCCAGTTTACCCTGAGACGCATAGTATTCTGTTAACGGGGCTGTTTGGGTCTTAAATACATGAAGCCGTTCGCGAATAGTCTCGTAATTGTCGTCCGCTCGTCCGTCAACCGTAGCTCGTTTAAGAAGGCGTTGGATAAGCTCCTCCTCGACTACCTTGAGCTCCAAAGCCATATCCAACTTGATCCCTTGCTCCGCCAAGTAGTCATCGAGCAACTGAGCTTGGATAATGGTTCTCGGGAATCCATCGAACAGCGCGCCGTTGACGCATTCCTCGCTTTGCAATCGCTGAGCAACAATACGCATGACCAAATGATCCGGTGCCAACTTTCCAGCGTCGATGTACGAAGCAACCCAACGCGACAATGCCGTCTCCTGTCGTTTCACTGCCCGAAGCATCTCGCCCGTAGACAGATGTGGGATGGCCAGCAGTTCTACAAGTCGCTTGCACTGCGTACCTTTGCCCGCCCCAGGCGGACCGATGAATACCAATCGCATTGCAGCGGTCCCCCTTTTGCTAGCGGTAGAGTCTTTACCTGGGTTTACTGCTCAAGCAGTCCCTTGTAATTTCGCATCAGCAAATGGCTATCGATCTTCTGGATCAAGTCAAAAGCAACGCTTACCGCGATGAGCAACCCCGTTCCACCATAAAAAGCAGCGACGCTGTAAGACACACCAAACTGGGAAGTAATGATCGTCGGCACAATCGCAACCACCGCGAGGAAAGCTGCCCCGACGTAGGTGATTCGAACCATCACCTTCTCAAGGTAGTCCGCTGTACGCTTACCAGGTCGGTATCCAGGAATAAACGCACCTGAGTCCTGAAGGTTCTGCGACATCTCCTTTGGATTGAACATGATCGAGGTCCAAAAGAAACAAAAAAAGAAAATAAAGACCACATACAGAACGTTATACGAGAACGACGACTGGCTTGAGAACATGTTTGACAGACCACTAAACATAGTCGCCATCGCGCTGCTCCAACCCGAGCCGGCATCTTCTCCGCTCGCAAAAAAGTTCGCAAACACTCCGAACACTAATCCTGGAATCATCAACATGCTACTTGCGAAAATGATCGGCATAACCCCGGACTGGTTGATCTTCAGCGGCAAAAACTGCTTTGTACCACCAAACACCCGTCGGCCTCGAACATGCTTTGCACTCTGCATCTGAATGCGTCTCTGTGCCATCGTGATGAACACCACCGCAAAAACAACACCGATAAAGAGGAAGGCTAGAACGATCAAAACGTCCGGACCAATCGTGTTGGCCGACAAACCACTCAAGTCGCTTGTCATGTTTTGTCGCAAGTCCCACAATGCCTTTGGCATCTGAGCCAAGATCCCCGCCATGATTAGAAGAGAAACCCCATTACCAATTCCATACTCGTCGATCTGTTCACCAAGCCACATCAAGAACATGGAACCAGCCGTCATGATCGTAACCGTCGTGACCACCCAACCAAACGAGAGTTGTGTCCCACTATGAAACACGGAGGACACAGTCGACTGTTCAACACTCACCACACTGAACTGCAAGTAAGCCCAACTCTGAATCACGCAAATGACGACCGTCAGGTATCGGGTGTATTCATTGATTTTCTTACGTCCCACGGCACCTTCTTTTCGGAGTTGTTCGATCGGCGCCCAAACAGTTCCAAGAAGCTGGAAAATGATCGACGCGGAAATGTAGGGAGCAATCCCCAGCCCGAATATGGTCAACGAACTCAGGTCCGTTGCCGAAAACAAGGCTACTTTGTTTAGAAAGGCTTGCATATCGCCTGACATCGCCAAATCGACGTTCGTCAAAACGGGTAAGCGAACGTGATAGCCGATTCGATAAACAGCCAAAAGAAACAACGTCAGAAAAATCTTCTGTCGAAGCTCTGGAATCGAGAAAACTACCCTTAACTTCTCTAACATGTCAGCATGTTCCTGCGAGTGGTGTGAGGCGAGGCCCCAAAAGGAATGGCCGACATTGATCAGTGGTCAACGCCGGCCATGCCATTGTTTCGGATATTTGTCTTTGCTGCTAGCCTAATTCGGACCAAACCGGCCCTGGAAACCTCAGCTACTGGCCTCAGCCTTGAGAGCGGCGACACGTTCTTTCGGTGTTCGTTTCGCGGCAATGATCTCGATCGAACCGCCGGATTTGGCGATCTTTTCCTTAGCGGATTCACTCGCTCGGGTTACGACAAACTTCAGGACTTTGGTCAATTCTCCATCGCCCAAAATCTTGATCTCGTCACATACGACCTTGACCAAACCCTTTTCGCGTAGCGTCGTGGCAGTTACTTCTTCGCCTGCCGAAAACACTTCGTCGATGTCTCCCAGGTTCACACCAAAGACGATCTCAGCCCATCGATTGTGGAAACCACGCTTCGGAACCCGGCGAACCAATGGCAAATCGCCACCGTTGAACATCGGATGACGCGAGTAACCCGATCGTGACTTGTGACCGTTGTGTCCACGTCCCGATGTCTTACCAGTTTTACTACCAATACCGCGACCAATTCGCTTGCGCGCTTTGTTGGCAACGATGTCCTTGTTGATTTCTTCTAAATTCATGACAGTTTCACGCCTCGGAGTCGTTCGACATCTTCGCGCGTTCTAAGTTGCGACAACGCGTCAAAGGTCGCTTTGATCAATACCACTGGATTGTTTGAGCGAAAGCTCTTTGTCAAAATGTCTTGGATGCCGACTGCTTCGCAAACAGCTCGCACTGCTTGTCCTGCAATGATACCCGTACCTGGACTGGCCGGCATCAACAGAACGTGAGCGGCACCATATCGACCGGAAACCACGTGAGGGATCGTACCGTTCAGCAATGGAACGTTGATCATCGCACGATTCGCACCTTTTTGAGCCTTGGCAACGCTCGGCGGAACTTCATTGGCTTTGCCATATCCATAGCCGACACGACCTTTGCCATCACCGACAACAACGAGCGCGGCAAAGCTGAACCGACGTCCGCCCTTAACAACAGCAGCGCAACGCTTGATCTTTAGCACGCGATCGATTAGATCGCCTTGCCCACCGCCACCGCCGCCTTGCCCACCGCCGCCGCCACCACCTGATGAATTATTTGCCACTCTATTAATCGCTCCGAATTAAAATTCTAAACCAGCTTCGCGGGCCGCTTCGGCAAACGCCGCTACTCGACCATGGTACTTGCATGAACCTCGATCCAATGCAACTTGTTTGAACCCCGCCTTGATAGCCCTTTCGGCCACAATCTTTCCAAGCTTCGTCGCCGCTTCGCAGTTGCCACCGTAGCCGATGGTCGAACGAAGCTCTTTGTCGCGGGACGAAACCGAAACCAAAGTCATTCCAGTCGTGTCGTCAATCAACTGACACGAAAAATTCTGCAACGATCGTGTGATGCTCAACCTCGGACGCGAACCCGAACCGCGAACACGCTTCCGCACGCGAAACGCACGTCGCTCACGCTGACCATCCACCACTTTTCGAATATCCACTTCAAACCTCTGTCATCTCGACGCAATTTAAGGCGTCCCGAAAAATCTGAAAAATGTATCTCTGTTTCCCATTCAGCTGCACCTACCGGTACAAACTGCTAGGTTGCACTCTTACCAGCCTTGAGCTTGACTTGCTCGCCAACATACCGAACACCCTTGCCCTTGTAAGGCTCTGGCTTGCGAAGCGATCGAATGTAGGCGGCAAACTGGCCAACTGCTTGCTTGTCACAACCTTTAATGTTGATGTGCGTTTGGTCAGGGCACTTTACATCCAAAATCTCGGGGATAGGCAAATGTAGCTCGTTGGCAAAACCAACCCGAAGCTGCAATACCTTTCCCTTGATAGCTGCCAAATAACCAACGCCAATGACTTCTAGCTTCTTTTCGTAGCCAGTTTTCACGCCTAAAATCATGTTGTTGATCAAAGCACGTGTCAAACCGTGATAGGCTCGCGACTCTCGCTCGTCATTGTGACGAGTTACATCAATCGACTTCCCGTCACTACTCAACGCGACATCGATTTCTTCGCGGTGCGTAAAAGTCAGTTTGCCCAATGGGCCTTCGACATCGACCTTTCGGTCGACGATTGCAACTTTTACCCCATCAACAATGGGAATTGGTTTTTTACCTACGCGGGACATTTCTTTTACTACTCACTATCTTGGAATATATAGTACAAGCGAAACACTTGCATTCTTCCTGACAAACTCTGTTCTTCTACAGTACCATGCCACGAAGGCGGTACCGATTTAGCATACTTCGCAAAGGACTTCGCCGCCCAGTTTCTGCTGGCGCGCTTCGCGATCGCTGACGACACCCTTCGATGTACTTACGATCGAGATCCCCAATCCATTCAGAACCGGCTTCAGCTCTTCGCACTTCTTGTAAATCCGTCGACCGGGCTTGCTTACCCGCTTGACGGTTTGAATCACTTTTTCTCCGTTAGGACCGTACTTCAACTCGATGCGGAGCATCTTTGCCGGTACAGCTTCTACCTCGGAATAATCCCAAATGTATCCTTCTCGCTTCAGGACGTCGGCAACACCCACTCGAAATCGAGAGAGCGGAACGTCCACAAACGGTCGTTCAATTCGAACGGCGTTGCGAATCCGGGTAATCATGTCTGAAATTGGGTCACTGATCATAATGTGGATGCCCCCGTAACCTTACCAGCTTGCTTTTCGAACACCAGGAATGAGCCCTTTATCTGCCAACTGTCGAAAACAAATTCGACAAATGCCAAACTTACGATACACCGCACGTGGGCGTCCGCACAATTTGCAACGGTTCTCACGGCGAGACGAAAACTTTGGCTCGCGATTGGCTTTTGCAATTTTGCTTTTGCTGGCCACAGGTGGTTTTCCGGTAATTCAAGGTAAATGGTAAGTAACTGTTTTTTGTTAGTCATCGGCTTCGGCCTTAGACTTCGTGTTGTCGAACAACTTTCGTTGTCAACTCTGTCGTCGTCAGCCCTTAAGCTGTCTTCTTCTTAGGTGCTCGGAAAGGCATTCCGAACATTTCAAGTAACCTTCGCGATACGTCGTTATCACCAGCGGTTGTCACAATCGCAATGTTCATACCTTGCGGTTTAGCAAACTTATCTGGATTCAACTCAGGGAAAACCAACCACTCCGACAATCCCATCGAGTAATTTCCTTTCCCGTCAAACGCTGTGCGACTGATGCCCCGAAAGTCACGGACCCGTGGCAAAACAAGACTGATCACTCGGTCGAGGAACTCGTACATCTTATCGCGTCGCAGTGTTACCTTACATCCAATCGGCACTCCCTCGCGAAGCTTGAAGCCAGCGATCGAATTCCGAGCAATGGTCAACACAGGTTTCTGACCCGCAATGTCTGCCATCGCTTCCGCAGCAAGTTCAAGATACTTCTTGTCCTGCATAGCTTCGCCAACTCCCATATTGATGGAAATCTTATCCAACTTGGGAATCTGATATAAGTTCGTAAACCCAAACTCCTCTTTAAGAGCGGGTCGAATGGTTTCGAGGTAATGGGTTTGAAGTCGAGGAGCCATGTTTTTGATGCTTTGAATTAATACTTTATCAATACTCTTGTGTCAGACTCAGGATCAGCTTAGCTGACCACTAAGCTTTTTTGGCGTGCAATGCACTTGCTGGCGAAATCAAGCTAATGGCCTTGCCACTCTTCTTGCTGTAACGCTCTTTCGATCCATCATCCAAAAACCGCACTCCCATTCGAGTCGGGGTACCGGTCGTTGGACAAACGATCATCACCTTCGAAACGTCCATGAACGCTTCCTTGGATAGACGTCCGCCCTGCGGATTGCGTTGCGATCGTTTTACGTGCTTGTAAACACGATTCAAACCCTCAACGACTACTTTACCCTTGGTACGGTCAACCTTGAGAATCTTTCCACGCTGGCCTTTGTCCCGTCCGGAGATGACTTCGACGGTGTCGTTCACTTTGATCAACATTACACCACCTCACTGGCCAACGAAACAATTTTGGTAAAGCTCTTCTCACGCAACTCTCGAGCGACTGCACCGAAAATACGCGTTCCGCGTGGATTGTCGTCCTTGTCGACCAAAACCGCAGCGTTGCTGTCGAATCGCACATAGCTGCCATCGACTCGGCGAGTTGGATGCGAGACGCGAACTATCACCGCACGAACAACTGCTTTTTTCTTGACTTCACTCCCAGGAATCACGCTCTTCACTGAGCAGATGATCACATCGCCGAGACCGGCGTAGCGACGGCGTGTACCACCCAGCACCTTGATGCACATGATTTCACGTGCACCTGTGTTGTCAGCGACTTGCAGTCGGCTTTCTTGCTGAATCATGATTGACTATATTTCAAAAACGTTTTTGGAAATTTCAAATTTGAACGACGATAATAACAGACGATTAACTTGCCGTACTTGCTGCACTTGCCGCAGCAGCCTGCTCCGCCTTCAAGCTAGCAACGTCTACTATCTTCGACTTTTCAACGATCCGAACCAAGTTCCATCGCTTGAGCTTCGACAATGGTCGAGACTCTTCGATCTCAACCTTGTCGCCTAAATGCGACTCATTGTTTTCATCATGCGCATGACAAATCGTCTTCTTACGAATGATCTTTGAGTAGCGAGGGTGGCGAACCAACCGCTCGATTTCAACTCGACGTGTCTTTGCAGCTTTGTCGCTGGTTACAAAACCGACTAGTATTCGACGTGGCATAATGAAAACTTTGTGACAGACTCTCTAGGATTGGATTGAGTTGCGACTGCAAAGCACTAAGCTTTGCTTAGCCGCTGCGTTTGAATGGTTCGTACTCGGGCAATCAATCGTCGGTTATGACGCATTTGACTTGGAACGTCCACTCGATCGGTTTGTGCTTGGAGTCGAAATCGAAACATGTTCTCCGCGGCTTCCGCTGCGGTCAGTTCCAATTGCTCGTCGCTCATTTCGCGAAGTTCTGTGGCTTTCATTTTCGACTCGATAACCTTGCTAATATGACAAAACTATGCTGGACGACGACGAACCAGGCGGACCGGGATCGGCATCTTGGCTGCAAGACGCGCAAAGCACACCTTGGCTTGCTGCTCAGTTACTCCGGCTAGTTCGTAAAGAACCGTGCCCGGTCTAACCACAGCTACCCAGTATTCCGGCTCCCCCTTGCCCTTACCCATTCGGGTTTCCAAAGGCTTGGATGACACTGGCTTATCTGGAAAAATTCGAATGTAAAGTCGACCTTCGCCACGAACGTATTGGTTGGCTGCGATTCGTCCCGCTTCGATTGTCTGGGCTCGGATCCAGCCACCTTGTAGGCACTGTAGTCCAAAATCACCGAAAACAACCTTGTTACCGCGGGTCGCGTTACCTTTTATACGTCCTCTTTGGCTTTTTCGGTGCTTGACCCGTTTGGGCATCAG
>Ga0105046_10011601_pt1 | contig 13693 bp, 17 predicted proteins | sample MAT03_FD_78385 | JGI IMG/M metagenome (GOLD analysis project Ga0105046, IMG submission 78385) | Freshwater microbial communities from Lake Fryxell liftoff mats and glacier meltwater in Antarctica - MAT-03 (megahit assembly) | ecosystem: Environmental > Aquatic > Freshwater > Ice > Liftoff... | reverse complement strand
AGAAGCGGCGTCCAGGTCCGCTCGACACGCACAGAGGACGCTCGGGATCCAGGCAGAGGTCACCCTCGTCGGTGAAGCCATCGCAGTCGTCGTCTACTCCGTTGCAGGTCTCCGGACCCGCGGCCGGGAGTGGTGTACCTGCGCACACCGCCGCGGCGCCTTCGATGGGGCACGTGTTCACGCCCCGCGCCGCGCAAGCGCCGCTGCCGACGAAGCAAACGTCGCCGATGTCGTCGGCAATGCCGTTGCAGTTCTGGTCGACGCCGTCGCAGATTTCTACCGCGCCTGGGTGCACGGCCGGATCCGCGTCGTTGCAGTCGTCGTCGCTTTCGACGAAGCCGGGAAGGGGCTCACACGCGCGGAAGTCGGCAAGCGCCGGATCTCCGTAACCATCGCCATCCGCGTCGCGCCCACGTGCGACGTCGAAATCATCGACCTTCTCGTTGAGCACCACCAGGCTGCTCGACGGGCTCGGTCCGAACACGTATCGGTAACGAACACCGGCCTCGAACTCGTACACTCGCACCCGTGGCAGGAACGGGCAGTCCGTGACGTCGTGCTCGAGCACAGGCGAGAGCGTGACGCCGTCGGGGCGTTGAACGCTGTACGGCACCGCCGGATCGACGAAGACCGCCCAGCTTGCCGTGCGCGCTGGCGCATACGTGACCACCTGCGTCCGACCCGGGGTGAGTGCGACGCGGTAGTGCGTGTGAACGGTGTCGATGTCCGGCGTCCCCGCGGTGGGGATCGCCCCGTCCGTCGCGGTGCGCTCCTCGAACGGGCCAAAGCGCGCGTGAAAGCAGGTGTGCTCCGTGAGCGCGAAGTTCAGCTCCGAGCAGCCTTCGGGTAGCTCTGCCGCAGCCGACGCCGGCGCAATCACCATCGCAAAGGCGCTCATCAGGACCAGCGCGATGAGCCTGCCGCCACGCCGCCGCGTTTCGAGCGACTGCCAGAAAGTCCCCGGCAGCGACGCCTCAGTCGTGCTCCGCCCATCGTGATCGTCGAGTCGCCGAAGTGTCATTGGGTCAGACGCCGCAGCTACCGCCAGCGCCCGCGCCGCATACGGGCCTGCCGGGCCACTCCGTAGCGCACACGTCGTCCGACCTGCAGGGGATGCAGGTGTGGCTGGGAACATCACATTCGGGAATGAAAGTGTTCGGACAGTCGGCGCTCGAGTTGCATTCGACGCAACGCCCCTCGAAGCACGCCTCGTAGACACCCCCTGGTGGGCGATCCCAGGGATAGATGGCACAGTCGCTCGCACTCTCACACTGCACGCACGTCTCAGTGTCCACGTCACAGACCGAGGTCGGGATTTCACACGCACCGCATGGAGTCTGCACGGCTTCGACGACCACGTGGACGATTCCCGAGCCGATAACGCGTCGGCCATCGGTACCGTCCATCGCCCCATCGACCTTCACGCAGTAGTCACCCGGGTGGGTGAAGCCCCACGTCCACTTGTGGCCATCGATCGGCGTCCGCGGTGGCGGAGCGAACGCGAATCGGTGTGGCGGCACCGGAACGAAGCTCGAAGCGAGCCACTCGGGCTCTTCCACCTCAGAGCCAGCATTGTACCAGGCGGTCACGTGCGCGTGCAGCGGCCCAGACGCGAGCGAGACGTCGAGCGTTATCGCAGAGAAGATTCCGGTAGGGACCTCGCGCATGATCAGGCCGAGAAACGGCGGATTGCCGCTACCGGGCTCCCATCCGTACGGGCTCGACATATCGAGAATCCAGTAGGGCTCTCCGGCAGCACGGCCGAGACGCGACCACCATGGCGCCGTCAGCGCGCCGTCGAGCACGTCACCAGCGAAGGCGTTGCGCTCGCTCACCACGACGCACGCGTCTTCGAGGTCGTAGCGATCGTAGCCAGCCGCGATCTCGTGAGCCAGGCGGAACTTCAGCTCGCCAGCGGTGTAATACGGCTCGATCAGCACGATCTCGCCGCTCTCGAAGCGGTGGCCGCAAGTCTCGGAGCATATATCCGTGCCGGGTTCGCCCAGATCGTATTCGCCCAGATCGAAGGCCAAATCGAATACGACGGCATCCACCGACGCGTCAGCGAGTCCCGCGTCGCGCACTGTGGCGTCGCGCCCGGCATCGTTCGAGGCGTCGCTTGGAAGGCTCGCATCGGTAGCGACTTCGCTGCCGCTGCCGCAGCCTGCAGCGGCAGCGAGCGTCACGAGGACGAGCGCCCGCATCGCCGTTGCGGCCCGACGAGGCTGGTATCGCGGCTGATCGACTCGACCGTGATCGTTTGGCTTCCGCGAGGCCGATCGGCTGGACATGGCGGATTGCTATCGCATACAAGATGCAAAAGCAACCACTCGATTTCGCATGGAGGGTGCTTCACGCGCCTCCTCGCCACCTTTACGGGGCACGCATCACGACCGCTGGATCCGCCGATTTCACCCCGCATCCCGCACTACCGAGTCGGCCAGCACAAGAGCAATACTTGCAATCAAGTTGCATTTCTCGCAACCAGGAGAAGCCAACCTCATGTCCGCCCGTCGTGCTCTGCTTTCGATCGTCTCGCTCTTCCTCGTCGCCGCGTGCGGCAGCAGCTCGCCCGAGGAGCCCGACGCTCCGCTCGCCACTTGGCAAGGCACGTGGCAGGCCGCCGAGCCGCTGTTCCTCGACGATGCAGCCGACGCTGCCTACCAGGCGATCCACGATCTGCGGCCCGAGTACAGCGCCGACGAGATCGAAGCCCTGTTCGTCGGAACGGCGGACGTCGACTACACGTCCCTTCGCGTCGGGCTGGACTCGCTGACGTTCCTCGATGGCGGCACAGTCGTCTGCGCCGGTCGCTACAGAAATTCCGGAAGCCCCGATGGCGGCTTGCTGGCCGGTCCTGAGAGCTACTACGATTTCGCGCTGGTGGAGCAGACGGCGGGAGACTGCGGTTCGTACGAGACTGTCTCCATTACAGGTCCACTGCCGGAAGACGGGGAGGTCCACTTCCATATCGTCACTGGGACGTCCGCCGGTCGTCTGCGCCCGCCCCCTTGGAACCCTTCGGTGTGGACTCCCACCACGACCGGTGCGTGGTTTGCGCAGAGATTCCAGGCGGCCGCGCCGGCGATTGCAGGGTCTCTCCCAGCTCGGTGAGTTCGCGAAACAGGTGCATCCACGTTGCAGCTGTAGTCTGTACCAGGTAGAGCTGGGGTCGCATGGCGAACCCCACCAACTGGAACAGTCATCTACAACCCGTGTGGGCGCGACGCATCTCGAATGACGCGCTGGTTCCCCAGCGGGCTCTAGCCGTCCACGACTCCATGGTGCTTGCGTTCTTCACCGGCGGGAGCGCCGTCGTGGAGCAGCGCGGGCAGTTCGATGTGAACGTTGGTGACGTCTACCTTGTGCCCGCTGGCGAGCCTCACGGGCTGATCACGGCTCGTTCTCCCGAGGCGTGGGGGATCAGCTTCTGCCCCGCGTGCTATGCGCCAACGGAGCTCGCGGCGCTGCTCGGCCCGTTCGAGCGAGCGGCTTCCGGCGCTTCGAAAGTCGTCCGCATCCCGGCGGTTCGGCAAGAGCATTTGGCGAACCTCTGCGCGGAACTCAGCCGAGAGACCGCAGGCGGTCCGCCATCTGCGCACGTAGAGTTCGTTCAGAAGAGCCTTCTCGGGCTCATCCTCGCGGAGGTCGCTCGTACTGGGCCTTGTGCTTCGAGCCCCGGTGTTCGCACAGGGCTCGTGAGCGACGCGCTGCGCTTCATCGAGCGTCGCTGCCTCGGACCGCTGAGTGTCGACGAAGTGGCGACCTACGTGAACAGGTCTCCGTCTCACGTGTCGACGATGGTACGCCGCGCGACAGGCAAGTCGGTGATCGGGTGGATCATCACTGGTCGCCTCGCCGAGGCGCGGAACCGGCTGATCCACACTGACGAGATGGTGGACGTGATCGCCGAGCGTGTCGGCTACGCGGATCCCACCCACTTCATTCGACTGTTTCGGCGGGAACACGGCTGCACGCCCGCGGCGTGGAGAGTTCGACAGCGCGACCTCACTGCCTCTGCGGCCAAGTCCTAGACTTCAAGCGCACCGAGGCGCGGGTCAGCGCAATTTCCCGCCGATGTCAGAAGCGGCTATTCGGGGCCCGATGCTATGCGATGAGCACGGCGCCGTGGTCGTCGCAATGGCCGCCGTGGGGATGATGCAGGTGGCCCGCGACGAGGTAGTCGACGTGGTCGCCGTGCGGGACGGCCTCGTGCCCGCAGCCCTGCGCGTGAACATGTTCCTGCGAGTGACCGCCGCAGCTGTGCGACGGGGTGCAGACTGCAGGGTTGGCGGTGCCGACCTCGAGGACGCACTCGTCCACGTGGCTTTCGTGGCTGTGGTGAAGGTGGCCGTCGTGCAGGTAGTCGACGTGGTCGCCGTGCTGGACTGCGAGGTGACCGCAATCGGCGCCGTGTGCGTGATCGTGATTTGGATGGGTGTCGTGGCTCATGACTTCTTCTTTGCTTTGGAGGGTTCGGCTACAGTGACGGGCTCGCTGGCGTGGTCCAGCGCGGCCCGAACGAGCTCGCGAACGTGATCGTCCGCGAGTGAGTAGTAGATGTGCTTGCCGTCGCGACGGCGCTTCACGATTCGTTCGGCGTGCAACACGCGAAGCTGCTGTGAGAGCGTCGAGAGCTTCGTATCGCGTGCGTCGGCGAGCTCGGTCACGCAGCACTCACCCGCATCGAGCCGATGCAGCAGCCGGAGGCGAGCGAGGTCGCCTGCAGCCCGAAAGAGCGCCGCAGCGCGCTCGAACGCCGAGTCGCTCACCTCCGCGACGTGAGGGCGCTCCGCAGCATGTGGGCCGCACTCTTCCGTGCGCTTCGATGTAGAACGATCCTTCATTTCAATGACTGTTGAAGTGACGTATCAAGACATCGCCGTCCAGTCAAGCTGGGTAAACGATCCAACCGGGTCGAGCACGAACCATCAGACGGCGCGCGCTTCGCGGTTCAACGGGATGGGGCAGGGGTGGTGAAACCGGACGCGGCGCAGGTTCGCTGGGCCTCGACGAGGCGCTCGTTGGTGCGCCCATCGAGCTCGCGGAGGCTGCGCCCCACCGTGGCCCGGTCGGCGCGCAGGCACGCGTCCCTCACCTCGCGAGTCGCGATTCGCCATTCGGTCGAATGAAGATTCACGGTTGCTCCAGACTGCGCGACGTCGACCCCCTCGGCTCGCGCCAAAGCCAGCGAGGCCGCGCGTGCTTCGGCCAAGCGGAGAGACCCCTCCCCGGCTGTCAGCTCGAACAGCATGGCCGCGCAGAGGCGTCCCCGCTCTTGTGGGACGGCGCCCGTCATGTCATCCAGCGCCTGCGCTTTGACGATGGACCCGCGCACCTCCGTTGCGGTCAACGGCAGCTGCGCGCAATAGGCATAGCGAAGGCGCTCGCGTACGCTGTCCGCGTCGTCCCCGCAGCTTCCGCAGAGGATGGCGGAGCACGCCAGCCAAACGTTCCGATTCGTCGAGCGCTTGGAGCAGGGCGCCGATCCGCAGGATCGCTTGTCGCCGGTTTCCCCGTCTCGGTAAACGGGGTGCTGCGGCACCGCGGACGCGTCGTGGACCATGTCGCGATTCTGCGCCGCATTTGCAATCGTCGCCACATGTGTACATCTCGTCCGATGCGTCCTCGCCGTCCTGCTTCTCGGCGCATGCGGAGAAGCCCCTGCCCCAACGCGCACGGACACGCGCGATCCTCGTCAATCACAGGCGACGTCCTCGGCCGAAGAGCGACCGCACGAAGCAGCCGATACGACAGGTGCACCGCGTGCGCTGCCCGCTCGCATCGACGCCCGAGTGGGTCTCCCGGGGAATGAGCCGGACCTGTCAGTGCTCGCGACGGTGAGCCTCGACGGACTGCCCTGGACGATCGTCGGCTGCGTTCAGCACACGCAGGCAGAGGTGTGCGCGACCTCGGCTCGCGTAGAGCTCTCCGACGAACAACGACGACAGTTCGTGACCCTGCTCGGCGAGGTTCACGCCATGCCGGAGTGCACGCCGGAGCCAACGCTGAGCGCCGACCGCAGCTACCGGCTCGCGCCCACCGGTAGCCCTGTCTACGAGGGCAGACTGCCCGCAGCAGCGGCCCACATTGCCCGGAGCAATGTTGGTGCCTGTCGCGCGGATGCGCGCCTCGCGTGGTGGATCGCTGAGCTCGTGCGCGCCGCCCATCTCGCGCTGCCGCCTGCTCACGGCGCTGGGCCTTCTTGAGCGTGGACGCGCCGCGCCGACACGCGTGATCATGATTCAGCGATCTGCGTAATCTTGATCGAACGGCGTTCGCGCTGGTGGAATGCTCGACAGTCGATACCCCAGGGGGTATCATCCCGCGATGCACACCGTCCCGCACAAGAACAAGCTGGTCGCGCGGATCCGCAGGGTCAAAGGTCAGATAGAAGCCGTGGAGCGCGCGCTCACCGAAGAACGCGGGTGCGAAGAGGTGGTGCGGACGATTGCAGCGGCGCGCGGAGCAATCAACGCACTCGCCGCGGAGGTGCTCTGCGACCACATGCAAGACCACCTGGCTGCGCCGCGCCTTTCAAAGAGCGAGCGCGAAGCCGCGGCTACGGAACTCGCGCGCGTAGTCCGCCAGTTCGTGAGGTAGCCGAGCATGCACGACGAGATCGCGAACCCGCAGGAATGCGCCGCTCGAAGGGATCTCGCCCCGCGGCGAAGAGAGCGAGGCGTCCAGCTGGTGGTCCTCCTCACCGCGGCGATGATGGTCGTCGAGATCGCCGTCGGGTACGCGACGAACTCCATGGCGCTCCTCGCCGACGGTTGGCACATGGCCACGCACGTTGGAGCACTGGGGCTTGCGAGCGCTGCCTACTGGGTGTCTCGACGATTCGCCAGACACCGCGCCTTCGCGTTCGGCACTGGTAAGGTCCCCGCGCTGGCGGGATACACGAGCGCTGTGGCGCTGGGGTTGGTCGCCATCGCCATGGTGGTGGAGTCGCTCGGGAGACTGATGCGTCCACACGCGATCGACTTCGTGAGCTCGCTCCCGGTGGCGGCCCTGGGGCTCGTCGTGAACCTCGTAAGCGTCTTCTTGCTGCACTCCCACGACGATGACCACGACGAGGAGCACGACCACGACCACGAGCACGACCACAATCATCGCGCCGCCTTCATGCATGTGGTCGCCGATACGTTCACCAGCGCCCTCGCCATCGCGGCGCTGCTCGCTGGCAGGTTCCTCGGCTGGAGCTGGCTCGACGCGGTCTCCGGCATCGTCGGCGGACTCGTCATCCTGAAGTGGGGTGCAGGTCTTTCGCGAAGCGCCGCGTTCGAGCTGCTCGACGTGGCCCCGTCATCAGCGCTCGAAGACGAGATACGTTTGGTGCTCGAAGCACTCGACGACGTCCGGGTCCGGGACCTTCATGTGTGGTCGCTTGGCGGTGGCGCCAAGAGCTGCGTCGTGACTCTCGCCACCGCAGTTCCGCGCGACCTCCACAGCTACCGCGAGGCGCTCGCTCGCTTCGAGCTCGCGCATCTCACAATTGAGATTCAGCGGTGTGAGGAAGGGCATGAGCGCGCGATCGTCGCGTAAGTGCTCAAGGCTCAAGGGAACCTCACGGAGAAGCGTCGTTCAGTCTGCGTCAGGGGCCTTCCGCGTGCTGACACCTTCACTCCAACCGTCAGCATGCGTCCGGCCAGTTCTGCCGGTCCCTCAATGTCGAGAAATAGCACGTAGCGTGGGTAGACACGGTAGTCCTCATGGGGTTCGGTGCGGCCGGTGAGATCGAGTTCCGCCTCGGCGACGACCTCGCCATCGTCGCGTTCAGCGTGAAAGGCCGCCAGGACCTCATCCGGTATCTCCACGCCGAGCCGCAACGACAAAAGGACGTGGTACCCGCCTTGTGGCCCACGCACGAGCTTCAGATCGGCATCACCCTCACTGCTTGCATCTGCAGGTAAGAAGTCTGCCGGTGCTGCGGCGATCTCGAGCAGTGACTCTGATGAAAGCCGCCGCGCGTCGGAGTACCCGGTCGAATCGTCACCTGAGTCGACCGGCGATACAGGCGTCGCTGGATGGTCGCAAGCTCCAAGGACGAAGGCGCAAACAGCCATCCTGGCCCGAGCGCCCCGTCCCGTCACGGATGGGCCAAGCGCCAGAGCGCGCCCACGTGATCGAAAGGCGTGTCCCCGTAACTCGTGCTTGGCAATGCATCCACAGGATCGAGCTCGAGCGGCAGGATCTGTTGGTCGCCAAACGTGTCGTACAATACGTTCCCAAAGAGGCGGCCGGACTCCGTCACAGCCAACAGTTCCTCACGACGTTCCGCCACGCCGACGGGATTCGGCTGTGGGAAGTCGACGCGATGCCATCCCTGGGTCTGGCCCCACGACATCGCGTAGTGCACGGTCCAGTGCGACGCCATGTCGCCCGGGAAGAAGTGCCCCACCGCGAGGCCCGCGGCGTTCAGGCCGCGACAGTCGACGTAGAACACGTCCGCCGGCCGCTCCCACACGACGGGAATCGCCGCGGGCGTGTCGAGGTCCAGGGTGAAACACGTCTTCGGCACGCCGTGGTCCCACCCGTCGATGGTCGAGCGGGTCACGGTTCCGAGCGCGACGCCGGCGGCATCCACCTCGAACAGCATGGCGTGCGCGTAGTCAGGCACGGACACGAAACGCGGCGTGGCGAAAGAGCCTCCGGCCTCGACGACGAAGCCGCGCCAGTTCGCGCTGTCATAGTCTTCGGTGTAGCCCACGACGCGTCCGCTGTCGTCGATGGTGTTGGCGATGAGATCGTTTGTCTCGCTGCCAGTCTGATTCACGCTACCAGTGGCTTGCGACCACACGAAGGTGCCTGCCACCGTGTAATCACCGTTGAAGTACCAGCCGGTCACGCGACCGGCGTTGTCTAGTCCCGAAAGACCGATATCACCAAACCCGCCAGTCGGGGCGTCGGCCGGTGGCGGAATCGAAATAAAGGTGCGATCGGCGGTGCGCAGAAACATCCCCGAGCCGTCCTCCTCGCCGTAGTCCCCGATGGCCTCGCCGCTATCGTTGGCATCAATCCAGAAAAATCCGCGGTCCACCTGCGACACGGTGGCCGTCGGGCGATTCGCGCTCTGCACCACACGATAGAGAAGACCCCCGCTGACTGTGCCAAGCTCGGGCAGCACGTTCACCATCACCGTGTGGGTCGCGGTCCCCGCCGTATACGTAAAGGAATCGGTGCCGCTGAAGGTACCGTCGGGCGCGTAGTCGATCTGCCCGTCAGCTGTCAGTTCGGCGGCGCCATGAGCGGGCGCGGTGATGGTCGACACCACCTCCCGCGGAACGTCATTGGCTGTTACGTCCATCTCGACCGTCACGTTGCGCGTCGTAGTCGCCTGGTCGTCCTGCGAGACAGCAGCATCCGGCGGGCCGGCCTCGGCCATGTGACCGGCGTCGGTCATGCGACCGGCGTCCGTCATGCCAATCCCCGCGTCCCTCACATCGCTATCGGAGCCGTCAGAGCAACCCATGCCGAGCACGGAAACGGCGGCAAGCAGACACATCCTGGCCACGCCGCGAGTGAGCATCGGGAGCAGCGCCAACCACGCGCCACGGTTGCGAGCCCGGCAAGGGCCGGTTGGATGGGCACCAGAGTCGTGTTTGACATGCATGCGCGCGAACCTACCCGAACTCGTCGACTGTTGCAATCAAATTGCATCTGCGCGCTAGACTGATACCGTGTCGGCGCAGAATTGCGCGCCGCAGGCATCATACTCGCACCCCGCATTTGCTATCGCATCCGATTCTGAGGATGAGATCATATTGCAAACACATCTCGAGTGCGATAAGTCGCTGAGGAGTCGACCATGGCGAGCCTCGCAAAGATCAAGATCAACGAGAAACGCAACGCGTTGGTCGCTCGCTACGCCGAACGACGCACTTATAGCAAGGCGGTGCTCGCGAACGGCGACGCTACGGAATCGCGGTACGCGACTGATCGTGGGGCGCTCGACGCGCTCCCACGCAGCGTGACCACGGCGAGTTGGTGAGCCGTGTCGCGACGTGACAGCGACGCCACGCAGCCGACCGCCGCGCTCTCGCCTTATTCGACGGCGCGTCCGTGGGACCTCGTAGCGCGAGGGTACACGGCGGAGCTCACCGAGCACTTCGTGCACTATGCGAAGCACGCGCTACGCCTTGCGGAGGTTTGCGACGGCGAACGCGTCCTCGACGTCGCGACCGGGCCCGGAACGCTCGCGCTCGAAGCAGCTCGGATCGCCGACGTCGATGCGCTCGATTTTTCCGCAGAGATGCTGGTGAGTCTTCGAGCGCGAGCGGAGCGCGCGGGGATCTCGCGCATTCGTGTGACACACGGCGACGGTCAGTCACTCCCGTTCGACGAAGGCTCGTTCGACGCCGCGTTCTCCATGTTCGGTCTGTTCATGTTCCCTGATCGAGCGCGTGGCTTCGCCGAGCTGTTTCGCGTGCTGCGGCCAGGCGGTCGGGCGGTAGTGTCGAGCTGGCAGATGCCACCTCCCAGCAATCCGCTCAGCATCCTTCAAGTCGAGCTCGTCGTGGCGCTGGGCGGCCCCGTGCGCTCGCAAGCCGACGCGACGCCCTCGCTCGCCGACCGCGCGGTGTTCGAAGCGGAGATGGAGGCAGCGGGGTTCCGCGTCCAAGTCACGTCGATCACGCACGCGGTGGAGGCGCGATCGCTCGACGACCTCCTCGCATCGCTCGTCCGCGGCCACGCAGGCCTTGCGCTGCTCGCGGAGAGTCTCGAGCCCCTCGTCTTCAACAGTTTTCTCGACCGCCTCCGCACTTCGCTGCGGGACGCCGTTGGCGACGGTCCGCAGCGGATGGAGATGCCCGCTTGGTTGGCGCTCGGCGTGAAGCCGAGCTGATTCGTCGATGCCGGAAGGAACAGAGTTCGTGCAAGCCGTCGTGTCTCCGCGGTCCCTCCGCCGCTACCTCGTCTCGTGTCTCGTGCTCCTGCTCGCGTGCGGAGACGACAGTCGAGCGGCCTCGGCCGACCCGTGCGCGCCGAACGGTGAGCGCCACGGCGACCACTGCGACTGCGACACCGGCTATCGCGACGAAGGCACCCGTTGTGTGGCGCGGGGTGATGCGGGCCCGCGCGACGCGGCGGTCCTCGGCGATGGTGGAACAGGCGTGGACTCCGCCGTTCTCGGCGACGCTGGAGTGCGCGGCTGCGGTCCGCACGGCGAGCTGCACGGCGATCACTGTCACTGCGACGAGGGGTACGTGGAGCGCGAGGGCGTGTGTGCCGAGCCACCGGTCTGTGTCGGCCCGGACGATGCGCGTGAGGAAGACGACACGATCGGTAGGGCGAGGGTGTGGACGCCGTCGTCGGGCCCTGTTCCGCTCCATTCATGCGTACTCGACGAAGACTGGTCGCGGGTGACACTGGCCGTGGACGAGACCGTCACTGTCGACGTCCGCTTCCTCCACGCGGACTCGGACATCGACGTAATCCTCTGGGCGCCGGGCGCCGATCCGACGCACGACGAGCCGGTCGCGGCAAGAGAATCTGCCGACGACGACGAGATGCTCACGTTCACCGCCACCACGGCCGGCGACCACGCCCTGCTCGTCTACGGATACGATGCGCGCGAGGCGTCGTACACGCTTCAAGTCGCGGTGATCGCACCGTGACGGCGCGTCTCGAACAGAAGACGTGAAGACGATGACGGGCCGATGTGAGCGGAACGGAACGAGGTCCCTGCGAGGCCATCAGGTATAGGAATCTATCCTTAGAATGTTGTCGCAAGCATGAATCCGTACTGGAACCCGGGCACTGCGATGCGGACGTCCGAGATTCTGCCCTCGTACCAGTAGGCGCCAATCTCGGGCAGAACCGAGATGGAGGGAAGCACTTGGATCTTGAGTCCCAGCGACGCGCCCGCGATGTGCACGAAGTTCTCCGAAGTGCCGCCGTCCGCCGTGGGGATCGCCAGGTACACGTAACGACCCATCGTGGTGAGTGTCACCGTGTCACTCGTCTTGAAGCTGAGAAGGAGCGCGCCGTTCGCGCTGAATGCGGCTTTGTGCTCATCGAGAACGAGTACATCTGCTCCTCCACCACCTGCAACGATCGCGAAGCCCAGGTGCGAATTGGCGTTCGTGAGGCGCAGCTTGAGGTCGATGTCGGCGCCGAATCCCGGACCCGCCGTCGAGAATGGGAGTGGCACCGGAGCCAAGCGGAAACCCCCATCCAGGCGATCGAGGAGGCCAAGGCGAATTCCGGCATGCGGAATCAGGAAGAAGGCATTCGACCGGGGGGATCACCTGCGAACACAGCCTGCCCACCTATTCCTGCGGCGACGCCGACCTTCCCTCGACGGAGAGGTTCAGCCGTCCCGAAGTTCACTACCAAAATGCATTCGCGCGCGGAGGCAGAAGGCATCCTGCCGTCAGAAGGAGGAGCGCGCAGTACTGCATCCCAACAGACTTCCAGTGCAGCCTCCGAAGAATGAGCGAGGACATGAAGCGCGAGTTCGTCATCGAGGTCTCCCCCGGAGACTACGGCAGGTGCACCACGTCTACAATGCCGGATTTCTCAACGGGAAGAGCGCCTGTGCGAGATGCCTCGCGCTCTATCGACCACGTCCTCGTAGAGCTCCGTACAGCGATCGGTCATGACGCTCACGGCGCGCCTCCGTCAACGGTTGCGGTCGGTGTGCTACGGCTGCCAACAAAGCGATCGACCGACCATCTGTCTGCACCGACGATGGCGAGGAAGGCCGCTCCGCAGAGCATGGAGAGGTCCGTCCTCGACTCATGAAGGAAAGCCCAGAACCCGGCCTTGGGCGCGAATGTGTGCGCGAAGATCCAGTAGCCGTGTCCGAGTAGGATCGGCACCTTCGTCGAAGCGAGCGCGACGAGCATGTTCAGGATGAGTGGCAACGCCGCGACCCGCGTCGCGAGGCCGAGGAGGATGAGGAAGCCACAGGCGATCTCCACCACACCGATGAATGGCCCCATCGCCTCCGGCGCCGGGATCCCGATCTTCGCGAAGCGCCCCGCCCCTTGAGTCTCCGCGTACAGGAACTTCTGGATGCCCTCGGAGGCGAACACGATTCCGACGGCGAGTCGAATCAACACGGCGGCACGCGGAGCCGAAGGTTCGAGAAGGGAACGTAACGTTTTCATTGCGCCGTGAACCTCGCAAAATGGCCGCGGTCGAGGGCGCGCCGCGCGATGTGCCTGTGCCTGTGCCTATGCTCGAGCTCGTCGAGCATCGACATCCCCCAGACCTCACGCGCCTCGGCGTGATGGAGGATGTGGATCTTCCAAGTCCCGAGTCGAGTTTCGCGGCCGGCTGCGGAGACCATTCTCGAACGTCGTATACGACAAGCGCAACTAGTCCGCAATCACGTATGCCAATGCGGACAGCTCCGTCACGGCGTCTCCACGGGCGGCACGCGCGCGAGGATGCCGGCACGAAGAGCGGGTGGACGCTCCTCGCGCGCGAGGAACCCCGTGGCCGCGTGCCGATAGAGCTTGGCGCACTCGATGATCGCGCTCTCCGTCTCACGCGGCTTGGCGTCGCCGAAAACGTAGGTGAACTTGCCCGGTGCGCGGAACGCGAAGCCGCACGCGCGCTTGCAGACGCTCAAGCACTCGTAGGGCAGGATGACGAATGACTCTCTTCGTGCCCAGTTCGCATAGCGCTCGGCGAGATTCTCGAAGAGAACTGAACCCGAGCGGGGTGTCCCCTGTTGATT
>Ga0105046_10011599_pt1 | contig 13694 bp, 12 predicted proteins | sample MAT03_FD_78385 | JGI IMG/M metagenome (GOLD analysis project Ga0105046, IMG submission 78385) | Freshwater microbial communities from Lake Fryxell liftoff mats and glacier meltwater in Antarctica - MAT-03 (megahit assembly) | ecosystem: Environmental > Aquatic > Freshwater > Ice > Liftoff... | reverse complement strand
TGACCTTCGCCGGCATATCCGGCTTTTGCGGAATGGCCTATGTGCTGGCGACGATGCCGTGGAACCGGCGTCCGGCGCGTGGCTGAACTGCAATTGCTCGTTGCGGCGCTCGGCGGTGCGCTGGTCGGATTCAGTTTGGCGCTGGTCGGCGGCGGTGGGTCGATCCTGGCGGTTCCGATCCTGGTCTATGCGGTCGGCGTGCGCGATCCGCACCTCGCCATCGGCACCAGCGCGATCGGGGTCGCCGCCAATGCGGCGATCGGCCTGGTCGGCAAGGCGCGCGCCGGTGCGGTCAAGTGGCGTTGCGGCCTGGTCTTCGCGGCGGCGGGGATAGCAGGCGCGGCGCTCGGCTCGATCGCCGGCAAGGCATTCGACGGCCAGGCGCTGCTCGCCTTGTTCGCGCTGCTGATGATCGTGGTCGGCGTGCTGATGCTTCGCCGCGGCGAGCAGCCCGGCAAGGCCGACGCCATGCTCGGCCGCGACAATGCCGGCAAGCTGCTGCTCTACGGCTTCGGCACCGGCTTGCTGTCGGGCTTTTTCGGGATCGGTGGCGGGTTCCTGGTCGTGCCCGGGCTGATCGCCGCGACCGCCATGCCGATCTACAACGCGATGGCGACCAGCCTGGTCGCGGTGACCGGCTTCGGAGTCACCACCGCAGCGAGCTATGCGCTGTCCGGGCTGGTCGCCTGGGGAATCGCCGCAGCGTTCATCGCCGGCGGCCTCGCCGGTAGCCTCATCGGCGGCCGGCTCGCAGTGCGGCTCAGCGCCAGGCGCGGCGCGCTGACCAAGATCTTCGCGGCGCTGATTTTCGTGGTGGCGGCCTACATGCTGTGGCAGGCCAGCGGCGCGCTGCTGCGCTGAAAAATCTGGAGCGGGCGAAGGGATTCGAACCCTCGACCCCAACCTTGGCAAGGTTGTGCTCTACCCCTGAGCTACGCCCGCTCTGACGCTGGACCGGCAGGGTGCCGGTCGGATGGAGCGGGCGCTTAGCATCCGCCCTTGGGACGGGCAAGCCGCTTCTGGCACGCTCGACGAGAATCGGCTCGAGGCTGGCCTCGACGAGAATCGGCTCGAGGCTGGCCTCGGCGTGGATCGGCTCGAGGCTGGCCTCGGCGTGAATCGGCTCGAGGCTGGCCTCGACAAGCGACAGGCGAATGACCATATCGGCCGGCAACACCCGAGGGAGACGTGTAGAGTGGCCAGTCTTGGCATGAGCGAGGCCGAGCGCGACGCGATCGCCGGCTTCGAACGCGATGTGATCGAGCCGTCGATGACCGGGCTGGTGCTGCTGCAATTCACCGCCACCTGGTGCGGGCCGTGCAAGCAATTATCGCCGATCCTCGACAAGGTCGCGGCCGATTATGCCGCCAAGGGGGTGCTGCTCAAGCGGATCGACGTCGACCAGGACAAGATCATCGCCGACCAGTTCCGAATCCAGTCGGTGCCGACGGTCTATGCGATGTTCCAGGGCCAGCCGGTCGCCGATCTGACCCAGTTTCGAACCGAAGCGCAGATCGGCAAGGCGATCGACCAATTGCTCACCCAATTGCCAGGCAAGGCCGAGGCGCAGGATCTGAAAGCCGAAGTCGAGCCGCTGATCGCGATGGCGGAAAGCGTGCTGGCCGAGGGCGACGCGACCCGCGCGGCGACCATCTTCGCCCAGGTCCAGGCCATCGACCCGGGCAATCCCGAGGTGATCGGCGGGCTGGTCCGCGCGGTGATCGGCGAGGGCAAGCCCGACGAGGCGCGGATCCTGCTCGATGCGCTCGACGAGGAAGCGGGCAAGCATCCGGCGATCGCCCGCGCGCGCGCCGCGCTCGACCTGGCAAGCGCGCCGGTCGCCGACGTCAGCGGCGAGGAAGCGCGGATCGCGGCCAATCCCGACGACCATGAGGCGCGCTTCGCGATCGCCAATGCCAGGCTTGCGGCGGGGAACCGCGACGGCGCGGCCGAGGAATTGCTGACCATCATCGGGCGCGATCCGGCGTGGAACGAGGGCGCGGCGCGGGCGCGGTTGCTGCAGCTGCTCGAGGCGGCGGGGTTCGACGACCCGTGGGGGCGCGGCATCCGGCGGCGGCTTTCAGCGTTGCTGTTCACATGAGCAAGCTGACCCGGGTGCCGTTGTTTCCGCTGAGCGGGGCGATCCTGTTTCCGCGGTCGCACCTGCCGCTGCATATTTTCGAGGAACGCTATCGGGCGATGGTCCAGGACGCGATGGCCGGCCCGGGGCGGATCGCGATGATCCAGCCGACCGAGGACGGCAAGGCGCCATCGCTCTACCAGGTCGGCTGCGTCGGCGAATTGGTCGGCGTCGAGGAGCTCGACGACGGGCGCTTGAACATCATGCTGCTCGGGTCGCAACGCTTCCGCCTGATCGCCGAAGCCGAGGGCGGCACCCCCTATCGCCAGGCCGATATCGACCTCGACGCGTTCGACGATGGCGACCCCGAGGCCTTGAGCAGCATCCAGCGCGCCGAAGTCGAGCGCGAGGCGCGGCGGTTCGGCGATTCGCTCAGCCTGGCGGTCGATTGGGACGCGGTCGGGCGGCTCGACGACGAAATGCTGGTCAATGCCATCGCCCAGGTCGCGCCGTTCGACGCCGGGGCCAAACAGGCGCTGCTCGAAGCAGCGACGCTGACCGGGCGCGCCGATCTGGTGGTGCAGTTGATGCAGTTCCAGCGGCTGGCGCCGGGCGGGGCGGACATGAGCCAGACGGTGCAGTGAGCGGACAATGACCGGCAACTTCCCGACCAGCCCCCGCCCCTTGCCGCTGCGCGGCTTTCCCCGCCCCTGAAGGGGCGGGGGTTAGATCGGCAATCCTTGCAGCAATAACGGCAGGTCACCGGTGGTGCCGCGGGCTTCGGCGGCGAGGCGGTCGCGCAAGGGGCCGATCTTGCCGGTGACCGCCATGCCGAAGCGGCGCACCGCCGAGGGCAGGCGGCCGGGGATCCCGAACAGGCGGCTGAGGCCGTCGGTGGCCATCGCCACCATCAGCGTATCAAGCCCGCGCCAGCGTTCGTAGCGGTCGAGCAACTGGCGGTCGCCAAGATCGAGGCCCAGCCGCGCGCCTTCGACCAGCACCTGCGCCAAGGCGGCGGCATCGCGGAAGCCGAGATTGAGGCCTTGCCCCGCGATCGGGTGGATCGCGTGGGCGCTGTCCCCGACCAACGCTAGGCGGCGGTCGGTGATCCGCGCAGCATGATGAAAGCCGAGCGGGTAACTCGATCGCGGGGTGAGCAAGCGCACCGAGCCGAGGAAATTGCCCATCGCGGCCTGGGCCTCGGCGGCGAAATCCTGATCGCTCAACGACAGGAAGCCGGGGGCATCGTCCCTGGCCACCGACCACACGATCGCCGAGCGCGGGCGGCCATCGAGGTCGGTCATCGGCAGCAAGGCGAACGGGCCGCCGGGGTAGAAGATTTCCCACGCGACGCCGTCGTGCGGGCGCTCGTGCGCGAGGGTCGAGACGATCGCGGCGTGAGCATATTGCCAGCGCGCAACACGAATTCCGGCGGCTTCGCGGGTCGCCGAATTGCGGCCCTCGGCGGACACCAGCAGCGGCGCGGTCAGCGTTTCGCCGCTGTCGAGGCGAACGGTCACTCCATGATCGGCGCGGTCGACCGACACGGCCCTCGATTGCCAGTGGAGCGTGACCAGTTTCGCCGCTTCGGACCGGGCGCGGAGCGATTGGCGGAGGTGGCGATTCTCGTGCATCCAGCCCAATGGCTCGTCGTCGCCCTGCGGCGGCTCGAACGCCAGCCCGCCGGGCGCAAGGCCGTCGGCGACGCGGATGGCGCGGATCGGGCAGCCGGGTTCGGTGAGGAACGGCGCGAGCCCGATCGCATCGAACATGCGGCGCGAGCTTGAGGAAACCGCGCTGGTGCGGCCGTCGAACGACGCATCCTTCCAGCGGTCGGGATCGACCGGGTCGATGACCGCGGCGGACAGCCCGCTCGAATCGAGCGCGGCGGCGAGCGCAAGCCCGATCAGGCCCCCGCCAAGGATGATGACGTCGGTTCTGCTCATGGCGTGGTCCTAGCGCCAAGCGATCGTGATTGCGAGTAGTGGGCGTGTTGCCGGATTGCTTCGCTGCGCTCGCAATGACGCAGCCCCAACTTGACCGCGGAGTCCCGCGAAGCGCATTGTACGCCAAGGATTTTGGCCTGGGGGATTTTGAATGGCGACCGCCGCCGAGCGGGCCCGCAAGCGCGACTTGGGGCCCGACTGGAGAGAGAAGCTCCGCACCTCGCTGCGCGTGCTCGCGATGCGCACGATCGGCGCGGTGCTGGTCAGCGCGAGCATCGCCGAGGCGCTGGCGCTCGCCACGCACAATAGCGTCGACCCCAGTTTCTCGACCGCCGCGGGCGGACCGCCGGCCAACTGGCTGGGCAGCCCTGGCGCTTATTCGAGCGATTTGCTGCTGATGCTGTTCGGGCTGGCGGCGGCGTTGCTGTTGCCGGTGGTGGCGCTGGCGGGCCTTCGGCTGATGCGCGCCGAGCCGGCCGGACGGCTGGGACGGTCGCTGCTGATCGCGATCCTCGGCGTTCTGCTGGTCGGGGTGTCGCTCGGGCTGCTGCGCGGGTCGGCGGTGTCGGGGTTGCCCGCCGGCTGGGGCGGGGCGCTGGGACTCGCCGGCGCGCGCGGGATCGACGAGGCAATCGCGCTGATCGGCAATCCGGCGATTGAAGGCCCGCTGCACCTGACCATCCTGGCCTTGCTTGCAATCGGCGGGCTGGCGTTGTGCTGGATTGCGCTGGGGCTTCGCGACGACGAGCGCGGGTGGCTAAGCGGGCTGGTCCGGCGCGGGGCCGATCGCCCGGTCAAGCCGCCCCGGCGGACCGTCGAGGAACGCGATGGCCGCGATGCCGCCGCGCTTCCGCCGCGATCACGGCCGACGGTGGCGGTGGCCGAGCCGCCGCGGGCGATCCCCGCCGCGAGCCGGCCGGGGCCGCGCAAGGGCAAGACTGCGGCGGGCCAGGCGAGCCTCGCGCTGGGCGACAATTATGCGCTGCCGTCGGTCGACCTGCTGTCCCCGCCGCCGGCATCGGGCAGAAACGTCATCGACCGCGCGGGCCTTGAGCGCAACGCGCGATTGCTCGAAAGCGTGCTCGAGGATTTCCACGTCCGCGGCGACATCGTCGAGGTGCGGCCGGGGCCGGTGGTGACGATGTACGAGCTGGAGCCGGCGTCGGGCATCAAGGCGAGCCGGGTGATCCAGCTGGCCGACGATATCGCGCGCAACATGTCGGCGCTGTCGGCGCGGGTCGCGACCATCCCGGGACGGAGTGTGATCGGGATCGAATTGCCCAACCCCAAGCGCGAATCGGTGGCGCTGTCGGAATTGATCGGAAGCCAGGCCTATGAGGACCAGGCGATGAGCCTGCCGCTGGTGCTGGGCAAGAATATCGCCGGCGACCCGGTGATCGCCGACCTCGCGCCGATGCCGCATCTGCTGGTCGCGGGGACCACCGGGTCGGGCAAGTCGGTCGGGCTCAACTGCATGATCCTGTCGTTGCTGTACCGCATGGGGCCGGACGAATGCCGGATGATCCTGATCGATCCCAAAATGCTCGAGCTCAGCGTCTACGAGGACATTCCGCATCTGCTGGCACCGGTGGTGACCGAGCCGGGCAAGGCGATCCGCGCCTTGAAATGGACCGTCGAGCAGATGGAGGAACGCTATCGCATGATGGCCAACCTCGGGGTTCGCCAATTGTCGAGCTTCAATACCAAGGTGCGCGATTCGAAAGCCAAGGGCGCGCAGCTCGGGCGGCGGGTGCAGACCGGCTACAATGCCGACAGCGGCCAGCCGATCTACGAGACCGAAGAGCTTGAATATGAGGTGCTGCCGCAGATCGTGGTGGTGGTCGACGAGCTGGCCGATCTGATGATGACCGCAGGCAAGGAAGTCGAATTTTTGATCCAGCGGCTGGCGCAGAAGGCGCGCGCGGCGGGGATTCACCTGATCATGGCCACCCAGCGCCCGTCGGTCGACGTCATCACCGGGGTGATCAAGGCCAACCTGCCGACCCGCATCAGCTTCCAGGTGACGAGCAAGATCGACAGCCGGACGATCCTTGGCGAGCAGGGGGCCGAGCAGCTGCTGGGCAAGGGCGACATGCTGTACATGCCCGGCGGCAAGCAGATCATGCGCATCCATGGCCCGTTCGTCAGCGACGACGAGGTGCGGCTGGTGGCCGAGCATTGGCGCCGCCAGGGCGTGCCCGATTACATCCAGGCGGTGACCGAAGAACCCGAGGACGGCGGCTACATCTTCGACGGCCAGCCGATCGGCGAGGAGGATGCCGAAACCCAGCTATACCGCAAGGCGATCCAGACCGTCGCCGAGAGCCAGAAAGCCTCGACCAGCTACATCCAGCGGCAGCTCCGCATCGGGTACAACAGCGCGGCGCGGCTGATCGAGCGGATGGAGAAGGACGGGCTGGTCGGCACCCCCGACCACGTCGGCCGCCGCGAAGTGCTGATCGATACCGAGGGGCACCCGATCTGAGGGTGAGCCTTGGGGGATTCACGCGCGAATCGAGGCGTGGTAGAATGGTGCGGTCATGAAGGGGATCATCATGGACGTTCAGCGGCAGAAGCAGCAGGTCGACCTGAATTACGATGCTTTCGTGCGCATGCTCGGCGGCATTCTCGACGATCATCGGGACGAACTAGCGCTAATGCGGGATGGCACGATCGTGGGCTATTATGAAACACCCCGCGCCGCCCTCCAGGCCGCCGATTCAATGTTTCCTGACCAGGTTTTTTCGATCCAGGAAGTGACTGACGAACCGCTCGATCTCGGTTTCTGGTCGCATGTTGCGTATTGAATGGGCGCGAGAGAAACGTCGAGTTTTGCTGCCCGTTATAATTCTCGCCCCGTATCCCGTAACGGATCTAGCGGGTGTCAACGCGACTGCGCTGATCGATACCGGGTCGTCAGTGAGCGGTGTCGCATCGCGGCTCGCCGAGGAACTCTGCCTCGCGCGACTTGGGAAACGCCCCCTCACCTCGGCCCAGGGAGAGGGGCAGGTCGAGCGTTACGCATTCAGGATCGGACTACAACCAGATCGCACAGGAGATATGCCAGATTATCCGTTCCTATTCGAGGAAGTCATCGGAATCGAACTTACCAACACGTTTGATTTTGATGCACTCCTTGGCATGGACATTCTGCGCCAGTGTGATTTCTCGATGAACCGCGATGGTCGATGCAGTTTGAGGTTCGGCTAAGCCGCACCTAAACCGGACGGAACTCTTAGGGTTCACGCCGCATTCAAGACGGGAACGGCAGGCTGGCGACAACTTCCAGGAGATTGATTTGATGGCTTTCCCGACCCTTTCCGCTCGCGCCTTGGCGCCGATCGCCGTGGCCGCATTGTTCGCCGCGCCGGCGCTGGCCGCGACCAACCCCGAGATTGCCCGGGTCGAAGCGCACCTCGCCGCGTCGCAATCGATGACCGCCAATTTCGTCCAGACCGATTCGCGCAATCGCTCGCTCAAGGGCACGCTGCAGATCAAGCGGCCGGGGCGGATCCGCTTCGAATATGGCGCCGGGGCCAACATGCTGCTGGTCGGCAATGGCAAGACGCTGACCTTCGTCGATTATGAAGTCGGGCAGAAGTCGAGCTGGCCGATTGCCAAGTCGCCGCTGTCGGTGCTGCTGTCGGGCAACCCCGATTTGCAGCGCATTGCCCGGATTGTCCCGTCGAAGGATGCGCGGGTGCTGCTGGTCCGAGCGCGCGACGCCCGCCGCCCCGAATTCGGCACCATCCTGCTCGGCTTCGTCCGCAACCCCGCCGCGCCCGGCGGACTGTTGCTCGAAGGCTGGACCGCGATCGATGCGCAGAACAAGCGCACCACGATCAAGCTCGACGGCCAACGCTATAATGTCGCGGTCGCCGAAAACGCCTTCGTCTATGCCGAACCCAAGAAGCGCGGTCGTTGAACCGCCGCAACGAGTAGCAAACTAAAACCGTTCATGCGGCGGTCAGCCGGGACCAGTTATGAAAGTCGCTGATCGTTGCATCAAGACTTGGGGTTTCCCCCTGTTACCCAAGGTCGCAGCGATCACCTTGCGTGACGAACGCCAGGTTGGCCCTCGCTCCAATGCCCCCGGAGCGGGGGCCTTTTAACGTGCCCCCTCTTCCACCCATCGCCATCGACGCGCTAAGCCCCGCCCCGTGACCCGCATCAAGATCGCCAGCTGGAACATCAACTCGGTCCGCGCGCGGCTGCCGATCGTCGAGCGATTCCTGACCGAGGAAGCGCCCGACATCTTGTGTCTGCAGGAGACCAAGGCGCAGGACTTCGTGTTTCCGGCCGAGCTGTTTCGCCGGCTCGGCTATGTCCACCACAAGCTCAACGGGCAGAAGATGCACCACGGCGTGGCGATCATCTCCAAGCTGCCACTGCACGACGAGGGTCGCCACGACTGGCAGGACAATGGCGAGGCGCGCCACATCGGCGCGCGGCTCGATTGCGGGCTGAGGCTCGAGAACGTCTATATCCCGGCCGGCGGCGATGTCCCCGACCGCAATCTCAACCCCAAGTTCGGCCAGAAACTCGACTTCATCGAGCGCATGACGCGCTGGTCCGAGACGCTGGCCGAGCCGACCTTGATGGTCGGCGACTTCAACGTCGCGCCGCTGGACTGCGACGTGTGGAGCCACAAGGCGCTGGTCGACGTGGTCAGCCACACCCCGGTCGAGATCGAAGCGCTGGGCAAATTGCAGGCGGCGCATGGCTGGGTCGACCTCGGCCGCCGCTTCGTCCCCGCGCCAGAACGCTGCTTCACCTGGTGGAGCTATCGATCGCCCGACTTCACCGTCAACGACCGCGGTCGGCGGCTCGACCATATGTGGGCCAGCCCGAGCCTCGCCCCGCAAGCGGTGGCGCATGCGGTGCTCGAGCCGTGCCGGTCGTGGGAGCGGCCGTCGGACCATGTCCCGCTGGTGGTGGAGATCGACTGTTGAGCATCGCCCCGCTCGAAACCGCGATCGCCGCGCTGCGCGGTGGGCGCGCGGTGCGGGTGGGAAAGCTCACCATATTATCGGTCGAAACCGCGAGCGACGCGATGCTGGGTCTAGCCGATCCCGACGGCGACGCCGCAATCTTGATCAGCGGGCAGCGCGCGGCGTCCCTGGGGCTGGGCAACCAGCGTGACGCGGTGCCAGGCGAACCAGTGCAAATCGCCCATTGCGCGTGGCTCGACCGCGACCTGGTCCGCGCGATCGCCGACCCGGGCCGCGATATCGACCGCTTCGTCCCGGGGCCGTTGGCAGTCGAGGCGATCGAGGATGTCGCAACCGCCAGCGCCGCGCTGCGGTTGGCGCGGCTGGCGGGGCTGCTGCCGGCGCTATGGCTGGTCGATGGCGCGGCCGTCGCCGCCAGCGAAGTCATGCCAGACGACATTTTGCGCCCGCCGGTGGCGGCCATATCGTCGCGCGCGCGACTGCCGATCGAGGACGTCGGCGAGGCGCAGGTCGTCGCCTTCCGCGAGCCATCGACCGGAGCCGAGCATGTCGCGCTGCTGATCGGTGCGCCGGGGGGCGAGCCGCCGCTGGTCCGGCTGCACAGCGAATGTCTGACCGGCGACGTGTTCGGCAGCCTCAAATGCGATTGCGGGCCACAGTTGAAGGAGGCGCTGCGGCTGATCGCGGACGCGGGCGGGGGAATATTGCTCTACCTTCGCCAGGAAGGGCGCGGGATCGGCCTGACCAACAAGATCCGCGCCTATGCGCTGCAGGATCGCGGACTCGACACGGTCGATGCCAATCGCCGGCTGGGCTTTGCCGACGACGAACGCGATTATGCCACCGCCGCGGCGATGCTGCGCGCGCTGGGGACGGACGCGGTGCGGCTGCTGACCAATAATCCGGCCAAGGTGGCGGGGCTCGAGGCCGAGGGGATCAAGGTCGTCGAGCGGGTCGCGCATCATTTGCCGGTCAACCCGCACAACGCCGATTATATCGCCACCAAGCGCCACCGCAGCGGGCATCTCGACTAAGCGAACAGCGCGCTTCCGACGCGGACGTGGGTGGCGCCGAGCATGACGGCGGTCTCGTAATCCGCGCTCATTCCCATCGACAGGCCGCTGACGTCATGCCGCCGCGCCAACGCATTGAGAAAGGCGAAGAAGGGCGCGGGCTCGAGCTCGGCCGGGGGAATGCACATCAAGCCGGCAAGCGGCAGCGGCGAAGCGCGGACCTGGGCCAGGAAATCGCCCAGCTCGGCCAGCGCGACCCCGCCTTTCTGCTCCTCCCGTCCGACATTGACCTGGACGAAGCAGTCGGGGAAGCGCCCCGCCTTGCTCCCCGCGTCGGCCAGCGCCTGCAGCAGCGACAGGCGGTCGAGCGAGTGGATCGTGTCGAACAAGGCCACCGCCTCGGCTGCCTTGTTCGATTGCAGCCGGCCGATCATGTGCAGCCGGAGATCAGGATGAGCCGGTCGGAGCGCAGGCCATTTGGCGGCGGCCTCCTGCACCCGGCTTTCGCCGAAGTGGCGCTGTCCGGCGGCGATCAGCGGGGCGATCTGCTCGACCGGACGGGTTTTGGACACCGCAATCAGGGTCACCTCGCCGGGCGAGCGCCGCGCAAGCTTGGCCGACGCGGCGATCCGATCGCTCACGTCGGCGAGTTCAGACACGATATCAGTGATTAAAACTTGAAGGCGGTGCCGACGTAGACCGCCTGGCTATCGCGGCGATCGTCCTTGAGCGCCGTCTGGCGTTCGCGATCGACCTTGTAGCGAACGCCGCCGGTCAAGGCGATGTTGCGGGTCAGCGCGACCGCACCGCCGACATCGAGCGCATAGGCTTTCTCGCGGCCCAGCGCCGGGGCCTGGGTGCCGTCGCTGCGTTCGGCGACCGCAGCGACGCGGCCGGTGACGCGCTTGTTCAGCGAGTAATTGATACCGACCACTGCGGTCTCGCGGCCACCGAGCGCGAGGCTGCCGGTGCGGGTGCGCGCGACATCGCCGGTCAGCGCGAAGCGGCGCCAGCCGACCGACACACCGAGATTATAGCTGGCCGGGGTGAGCGCACCGACGGTCGCGGTGCCGGCATCGATCGGGCGAGCGCCGGTTTCGGCGCGGGCGCGGATCGCGACCCGGACCTGCGACGGACGACCCTTGGGCGCGGCGGGAGTGAATTTGAAATCGGTCAGCGTGTTGCCGCGATTGGCAAATGCGGCGGCAAGCTTGGGATCGGCGGTCGCCGGGGTGAAGCTTCCAACCCGGTCGAACGACAGCGAAATCGCCGGCGGACGCTTCGAGTCGGGCTTGGCGGTGGCCACGGCGGGGAGGACGAGCAGAGCCGCAGCGCCAACGGCACCGGCCCACATCCCGAACATATTACCCCTGTGACGCACTTGAAAACGACTCCTTGCCAACAGGATATAGCGCTTGCGCGGCGATAGTTCCAATGGCCGAGGTCAATTCCCCCGGCGCTGTTTCGCTAAGTCCACATTCCTGTCCCGCAGATGAACACATTGTGAGCGCTTGCGTCGGGCCTGTTGGCGCTTGCAGCGAGCGGGCCAGCATCTATAACGCGCTGCATCACCCCTAGCTAGGAAGCGCCATGTCCCGCTTGCCCGTCACTGCCCTCGTCCTCGCCTCGCTTGCGCTGTCCACTTCCGCCTGCTCGCGCAACCGCGACGTTCCCAACCGGCTGGCGCCGTCAAAAATGACCAGCATCGGGGTCAATGCCTATTTGTGGCGCGCGGCGATCGACACTTTGTCGTTCGCGCCGTTGCTCCAGGCCGATTCGAGCGGGGGAGTGATCGTCACCGACTGGTACGCCAGCCCGCAAAACCCGGGCGAGCGGATCAAGCTGACCGTCTCGATCCTCGACCAGGATCTGCGCGCCGATGCGCTGCGCGTCGCCGCCAGCCGCCAGATCAACCAGAACGGGACCTGGGTCGATGCGCCGGTCGCCGCGGCAACGGTGCAGAAGCTGGAAGACATCATCCTGACCCGCGCCCGCGACCTTCGCCGCACCAGCATCGGCTGAACCGGCGCGCGCATCCCCCTGTCCAGACGCGCCTCTTCTGTGCTTATGGGCTTGGTCATGGCCGATTTTCATGGATCCCGACTGAGCAGCGCCCGGCGATGACCGAGCGATTCGAGCCCCGACAAGCCGATGCGCGCTGGCAGCAAAGGTGGGACGAAGCGCGAAGCTTCGTCGCCGACAGCGCCAGCGCCAAGCCCAAAAGCTATGTGTTGGAGATGTTTCCCTACCCCTCGGGGCGGATCCACATGGGGCATGTCCGCAATTACACGATGGGCGACGTGCTCGCGCGGTTCCGCCGGATGCAGGGCTTCGAAGTGCTCCATCCGATGGGCTGGGACGCGTTCGGCATGCCGGCCGAGAATGCGGCGATGGAGCAGAAGGTCCACCCCGGGACATGGACCCGCGCCAATATCGCGGCGATGCGCGGGCAATTGAAGCGGATCGGCTTCGCGCTCGACTGGAGCCGCGAACTGGCCACCTGCGAGCCCGATTATTATGGGCATGAGCAAGCCCTGTTCCTCGACTTGCTCGACGCCGGGCTGGTCTATCGCAAGGAGAGCGAGGTCAATTGGGACCCGGTCGACATGACCGTGCTGGCCAATGAGCAAGTGATCGACGGCAAGGGCTGGCGATCGGGCGCACCGGTGACCCGCAAGAAATTGTCGCAATGGTTCCTCAAGATCACCGATTTCGCCGAGGAATTGCTCGCCGGACTCGGCACGCTCGACGATTGGCCCGACAAGGTCCGGCTGATGCAGGAGAATTGGATCGGCAAGAGCCAGGGGCTGCAATTCTGCTTCCGGCTGGTCGGCACCGCGCCCGGCGCTGCGCCGGGCGAGGCGTGCGACATCGATGTGTTCACCACCCGGCCCGACACCATCTTCGGCGCCAGCTTCGTCGCCATTTCGCCCGGCCACCCGATCGCCGAAGGGCTGGCGGCGGCCGATCCCAAGGTCGCGGCGTTCATCGCCACGGCGCGACAGGGCGGGACTACCGCGGCCGAAATCGAGACCGCCGAAAAGCTCGGCCATGACACCGGACTGGAAGTGATCCACCCGCTCGATCCAACCCGCAAACTGCCGGTGTGGATCGCCAATTTCGTGCTGATGGAATATGGCACCGGGGCGCTGTTCGGAGTCCCGGCACACGACGTCCGCGACTTCGAATTCGCGACCAAATACAAGCTTCCGATCCGCCGCGTGGTCGCCGCCGACGTGTCGGGCGCCGACGAACCGGTGGTCGAGGCCGAAACCGCGCACGGGGTCGCGGTCAACTCCACCTTCCTCGACGGGATGGCCAGCGACCAGGCGAGCGCCGAGATCGTCAAGCGCGCCGAGGCCGCCGGCTGGGGCCAGGGCAAGACCCAGTATCGGCTGCGCGACTGGGGCGTTTCGCGGCAACGCTATTGGGGGACACCGATCCCCATCATCCATTGCGACAGCTGCGGCCCGGTCGGGGTGCCGCGCGCGCACTTGCCGGTGGTGCTGCCCGAGGACGTCAGCTGCGAACTTCCCGGCAACCCGCTCGACCGGCATGAAGGATGGCGGCTGGTCGATTGCCCGACATGCGGCGGCCAGGCGCGGCGCGAGACCAATACGCTGGACACGTTCGTCGATAGAAGCTGGTATTTCATCCGCTTCGCCATCCAGCCCAAGGATCGGCCGTTCGACCGCGCCGAGGC
>Ga0105046_10011597_pt1 | contig 13697 bp, 15 predicted proteins | sample MAT03_FD_78385 | JGI IMG/M metagenome (GOLD analysis project Ga0105046, IMG submission 78385) | Freshwater microbial communities from Lake Fryxell liftoff mats and glacier meltwater in Antarctica - MAT-03 (megahit assembly) | ecosystem: Environmental > Aquatic > Freshwater > Ice > Liftoff... | reverse complement strand
CGCCCCGCTGTGGGATATCACTCCCCCCACACCAGACGCCACATAGACGTGTGTGAAAAAACCGCAACAAGCGAGAGAGAAAGAGAGAGAGAGAGAGAGAGAGAGAGAGAGAGAGAGAGAGAGAGAGAGAGTAAACCCTCTTCTTTTTCGTAAAACAAAAAATGTCTCTCTGGACGCCGACAAACGCAGACGTTCTAGTACTCGCCGCCCTGCCGGCATCGGTGGCAGTCTGCGTCGGACAGCGTATCTGGCCCACCAAACGAAACTCTCGGATCGCTAGCTACCTGAATGTCATCTCTGGCGGAGTATTCCTGGGTACGGCGCTGTTCCACATCCTTCCTGATGCTTCGATGCACGACTACCCGATTCTTGGACGTCAGATGGCCTACCTGCTGTTCGTCATCGGTCTGATGTTCATGATGTTCATCGACAAGGGCTGGGCCGTCCTCGCTATGCGAATCGATCGCCACCAGAGGCGTCGCCAACGACACGGTGCTCGTCGCACACCAGAGGAACCTCTGGTTGATTCCTACTACGATCCATCGAGCCACCAGTCGTCGGTGGTGGTGGTGGTGGTTCCGGGTGAAACTGTCAGAGGAGAAGGAGGTGGCAGCATTCCCGTTACACGCAGTAGCCACCTGGCCAATCCCACGCCGAGTGCCGACTTGTTCGACGGTGCATCCGCCTCGAAAACGGCAGTGGGTGACGCCAACGAACCGATCCAACGGCCAACCAAGATTCTCTATGCGCAACCCGAGACAGTCGGCGAGTGGCACCTCTCGGATCAAAATGCCAGAGCCGAAGAGAATCGCACCGGCTCTTCGTCGTTCTCTAGCGGATCGCCCTCTTCCGATGAGGAGGAAGACGATCACAGAGACCCGCATCATCCCAACCACGTGCGTCTTGCTGGAACCCAGTTTAGCACGCGCCAAGAATTCAGCATGCGCTATCAGCGCCGCCAACGACAGGCAACCGTCGCATACATCAGCTGCGTCGCCATCGCGTTTCATTCGCTGATCGAGGGCGTGATTCTTGGTACACAGACTCTCTCGGCGTCCTCTACTATGTTGGTTCTGGTGCTATTCTTCATGTTACACAAGGCGCTGGATACTACTGTACTCGTACAGCAACTGATGCGACACCGCGCTCCTTCCCTCGTCTACTGGTACATCTGCTTGACCTACGTCATCCTCAGCCCAGTTGGCGTCGTCGTTGGCGACCGAGCGCTAAAGGGCTCTCTGCCCTTCGTATGGATCAACCTGATGTCGGCGTTTGGCGCCGGATCCTTCCTGTACATGGCCTTGTTCTCTGTGCTACAGCCAGAGTTCTCTCTGGACACAAAGTCTCCGCGACAAGTCGAGAGAAAGCAACCGATGCGCAAGATGCTGACCCTCTGGGTAACACTGGGACTACTGTTTCTATCGAGCGTAGCAATGTAAGTCGATGCCTCTTCTCGTTGTTGTTGTTGTTATCCTGTTCGTTCATTCCAAAGGCAGGCGACGCAACCGCCAAACATACTCCCGGTCTAGTGCGATCCCCCTTGGTCGCGTCGTTGTTGTTGTTGTTGTTGGTGGTGGTGGTGGTGGTGGTGGTGTCGTCGGGTTCGGTCGGTATAGATACCCCCACAACCTGAATAGTAGGGACCTACCGTATGTGGTGGAGCCTGTGACATCGGTTGTGGTTGCGGTAGTGACGATACTTGCCGTAGAGATGACAACTTAAATTCGCCCTCTTCTGTAAACTGGCGCATCTCTAGAGTCCTTGCCGCAAACTCGATCTCCTCCAAGCGGAGAATGCGATTCTCAAAGTTTTCGAGAGTCGACGACTGATGCCTCTGTGCCATCGGTCGGTCGTGTTGTTACTCTTGAGTAGCAGTAGTAGACACTGGAGAGCCAGCTACAGTAGAGGGCGATTCACTGGTGGTTGTTGCGGTTGTTGTCGCATGTGATAAAGCCTGTTGTGTCTCTGGTTTCCTCTTTGCCACGCTGTACATTACTGCACGGGCAGTCAGTGGGCTCCACCGAAATGAGCATCGCACACGGCACCCCCGCAACGAAACACCCTCTGCCGGAGACGCCGTGAGTAGCCAGTGTAGCGCAGCACAACGCGCGCAAACTCGCACGTCCGGGCACAGACAGCCATAGTGAATTCCCGGATTGCGGCTCGCCGACACCGGTTGTCGTCGGCATCGCAGACAGGTTGGATACATGTTGATCTGCTGCAGGCGGCCCTCGGGTTCGCACTCCAGCGCAGCGTCGCTACACCACACCGCGGCCAACGCATGACACCACTCGTGAACCAGACCGGGAAGCGGATGTTTGGCGTCGCGAGACCAATAGACGGCATCAGCTCTACCACACCGGACTGTCTGTGTCTCGGCAAACTCGCGGGCCATCGCATAGATGCCCTGCTCGTCAGCTTGCTGCATCAGGCGTAGCAGGTTGCACTCGGTGCGTAGCTCGCAGAGCACATCGACGCACTCGGTCGACGTCCGAATAGTCGTCCTATTGCGAAACCGGCGGCATCGCTTGGGCTTCTTCGCCACCGGCAATAACTCTACCGACGCCTCAGCGACAATCGGCTCGCTGAGCATAGCATCGGCATTGCTCAGATGCCAGTCGCGCTTCTGTCCAACCTCGACGACGATTGACGACGACGACGACTGATCAACCTCTGTGAGCCATTCAGCGAGAAGCAACGCTGCACTGTTCAGTGCGGCTAGATGCGACATTACAACGAAAAACAAAAAAAAGTTTGATGTCTCATCGACTGCTCCATGCATGTCTTTGGATTGTGTCTCTCATTCCTGTGCACCAATCTCAGATGTGACACAGCGTCGGCGTGTGGTGTTGTACCCGTAGACGTCCGCTACACCACCAAGTAGGTCCAGTAGACGTCTGCCCATGGACGAACTGCATGGAGTAGGACGTGTCGGGTCTGTCTGTCTGTCTCACGTAGTGATGATGGGGGCGGCGGCGGCGGGCAGACCAACACAACTGGTTGTTCCGCTAGACGACTGGGAAGACCCAACACACCACCAACCCAGTGACTACGTGGGGTAGGGTGTTTGCGTTTCTGTTTCGTGGGTCCGTCCATGCAAATCTATAACTGGTCCAAAAGCTGGCTGTCGTCCATGTGGCCGGCTGGGGTAGGGGGGTCGATCTCGGTTTTTGAATAGGTGAACGTCCGCCGCATGGAGAGAACTCACTCAATCAATCTCTCAAAAACAGAGTGAAAATCGTGAGAGAATTTTGAGAGGGAAACGCCACCTCGTTTCACTTGGTCGCTCGCATGCCCGCACGCTTGCTTGGTCGGTCGCATACCCACACGCGTACTTGCTTGGTTGATCACTTGCACTCACGCATGTTTTCATTGCCGTCTTCTTCTTCTTCTTCTTCTTCTAGTCGCACTGACATGAGTTCACCTTCACGCAAAGCCATGAACAAGAGGAGCAAACGGCCTGGTGGGCCGAGGGCGAGAGTTTGGCTACCCTGAATGAGATCCGCTGTACTACTGCCAGTCGGTATGCCCAAAGAAGGGGTGTAAAACATCGATTCATTAGGCTTTGTCGTCGTCGTCGTCGTCGTGATCCTTCGGTTCTTGTCTATATTCTAGTCGACGGGCTGGCCCAGAGTGGCCCAACTCATCTCGGATTGGTAGGTGCCTGGTAAATTCTTCCAGGACGTTTTTCAAATTACGCTCGTTGGCACGGACCGTGCGTTGGCGTTCGTGCTCCATTGCCTCATTGGAACGGTAGTGCCTACTGACCCAGTAGCTCAGGAGAATTGACGCCGGAATGATGACGAGGGTGTAGGTGTTACTGGAGAGAATCTCGTAGAAGAACCACCGGAGGGCACGGACGGCTATGAGGTCAGAGGCCCACATGTTGAATGCGCACACCAACGGGGAGACGAGGTTTTCGTGCTCGGCGGCCTCGCACTTGACCTTCTCGCTATACTGTGCACGTAGGGTTGCCAGGGCGCAGATATTATTCGAGAGGAGACGCTCATTGGTGTCGTAGCGCTTCGAGCAGATCTCCAGAATTGTCCTCGCTTTCGAGTACTCATGCATTATCAGAATCATCAGTGCCAGCAGGACCAACCCCACTAGCAGATGGAGGCATGGGTTGGTCACAGCCATCAGTTGAAAATGACGAGGATGCAACGGATGATTGGTTCAACAGGTACGGTACGCTTTACTTAGCCAAACTCGGCGACTCTTATCGAACCGTCGTTGCCAATGCCGCCGCCGCCGCATTGGATCATTTGGCGACTGTCAATTCAATGAGCTGCATGCACGCAGTTCCAATGAAGACGACTCTGCAGCGTCAACGCATGCTCATGATGATCCCATCTAGTGCACGTTGCAGATGCCTCGCGGTTAGAATTCGTTGGACCTCACCAGATATGCCAGCAGCAGCACTACAGAAGGACAGACACTGGAACAAACGAGTTTTTTGTTGCTGCTCCTCCTCCTCCTCCTCACTGCATCAGTTCAGGCATCCGGTTGGGATCAAAGGCAGAGGTATTGGCACGTGGCACAAAACCCAAGGCAAACTTGACGTGCCGCGGCAGCAACGTTACGTGGTGGGTGAGCCCCATCGCCTCCAAGCAGCAGTCGTGCATGGTGCGTTGCAGATCGGCCGCAAGCGCCTGGCAAATCATCTTGATAGCCGACTGGGAGAACATCATCAGTCGCGCCGGTTCATCCTTTGAACCGTTCTGGTTGTTGGTCTCGCGCAAAATGCTCAAGAGGCAGGTCTTGCTGACGCGCGTTTCCTTGATACTCCGCATCTGCATGACCACCGAGTCGCTGATGCGCTTGCGCGGTGACTTTCTCTTCTTCTTCTCCTCCTCCTCCTCCACTACCGCCGCCTCAATGGTAGTAGTTGCTGCCAGCATAGACGTATCCACTTCCTCTGCATCGTCGACGAGAACGCGGACTTTCTTTGCACGAGCGGTACGCTTAGCCTTGGGCTTGCTTGCGACAACTACGGTGGGCTCCCCTTCACCGGCGGCGGCGGCCGCAGCCTTCTGATTCTTTCCAGAACCCAGAGGACGGCCGCGCTTTCGGATAACAACGGCAGCGGCTTCATGCAAGGGTTCGACGTCCTCCTGGGCATCCCCGGCAGAGGCGGCTAGCTCGAAAGATGCGTCATCCGCGGGCTGCGTAATCTCGTCGGCCTCATCCTCCTCGTCGCTGCGTGAGCCGTCAACAAGCGCACGAGCGGCCTCCATGGCGGCACGCTTGCGTCCGGTCAGCGTAACAGTAGCTGTGCTCGATGAGGAGTCTACGACACTGCCAGAGACGTTCATTTCAGGTGGATTTAGGTGGGAAAAATAGGTGGCGTTGTAGACTCTCCTTTTCCCTCCTCCCGCCGATGTCTGAACACAGCCACGCGGCCCTAACCACCTGTGCCAAGCGGGGCGGACTAGATCGAGGAGGAGGAGGAGGAGGAGGAAACAGTGGCGCCAAAAACACGAAGCCGAACGACGACCTGTACAGTGACAGCTTTCGCGACTTAAGTCCCACGGAGCGGCGTACCTACGAGCAATCGAGCCAAGCCTCTGTCGGGGACACTGACGCCAAGCTGAAGAAGGCGGTGGATCGCATCACCGCGCAGAGATGTCACGCACGGAATCACGACGGTGCTGTTACGTCGTCCACCACAGTCTGCCGCCGCGTCTATCAGAACAATCCCAACCCCATCCTTCTCTCCCTGCGTGGTACCTCGGCCGGTATCTTCAACACGGTGCTAGCCGAGTATAGCCAAGGCGGCATCGTCACCAATGATCGCGCGCAGGACGGCGGCAACACCTCGACAACCGCTACGATCCAATCTGGATCACAGGCCATCCCACCATGGCTAGTAGACGACCCCATGGCGCTCCTCTGCCGGCAACAGCAACAGCAGCAGGATCAACAGATCCTGCAAAAAAATTCAGAAGATGCAAGCACTTCTTCTTCTTCTTCTTCTTCTGCGCATGTAGACACGGATGCCGCCGCGTGCGAGTGGCGCGCGATGTCGTTCTTTTGTGAGATCGATGCGGCACTGGAGGAGTGTCGGCTCCGGGCTAATGTTGCCAGTGTAGAGCAAAAACTACATGCATGCGTGATCAAGCGGGACGGTTCCTGGCTACTGGTAGACCTAAAACTGGACGAATCGCTTGGTGATTCGGACACCGAACTCGACACCGAGACGGACCGCACGCTTGTGCCGATGGCTGTCATTCTGCATTGCAACGAACAGGAAATGCTCGACTCTTACTACTATGTGGTGCTGTAGAACGAAAGAGAGCAAACATCTTTTCATTCAGTCGGTGATCACCGCTCTCTTTGCCTTGCGCTGCTGGGCCTGTGCCAGTTTCTTCTTGGCAGCAGCCGCCGCGGCTGCTGCTCGGTCGGACTTGAGCGAGAGGTGAAAGCGCTCGCGCGCAAACGCAAGAAGCTGAGGCAGAGTTGCACGCTGTCCCGAGGCAATGTGCCATGTTGTTGGTACGGCGACGGCGGTAGTAGTCTCTACAGCAGAGGGGACGGTAGTTGGCGACACCGGTGCGTGGAACAGAGTGAGACGCAGTTGCTTCTGGTACTTGGTCATCAGGTAGTAGCCGCGGACCACTCGATAGTGAGAGCCCGGGCGACCCTGTCGCCAGAGATCGCGCAGCATCTCCGCGCGGGCGTGATCCAGTTCCGGAGAGGTGATGAACATCATCAGCTCCCAGTGTGCGCCGCTATCCCTTCGTCGACGCATCAGCTCCAGAAAGATATCATTCTGCGAGATGTCAATCAGCACCTGTGTCTTATTGTTACGCCGGCACTTTAAAAAGTAGACTCGCCACTGCTTGGTGCCGACTCTGCCTACTAGGCAGGCAGAAGAAGTTGAGCCGGTCGCAATAAGTGGCATGGTGCCGTCCGGATGCGAGTGCTTGCCGACAAAGTCGCGGAGGAGGAGGAACGACCAATGCTATTGACTTTGCCCAGCGGTGGCATACTACTACTGGCACGCCGTGGCACAGTCGGTTTGTCGCATTTTGTCTCCGTCTTGAAACTGGTATAGTATGTCCTGCGAAATTGCTCCAGAGCCTCTTCGCCCTCGGCGTCGGCGTTGTAGCTCTCAGCGTCACCGTAGGCCAGACGCTTTGTCGCCTGCCGCGACGCACCAGAGGAGACCTTGCCGTCGGGTGCCTCTACCATCGACGAGCTGGTGCGCTTCTTTCCACTCTTGGATGACGACGCGGGCACCGCTGCGCGCAGCTTGGCGGCATCGATCCTGGGCATCTCAGTCAGGATTAGGTTGGTCAGTTGGATGTTGTAGCCGGTGTAGGCGTTGTGAAAGGCGGCGCCGATATGTTTGAGTCCACATGTGGTGTGTTTACGCTCGAACCCCAGACGGGCGAGGTCTCCCGCAACCGGTAGAGTCTGCGCGATGTACGGATCCCGAGGAATCACCCAGATACCCTTGATGCATAGGCCTGGTTGCATCAGATGGAATAGGGCCAGCGTCACCGGCCGAAGGTTAGCACTGGTCAGGCGAGGCTGGCAGTAGGTCGACACAAACTGCCAGCCGCTCAGCAGAAGCTGCACGTAGCAGTCGACCCGAGCGGCATCGTAGAGCAGCAGATCATCGGGGACAATTTCCAGCTCCTGATAGAGTCGCATTGCCATGATGTAGACGTGCACAAATGAGGGCACCGCACCCCGCTTGAGTTGCATCGTGAAGATGTACTTGCGCCACTTGTCATGCAGGGCGGCATAGAACACCGCCAGCTTCTCCCGCTCAATCTGGCGCCTCTCATCCGAGTACAGCAGCGTCTCAACGATGTACTGTACTTCATTGCGTTGCTTGGCTACATTTACTAGCAAGCGCGGCTTGGGTGGAACCAGCGACGGCGCGGGCGGGCGCGGCGCCGGGTCGGCGTGACTCGCTGGCACCAGGCTATCGTTGTCGCTGGTGGCCCTTTCCTCGTTGTCGTACGTCGTGGTGCAGTCGGTACCGACAGCGGTAGGCACCGATACCGGTTGGTACCAACAACGCATAGAGTCGACGCCTCCTCCTCCTCCTCTCAAGATGTCAATCTTCTCGTCGGAGACGCCGCCAGTTACTCCTGTGGCATAGTCATCGTCGTCGTGGTTTAGCGACAGAGATGTGTCAAGGATGGCGGCGGCTGCGTCGTCGTCGTCGTCGTCGTATGCATCCGTGATGTCGGTCTCATCATCATCCTCCTCCTGATGATGATGATGATCTTCGTCCTGAGCGTTTCCATCCCACTGGTCGTCAACTTCCGCGCTACGGCCACCTCCTGCTCGGTCGCGCCAGTCAGAGGAGCGTGCAACAAAGCCTCCGGTGCCATCCGCGACCGTGATGGTGTCAACCATCTCGACACCGTTGGAGCGACCCGTAGCCTCGCACGATCGGATGCCGTTGATGACTCGCCATGGACAGGTGAAGCCATTGCAGAGGTGCATAGCGCCTTCTTTGCATAGGTACAGGTCACACAGCTCCGGGTGGTTCAGCAGGGAAGCACAGAACTCAATCTGGTTGACGCGTGTCCGAATGCGACACCGTCCCCCGGTCACACACTGATGCGCCGGGTTTGATGCGTATTTCTTCTGCGGTTGACAATTCTTTACGGTGTCGAGGAGACATTTGGGTTCACAACGAATCCCAGAGCAGCAATGCGGCACGGTAAACTCCACCGGCCTCTGGCGCTCCTGGGGGTCCATCATGCACAGCAACATCTCGACATATGTCTTTGTCATCGGGTCGGTGCGTGCCCGCTTGACCAGCTCATTGCTGCTACTGCCGCCCGTTTTCGGCGCTCTCGGTGGTAGCCTACTGGTTGATGCGGCGGCCCTCAGACTCTCAGTCTGGGCAAAGAGCTCTGTAATGTTCAATGTGGACATTTTAAGGTGAAGAGGATGTACACCACTAACAGAAATCCGTCTTCGCAATATGAGCATCGGGTCAGGTAGTAGTGGTTTTTCCAAACACCACCTTTACAAACTCTGGCTAATGCATCCGGGATCACTAGGTTCCAGCTCATCCCCGAGGCGTGCATCAATAGTACCACCCTCGAGACCACCAAACTTGCATGCTTCCGGATTGCCCTATCGTAGTTACACTCCACCACCGAGGGCTATGATGATGCATGCGTCTCCTCCTCCTCCTCCTGCTCCTGCTCCTGCTCTGGCGAGACCATCAACATCTGATATGTTGGTCTATATGTCGTCGTCGTCGTCGTCGTCGTCGTCGTCGTCGTCGTCGTCGTCGTCGTCGTCGTCGTCTACAATGGGTCGACGCCAACAGGTGCACCCGGATACCTCTGCCTATCGTACAATCGAGCTGGCCTTCTTTCGTCCCGTAGATTGTGCACGGGATGGCGCCACCTGTAAGGATAAGCTGATCAACCTCCTAGCCGTCGCTGTTACCAAGGGAGATTACTCGCACGTGGAGCTACTCTTTGTGGAAAACGATCTGTCGTTCTCTGTCGCAAACGGAAATCGACCACACCTAGTACCCAAGGGATACTCTTCGGTTGACTACGACTTTCAGCGTATCACAGTTACAGTCGGGTGCTACCGACTGATGATGCACCACGCGGACAGACTGACTCGCGATGTGGAGGGATTCAACGAATGTGGCGCGTGGTTCAACTTTCTGCCGTGCTTTTCGTTCTGCGCCTTTACAGGCGGCGACGGAAAGAGGATGTTCTGTTCACAAGCGATCGCCACTGTACTCCAGCAGGGCGAAGTGCTACCCGCAGACCTCAGGCCAGAGTGCACCTCGCCAAACGACATCTACCGCATCCTCCAGCCAACGAGTCTCGTTGTAATGCATCCGAGAGCACGTGCAAACATTGAGTCGGGTATCACTACACTCTCCATGGGCAGTATCGCACCGAGTAGATTGGGGGCTCTACCGCCGCCTCCGCCTGTGTCATTCAGTGGTGGTAACCAGTACGGCAAGTTCACGGTGTAGCAGCAGCAGCAGCATCAGTAGCAGTAGCAGTAGCAATAGAGAGTATCCAGAGCATCGCCCGACGCAGGCTCACAAAAGTCTTAAGTGGTCTTCTCTCCATGTTGCACAACCCGAGCTGCGCATGTAGTCGCTGCGCGTGGCGCTCGCACTCCTCTGCCGGTTGCCTGACTAGACGGCGATAGACAACAGCAATTGGAATGCCTGCCGCTAGTTCGACATCGATATCCGCAAGGTAGCTGGCAGCTTGCGCCAGCGCATCGGTATGCTCGCGGGCATGCCCAGCCAGCAGGTCGACGTCAAGTTGGTCGGGCATCCGACGGGCCTGTAGAGCATCACGGATGCGGAGACGCACGTCATGCAACACCTGACTGCCAATGGCATCGACCACAAAGACCACACCTGCCACAGGCGCATCGCAGTCACTCGCCGCGACAAGCCGTTGCCACTGGAAGCGGAAGAGACCGCCAACATCGACTACGGTGACACCTTTGTCTACCAGGGTGCTTTCGACTCGCGTAGGCATGTGTGCCGGTAGTGTTTCGAGTCCGCGCTCCAACTGAAGCGTGTACGACTTGCCAGAGCCGGTCAGGCCAAGTAGCAGTATCTTTACGGTCGACTCTATTGGTGGTGTGGAATGAGTGGCACCCATGAAAGCAAAAAGAGATGATGTCTTCATTGGTCACTTTTTAGCGCCGTGAAAGTTAATCCGGGCAATGGCGGCACGCTTGCGCCGCAGCCGACGAGCGGCTGCGAGATGGTTGATTCCATGACGGCGCCGTGGCGTCCCGTGGACCATCTCCTTCTGGTAGTTGTAGACCGAGGCAGTCTCGGGCACCGTACCGCCCACGATACCACCAAGGATGGCGCCCACCTCGTGTCGTCGAAGTCCCTCGACGAGGTGGGCCGGTTGCACGGTGAGGCGCTTGTCGCAGTTGGCGCCCGCAATCGATACGTCAATCAGACCGCATGCCAGCACCTCCAGAACGGCTGCCATTGCTACCACTGCGGTCATCGAGACCTTTCCACCCTGATAGACATGCTTGGCAGCGGTGCGGATCGGCCCCAACGGAAGCATCAACTTGGCGCGCGTATGCCCGGCAACCGAGGCGGAACGCACCACCGCGCTTTTCTTGGTGTGTGCAGGCATGGTGGTGGTGGTGGTGGTGGTGGTGCAGACGCAAGAAAAAGAGAGATGCGTGTTACCAAGAGCACCGGGCTTCGTGTTTGTTGCAATAGAAACACACTCGCGTGTGTTGTACTTACAGCCTCTATCAGCCTGCCTGTCCGTGTCACGTCGCTCCGAATCCCTGTGTGCCATGGATGAGGAGGGAAACCAGAAACCGCCCTCGGATGAGGACGATTCAGATGAATTTAATCCGGTCGATGGACTAGACGAGGGTTCAGGCTCTGATGATCCCCAAGATGGCGTGGTCTCACCACCACTGCCGAGAGCTGGTCGACGCCGTCGCGACGACCTTTTGTGGCATGGGTCTTCGCCTGGTTCAGCTACACACCCTCCTGCCGGCAAGCGTCTTGATAATCGCATGTCACCTCTGCGTCTCGACGACGACGACGACGACGACTACGACGACGACGACGACTACTGGCGGGGAATATCCAATTCGAGCGACCTCCCTGAGACTGGCGATGTCACCCGCCGTACTACTGCTACTACTACTACTACTAGCACCGATCGACTACCTCTGTACCCAATGGTGCAACCCGGCTCCGCTGGCCGTCCGCCAACGGTAGTCGGGTCAAGAAGTCTATCGTCAGCGACAATTTCCTACGTTAATACTACTAGCACCGGTCGACTACCTCTGTACCCAATGGTGCAACCCGGCTCCGCTGGCCGTCCGTCAACGGTAGACATGTCAAGAAGTCTGTCAGCGACAGTTTCCTACGTTCCAGATAGCAGCAGCAGCAGCAGCAGCAGCAGCGTAGCGAGTAGGGCTAAGAGGATTGCCGCCGCCCGGACAGAAATCCTGGCAACAACTGTTCCCTACACGCCCGAGTACAGCGGACAGTTTGCCCTCCCGCGGGCCGCGGGTCCGCCTCAATCCCTCCTCTCCGATGACGGACTCTTCCTGGTGCCCGGATCGTCACATTCGCGTGATACTACTAGCAGTAGCAGCGCAACAGGCCGCGCCGGCGAGAGTGACCGTTCGCTAGAGGCGTGGCAATCGCCCTCAACCGAGCTACCCGGACGCCGCCCGAGTCACTCTGAGCGTCGCATGTCATCCGGACGCCCGGACGACATCAGCCCCAGTGCCCTAGTCAGCTGGAGAAACCGCGATGAGTCAACCTCAGAGCTACACGGTGTCTCTCTGAGTCTTTATTCCCAAGACACCATCTGCATTGGACGGAGGATGACCATCTGTCACTTTCGTATGTTGCGTTCGTCCGAGGAGCTCAACAAGCCAGTCGATCCCACCGACGAAGCCGTGCAGTTCTACAAGGATTCCATGCCCCATGAGGATTGGATCACATTCGACTATGCCAACCTGCGCGGTGGGGACCTCCCGTCGAACGAAACCGCAGTCTGGGGGTTCGAATTGGTGGTCTCGCTCACGGTGGCCGTACCAGAGGTGAAGCTGCGTCTGCACCACGGGCTCCGCGAGCACGACATCAGTGTCGGTAGCGGCGTCGCCTTGCGTCGCCTCTTCCTGATTCGCTGCATCTACCAGGATTTTGCCCGCCTTGGTGACTACTTTCTTCATCTGCTGACACCTACAGGCGATGCCAAACCCTACGCCATAGAGCCTTTCATGCTGCGTCTCTCGCATTCACAGCTAGGCGGCTCGCGTGCCGGTGGCAGCTCCATTATGAGCTTGTCGTCGTCGTCGTCGTCGTCGTCGTCGTCAACACCAATGCCCCGAAGCGACACGCGCCTCAGTATCCATGCCTCGGTGACGCAAGACGACAGCGAGACCAAGAGAGCCGTCGCGCCGAAGAGGAGTGAACGCATCTCTGCCTGCTTTTCATGCAATGCGCTCAAGCCCTACACGATTCTGAAGCAGTGCCCGGTGTGTAAGATCGGATTGTACTGTGGATCAGAGTGTTTCGAGCGCGGTCATAGCCACAATATCGACCCATGCATCACGGGTCGTGCGCTCATTGCCGCGCTTCCTCTTGCTACTGCTACTGCTGAAGAGGATGGACTGTTGTGCCGCGATAACCTATTCGCCTCTGAGATGGTCAGAGGTATGCGGTATCACAAAGTTAACGTCCTGGATGTCTTTGGATACGGTCGCAAAGAAACCACAGAGGAGACCAAACGCAAGGCTAACGCGGCGCTGCGCATCATCGGAATCAACCTGAGCCGAAACCCGCTGTACTACCATCCCAAGTCAGCGGTCTACGGCGGTGCCTCTCTGCGGGTGGTTCGCGACCAGGAAGTCATCTGGCACTGTGGTACCCAGTTGATGCTAGAGGACAAGACTCACGTCAGCGGTGTCCCCGCTACCGTCACGGGCGGAGCCCTTGTCGGCGTTGCGATTTCCGCGCTGCTGATGCGCTCTGCAGAAAATATGCCAGAGCACGCCATTCTTCTTGAGCTTGGCATCTGACCGACAAATGAATAACAACACGGTATTTTGGTTTCTTTGCATTCCTTGGTGGCAACCGCGCTCGCCAGGCGTCTCCTATGGCCTTGGCTCTCTCTCTCTCTCTCTCTCTCTCTCTCTCTCTCTCTCTCTCTCTCTCTCTCTTTCTTTCT
>Ga0105046_10011596_pt1 | contig 13697 bp, 6 predicted proteins | sample MAT03_FD_78385 | JGI IMG/M metagenome (GOLD analysis project Ga0105046, IMG submission 78385) | Freshwater microbial communities from Lake Fryxell liftoff mats and glacier meltwater in Antarctica - MAT-03 (megahit assembly) | ecosystem: Environmental > Aquatic > Freshwater > Ice > Liftoff... | reverse complement strand
TGGGAATTGAAATTGTAACCCATGATCCTTTGGTGTGTTCGGCCATCTCGCGCCTCGATCTTAAAATCGGCTTATATGAAAAATTACAAGACATGGGACGTGCACTCGAAATGGCCTCCCTTTTTTCCCAATATGCGTTGCATGCACCCGGTTTTGTGCCCGAAGGAGAGCAACGAGAGCTTTGGTTGGCCTGTTTTCCGGAAGCTCCCCAATTTTCACTCCCTTCCCAACCCGATCAGATCCATCTTTTTGGATGGAGTTTTTTCCCCCCCGCCCATTACCGCCATTTCGCTCAATCGGGTATTCCTTTCTATGATTGGGTGCTTTCTCCCTGCTTTCATTTTTGGTCTGATCTGATCTCGGACAAACAAAGCAGTGCGTTGGCGCTTCATTGGCAAAAGCGGGGGGTGAGAAGTTCTCAACTGATCGCCTTAGAAGAGTATTTACGTGAACGACATCCATTGCTCGCCAATTTCGGACGTTTAGGAAGGGAGCGTGCGGATCTTGTCGATGACATGATGGACGAGGCTGTCGAATTATATGGGGAAGAGAAGGAGGGAACGCTCCTGTCCCACATCCGTCGCGAATTAGTGGAGCTATCCCCTGCAACCCCGCTCGATGGCGATGATTCTCTTGAACTCCATGCCACTGCCCACCGTTTGCGTGAAGTGGAAGTCGTCGGTGAGCGGTTGATGCGTCTGATGACCACTTATCAAATCGCCCCGCATCAAGTGGTGGTGATGGCGCCTGATATGCGCCTTTATGAACCGTATCTAAAAGCCTTGTGGCGCGATGTAGCCATTCAAGTGATTGATACGGGACAGGCTTTAGAGAAGCCCATTTTTAAAGCTTTCTTACAGATTTTACAATTGGGTGAGGGACGTTGGGAAGCTCCCGCTGTGATGGCTCTTTTGGAAAATCCTCATTTTGCTGAAAAGCGAAAATGGGGAGCGGAGGCCTTGCAGACGATTCGACGGTGGATGGAAGCGGCTAAAATTCGCTGGGGATTAGATGCAGTGCATCGCGCGCAATTTGTGGAGGCCCCGGCTCCCTCTTCGCTGGGCACATGGCAAGAGGGATGGGAGCTACTGTTACGTGGTTTAGCCGATGAGGATTACCCCTTTGTGAGCTTTTCTGAAGCCCCGCTTTTAGGTGAGTGGATCGAAACGATGCATAAGTTACGATTTGACCCTCGTCTCCGTTCCATGCAGGATTGGAAGCTGCTTTTTTTAGAAATAGGGGATACCTTTTTTGCAGAAGGATTTGAGAAAGAAACCTTGATAGGTTTTATCCAACGTTTGGACAGTACACAGGTGACTCTCCTTCCTTTACAGGCCGTGCTACTCATGCTCGAAGATTTGCTTTCTAAAAGGGAATTTAGTTTTGGAGAATCCCATTTAGGTGCCATGAAATGTTGCTCCATGCAACCGATGCGAGCCATTCCAGCTGAAATCGTGGTATTAATGGGAGTGGGAGTCGAAGAATTTCCCCGCGTTCGCCGTCACAATCCCCGCAACCAACTTCCCTCAAGTGTCTATTGTCCCACGTCTACCGATTTTGACCGTTTTCTTTTTTTAGAAGCGCTGCTTTCGGCACGTTCGCATTTGCTTATTTCTTGGCACGGGGAAGATCCCTCGCTCGTGGTGCAAGAGCTGATCAAAACGTATGCGTTGAAACCCCATTCTCACTGCTTTGAAAGTCCCCTTCAATACGCCCGCCCCAAGCCCGCTTCCTTTTCCCCTGTCTCTGTGGTTCCCACGCAATGGAAAGTGCGTCAAATGGAAAGTGTATATCGTCATCCACTACGCGCTTTTTTACGTACCCATTATCGCGTACGTCTAGAAGATCTAGCTCCGTTCGCATCTGATGAAGCCTTTGAAGCCGAAGAGCCTTATCTTTTACAAGATTTGTGGTTGGAAAAAGGAGCGGAACACGCGTGGGAAAAAGCCCATCAAAAAAGATTGCTCCCTGAAGGCTTATTCGGGCAAAAAACATGGGCGGATATCGAAAATAAGCTCGACCATTATTTCCCCCATTCTCATTTGCGGATTGAGCTGGATCCGCATACAGAAATACCCCTTCAAATTGCCCCTCAACAATGGAAAGTACCTGTACTGAATTGGGAAGGTGTCGAATTGACCGGTTCTTTTTATCCGGGTTCCAAAAGTCCTGTTGCCGAATCCCTCTATCATCATCTCAATCAGCATTGGAAATTATGGCAAGAACCAATTCCAGAAGCCCCGCCATGGGAGAATCTCTTTCCCTTTTTAATCAAGCTGTATCAAGAGGGACCTCCTTTGCATCAAAAATGTTATGAAGCGGTGAGAGAGGGAGATATCGACGCTTATGAAAAATGGTTTTCACAACAAGAGGATCCCTATTTAGATTTTATATACGCGGAGAAGCCTGAAAATACATGGGTGAAAGAATGGCAATCCACAGTAAGGAGGGGACATGGGGACATTTGATATCCGTTCTCCTGAAACGCAACTGCGCCGCCCTATCGTTTTAGAAGCGTCCGCGGGAACTGGAAAAACGTTTGCTATTGAACACGCCGTGTGTCGCTATTTAATAGAATCTCCGCCGATTCCTCATGATCGGATTTTAGTGATGACCTTTACAAAAGAAGCGACGCGCGAATTGAAGCATCGCATTCGTCGCAATATTGAAAAAGCGATTTACGAATTGGAATCGGGAGAGATCGAAACCCCTTATTTGCGAAATGTAAATCCTGAGGGAGCGATTCGTCGTCTCAAATGTGCTCTTTTTGGATTTCATGAAATGGCCATTTCCACTCTCCATGGTTTTTGTTCGGGATTTCTTCAGGATCTGGGCAAATTTTCAGGTGGGGAAGAGTCGCTTTTATCCGGAGAAGAAATTCGACGTGTCGTGCGCGATACCCTTCGTTTAGAAATTCACAAACCCGATTATTCTGTCGCCCAGTTGCAACGTCTTTTTAACGATCATCGCAATGAGTATAAACGGTTAGAAAACGAAATCGTCAAACGTGTCTCGGAAGGGTTTTTTTATCTACCCGTTCCTTGCTATAAAGAAAGTTTGGAACAAGCCCTTCATTTTCGTCAGACCAGTCCCGTCACCACCCCTCAAATCGAAACTTGGTTTCAACAGTTTCAAAAAATAGGAGGAGTCGAACAGTTATTGGCTTTTTGGGACACCCCAGATGAAAACAGTTTCGAGGCTTTGATTCGATCGAACTCACTCGATAAATCCAAAAAGTTACGTAAAAAGGGAAACCCCGATGAAAATGTGGAAACCTCCCTTTTTCCTCTTAAACACATTCTTTACGAAGCCTCTTCACCGCAAGCTATTCTCTCTCGCATACTGAATGCGTGCCGTACCCGTCTTGAAGCGTATACCGATCAAAAAAATCGCCCCGGTCATTTTGATTTGTTACGACAAGTAGAAAAATGGGCACGTGACGGACATTATATCTCTGCTTTTGATGTCGTGATTGTAGATGAGTTTCAAGATACCGATCCCCTTCAATGGAAAATTCTCCGTCATCTTTTTTCTAAAACGCAAATGATGATTGTAGGAGACCCCAAGCAATCCATTTATGCGTTTCGACAGGCCGATATCTATACCTATTTGCATGCCTCTCAGACCTTGACGGGGGGAAAACGGGATATTTTGGGAACTAATTACCGTTCCGTGCCGGCACTTGTAGAAGCTGTTAATATCTTGTTTAGTGTGGAAAATCTCTTTCAACTTCCACGCACACAAAGTACTCTTTCCTTTCATCCTGCAAAAGCCGCCCAAATAGCAAGTGAGGGAACAGCCCCCTTTCACTTTTGGAAAGGGGGTAGGCTTTTAGAAGGGATCGTGGGAACAATCCAAAATGAAAATCGACCCTTAAGTGACTATGCCATTTTGGTGGCGACACACAAAGAAGCGTTTGAAACCTCGCAGTTTTTGGCAAAATACGGCATTCATACCCAACTCCTCAAAGCGGAACTTTTACCAGAAGAGGGAGCTCCTCTTAAAAGACTCTTAAAAGCCATTGAACGTCCTTTTTCTATCGGAGCTCTCCATGCAGCGCTCGGGAAGATTCCCTCTGAAGAAGAGGTGCAACAATTTCATGTGTGGCATCACACATGGAAAGAGCAAGGTTTCGGTCCCCTTTTTCAGCCCCTTCGTCAACGTTTAGGGGTTTCTGCCGAACCCTTTTTAGAGAGGATTTTGGAAAAGCGATCGACACCTCGCGAAGCCATCGAATTTCTAGCTACTTTTCAGGGTGAAGAGCGGCGACAAAATCCCGATGCCAACGCTGTTAAAATTCTCACCCTACATGCGAGTAAAGGATTAGAGTTTTCTGTTGTATTTGCTTTAGGAGTGACTTCTGGACGCTCTGTTAAAAAAGGAGATTTTTTACCGGTTCCTGCTGTTGATCGCATTTTATTAGCCCCTTTAGATCCTCAAAACCCGCTCTATGCCCAAGCTGTCGCCGAAATGGAAGCCGAGAAAATTCGGCAGCTCTATGTGGCTTTAACACGCGCAAAAGAAATGTTGTACGTCCCCTTTAATCCTGAACCTCATTCACCTTTAGCTTTGCTAGTTTCTCACCATCCCACATTCGAAAAGTTGTTAAATCAACATACAAACTTGTTTGCGATTGAAGAGCCTCCTCATGCTCAACAAAAACCGTTTGTCGTTGTGACTCCCTCTATTTCCCAAGAAACGTTTATTCCTCAATTTCCTCGTCGCGATTTAAAATGGATGTCCTATTCCACCTTAGCCCAGTCTAAAGGAATATTGATCGAAGGTTCTCCTCATGATTTTCATGTGGACTTGCAAACCATTCATACCCTCCCTGCTGGCGCTGAAACAGGGTTGCTTCTCCACTATCTCTTGGAGGTGTTGCCATTTGATCAAACTCCAACTATCGAATGGTTAAACCCTTATCTGTTGAGTAATCGTTTTTTAAATTGGGAGTATGTGATTTTACAACTTTTAAAACAGGTGCTGGAAGCACCCCTGGGCCCGCTTCGGTTAAAACAGGCCACTGCAAGTTTCCGTGAACATCCATTTTTTTATACCGGTTCTCAATGGATTAAAGGAGTGATTGATTTAGTCGTGGAAGTCCAAGGAAGGCTTTATATTATTGATTGGAAATCCGATTGGTTGGGTCCCGATGTTTCTTCTTATTCCCATGACGCCTTAGCAGCCGCGATGGAACAACATGATTATCATTTGCAAGCGACCCTCTACAAAGAAGCTTTGTTGAAATATTGTCAGTTAGTGGACAAACCTTATGGAGCAATTTTACACGTCTTCTTACGTGGATTAGAAACAGGAGGCGTCTACGTTACCCATTGACCGCTATTTCGCCGAGACATTGAGCCCTCTTCCTTCCGATCAAGAACTCTTGGCCACAGTTTTACACTACGCCCGAGAAGGACATATTTGTACGCCGCCCGATCTGATTCTTCCCACGGCTTCTCCGGCTCTCCATTCCCTTATCCATTTTTATGAAGGGTCTTATTACCTCAAACGGAACTGGAATTTGCAACAGCGCCTTGTCGCACAAATCCAGAGACTTCTACACGGTACAATCGAGCCTGTTTCCCTCCCCTCCCTCCCTCTACCCCAAGAACAACAGCAGGCCTTAGCTCATGTCATCACACATCCGGTGACTTTTTTAACGGGGGGACCCGGAACCGGCAAAACATACACGGCAGGACAGCTGATTCAAGCCTTCCCCGAATGGAAGGTGATTTTAGCCGCTCCTACTGGGAAAGCCGCACATCTTTTACAAAGTAAACTCCGCTTTCATCCCCATTTGCAAGCAGGCACTTTGCACCGTCTTCTCCGCTACCGGGAATATGAACCCTTGGACGTGTATGTAGATGCTGATTTAATCGTGATCGATGAAGCCTCTATGATTGATTTGCCACTCATGACGGCTCTTTTCAGCGCCGTGCGAAAAGGTACCCGCCTTTTGATTTGTGGAGATCCCTTTCAGCTTCCTTCAATTGAAGCCGGTTCTATTTTTGCTGATCTTGTCGAAGATTGCCCCTTTCGGTGTCATCTAAACTTATCCCATCGCACCAATCTGACCTCTATCCTCACGTTGGCGCATCAAATACAAGCCGGAGATGTCGATCAGATCACACCCTTCCCCCTTCCTTCGGCACTCACTCTTGCCCGTGAAATTAGCCGCCATTTTCCTTCTCTAGAGACACCTCTCAAAAGCTTGAAACACTGGCAAAACTACCGTGCCTTGACTCCTTTGCGCCACGGTCCCTATGGAGTGGAGTCCTTGAATCGCCGGGTCGATCAACTTCTGCAAGCTCCCCATCAACCGATTTTAATCACAGCTAATGATGAAAGATTGCAGCTTTTTAATGGAGAGACCGGAGTTCTTGCAGGAAATGAGGCATGGTTTGATGATGGGAGATGTTTAAACCGCGCCTCTTTGCCTGCCCATGAACTTGCCTATTGTCTGACCGTTCATAAATCGCAAGGAAGCGAGTTTGACCACGTGGCGTTGATCCTTTCCGAAGGAGCCGAACAGTTCGGACGCGAAATGCTCTACACGGCCGCAACACGCGCGAAAAAATGTTTAGAAATTTATGGATCCAAGGAGATTCTATGTGCAACCGCTGCGAAAAAAACAGTGCGTCATTCTGGTTTAAAATCCTTGTTGCCTTATCGCTTGTCCTTACCTTCTACGCCCAAGCCGATGACAATCCTCCCAATACCTACTATTTCAACGAAGCAGGTGCCGTCGGTTTCACCAACAATCTAATCATCTTCAAAACCAAAGGGGTCTCCAATGAAACCCTCTTTGAAGCCTATGATATCGAAACTGGTCGTCAAGCGTGGGTCTATCGCAATGAAACCCCCGATCCCAAATGGGGCTTTATCAACAATCGCCGTATGGCTCTCTTCGAACCTGGCTTCCTTGTGATGGTCAGCCTCGATACCGGCCGTCAAATCTGGCGCATGCCAGTCAAAGCCCTCCAAAATCAAGCGCCGCGCCCTCACCCCCCTTCTAAGCCTTAAGTGTAGTCTTTTAAAAGAGATTAAAAAAGTTGATCGAGTTTTAAATTTTATAGTTTCTTTAATACTATTTATTGAGTTTTCATACTAAAAAATTATGACCGCAACTAATTTAAATAAACCTGGGGCTGTGTTGAAAAAGTCCTGAAAAGGGATATTTCCTTCTTAACTTCTAATTCCAACCCTTTCAAATAGCTAGCATTCGATTCAATTCAACACATCTTAACCTACTTTCAACTCTTTGTCTTTCAAGTGTTTTCGAATAAAACTTTCCCCCAAATAATCGTTTAGATCGAGAAAAAATGCCTCTACAAGTACTCTTCGAGTATACCCTGTTAATTTCCTCCATATCGACCTTCCATGCTTATCGCCTCAAAGTCCTCGTATCTCTAAACAGGGCTTTATACCAATTATCAAAAATAAAGCCATAAATTAGCGTGAAATCTTTGAGAGATTTTGACCATCTTTCGAATTTAATATTTTGAATATTCACGAGAAAAGATAGTCGGAAGACGCCAAAGAGATCGCGGTAATGTATGGCTTTATTTTTGATAAATGGTATTACGAGCGGCGGCCTGGCATGTCTTGAATCCTGCCGAAGTGACCCACCATTATCCGATGTTTACTTTCGGATGATGCTTTCTCGCGCGTTGATTACATTGCGTCCTATCAATTAATCGCGATTTTTGATTTCACGCCATTTTTTGACGAGTTGAGCGGCGAGGGGAGCGGCTTCTTTTCCCCAGCCCCCATATTTGAGGTAGACGACGACTACAACTTCGGGACGTTGGATTTCGTCGAAGGCGATGCCGCCGAACCAGACGTGCGTGAAAGTATTGCGTCCTTCTTCGGGATCGAGATCAATCCATTCGAATGCTTCTGAGGTACTGGTTTTGCCGATGAGTTGTGTTTTCAGATCGATGTAATCACTGATCGCTTCGGGATGATTTTTATATAAACGGGAAAGAGACCAGAGGCTCTCTCCATGTGTTTTTTGGACGACAAGGCGCATGCCTTCAAGGAGTGTTTTTCGGATAGGATCCGACATAGGGATGTGACGGACCGTTGTATCCGCGTAGAAGGTCACTTCTTGACTGGGATCACGGGGTTCTAAGAAGAGAGGAAAATCGAGGCCTAAGCGATGAAGCGTATCGCGAAAGAGAAAAGAGGATGTTTGGTTGTGATGATTGGCCACTCCGGCTGTCATCGCTACGACGTGGGGTTTAACCACCTTCCCACCATTCGCAATCGTCGAGAGCATAACCGCTGTTTGAACAGGCGTTGAGACGAGCGTGTGTTGTCCCATAGAGGTGGAATAAAGGCCTGTCCGATTTTCATGCAAATCACGTGGAAGTTTGCCGGGGATTTCTCCTGGAAGATCAAGACCTGTTTTGGATCCGTAGGAAAAATCCGCGGCGGCTTTTAAAAGCACATCGGGAGAGGAGAGCACATCGCCTGCCAAAAGCGCAAAATAAGTATTGTGGGAGTGTTCAATGGCTGTTAGAAGATCAATTTTTCCGCTAAATTTGGAAGCATTACGTGGAAGTCGACCTCCTTTATAATGCCGAAGAATCGATTTATGTTCGTCGTTAAAAATGGCGCCCTGCTTGTCATAGATAATCAAAGGATCGAGTAAATGTGTTTCGTTGAGAGCTGCGTAAGCGGTGACTAGTTTGAATAAAGATCCTTGGGTTGCTGCTTGTCGATAAGCAAAAGAGCGCCCATATCCAAATCCATAAAGCGGATAAAAAGCCGAGGCAAGACTTCTTTCTACATGTTCTCCCTCAATTTTTCGAAGATGCGAATAATGACCTTGAAGCGGTTGATTCAATTCTCGATAGGAGCGAAAACTACGCAGATAATCCTTTAAATTATCAGGGGGAATTCCAGCCACAATGGTTTGCAAAGTGAGATAAGAAGAGGTCCACGGGAGCACTTTGTGTGCCCCTTTTTTGAGCTCATCGTGCCATGTGTCAAGCGTCATTGCGACAGGGTGAGCCTCTAAAGAACCTTTTAGAAACCAGGGAATAAATTTCCATTTGTGTTCTTCCCAAAACTCAGCAAACTGACGTCTCTCTTCTTCATCAAAATAATCGAGATAGGGTTTGGGGTATTTTTTGAGCTGTTTTTCTTGAATCCGCTTATTCCGGATAAATTCTTTTCCTTCTTTTTCTTCCCAAGAGAGAAACACCATTTCATGAAACACGTTTTTGACAATTTGTTGCGTCGCCTCCTCGACTTGAAGAAAGGCACCGTTGGCTTCACGATAGAGAGAAAGAGATTGAGAACCGATCGATTTGGTGAGGGAGGGGCCAAAACGCTCTTCAGGAGCAATCAGATGGGCTAAATCGACAGATAGCTGCGCGTTATAGGCATCTGAAAAAATCGATCCTTCTCCACGCTGAATTTTGAGGGCTTGGGATAAGGTGGCTTTTTCGAGATAAAGTTTAACGGGATGAAGGGGGGGGAGAATGAATTCCAAATAACGACCCCATGTCAAAGGAATATTTTCATCATAGAATCCGCCACGGAAACGCTCGCGCGCGAGAGGAGATTTTTGATCCCATATGTCGGCTATATACGCTTCTGTTTCCAACCAACGACGGATGTTTTTTTTTCCTTCCGTCTCTTTGAAGTGGAGAAAATCATTGGGATCGATACGAGGATAGGTGGCCATTGCCAAAATCTCTCCCGAATAAGGATCCATGAGCAACGCAGCACCTCCTTTGATCCACGGTTCTTTATTGGCTAAAATCGATTTTCTATGCCCTGAAAAGCGCACTTCACGGATCGATTCATGCGTGGCCAATAACTGCTCCGCATAGGCTTGTAGTTCACTCGAAATGGTGAGCAAAACGCGCTTACCCGATAAGGGATCGCGGGCCCCTGGAAGTTCGTAGAGAAACTGCCCTTTAGAATCGGTCACATAACTTCTCTTTCCTTGAAAACCACGCAGATCTTGCTCGAGAACAGCTTCCACCCCCATTTTTCCGACAAAATCGTGCACTGTGTAGGCCATGGCTTCGAGATCAGCCGCGCGTTGTTCCACTTCTTGAAGAGATTGAAAGGAGGAGGGAAGCTCAATCGGTTCTCCCCGTTCGACTTCGCCTAGCAACGTTTGCAGCGCTGCTCTTTCTCCCATAAGCTTTTCATACTGATCGCGACTGATGGCCCCGAGTGTGCCCACAATATCCCCGCCTACTTTGCCAAGAGGGTATTCCCGCACAGGATTACGCGACGCCACAATGCCTGGCCAATCTTTTTCGAGCATTTTGAGGCGGTAATAGGTTTTTTCCGAAATCTCTTCTTTAAGAGTATAAGGGACATTTCCAAAGAGGGCGGCTTTCGAATAAATCAGGTCTTCTACCCGTTTTGGATCGAGGTCCAGCTCTTTAGCGAGAAGGGCGGCAAGTGAAAAGATGTACTGTTTTCTTTTTAAAATCCGGGTTTTACTCCCATCCACTTGATCCTCCCAAGCCGAAGCGGGAATGGCTCGGATAGGGCCATAGTGGACCGCAGCTCGATAGCCCATTTTATTCAAGGCGAGGGGAATGTTAAAACGATCACGAATTGTTCCTCTTTTGGCCGCTTCAGTCACCGTTTTTCGCTGCGGTTTTCGCGAGTCCTCGAGTTTACGATCGTATTCAAAAATGGTCAATTCCCAAGCCCTTAAGAAAATCAAAAGCAACGCAATTAAAATTATATTTAATATGTGGTTGGCTTTGGTCGATATACTGTTGGGTTCAAGATTGCGATAAATCTTTCGCTGTTGCATAATCGTTACGTTATCACGCGCCTGTAGTTCAATGGTAGAACAGTAGCCTTCCAAGCTACGAGTGTCAGTTCGATTCTGATCAGGCGCTTGATTTTTATAAACATAAACCACTTACCAAGACCGAAATTTTCTCTGCTTTAAGGGAAAATGCCGTCGTCAACAGAAAGGGACAAGGCTTGGCTGAACCTACAATCAAAGAACTATTAGAAGCTGGTGCCCATTTTGGACACCAGACTCACCGTTGGGACCCTCGTATGGCCCGCTTTATTTTTGAGAAGCGGAACGGGCTCCATATCATCGACCTCGCGAAGACATTGCAACAAATTCGCAACGCCATCCAAGTGGTGCGCGACGTGGTCGGAAAACATAAATCCATTCTCTTTGTTGGCACGAAAAAGCAAGCCAAAGCGGTTATCCGCGAATTGGCTGAAGCGTGCGGCGAATTTTACGTCTGCGAACGGTGGTTGGGCGGCATGCTTACCAACCTGAGCACGATCCGTCAATCGATCAAGAAGCTTGAGCGTGTTGAAAAGCGGATCGCAGCAGGCGGCGATGGAATGACTAAGAAAGAGCTCTCCTTGATGAGCAAAGACTTGATGAAACTGGATAAAAACCTCTCGGGTGTACGGGCGATGCGTAAACCCCCGGGGCTTTTGATCGTGGTCGATCCTAGCAAAGAGCATATTGCTGTGGCAGAAGCCAATAAGTTAGGGATTCCAGTCATGGCGCTTGTCGACACGAACTGTAACCCTGATCCTATCCAATATGTTGTGGCTTGCAACGATGATGCTCTGAAGAGCATTAAATTGATCCTCTCCTCCCTCGCACAAGGCATTATCGACAAGAAAAACGAATTGTCGATTGCCGCAAGCAAAGGGGATGAAGATGAAGAGGAAGGTGAAGGTTTCGACTTGGAAGCCGTGATGCGCGAAAAAGAGGAGAAATAACCCGAATGGCCGCATTAACAGCCGATATGATCAAAGAACTTCGGGAAAGAACCGGAGTGGGCATGGGGAAGTGCAAAGAAGCACTTGAACAAGCCAATGGCAACATGGACCTCGCTATCGAGAATCTACGTAAATCAGGCATGGCTTCTGCAGTGAAAAAAGAAGGACGTTCCACGAATGAAGGGATGATCACTTCTGCTTTGAACGGGCCTACCGTGGCGGTTGTAGAAGTGAATGCCGAGACCGACTTCGTTGTGAAAAATGACCGCTTCCAAGATTTTTTGAAAGCGGTTGCCGAAGAAGTCGCTGCCACCCACCCGGCTAATCTAGCTGCCTTCCTTCAGCAACCTTATTCGAAAGATAAAGGGCTGACAGTGGATCAGTACCGAGCTACGATGGTGCAAACCATTGGAGAAAACATTCAGATTCGTCGGATCGAGATCTTTAAAAAGTCTCCTTCTAAGTCGATTGGCGTTTATTCTCACCTCGGCGGAAAAATTTTGACACTTGTCGAAATAGAAGGTTCTGACAAAGAAGAAGAGTTGGCTAAAGCCATTGCAATGCACGTGGCCGCCACAGCGCCTGATTATTTAAAGCCCGAAGAAGTACCGGCAGATATCTTGGAAAAGGAAAAGGAGATCGTCCGTTCCCAAATCCAAGGAAAACCTGCCAACATGATCGATAAGATTGTAGAAGGGAAGATGAATTCCTACTACGATCAAGTTTGCCTCACACGGCAAAAGTATATTCGGGATGATAGCAAAACCATCCAAGACCTCGTGAACGAAGCGTCCAAAAAGAGTGGCAAGCTTTTGACACTCAAGCGCTTTATCCGCTGGTCTGTCGGACAATAAGTCTTCTCATACCGCGAGGGTTCACTCTCGCGGTTTTTTTATCGTTTCTTTAGATCAATAGTTAGACTCAAATTTGGAGGGTAACCTTCTGTTTCTACCAAAACGTTAAACCCGCTTGGGTAAAAAGTGTGTTTTGGGGAAAGCGGAAACAACTGAGAAGATAGAGTCTTCTAAGAGCAGGATTTGGGTTTATGTAGAAGGCTTTGAAAGTCAGGGCCGGTTCAAAATCAGAGGATTGAACGATCGGCGCATATACAAGTTGAAAAATAGGATCGTGGCACACAATCTCTCCTGTTTGAGAGTCTGTTGTAAACGGTAGAGGATCGGCAGCCCATTGAGAGAGTCTTTCAATTTTCAAATGTCAGCTCTTTATCTTTAGAGTTGAACGATTTCCGTTCCTTGAGAATTTCATAAAAAGTGTTCCCATAATCGGTGTGTGTCTCGTAAAGATGAGTGAGGTGTTGATAGAAATCGCAACCTTGCAAAAGATCGAGTCTCATTCATTGCTGAAGTTGATAAATGGTATAAGAAGATAGCGCCTTCACACCTTCTGCATAATCTCTTTCTGCTAAAACTGCATTCATACAGGGATTGCAAATAGAAAGAGGAAAGTCGAGAGAGAGGGCATCCAGAAGCCTCTGATCATGAAGAAAAGGGAAAAGAGGCCCTAAAAGAAAGAGTTTCTCATGATAGGACAAAAGAGGTGTAAGCAGGGCTAAATTGTGCACCTTGATGTGTTGAAAGAAACGCGAGACGAGAAAATCACGCACATATGTTAGCACCCATAATCGGGAGGGGGTCTGATTTAACAGATGGTAGGAACAATACCATTTATCAAAAATAAAGTCAAAGATTTCACGCCAATTTATGACTTTATTTTTGATAATTGGTATAAGTAGAAAAAAGCGGCTTTGATACGGTAAGGCCTCAAAACATCGCGTGATTTTATCTACATTAAAAAGTGATTGGGGATGAAGAAGAGGGATTTGTAAACTAGAGTAGTCCTCAGGAGGTAGCTGAGCCCCATTGAGAAGCACTAAAAGCGCCCAATTGACGCCTTCAAAATCATATCCTGTACGTTGTTTAATCAGCTGAGCC
>Ga0105046_10011595_pt1 | contig 13697 bp, 12 predicted proteins | sample MAT03_FD_78385 | JGI IMG/M metagenome (GOLD analysis project Ga0105046, IMG submission 78385) | Freshwater microbial communities from Lake Fryxell liftoff mats and glacier meltwater in Antarctica - MAT-03 (megahit assembly) | ecosystem: Environmental > Aquatic > Freshwater > Ice > Liftoff... | reverse complement strand
CCCCGCAGGCCTTGTGCCGCGCCCGCCAGGCAAAAGACACTCTACAGTGTGAACTTCGCTCTTGATCAAAATGGTCAACCAACTCAGGTCTTCCTGAAATCCTTACCGAAAAAATTTTTGGTTCGTCGCTATTCACGGGAAACCCCACTCGTGGTCGTGATAATACTGATTAGCAGAGGAGACCTGAACGCGGCGACCATGCGAATATGACAAGGCCTTCTGACAGAGCAGACACGCTGGCGCTCGCTAATGTCCGGGTTTGAACTTGATAACGGCGAAACTTTTTAAGAGATAGAAACAATGGCAAAACTTGGATCGAAAGAGAAACCAATCATAGTGCGGGTGCATTCTGATGAAAAGGCAAGGTACATCGCTCAAACATGCGAGGAACATGGATGGCTTTACATAATCGGATGCGAGACAGATAAGCCAGAAGATATTTCCGACTTGGAGAGGGCACTAAATCCACCGGCACCAATTCAATCTGAAAAGATTGGACGCAATGACCCTTGCCCATGCGGCAGCGGAAAGAAATACAAAAAATGTTGTGGCGCGATTTGAGTGTGGGAAAAGCGGGGCCGTGAAACTTCTGTAACCGCGGGTTCTCCAATCATTTTCGCGTCAACCGCCGCTGTGAGTGCCTGAACAGCCCTTTTTTATGGATACCATTTCACGCCATCTTGCCCCGCCTCGGCCCCTTCAGATTGCACCAGTTTTTTAAAACCTTAGTCCTGTTCGATATCGATAGCCGCATCCCCAACCTGGCCTTGACGAAGTTGAGCACTTTTCACAAAGGCAATGGCTGGCAAGTCGTGCTCTCCAAGAAGCAGCGGTACATCTAAGCCGATCACTACCTTGTCAGATCAGGATGCTGTCACCACTGAGGTGTCTTGCACTGCGGCTTCTACCGCCGACTCGTTCATTGGCGCATCGGTCTTGGATGCATTGGACTCAGCAGGTTTGGCTGTAACTGTGGCTTTTTTAGCTTGGGCCTTCTTCGCCGTAGCCTTGGCTGCTGGTTTTGCCGCGGACACGGCCGGCTTTGTCTGCTTGGGCTGCCTGGCAACGTTTTCTGCTTTTGGGGCGGCTACCTTGGGCGCTGCTGCTCCAAGTGTCAAGGCAACCGTGGCCTTAGGGGCAGGGGACTTGGCGGCGGACTTTACCGCAGTCTTGGCCGGTTTGACCGCTACAACGGCGGCTTTGGCAGCAGGAGAAACCTTTTTCTTGCCGAGTTTGTAGCCGCCATTTTTGCCCAGTACGAGGTCGCCGTTTTCGGTCAGCTTCTTGAGCGCCGCTGTCATGGAGCCCAGTGGGATACTGGTTGTTTTGGCTAGCGCGGTTTGCTTCAGGACAGTGAATTCATCGCTGTTGAGGGTAGAGGACAATTGGGCCAGCAGCTTTTCGGTATTCGCACCACCACGGCCTGTAGTCGCTTTGGCCTGTGCCTTAGGGGCGGCCTTCCTGGCAGGCGCAGCCTTTACTTCGGCGACAGGGATCTGCGGACCTTTCTCAGACGCTTGCGGTGCTCCAGTTACCAGGTCAGAGGCGAATTTGAAGGCGCTGTTGAGTTCTGCCTCAATGGCATCGACCATTTTGGCGAGTTTGCCAACACTTTTCCAATTAGCGATCTCTGGTCCATCGAGCAACTCAAAGGCATTGCCATTGGCGTTGCTTGAGAGGGCTTTGCTCAGACGATCCGAGTACTTCTTGGTTTCCGCCTGAAGTGCCAATTTGAGGTTGTGTGCGAATGCGCCGGTTTTTTGAATCGCCGCTAGAGTTGCTTTGCTGATCGCCATGAGTTGATTCCTAGGTTTGCACGTTTTGATATGCCAATGGCTCAGTTGCTGCCATCAGTGCCGCATCGATTATCGGCGCTATCATATTTTTTTGATAGCGCGACAGCGCACTATAGAATAGCCTGGCTGGGAAAATATATCTCAAATATCGCCTAGCGCATTGCAAGACACCCATTAAGTCATCAGGGCTGCCCGTGGCACTCGTCATGTTCCGCGCCACAGTTGCGACATCGCAGCAAGCCAGTGAGCAGCGTAGCGGTGTGATCACTCGTACTGATTAAGTCGGGACTGGCCCAAGCTTTGACGGCAGCGTTCTTTCAAGCAGAGTTGCAACTTGTTTTCTCAATTGTTTGTTTTCGTCAGTGAGTATATCCACCAGTTTTCTCAGACGTGGTAACTCATCAGCCTGTTCCTCACCATCGGCAACATTAAGTGAATCATCGGTCAACGGTACAGACTCCCGTTGCTTACGTTTCGCGTCGCGCACCCGCTTGGCGGCCTGTTTCAACTGATCCATGCCGGCGCTGGCGGCGGCCTTTTGCTCCTCTTCGGGCAATGTGGCCACCGCAGCTGCCGCGTTGATGGAAAGCGATCCAGCCTTAACTGCGGCCACTACCTCGGGGGCTGCCTGTTTGTTGATTTTCTCTATCATGACCACTTGGTTGCTTGAAAGGCGTGCAGCTTTTGCAATGTCGTCTCGGCTCTTGAATGGTTGGGTCAAGGCTGCAATGGCTGGCGTTGCTTCGCCCTCCCAAGGTGGGACATCAGAATTCGATTCATCTGCGTGGTTTGATGCTGGGTCGGTCAAGATACGTTCCCGTCGGTGTTCAAGGATTTCTCGCTTGCGCAAGGCCAGCACGCCACGCTGGAAGTCAGAGACACTTCGCCGACCAAGATGCTGCTCGATCATCCACAAATGAACATCCTCAATGTTTTTGAAAACGCTGCTCTGAATGGTCTGGAATGGAAGACCGTGTTTTTGACAAATCTCGTAGCGGTTGTGACCATCGATCAACATGTCACCCCAAAGCACCAAGACATCCCGGCAACCCTCAGTCAACAGGCTACGTTCTAGTGCCATGAACTCATCGGGTGTCAGGGGGTCGATGTAGGCTTTGATATCTGGGTTGACGACGATATTCATGAATTTGGTAATGGGTGGCTGTCAAAGGGGCGCGATTGTACGCAGCGTCACTGGTGTCGGTTTCCCTTCAATCTGTCACTTCTGAACTTTCAATTGGCACCAAAACGGCCCTTGATCCCAATGGAAAGGCGGCTTCTGCGGTGCATTGATCAAAATGGCCCGTTGTAAAAATACTTCTTTCATTTGGCATAACCTTGCATTTGTCCCCTCCAATGTGGCACCATGTGCGCAGCAACCTATAAGGAGGTGAAGATGGGTCGTTTTCAAGTGGTGCCAGATGCAGTCGCCGTCTGTGGTGACCGTCTGGTGGCCATCATTGGTATCGCGCCAGAAGGCGTCGTAACGGTACGCGACCTCGCCACCGCTCAGGTCCACACCACCAGTGCAGCGAGCCTCAAAGCGCCACCGAGACAGGCAGCGCCAGTGGGCGGCCTTTCTCCCGTCGGCAAGGCGAGCGACGCCCAATGGGAGCAGGCCCAGCGTCGCAAAGAAGCCATTGACAGCATAGATGATGCCCAAAGCGTGTCCGGGCAAGTGATGCGCGTTGCGGCCCAGCTCGGTGTTTCACGGCGTACCGTCTTTCGACTGCGTGCGGTGTATCTTCAGACGCCCCAAACCTCGGCGTTGTTGTCGCTCCCCAGAGGCACACCCCCGGGTGCGCACAGGATTGATGAGAGACTGGACAGGTTGATTTCCGAAGTGATCAATGACGTCTACCTCACCAAATTGCGCGCTAAAAAGGAAGAGGTCGTGCGCATGGTTGGACTGCGTTGCGCGGCGTTGGGGGTCAAACCACCCTCGCGAAAACCCATATTGGCCCGCCTGCGTGAACTGTCTGCGGCCATCGTCGCCCGAGCCAGACTGCAGCCGGGAGAGGCGGCGACACTGACAGACTTCGTGCCCATGCAATATCAAGCCCAGCACGCGCTGGAGGTTGTTCAAATCGACCATACACCGGCGGACGTGATTGTGGTGGATGCGGTCCACCGGCTCCCCATTGGTCGGCCGTGGCTGACCCTTGCCGTGGACGTGGCCACCCGGGTAGTCGTTGGGTTCTATGTTTCCATGGAAGCGCCATCCTCGACATCGGTTGCGCTGTGCCTGTCGCAAGCCACCTTGCCCAAAGAGGCCTGGCTCAAACAACGTGGGCTCGACTGCAGCTGGCCGGTGTGGGGCATCCCGGCAGCGGTCCATGCCGACAATGGTGCCGATTTCACCGCTTCGGCCTTACGCAGAGGCTGTGAAGACCATGGCATTTTGCTGATTCTTCGGCCGACTGCCAAACCGCACTATGGAGGTCACATCGAGCGCTTGATCGGTACCTTGATGGGTCGTGTTCATTTGCTGCCAGGAACGACCGGCTCCAATGCGCAAGACAAGGGGGACTACCCGGCAGAGGCTCAGGCGCGCTTGACGATGGCGGAGTTGGAGCAGTGGCTGGCCCTGGAAATATGTGAGCAATACCATCACCGCGTTCATAAAGGAATACATCGTGCACCACTCGTCGCGTGGCAAGCGGCAATAGCTGCAGCCAATGCGCCGACGCGTTCCTTGCCCGATCAGCCAGAGCAATACATGATTGGTTTTTTACCCTTGATGCAGCGAAAACTGCGCAGGGACGGCCTGCACCTGTTCAACATCCGCTACTGGGATAACGTGCTGCCCTCTATCGTTGGGCTCGGTTCACCGGTGATCGTGCGCTACGATCCTCGCAACCTGGCCAGAGTTTTCGTCCAAGGCCCTGACAAAAAATACTTTCCCATTCCCTACGCCGATCTCTCCTTGCCGCCAATTACGTTGTGGGAGCAGCGCGCGGCGCTCGCTCAATTGCGCACCCAAGGTGACAGCGCACCGTCCCAAGTGGCCATCTTCAAAGCTGTTACTGCGCAGCGCGCATTGGTAGAACTCGCCTCTTCCAAGACCAAGTCGGCACGCCGGCTGTCCCAGCGACAAAAGGATGCCCAGTTCGGTACGATGGGGGCACTACCAACCGCAGGAGGTTCCGTGGACTATTCGCAACCGGTGACACCATCCGACTCAGAAATCTGGGACAAGTAAACCCATGTCGAATAGCCTGGATCATTTGCATGTGGGAGTCTGGTCGTACCTGGAGGGCTCGGTTGCAGAGCGAGTGACGCGGCTGTACGCGCCCAAGTGGGTAGCGTATGCGAGAGGTAATGAGGCGCTGGCCAGGATGGCGCATCTGCTGAACCATCCACCCAGTGGGCGCATGCCGTGCATGCTCCTGTATGGAGACAGTAATATCGGCAAAACCATGATCGTGGAAAAGTTTGTTCGCGATCATCCCAATATTTGCAACGAGTTCAACGAAGTTGAAATTCGCAAGACAGTGCATCTTCAGATGCCTGCGTCACCGTCGGACAGCAAGCTCTACGCCCAGATCATTGAAGGCTTGGGCGTCCAGCCGCCGGTCAATCGGAGGGGTACCGATATGGAGTTGTTGGGTTTGCGGCTGTTACATCGGCAGCCTCCCAAGATCATGATCATTGACGAGGTGCACCATTTGTTGGCCGGCTCCGTGCGTGAGCAGCGCCAACTGCTAAACCAGCTGAAGTTCATCAGCAATGAATTGCGCATGCCTATTGTGGCCCTGGGCACGAGTGAGGCGCTGTATGCCATGCAAACCGATCCCCAGATTGCATCGCGGTTTGAGCCGTTCTCCCTGCCCAAGTGGCGCGAGAGTCCGCAGTTCCGGGAGTTTGTGGTGAGCTTTGGCCGACTGCTTCCCTTGGAGAAACCATCGCCCTTGGCAGACAAGGCGGTCATCCAGAAACTGATGGGTTTCAGTGGCGGCCTGACGGGCAAGGTCACTACCCTGTTGTGCCAAGCCGCTGAGTTGGCGATTCGCCAAAAAACGGAATGCATCAGCGCAGACCTGATTGAACAGGCCGCCACCAACGGTATCTACAAATACATGTCGGAGGAGGACGAAGCGCAAGTGTGAGGTGCAAGTGTGAGGGTGTGCAGATCCTCAGGCACTGCATTACAATGTCATACACTATAGGGAAAAATCATGGCAGCAAATCAACTGGTACAGACACGCATCGATGGAGCGATCAAAGCGGAAGCGGCCGCCGTGCTGGCCGCCATGGGCTTGACCGTCTCCGATGCGGTCAGACTGATGCTGACCAAGGTAGCCAAAGAGCATGCCCTTCCGTTTGACCCACTGATTCCGAATGCGACGACCATCGCTGCAGTCAAGGAGGCGCGCGCTGGGAAACTTCCGCGGGCCAAGAGCATTGCTGAACTGAAGGCCGCATTGCATGCGGGAGATTGACTGGACGGGCCAGTTCAAACGCGACTATAAGCGCGAGGGAAAAGGCCAACATCGGCTCACGCTCGATGAGGAATTGTTTGCAGTGGTCGAGGACTTGGCCAATGACGTGGTGCTGGAGCCAAAGTTGCGTGACCATGCACTGACCGGTGAATGGAAAGACAACCGGGATTGCCATATCAAACCGGATTTGGTGCTGATTTACCAGAAGCCAGATGCTGCAACGCTTCGATTGGTGCGACTGGGGTCGCACAGTGAGTTGGGGATCTGAACTGCGGGTTCAGGATCCGATTGGTGACACATTGAAGGAGTTTTATGCCAATTGAAAGTTCAAAAGTGACAGATTGAAGGGATACCGACACCGGCGATGTGGCCGAATTTGCACGAATCTTACCGGCAGGCCAACTAGGGTGTTTGATTCTTTGCACAAGGCGATATTGCCATTGTGGCGAGGCCCAAGGTCACTCGCCGACCTCTCTGGTTATGAAATTGACGGCCTTTTGCTGATTGCCTATCCAGCGAGGCTGGCTCAGTGGGTGAGCCGGTGATCAGCTGTTTTTCAGATATACCTGCCCACCGCCTGCAACAAGCTGCGCTGTACCCCGCTGCGCAACTCCTTGGGCGAAATCACTTCCACATCGGCGCCAAAGCGCAGGATGTCACCCATCAACTCCCGGTCATCCGCATACGGCACCTGCAACACAAAGCTGCCGTCGGCCTCGGTATGTCCTTTTTGCAGCGGGTGCCAGACTTCGCGGCTGACCCAGCGCGAGCGCTCGGGCGTGAACTTCAGTGTCGCCCAGGCCTTGGGCTTGCCGCCAAAAATGCCGTAGCTCACGCCCAGCGTGGCTTCGATGTCTTCCTTTGATACCGACTCGGCCGCCTTCTCCAGCATCTGGCAGTCGTTCATGGCATCGACCGAGAAGCTGCGCAGCTCGTTGCGCAGGTGGCACCAGGCATCCAGATACCAGTTGTCGCGATAGTGAACCAGGCGCTGGGGCGAGACCTCGCGCGCCATACGTTCGCCCCGCTGGCGATTGAAGTGAACCATGGTGAGGCGTTTGCGCTCCAGAGTGGCACGCGCCACGGTTTGAAAGGACTCCAGCCCGAGGCGACGCTTACCGGATTGGGACACCTTGATGCGGGAGTTGACCGCCTCCATCGGGTGCCCACTGCGCTCCAGCAAACGGCTGAGCTTGTCAGTGAGGGGCTTGAGCTTGGGGCCCAGCATGCCGGGCTCGATGGTGGTGAGCAGCTGCTGGGCGGTGAGCAGGGCAAAGGCTTCGTCCGAGCTGAACCACAGGCCGGGCAGCTCGGTGCGTTTGACGGCGCGCCGACTCGGATCAACCTTGACCGTCTCGATCCGATAGCCGCTATGGAAACGGTCATACACGATGGGCGTGTCAAAGCGGTCACGCAAAGCCTCGATATCTCGCTTGACGGTGGCCTGGGCCACTTCCATCTCGTTCATGAGCTCCTGCATGCCGATGTAGGGCCGGGACTGCAGCAGCTCCTTGAGCTTGTACAGACGATCAGTGAGCATGTAAAACCTCCATCAGTGCCGTCTCAGCGACTTTTGACATGATCAAGACCAGGTGCAACTGGGCCCGTGTCATGCCCACGAACAGTTTGCGCCGCTGCTTGTCATCGAGCACGGCGAAGTCGATCTCGCACAGGATCACGTAGGGAGCAGCCCGCCCCTTGAACCGGTACAGGGTCTCGACCAGCAGCGCGCCCTCGGTCCAGAGCGGGTTGCCGGCCCGATCAAAACGGCCGGTGTACTTGTGCACGGCCAGTCCGGCCACCGTGTCGCGCTGCAGAACCTGTGAATGATTGCGCCCTGCAAAGGTCACGATGGCGATCTGTGATGGCGCCACGGCCTTGGCCAACAGACCGGCTACCGCCGCATCCAGTGCCCGCACACCGCCCGCGTCAGAGGCCGGATAGGTACAAATTTCAGGCGCCTCGCCCACTTCGGGACAATGCGCACTGATCTTTTCCTGGGACAGCCCCAGCAGGTTGATGACCTCGACGATGCGCCGAGGGCTTCGGAAATTCTCATTGCAGCGGATATGCACCGCATGGGACAGATCAAAGTCGTCGCGCTGGTACACCGACTGCTGGGAGTCGCCCAGCAGGTACAGGCGTCCATCAGACTTGAGCCGACTGGCCAGTGCCTCCACCCACTGCGGCTCCATGTCCTGCATTTCATCGATCACCAGCAGGTCCAGGTAGGCGCGCCGGTGGCTGGCCGGATCATCCACTGGCTCGTCGGACAGGCTGTCGTCCACAAATTCAGCGGCCACGCGCGCAAAAATGTCGGCCTCGGCAAAGTCCACGTCGCCATGCTTTCGACGAAAGTGCTCAATGGCGAGTTCATGAAAATTGATGACCTGCGCCACGTTGGGCGCCACCTGAACCATTTGGTCAGCCAGCGGCCGGTTGTAGCAAACATACATACAGCGCAAGCCCTTGGCACAACCATCACTGAGCAGGCGAAGCGCCAACTGTGTTTTGCCGGAACCGGCCGTGGCCTCCACCACATAGAGGCCCTCTTCAGTGTGAATGCGCGGCACCCAGGTGGCCAGTCCGTCGGACAGGCGTTTGACAGCGGTGTTGAGGTTGCCGATGCGCGCGGTGGGATCGGGGCACAGCTGGAAATGGCTGGACAGGAAAAACAGCAGGCGCGAGCGGTCTGGGGCTGCCTGGGTGTTATCGCCCTGCCCCTGGTGAATTACCTCGAGGATGCGGTGGCACAGCTCTGGGGCTTCTTTGGCATCGATGATTCTTTCGCGCGGAAAGTCCACAGGCGCCATGGTGAGGGTGTGGTCCGGCAGCACGATCAGGTGGGCCACCCGAAAGCCCTGGAACCCTTCGTTGTGAAGGCGCTTGCGCATTGCCCTGAGCTGGCCGTTGGATTGGGCGATCACATCCTTGTTCTTGTCGCGGTAGTGCTTGGCCAACTGCGGGCCCAAACCAGCAGCTGGCGAAGCATTCTCTTGAAGATGCCCGGCCTTGATTTCCAGAAGCACCAAGTGCCCCTGGGGTTCAACCACCACGGCATCAATCTCGCCAAAGTGCTGGGTGCCCGAGTCCACCGTTGACCAATTCACCGAATGAAAGACATCGAAGCCATCGGGCAATCCATCGCGCAACTGCTGCAGCACGGCGCGCTCGGTGTAGTCACCAGCACGGGTTGGGCGCCAGGTATGAAGGTCGGGATGCAGTCTTGCCATGGGCGTAGTGTTGCACAGGGCTGGATGGTAGCGTCACAACTGACATCGCCGCACAGGTCATCCGCCAAGGACTCCCCGCTCTGGACCTGCGCGCGTTTTGTGGGCAAGCCAGCAACTACTCGGCCATGTCACCAATCGAGCCCTCCTGTCTCGGCGGCCAGAAGCTCGCACTCGGTTGATCAATACTGTGCTGACGCACGACTTCACAAGAACCGGGTGCAGCGTGTTCACCTGAAAGAGCAGCCCTTGGCGCGGCACAATGGGCCCCTTATCCCGAGCAAATTTGCCGTGCACTTGTCGGCGGTCAACCCTGACAAACACCCAACATCTTGGATGACTCAATGGAGGCAGGAAACGGATGGCAGCACATCCTCAAACGTTGCGCCTCAAGAAATGCTGGCGTCTGAACCCAAGGAAAAACACCTAACATGCCCAAAGAGTCCAAATCCCGAGGTGCGAAGCTGCCGGCCGGCAAGGGTGTCAAGGTGCCGCGCACCGTCCGGCGCCATGCCGCCAAGGCTCAAACCCTGCACGACTTTGTGCACGACGCTGATCGCGCTGCGCTGGCCGACAAACTGCTGGCGCTCGCCGATCGATATGCCGATGTCGCGATGGAGTTGGCTCAGTGGCAAAGACTCAGTGCGCCAAAGGTCACGGCGGTGGACTTTGAGTCGGCGATCACAGACCTGCTCACCCCAGAGCGGGGTTTCATCAAATGGAACGAGAGCTATGCCTTTGTCAGCCGTGCTGAAGCGGTGCTTCCTCTGCTGCAACAACTCAGGGCCAAGGATGCCTCGGCTGCTGTGTGTCTGGGCCAACATGCCTTGCGCAAGAGTTGGGATGTCTTGGCCCAGGCGGACGACTCCGGCGGCGACATCGGTGGCTTGTGTCAAGCGATTGGCGCTGAATGGGTGAAATCCCTCAAATCTGCCAAATCTCAGAGCGCTGTTTTCGCTGAAGGCTACCTCGCGCTGCAACTTGACGACCCGTTTGGTTGCTTTGATAGCGTTGCGGCCGAAACCGCCATGGGCGCTGCGGCACGGGCCCGGTACCAGGAGCTGCTGGCCAGTCGCTGGAGAACGGCCAAGGATGCAGTGCTGGCGTCCAAAGCCCGTCGAGCTACCTCCCCCGGCAAAAGAGGTATCTTCTCTTCGATCCGAACTTCGGATGAGACGGATGATCAGTTGTGGACCCTGGAGCGCCTTTACCTGGCGCAACTCAAGTGTATGGGGAAGATCGACACGGCACTGGCCGTGCTGCGGGAAGACCTCTCTAGCGCAAACGACCATAGCCAAGTCATTCGATTGCTGGAGGAACACAAGCGTTTTGATGAGGCGTTCACACAAACCCGGCAGGCCTGCCTGGCGTTTGCTGGCGACACAGCCTTGGAGGAGGCCCTGCTGCGCTGCTTTGCACGGGGCCGCTTGACCAGTGAGGCTCTGGCACTGCGGCGCAAGCAGTTCGATCGCGGGCCCAGTGTCGAAACCTATGGTCTGGTGTTGAAAGCCGGCAAAGAAGCGAAAGAGGACCCTCAGACCCTGCGCCAAACCTTGCTGGACCACCTGCAGGTTCGTGAGAATGACATCAGTGCCGAATTGCTGCAGACCCATGGACGATCCGCGCGTCTTGACGGTCGGCACGCGCCTGATGTGACCGTGCGGGCGCAAATCCTTGGCTCCGAGAAACGTTGGCTGGAGGCGTTTGACCTCGTCAGCACCACCGGTATGGACTGCCGCAGTGACGTTCTGCAATCCATTGCGCTGCACCTTCCCGCAGGGCATCACGAACAGGCGATCACGATCCTCATGCAGGTCTTGACGCAGCTGATGTCCCACGCCAGCAGCCCCTACGGTGAGGAACTGGCCCTGGTCAAAGAAATCACCAAGCGAATGGGGGCTGAGCAGCAAAGCCAGTGGCTGGGCGAATTGCGCTCACAGTACCGTGCCAAGCGCAACTTTGTGCGGGATTTGCCAGCCGGGCGCACTCGGTAGGCGCCAGTACCATCGGATGATGGACACACCAACATGAGCAAACACACTTGGCAATTCGCGCCCGGGTTTCGCAGCAAGGCGTTTGGCTGGAAATCAGACATCCCGATACAACGGATCAGGGAAGCCCTCTCAGAAATCAAACTGGTGGCCAAGAAAGAGCCGGTGATTGCAGCGGAAGGCGCCATTGTTCTGCTGGAAAAACTCTCACCGGCACTGGAGCAGGTGGACAGCTCCTCTGGCGCCATCGGCTCTGCCGTGAACCGTGCCATCGAAACCGTGGTGCCCATCATCGTCAGAGCCAAGGTTGACACTGCCGTGCGGCAGCGCTGGCTAGAGCGTCTGTGGAAAGCGTTTGAGGACGATGGCATACCGTACATCGAGCTCCTTGGCGACTTCTGGGGCGAATTGTGTGTCCAGCCCGAGCTGGCATCGCACTGGGCGGACCAGCTTGTGCCGGCCGTCGAGAGCATTTGGGGCCATGCGACGCTGGGTCATCGGTTCTATAAGGGTAGTACCGCCTGCATGGCATCGCTTCTGGCGGCGGGTCGGCACCAAGAGTTGCTGGCCTTGCTGGAGAAAGCACCTTTCAAGTGGTGGCATGACCGGCGCTGGGGCGTCAAAGCGCTGGTGGCCCAAGGCAAACCAACCGAGGCACTGCGCTATGCTAAACAGTCGCTGGGCAAAAATGACCCGCGCGGGCAGATCGCCCAGGCCTGTGAAGCCATCCTGCTGGCCACGGGACAACTCGACGAGGCCTACAGCCTGTATGCGCTGGAGGCCAACCAGGTCACCACCCACCTGGCCACCTTTCGCTCGATTGTCAAAAAGTACCCGAACAAGACGGCCAAAGTCATCTTGCTTGATCTGATCAAAAGCACGCCTGACTCGCAAGGCAAATGGTTTGCCGCCGCCAAGAACGCGGGCCTGTTTGACGTGGCGATCGAACTGGTCGAACACAGCCCGACCGACCCCCGCACCCTGGCCCGCGCGGCCCGGGATTTTGCGGTGAGTCAGCCGGGCTTTGCCATGGCCTGCGGCATGGCATCACTGCGCTGGATTGCACACGGACACGGCTACGACATCACCGGCAGCGATGTGCTTGATGCTTACATGGCGCTGATGCAGGCCGCCAGCCAAGCCGGAATCGAGCCCCAGCAAGTCAAGACGCAGGTGCGCACCTTGATCACCCAAAATCCTGCCAACGACAAGTTCATGACGTCCATTCTGGGGCGACATCTGGCCGGCTGAAGGCACGCTTTCGGCATTGGCGTCCGATTGAACCTTAAGACGATCGCCTGCCGAGGCGCTTGCTCAAATCACCAGGCGGGAACCCATCTTTTTGGCCAAGTAATGGGCCTCCTTGCCAAAACGCATGTGGTCGCGGGCAGTCGCAAGGGCCTTCATTTCTTCAAGAATGCCGCCAATCCAGGTCAGGTGACCAAAGCGGGCCTGTGTCTGCGCCAACAGTGCCTCCACGGCCGGCCAGTCGCCCGCTACTGCTGCCGTCCTGGCCCCCTCCAGCACAACGCGCAGTAGTCGTTGAACAGCGTGACTTTGACGCCTTCTGGCGCGGCTATCGAAAGCTGCAGCAGTCTGACAAAAATTCTGGAAATCAGATCAAACTCTTCGGCAAACGGCTCCATCAGATCGGGCGCCGTGTCACCATAGTGCGAATTCCCCTGCCCGTAGCTGCTGGTGCTCACCCCGGCGCCCACGATATCGTCACACAGTTTGGCAGTGGCCATGGGGTCGGTCGCGCCTTCACTGACCTGACCGTCGTAGAGGATGGATCATCCCCGACAACACTGGCAAACAACGTCATGCACGAACGGAATTTCATGTCGTCTGGCTAACCCAACGACTCCAAGCAACTATTTCACGGTGTTGACAGCCACCTTGGAGTTCACGCAGCGCCATTTCGAGCCCAGACCATGTAAAAAACGGCGGTTCCCACCAAGAATGTGCGCTAAGGCACAAACGCTTCGCGAGCATTTTTCTAGACTACGGCGAACATCCAAAGAGCGCCGACATGCAAATCAACACCGCGCAAACTCCTTCCGCGACTGTGCCGCAAAACCCGGCAATCTCAACGACGGTTTCCAGATTCGCGTTCTGGCCAGCGGACATCCCTCAGCCACCCGCTCGTGGAAGTCAATACGACTTGCGAGACCCTGACCAGCGAGTTCGTGAATCAGGAGAATGGTGAGGCTAGCAAATAGACCATGCCCAACGCAT